>JABAHR010057807.1_pt1 | contig 10978 bp, 8 predicted proteins | sample 7062101 | NCBI WGS metagenome assembly JABAHR01 (sample SAMN14534553, study PRJNA622989) | marine sediment metagenome | biome: marine biome [ENVO:00000428]; feature: marine pelagic biome [ENVO:01000023]; material: deep marine sediment [ENVO:00002113] | place: India: Gulf of Kutch | collected...
GTTGAAGAACTTTCTGGGATTATCGATGTGGACTTGCAGACAGACTATAAGAAGTTAAAAGAACAAAGGCTTAGAGAAAAATATTTATGAAGGTATATATCGATACCGACGTAATATTAGACCTGCTATTAAAAAGACAAACCTTTCATAAAGATGCAGAACAGCTTTTTGATAATATTGCTAAGAAAAGATTGACTGCTTATACAACTCCGGTTTCTATTGCAAATGTTTACTACATAATAAATAGTATCAATAAAGTCAAATACCCCAGGAATATAATCAAAAAGTTAAGACTTCTTTTGAAGATTATTCCCATGGACGAGTTTTGTATAGATAATGCGCTTTCATCGGAGATAAAAGATTTTGAAGACTCGCTTCAGTATTATACATGTGTTAAGAACGGGATCGATCACATTGTTACAAGAAATAAGAAGGATTACAAAAGAGCTAAGGTACCTGTGAGCACACATAAAGAGATTAACCAAATTATCAGTGTAATTTAAAAACCTTTTTCACATTCTGTCGTATATATAATTATGTACTATCTCCATGTACTTTTAATGTTATTGATACCTATACAATCTTACGCGTCTGAGAATTTTGTTGTTCAGCTTTATAAAGATACAGAGCTTATAACTCTCAATTCTAGCCGAAGAACACATATTATTTATATTTCCAAAGAATATCTAAATGCTTGTAGAAAGTATGAAGATGTTACAGGCACAACATTTACTCAGAATGAAGCCAGAGATAGACTATACAGAATTACAACTGGCGACTATATTAAAATAACTTTTCCTAATGACACCACTGATCTTCCAATTGCACATGGAAATCAGAAATTTGATAAAATTTTGATAGGTATTGATAATAGAGGATTTCCGGATTTGATTACAGTTCATGATGAGAAAATCCAGCTTTATACCAAATGCAGTGGAACAGTAGCAATAACAAAATTTTCCTGCAATAAAGTTTTGTCGGAGCTTTTGAGCTTTAAAACTGATGTGGAATTGTGTAAAATAATGGAACAGTCGAAAGATTAAATTGGGGTCTGTTGTTGTGTATATTTCTAATAGATTAAAACAAATTTGTTTGGGGGTATGTTTTATAAGTCTATTGATTCACTTTGGATTCACAGATGTTAATAATGAATATTGGGGATATGGACTTATTTGCTATATAATTCTTAGTGTCATTGTATTATGTGATGATTTGTCTAAGGCTGAACCTCAAAATTTAATATTAAGACTACCTTTTAGGATAATTTCCGGAATAGTAGGAACTTTTATGCTTATTCCAATGATATATTTAAAATTATCATTTCCCGAACCTTATGGAATATTCGTACTATTTATGGACATATTCTATTTTTCTTTCTGTTTCTTTATTTTATATCTAGCTTATAAAGGATATGTATTCAAAAGAACCAATCCAGAGATTTCATCTCCAAATATAAATAGTTAAGTAAATTATCAAGACCGATGAAGATATTAAAACTAGTCAGAAAAATTAATCTGATTTGGCCATTCCTAGTTTTGGTGTTAACTGCATTGTATTTAGAAAATGATAATATACGTAAATTTGACGTAATCTACTTTAATATGATATTAGGGGCTATTCTGATATTTAACTCAAAATCGGCCGATTTAACGGCAAGACCTGCTATAAGAGTACTTGCAGGCATAGTTGGAGTACTTTTTGTAGTTGCGTTCGTAGGAGGCATTTATCAAGAGGGTACTTCATCACACCATATTTTAAGTTATATAGGTCATATAACATTTACTTTTATATTCTTAAAATTGGCAATTGACGGATATATTTTTAAGGTTGAAGAAAAGAAGGATTAGCTTATGGAGATCCTTTCATACATTTTCGGACCATGGTTATACAGCGGTCCACTTGTTCCGGTTCTGGGGCTCTTGATATTTAGGGATAGAACAAGAACATTTCCTTATAAAAGATTTTTTATATCTGCTGGTATTATTCATGTGATTGCATTTCTGCCTTTTATTTTTGGAATTATTACGAATGCTAAAGACGTTCTTCATGCCCTCTTTTTTCCTGCATTAACTGGTGCGATTACATTTTTTGTAGGAATAATTCTATTGATAATTACGATAATAAAAACTAAAAAAAACAAAACCTAAGACCAAAGCTTTCATTTATTTGATAAATATAAATATAAATATCAAATTATTTTATTAAAACATTGTAATTACTGGAAATCCAAATCCATAAACGCTATTATATAAAAAACGGGGTTACATATGCTCTTTGTAAGATGATGAAATAATGAAAAAGACTCTCACTTTTGGATTACTGTTACTGCTTTTCTTAATATCCTGTAAAGATGATAGCGTTGTTAAAAAGCCTGAGAGCAAGCCGCCTCCAAAAAATGACTACAAACAAACCTCTCTTCAAATTAGAAGCATAACGCCGTATGGTGAAGACGTTCCAGCCGGAAGGCAAATCGTAATAACATTCAACCGTCCTGTTGTTCCGATCGGCAAAATGGACAGAAAATCAGATGAAATACCGATACGGATTACTCCGGAGCTTAAATGTCAGTGGTGGTGGATAAACACATCTGCGCTTGCCTGCCAGCTTGATGATAACAATAAGCTCTCCCAAGCTACAAAATACAGGCTTACTATCAAGCCCGAAATAAAAGCTGAAGACGGAATTACTGTAGGAGGGACTCATATACATGAATTCATAACAGAACGTCCTATGGTCAGGTACACAAGGGTTCATAACTGGAAGACTCCTTCAATCCCGATCGTAAGGGCTACTTTTAATCAGACTGTTAGCATCTCTTCTGTGAAAAGGCATATGTATTTTGAATCGAGCAGTAATGATGAAAAACAAAAAAAACGATATGAAGTAAGAGTGGAAAAAGATCCAAATGACAGGCAGCTTCCAAGATATTTTGTAGTGCCTGGTGAAAGCTACATAGTAGATTTTGGCAAAGGTCAGACATCAAAAGTTGATGATGATCCAAAAAAAATAGATGGAGAAGAAGCCAGACGCATTTGGCTTGTATATCCCAAAGAAGAGATGCCTCTTGATTCTAATATAAATCTTAAAGTAGAACCTGGGCTCGTATCTGCATTTGGTATGGAAGAAGGTGTTGAAGACAGGGTAGTCGTAAATTTCGATACATTTCCTGAATTTAAGTTTATTGGAATAAGCTGTTCTAATAACAGTGGAAACAGTGTTCTGGTTACCAATGAAAATTCGGCTGAAGTAGATAAATGTAACCCTCTTGGCGGTGCAGCGCTTGTGTTTTCGGTACCTGTAATGAACTCACAGGTAAAGGAACATGTTGAGTTTGTTCCAGACCTTGCGGGGGGAAGGAAAGATTATGACCCATGGGCAAACAGGGGTGACTATTCGGGGCTCAGGACTGCTCATAAAAAAGACAGGATATACCGCGTATGGTTTCCGGAGATTCTAAAAGCGTTTGATAAATACAGTATTAAATCAAGATCTCCCAATCTCACTCTATCTGATAAAGTTAAGTCAATATTTTCTGAAACAAGAGCGTCCGATCTGCGTGATGAGTTTGGAAGAGTCCTTACTAAACCAATTGATATTGAGTTTTATACTGACCATAGACCGCCAAATTTTGAGCTTGTTCACAAAACATCGGTTATTGAAAAAGACGTAGACTCAGAGCTTTCTATTTATGTAACCAATCTTGATGAAATAAACATTAACTACCGAAGTCTTACAAAAGATGGCTCTGCAAAGGATCAATCCAAAACCCTTTCAGTTGCCGATGCTGAGGACAAACAGTTTGCTATGCCGCTTGAGCTAAGAAAAATGTTAGGTGGTAGAACCGGTGCAGTATACGGAAGTTTAAATACCAACCCTGTAGTTAATAAATATTACACCGAACATATTTTCTTTGGACAGGTAAGCCCCTATCAGCTGCAGGTTAAGGCCGGCCATTTTAACACACTTGTCTGGGTTACTGATCTTAAAACCGGACTTCCCGTAAGCGGAGTGGATGTTTCTATTTATAAAGGTGTTCTCAGTGAATTATCTGCTGCGAATAAAACGATTGATAAAATTACTACAGATGAGAGCGGAATTGCGATCCTGAAGGGGTTAAAAGACGTAGACCCTAAGCTGCAAACATTCAACTGGAAATGTGATAAGGATAAATGTAAACCCAGTGCATATAATAATAGCTGTGGTGAGGATAATTGTGAGAGGATATTTGTAAGGGTCGACAGTAATGATGATATGGCTCTCTTACCTCTGATAAACCGCTTTAAAATACACACATACAGGGTCTCGAATTACACTGTAAGCAGTTCTTCCAAAAAGGAATACGGCCATATACGCTCGTGGGGTACGACGGCTCAGGGAGTCTACAGAGCGGGAGATACAATTGAGTATAAGTTCTATGTACGCGATCAGGACAATGAACAATTTGTCCCTGCGCCCCGGGCTAAATACCTGCTGAAGATTATAGATCCAAAGGGTAAAGTTGTAAGCGAAGTAAAAGACATAAAGCTCTCAGAATTTGGATCATACAGCGGTGAGCATAAAGTACCTAATAATGGGGCCGTAGGATGGTATAAATTTAAACTGAGTTCTGATTTTACAAAATATTCATGGCAGCCGATTCAGGTGTTTGTAAGTGATTTTACTCCTTCATCATTTAAGGTTACAAACAGCCTTAACGGAGACCTTTTTCATCCCGGAGATGAAGTAGAGATTATAACCCGCACAACTCTTCATTCGGGTGGTGCTTATACAGATGCAGAGGCCAGGATTAGTGCAAGAATAGTGAGCAAGTTTTTTAGCTCGGACGACTCTGTTGCCAGAGGTTTTAGGTTTGATAGTTATAAAAAACATCAATCAAAACAAATCTATCAAAAAATAGATGATGTGGGGGATAAAGGGGAGCTTTCTCTTAAATTCAATATACCCGAAGAAGACGTAATATACGGCACACTTAATGTCGAAAGCTCGGTGCGCGACGATAGAGGTAAATACATAGCATCACAGGCAAGGGCAGATTACATTGCAGTTGACAGGCTTGTGGGTCTTAAAAGCACTCGCTGGATGTATGATGAAGATAAACCTGCTAAGGTTAATTACATAGTCGTTGATGAAAAAGGAAAGCCAGCAGAAGGTACTAAAGTTTCTATAGTAATAGAACGCTTAGAAACAAAGGCTGCAAGGATAAAAGGGGCAGGTAATGCATATGTGACTAATTATGTAGATAAGTGGATTCCATCGGGGACATGTAAGGGGGTATCAGTAAAAGAGGCCCTCAGTTGTGAATTTGTGCCCAGTGATCCGGGCACTTATAAACTTACAGCAACCATTGCTGATACAAAAAACAAGAAACATTCTACTGAGTATAGAATATGGGTTGCGGGAAAGGGGCGTGTGTTATGGAGAGAACCTGTCGATAATTCTATACAAATAATTCCTGAAAAAGAATCATATAATATAGGAGATACGGCCCGGTATCTCATTAAAAATCCCTATCCCGATTCTTATGCTCTTATTAGTATAGAGCGCTTTGGAGTCATGAAGCATTGGGTACAAAGACTGCAGGGCAGCACCCCTGTAGTTGAGTTTACAGTCGATAAGGACTACCTGCCGGGATTCTATTTTTCGGTTGCTGTTCTATCACCCAGGGTGGAGACCCCTCCCCCGGCATTTGGGCAGGTTGATCTTGGAAAGCCCGCTTTTAAGATGGGTTATGTAAAGGTGCCTGTAAAGGATGCATATAAACAAATCGATATTAAGATTAAAACAGATAAGGAGGTTTACAAACCCAGAAACAAAGTTAAAGCGCTGATTCATACAGTGCCGAAAAATAAGGATAAATCAGAACCTATTGAAATAGCCGTGGCAGTCTTGGATGAAGCCGTACTTGATCTAATTCAGGGTGGGAAGAGTTATTATGATCCGTATGAGGGGTTTTATGAACTCGAAAACTTAGATGTAGTTAATTACAGTCTGCTGAGCAGGTTAGTTGGAAGGCAGAAATTTGAGAAAAAAGGAGCAAATCCCGGTGGTGATGGAGGGGCTTCAATTAGCATGAGGTCTATCTTTAAGTTTGTAAGCTACTGGAACCCGTCGTTAAAACCTGATCAGGACGGAAATGCCGAAATAGAATTTACGCTTCCCGATAATCTTACAGGTTGGCGAATATTTGCATTTGCCGTAACCCCTTCAGACAGGATGGGACTTGGTGATGCAAATATAAAAGTAAACAGACCAACTGAAATAAGGCCTGTAATGCCAAATCAGGTTACAGAGGGTGATACTTTTAAGGCCGGTTTTAGTGTGATGAACCGAACTGACAAAGACCGGACTATTAAAGTCTCTATAAATGCCAGTGGAGATATTAAGTCTGGTTTGACACACAAGGCATCTGTTGAGCTAAAACCTTATAAACGAACAACTGTGTACATGCCAATAGAATCGTCGAAAGTCAATGAGAGTAGAGATATAAATAAAGGATTAATAAGCTTTAAGGTTAAAGCGAATGATAAGATAGATGGTGATGGAATTGTGCACAACCTACCTGTAAACAAGAGCCGCACCTTTGAAACTGCGGCCAACTATGGAACGACCACAGGAGCAAATGTTTCAGAATCGATTCTATTTCCAAAAGATATATATTCTGATGTTGGTGATATTTCCGTCACTCTGGCTCCATCGGTAATAGGCAATGTTCAGGGTGCATTCAGGTACATACGGGACTACCCCTATATCTGCTGGGAACAAAAGCTTACAAAGGGTGTTATGGCCTCACATTTTATAGCTCTCAAATCCTATATGCCGGATGATTTTAAGTGGGAAGGAAGTGAACTATTAGCACAGCAAATGCTGGATCAGGCAGCAAACTATCAGGCTCCAAACGGCGGTATGGTTTATTTTATTCCAGCAGATGCTTATGTAAGTCCGTACTTAAGCGCCTATACCGCACTCGCATTTAACTGGCTAAGAGAAAGTGGTTATAAAATTCCAACTGAAGTAGAAAATAAGCTTCATGGTTACTTAAAAAACCTGCTCAAAAAAGACGTGCTTCCAACATTTTACTCACGAGGCATGTCATCAACCGTAAGGGCTGTGGCGCTTGCAGCACTCGCAGGTCATGGGAAGATAACCCTAAATGATCTGGAGAGATTCCGCCCGCATGTTCAGTATATGAGCCTTTTTGGAAAATCACATTATCTGCAGGCTGCTATAAGAACTGCGAAATCAGGTGAGATAATAGATGAAGTCACTAAAACAATTATATCTCATTCGGTACAGTCTGCGGGAAAATTCTCTTTTAATGAAGAACTGGATGACAGCTACTCGCGAATTCTTGCAAGCCCGCTTAGAGCAAACTGTTCAGTTCTATCCAGCATTACAAAATTAGAGAGTAGTGAAAACACTTTAGAACTTATAAGTGATATACCTTTTAAACTGGTGCGATTTATTACCCAAACCCGAGAGAATAGAGATCACTGGGAAAACACTCAGGAAAATGTGTTCTGCATGAATTCTCTTATAGACTACTCGAGGCGATATGAAAAAATTAAGCCTGATTTTGTTGCAAATGTATCACTCGATGAGCAGGCAGTGGGTAGTGCCAAGTTTTCAGATCTGAGGGATGATCTCAAAACTGTAAAAAGGCAGATTACATCAGATGACCCGGGAAAGAATAAAACTGTTGTGATAAATAAATCTGGTGAAGGCAGGCTCTACTATTCCACACGGCTTCGTTATGCAGCTAAAAAAAGCAGTTCATCCAGGGTAAATGCCGGAATGGATATAAGAAAAGAATATAGTGTTGAGAGAGAGGGTAAATGGATACTGCTTTCTGATCCATCAGAAATAAAGAGGGGAGAGCTGGTTAGAGTGGATATTTACTTATCAATTCCTACTGCACGAAATTTTGTCGTAGTCGATGATCCAATCCCGGGAGGTCTCGAGCCTGTAAACCGTGATCTGGCTACTGCATCGATTGTGGATTCCGACAAAGGTAAATTTAAAGCATCGGGGGGATCGTGGTGGTTTCAGTATGATGACTGGTATCATTATAATGTGTCCCGCTGGAGTTTTTATCACAAAGAAATAAGACACGACTCTGCTGTATTTTACTCCGAGTACCTGCCTGCGGGAAATTATCATCTTTCATATACAGCTCAGGCCATAGCTGAGGGAAATTTTACAAAGATGCCGATACATGCTGAAGAGATGTATGATCCTGATCTATTTGGAAAAGGACTGCCGGGCTTACTAGAGGTAGCAAACTAAAATGTATGATATAAGGAAAATGTTGTTTCCTTTTATATGCGTTTTCTTTTCATTCTTAGTAATTTTTGTTTACAAAACCCATAAAGATATTAAAGATATTCCTGACACTTTCCAGCAAATACTTTCTGCTTCATCTAAACTGCAGATTACCGATAAACACGGAAATCCCCTTAATGTTACCTATCAAAACCGATGGAATGTACATGATGTAATAGAGCTTCATGATATTCCACAATTTCTAAAAACGGCATTTATATTTTCAGAGGATAAACGGTTCTACGAGCATGGTGGGGTTGACTGGCTTGCAAGGACATCTGCTCTCTATAGCAATTTAAAAAATTTAAGGGCAGTCCGTGGGGCCAGCACAATAACTGAGCAGACAGTGCGAATGATAAATACCAGACCCCGCACTTTATGGTCGAGGTGGATTGAAGGGTTTGAGGCAGCGGCATTGGAGAGGCAGTTTGATAAAGATAAAATATTAGAGTTTTATTTAAATCAGGTTCCTTATGCATCAAACAGAAGAGGAATAGTACAGGCTGCACGGTTTTATTTTGATCGTGACATTGATACCCTCAGCAACAATGAGATGCTGGCATTAGTTGTTTTGGTAAGGGCGCCAACCCGAATGGATCTTCATAATAACACTGGAGATTCCGTGCAGGTATCTATATCTGCTCTTAGCGAGAGGCTTTATAAAAAAGGAGTATTGTCTGAAGCTCAAAGGAGTAGTCTGCAAGAACAAAAGTTTGATATACAAAAACCGGCAATGGATGTATATGCTCCTCATTTTGTGCAATACGCACTGGGACAGGAGGAATTATCACATAACAGGAATAAAAGAATTGTTGCCACTATAGATGGTTCTTTACAAAAAAAAGTTCAGTCCTTGTCTGATGAGCATCTTGTTAATCTTAAGGCAAAAAATGTACATAATAGTGCAGTACTGGTAGTAAATCATTGGACGGGGGAGGTTCTATCATGGGTTGTTGGCAGAAGTCAAAACGAAAATTCACCCGGAAGTTTTATTAATGCAGTAACCACGCCAAGGCAGCCAGGCTCTGCACTAAAACCTTTTCTGTATGCTTTAGCGCTGGAAAAAGGGTGGAGTGCTGTAACTATAATTGATGATACTCCTCTGTCAGAATCCGTTGGACACGGGCTTCACAGTTATAATAACTACAGCAGAACATTTTACGGACCAGTAACCCTAAGACAGGCCCTTGCAAACTCTCTTAATATTCCGGCACTAAAAACTTTACAGTTTGTTGGAGCTGAGCAATACCTTGGTGTTTTAGCAGACTTAGGCTTTTCTGAACTTGTGGATCATCCAAATTTCTATGGTGACGGGATATCTCTTGGAAATGGAGAGGTATCACTGTTTCACCTCGTACAGGCTTATTCAGCACTGGCAAACAAAGGTATATTAAAGCCGCTTAGAATATTTCATAATAGTCCGATTACACAGAATTCAACAAGAGTCTTTTCAGAACAGGTGTCATCTATTATTGGAACAATATTGTCAGACGCTGAGGCCAGGGGGTTTGAGTTTGGTCAAAACAGTGTATTGAATTTTCCTTATGAAACTGCTGTTAAAACCGGAACATCTAGTGACTACCGGGACGCCTGGGCAGTAGGGTATAATTATAAATATACCGTAGGGGTATGGATGGGTAATCTGGATCAGCAGCCAACGGAGGGGCTTACAGGATCAACTGGCCCGGCGCTTTTACTTAGAACTATCTTTTCAGAACTTACCAGGAACCAGCAGACAAAACCACTATATCTAAGCCCAAAACTAAAGAGAATTGATTATTGTATTAATGACAGTAGGCTTGATCCGGAGGATAAAAACTGTATATCTCAAACCGATTGGTTCGTAAATGACAAAATTTCCCAATATGTAAAGACTGAGGAAAAAAAGAAACAAATACGTATACAGGTTCCATCGAATAACCTTCATATTGCATATGACCCCCGTATCCCCGAAATTTCTCAGCTGGTTGAGTTTTATATTCGCGGAGTGGAAGATAACGATGAGGTGTTATGGAATATTAATGATGAGAAAATAGCTGGTATGGGCAGCAAACATTTGTGGACAGTGAAAAGAGGTAATTACAAGCTTAGCGCACAGGTGCTAAGGCACGGAAAGCAGGTTGCAGAGACAAAACAAATCAGTTTTTTGGTAAAATAGGCGAAGGTTTACTATAAATCAATTTTTGAATGATGATAAAAAGTGAAGAGAAAAGACAGCTTATCGAAAATACTAAACTGTTGTTACATCTTGTGCCTGTGGGCCTTTTTCACCTTCAACTACTGTAAACTCTACTTTTTGTCCCTCTTCCAAAGAGCGGTAACCTGCCCCTTCTAGTGCACTATAGTGTACAAAAACATCTTTGCCACCTTCGCGTTCTATAAATCCAAAACCCTTGGTGGAATTGAACCATTTTACGGTTCCTGATTCGCGTTCTGCCATAAGTTTAAAACACTCCTTAATATGTAAAAAAATATATTTGTCAGGCATTGAAAGTTATCTATATATGCTAACTAAAAGATTAATTAGACAACATCTAACATTACAAAAAAGTTAGCACCTTTTGTTATTTGTGTCAAATGAGGTTCAAAGTATAAAAGCCTGGGACAGATTAATGGATCTGCCCCAGGCTCTCATAAAAGGAGGATGGAGGATATTGCT
>JABAHR010006984.1_pt2 | contig 10966 bp, 12 predicted proteins | sample 7062101 | NCBI WGS metagenome assembly JABAHR01 (sample SAMN14534553, study PRJNA622989) | marine sediment metagenome | biome: marine biome [ENVO:00000428]; feature: marine pelagic biome [ENVO:01000023]; material: deep marine sediment [ENVO:00002113] | place: India: Gulf of Kutch | collected...
GGCACGCCGGGGGAGACCACCACGGCATCGAATTTCTTGAGGTCGATCTCCATCGGATCGCCGATGTCGACGCGCCCTTCGAGTTGCTTGCGCGGAGTTTCCTGCCGGTCCCATGCGGTCACTTCCGCGCCGCCCGCCAGCAGGCTCTCGACCACCGCCATGCCTGAGCGGGCGAGGCCGAGCACAGCATATTGCCTGCCGTCGAAGATGCGCCCGGTAATCACCGGATCTTCAACGTCGCCAGCCCGATTGCGGCCAGCACGATGGCGATGATCCAGAAGCGGATCACCACGGTCGATTCCTTCCAGCCGAGCTGTTCGAAATGGTGGTGGATGGGGGCCATGCGGAAGATCCGCCGGCCAGTGCGCTTGAACCAGAAGACCTGGATGATGACCGACACCGCCTCGAGCACGAACAGCCCGCCGACGATGGCCAGCACGATCTCGTGCTGGGCGGCCACGGCGATGGCGCCGAGCGCGCCGCCGAGGGCGAGCCTGCCGGTATCGCCCATGAACACCGCTGCCGGCGGGGCGTTGAACCACAGGAAGGCGAGCCCCGCGCCCATGATCGCGGCGCACAAGATCGCCAGTTCGCCGGCGCCCGGTACGTATGGAATGCCGAGATACTCGGAATAGTCGACGCGCCCTGCGAGGTAGCAGATGATGGCGAAGGCGCCGGCCGCGATCACCACCGGCATGGTGGCGAGCCCGTCCAGCCCGTCGGTCAGGTTCACCGCATTGCCCGCGCCGACGATGACGAAGGCGGCAAACACGTAATAGCCCCAGCCGAGCGGGATCGAGCGCCCGGAGAGGAAGGGAACGTAGAGATTGGTGTTGATCTCGCCGACGATGAGATAGGCGGCAATGCCGGCGACGATGAACTCTGCGAGCAGGCGCACGCGCCCGGAAACGCCCTTGTGGCTGCGCTTGCTGACCTTGTCGAAATCGTCGAGGAAGCCAATCGCGCCAAAGCCGAGAGTGACGGCGACGCAGGCCCACACGAACGGGCTGGAAAGGTCCATCCACAGGAGCATGGAGAGCACCAGCGAGGTGAGGATCATCAGCCCGCCCATCGTCGGCGTGCCGACCTTGGCGAGATGGCTCTTCGGCCCGTCCTCGCGGATCGGCTGGCCCTTGCCCTGGCGCACGCGCAGCATGGCGATGAATTTCGGGCCGATGATCAGGCCGATGGCAAGCGCCGTCATCATCGCCGCGCCGGACCGAAAGGTCTGGTAGCGGATGAGGTTCAGCAGGCCCTCGAACTCAAGCAGATCTGCAAGAAAATAGAACATCGGTCGCCAAATCAGCCTTCCCTGGCTCCGAAATGCGCCACAAGGCGGGACAGTCCCACCGAGTTGGAGCCCTTCACCAGTATCGCATCGCCGCCCAGCAGGCCGAATTCCTCCAGCGCAGCGATCGCTTCTCCCGAATTCTCGCAATGGGCAAAGCGCAAGGGCTTGCCAAGCTTGTTGGCAGAGCCTTTCCCCAGCTCCCGCGCGAGGTCGGCCATCTCCGTGCCGACGAGCACGGCGTAATCGACGTCGGCATGGGCCAGCGGTTCGCCCAGCTGGGCATGGAAACGGGGGCCGAAATCGCCCAGTTCCTTCATCGCCCCGAGCACGGCGATGCGCCGCGTGGCCGGCGTCTGGCCGAGCTGTGCCAGCGTGGCGCGCATGCTCGCCGGATTGGCATTGTAGCTCTCGTCGATCAGCAGCGCATGGCCGCCGGTAACCTTGACCCTGAGGCGTGCGCCACGGCCCTTGAGGCCACCCATTTCGGCAAGCGCCAGCCCGGCCGAGCCGATGTCGCCCCCGGCAGCCTCGACCGCGGCAAGAACGCACAGCGAATTGGATATCCAGTGCTCGCCCGGTTCGGCCACGGAATAGCAGATGCGCTGACCGCCCATGCAGGCGGTGACCAGCGACCCGCCGCTGGCATCGGGCACGGCATCGAGCAGGCGCATGTCGGCATGGGCGGCGCGGCCGAAGCCAATCACCCTCGCCCCTGCTGCCAGCGCCGCATCGCGCAGGCGCTCGAAATGCTCGCTGTCGGCGGGGATCACCGCCGTGCCGCCGTGCTGCAGGCCCTGGAAGATTTCCGCCTTGGCATCGGCAATCGCCTCTTCGCTGCCGAGCATCTCGATATGTGCCGGCGCAATGGTGGTGATGACCGCGACATCGGGGCGCACCTGGGCGGTCAGCGCGGCGATCTCGCCGGCGTGGTTCATGCCCATTTCGAACACGCCGAAGGTGCTGCGCTGCGGCATGCGCGAAAGGCTCAGCGGCACGCCGACATGGTTGTTGTAGGACCGGATGGAGCGATGCGCCCGCCCCCTGCTGGAGCGTTCGAGCGCGGCGAAGATGGCTTCCTTGACGCCGGTCTTGCCGACCGAGCCGGTGACGCCGATGACCTTTGCGGAAACCCGCGCGCGGGCGGCTGCCGCAAGCATCTCAAGTGCCCTTGAGGTATCTTCGACGAGCACGTGCGGAGCCTCGATAGGCCGGTCGACCAGCGCCGCCACCGCGCCATTGGCAAAGGCCTTGTCGATGAAGGCGTGGCCGTCCATCGCCTCGCCCTTGAGCGCCACGAACAGGTCGCCCGAGCGCACGTCGCGCGAATCCATCTCCACGCCCGAGACCTGGAAATCGCTATTCGCCTGCCCGCCGGTCGCGGCGGCGATTTCGGCAGCGCTCCACAGCGCCAGCTGCAGCCTGTCCGCAACCGGTGCGGGCCAGCGGATGAAATGGGGGAGCGCGTTCATGCCTGCCCCGTCCCGGCAATCGCCGCCGCGCATTCGCGTGCAACGTTCACGTCGTCAAATGGGAGAACTCTCATATCCTCTCCTGCCCCAAATATTTGTCCCTGCTCGTGGCCCTTGCCGGCGATCAGCACGATGTCCTGCGCGCCAGCCTCGGCAATGGCGGCGGCAATGGCCTCGCGGCGGTCGGCCACTTCGCGCGCATCGGGCGCGCCTTTCATGATCTCGGCGCGGATCGCGGCCGGGTCTTCCCCGCGCGGATTATCGTCGGTTACGAAAACCAGGTCTGAACCGGCAGCGGCTGCTTCGCCCATCGGCCTGCGCTTGCCCCGGTCGCGGTCGCCGCCGGCACCGAAGACGGTGATCAGCTGACCGCCGACATGCGGCCGCAAGGCGGCAATAGCGGCGCCCAGCGCATCGGGCGTATGCGCGTAATCGACATAGATCGGCGCCCCGGAGTGGGCGATGGCGGCGCGTTCCAGCCGCCCGCGCACCGGTTGCAATCGCGACAGCGCGTCGAACACCTGCGCCGGCGGAGCGCCGGTGACCAGCACCAGCCCGGCGGCAAGCAGGGCGTTGGCGGCCTGGTAGGCGCCGATCAGCGGCAGGTGGATGGCATGGGTCTCGCCTGCATGGGCAATCTCCAGGTCCTGCCCCAGCCGACCCGCCTCGCGGGAGAGGAGCTTCAGGCCCTCGCCCGCCTCGCCCACGGTAAACAATACGAGGCCGCGCTCGCGGGCGACGGCAATGGCCCTGGCGGACCATTCGTCATCGGCCCAGATCACTGCCGTCCCGCCATCCTCGACCACTTCGGAGAACAGCCGCATCTTGGCGGCGAAATAGTCCTCCATGTCGGCGTGGTAATCGAGATGGTCGCGCGACAGGTTGGCGAAGGCGCCGGCCTCCACCTTCAGCCCCTCGTTGCGGTATTGCGAGAGGCCGTGGCTCGATGCCTCGTAGGCCACATGGGTCACGCCTTCGCGGGCGAGGCCGGACATGTTGGCAAGGAAGGTGACGATGTCGGGCGTGGTCAGCCCGGTGGAGACGCTTTCATCCGGCGTGGTCACACCCAGCGTGCCGATGGATGCGGCGCTATAGCCGCACATGCGCCAGATCTGCCGGGTCATCTCGACCGTGGAGGTCTTGCCGTTGGTGCCGGTAACGGCGACGACATGGTCCGGCACGGGGGTGTAGAACAGGGCGGCAGCGTGGGCGAAGGCGCGGCGCGGCTGCGGATCGGCAAGGTGCCAGGCACCCTCGACCCGTGCCTGCGGACGCGCCACCACGGCAATCGCGCCCGAAGAGATCGCCGCCGGGATGAAGTCTTCGCCATTGACCACCGCGCCCTGGAATGCGCCGAAGACATTGCCCGGCGCGACCTTGCGGTGATCGATGGCAAAACCGGTCACCTGCGCCGTGCCGGCCTCGCCCGCATCCTGTCCGACTGCCGTGGCAAGCTGGCCCAGCTGCATCACTCGGCTCCGTGGCCGACCAGCGGCTCGAGATCGGTGAGGTCGATATCGCGATTGGCATCGGGCATCACGCCCAGCTGCGGGCCGATGCGGGGGATCAGCCGGCCGACGATCGGCGCGGCATTCCATGCCGCCGTACGCTGGTAGGAACTCGCCGCCGTGCCTTGCGGCTCATCGAGCATGGCGATCACCACGTAGCGCGGGCGATCCATCGGAAAGGCGGCGGCGAAGGTCGAGACCAGCGTCGAGCGGCGATAGCCGCCATTGCCCGGCTTTTCTGCCGAGCCGGTCTTGCCGCCAACGCGGAAACCCTCGGCATCGGCGTTGCGACCGGTGCCGTAGACGGCGATCATCCGCAGCAGCTGGTTCATCCGCGCGCTGGTGCTGGCCTTGAACACGCGGCGACCGCGCGGCGCCTCGCCCGGCGCAACCCGTTGCAAGGTGGCCGGCCGCCAGATCCCGCCATTGACCATGGTGGCATAGGCGCTGGCGAGATGCAGCGGAGTGACCGCGATGCCGTGGCCGTAGCTCACCGTCATGCCGGTGACGCGCGCCCAGTTGTCGCCCGGCCACAGCGGCATGCCGCGTGCGGGAAGCTCGACATAGGGCCGCTCGTTCATGCCGAGATCGATCATGTATTGCCGCAGCCTGTCGGCTCCCAGCTCGTCGGCGATCTGCGCGGTGACGATGTTGGAGGAGTGGATCAGCGATTGCGGGGCGTTGAGCGATTCCCCGATGATATGGCTGTCGCGGATGCGGTGCGGGCCGATCACCAGCGGTTCATTGGCCTGGTAGCGACGCGAGAGATCGGTGATCGAGCCGGTATCGATGGCAGCGGCGACCGCCAGCGGCTTGAAGGTGGAACCAAGCTCGTAGACCTGGTTGGTGACACGGTTGAACACCGGCGGCGTGTCGCCGCGCTCGTGCTGTTCCTCGGTCACCCGTACGTCTTCGGTGGTAACCTGGTTGGGATCGAACGCGGGGAGCGAGGCGAGGGCGAGGATTTCGCCGGTATCGACATCGAGCACGATGCCGGCAGCGCCACGTGCCTCCACCGCCAGCATGCCGCGGCTCAGCTCGTCCTCCAGCGCGCCCTGCACACGCACGTCGATGGAGAGGGCGGCGGCCTCGCCACGGAAGTTGTTGTCGAGCAGGCGCTCGTCGAGCACCGCCTCCATGCCCACGCGGCCGTGGCCATCGGCGGCGACATAGCCAAGGATATGGGCGGCGAGCGAGCCTTGCGGGTAATGGCGGTCGGTCTCGCGCGGCAGTTCCAGCGCCAGCTCGCCGATTTCCATCACCCGGTTGGCATCCTCGGGCAGGACCCGGCGGCGCAGATAGGTGCCGCGCCCAGTGCGCAGCTTGTCGGCAGTGTCGGCGATGTCGAGATCGGGGAAGATTGCCTGCAATTCGCGCGCCACCTGCTCCGGCGACTTTACCAGCGGCGGGCCGCCATCGTCCATCGCCTGCGGATTGAACCACAGCGCATAGGCGGGAAAGGCGCGCGCCAGCGGCACGCCGTTGCGATCGGTGATCTCGCCGCGCGGCGGCAGCAGCGCCTCGGCCATGCTGGTCGTTGTCGGCGCCGGCTGGACCACGCCGATCCAGGCGATGCGCAGCAGCGCGGCCAGCGCCAGCAGCAGGAAGACGCCGAGAATCAGCAATACCCGCAGGCGGGCAATCAGCAGCGAGCGGCGGCGATAGTCGACAAGGCGGATGCGCCCGGCGCCCAGCGGGCGGGGGGCGGCATAGGCGGTCACTGGCCGGCAGCTCCTGCGGCAACCGAAGCTCCGAGCGGGATGCGCACCGTGCGCTGCGCAAGACTGACCGTAAGGCGGCTGTCATGCGGCTGCTCTTCGGCGGGCTCGACAAGGGCAACGTCGATCTCGCGTCCGGTCAGTGGAGAGACCAGCTGCGGGAAGGAAGCGCCCTCGTCATCGACCACCTGGCTGGCCACCAGGATCGGTTCCGGCGCACCTGGCGCACGCGGCGCGCTGAAGCGGGCTAGGTCGCNNCGGCATCGGGCGCGCTATAGCCGAAATCGACCCGGTTCCATGACGCCAGCTGCATCTGGCTGGAGCGAGTCATGAACTCGGTTTCGAGCAGCATGTTCTGTTCCTCCAGCGTGACGATCAGCCGCTCGGCCTTGACCACGTCGCTGGAGACGGTGTGCACCTTGAAGTGCAGCAGCAGGTAGAGCGCGGTGCAGATGGCCAGGGCGGCGAACCAGCCGATGCGGCGAATGCGGGCTTGCGGTGTCATGCTGCCTCCTGCGCTTGTGCGGATGTGCGGGTGGCCGCCCTGAGCGTGGCGGAGCGGGCCCGGGGATTGCGGTCGATTTCCTCGCGCGAGGGGCGGATCGCCTTGGAAATCGCGGTGAAGCGGGCGGGCGCGGCGTCGGGCGTGTCGGGCAGGTGGCGCGAGGCGCGGGCATTGGCGTTGCCGGCATCGCGCAGGAAGCGCTTGACCATGCGGTCTTCCAGCGAATGGAAGCTGACCACGGCCAGCCGGCCGCCTTCGCGCAGCAGGCATTCGGCAGCGGACAGCCCCTCGGCCAGCTCGTCGAGCTCGCCGTTCACGTGGATGCGGATGGCCTGGAAGCTGCGGGTGGCCGGGTCCTTCGGCGCGCCGGTGCGATAGCCCAGCGCCTTGCGCACCACAGCCGCCAGTTCGCCCGTCGTCGTCAGCGGACGGGCAGCGACGATGGCGCGGGCAACGCGGCGCGACTGGCGCTCCTCACCATAGCGATAGAGCACGTCGGCGATCGCGCCCTCTTCCGCCTCGTTGACGAAATCGGCGGCATTGGGACGCTGGCGATCCATCCGCATGTCGAGCGGGCCATCGGCGGAGAAGGAGAAGCCGCGCTCGGCCTGGTCGAGCTGCATCGAGGAGACGCCGATATCCATCACGATGCCGTCGNNGGCCTGGTCGAGCTGCATGGAAGAGACGCCGATATCCATGGCGACGCCGTCGACCCGGGCAATGCCGACTTCGGCCATGGCCTCAACCATCTCCGAAAAGCGCCGGGCATGGAGCACGAGGCGCGGCGGGTCCTCGCGGGTTTCCGGCCAGTTGCGACCGGCAGCAATGGCATCGGGATCGCGGTCGAAGGCGTGCACGGTGGCCCCGGCATCGAGGAAGGCCCTGGTATATCCGCCGGCGCCGAAGGTCGCGTCGATCACCACGTCGCCCGGCTCGATGGCAAGGGCTGCCATCACTTCGTCGAGCAGGACGGGAACATGCGGAGCGCTCATTTCTTCTTCGCCCCGCCCTCGGCGGCGAGCTTGCGGCAGGTCGCCTGCGCCCCTTCCCAGCCGGCGCCCATGTCATACAGGCGCTGCGGGTCCCACATGGTGATGAACTGCCCGGCGCCCTGGAAATAGATGGCATCGCCGAGCCCGCCGAGTTCGGCGAGGTGGTCGGGCAGGACGAAGCGGCCGGAAGCGTCGAAGGGAATTTCGGTGAAGCCCCACAGCTGGACTGAGCGCATCTCGCGGTCGAACTNNAACTCCCGGCCAAGGCGCAGGGCGCTGTCTTCCTCGCGGTCGAGCTGGGCTTCGAACAGGTCGGTGCGGGCGAGGCCAAAGCCGGTCATGCAGGGCCAGCGGTCGTGCTTGGCCAGGCACAGGATGCGCTCGCCATCGCCGGCGACGGCCTTGCGGAAGGCAGGCGGCAGGACGAAACGCGACTTGTCGCCGCGAAGGGAATAGCCCTGTCCTGAATAGCCTTTCGGGCGTTCCGCCACTTCCCCTGACCCCGTCCTCGGTTCCCTCGCCAAACCGAACAGGACACCCGTCGAGCCGCGCGCATGCACGGCCCGTTCGCCCTCCCCAGGGAGGACGCAAGTCGGGCGGCTTGTCCGATGGAGGAATTATGTAACGCGCGCCCTCGCGGGATGAAAGGGGAAATTACGGGATTTTTGGGGATTTATCTGCAAATACCTGTTTTCAAGATATTTTATCGAGCCCCCAATTCGCGAACACCTGTCTAATCCGATCCCGAACCGCTTGGAAATGCGCGGTTTTCCACGGGCGAGTCGGAAGCGAATCCACCGTTTCCCGCGTCATCCCCACTCTCCCCGAAAATATGCGCGACGACGAAGCGCAGTGCGGATTCGGCTTGCGGGGCCGGCGATTCGATATCCAGCATGGCGGCATCGGCGATCACCAGCGCCTCGCCCTCCCCGATCCGGCAATGGGCAACAAGCTCCTCTCCGAAGAGTTCGCAGGCGCCGTTTTCGGCAAGCGCCAGCTCGCCGGCGAGATCGACCGGGATGGCATGGCTTGCGGCATCAATCACTCGAGGCCCTGCCGCCTGTTCCTCGTCGAAGAACAGCTCCATGCCCCAATGCGCAAGGATCGGCGAGAGCAGGGCAACATCCTGCGGGCGGCGGCGGTCACCCAGCGCAAAGCGCGAGGCACCGGTCATCATCGGATCGGCGAGCAGCAGCAAGCGCCCGCCACCGCGCACCCAGCCATCGAGCGCGACGTTCTCGGAAGCCGCCAGCGCACGCGGCTGCGCCATCAGGAGATTGCGATGGCTTTCGAGCGCTTCGGTCGTCAGGAAATCGAGCGGCGCCAGCTGGTAGGATTCCTCCAGCACCGCGCGTGCCCAGTGTCGTGGCGCATTGCCTTCCAGCGCTTCATCGAAATCCCCGGCCTCGCCCCAGTAGATCGGGATCGTTCCCATCAGCGCCAGCGCGGGTCGAGCGGTTCCCGCGTCGTCAACCTCGGCATGAAGCGGATGGGAAGGCGCCAGCGCGGCCATGGTGGCTGCAAGAGTGGCGCAGGCCCTAATCGGAAGACGGCGGCGGCGGGACATCGCCGGGCACCTGCTGCGGTCGGCCGGCTTCTTCCCCCTGCGGTTCGACCGGCAGTTCCGGCACCACACCGGCATCGGCCAGCGGATCGCGCGGCGCGGGCGGTGGCACATCGACGGTCGCCTCCACCGGCAGGTCTTCCGGCACGCTGGCCTGGTTTTGCTGAGCGCTGGTCATGATGATGTTGGCAAGGCCGACCAGCAACACCATCGTGCCCAGCCCGAACAGGCCAAGCTGCAAGCGCTGCACGCGTTCCCGGCGCGTGCCGGCAAGCGGCGCGGCAGGGGCTTCCCCCCCGAGATTGCCTGATCGCAGAATTTCGCGCGGATCGAGAGCCATGCCCCTATCCTAGCGAGGCAAGATTAACGCAGCCAGTCGAAAACCGGCAGGTTCTTCGATTCCAGCCATTGCGCATTGTAAAGGCTGGAAAGGTAGCGGAAGCCGGTATCGCACAAGATCGTGGCAATGCGCGAGCCGCTGCCCAGCTGCCGGCCCAGCGCAATCGCGCCGGCGACATTGATCCCGGTCGACAGGCCGAGGCACAACCCCTCTTCGCGCAGCAGGCGCGCGACCCAGACCAGCCCCTCCTCGTCGGAAATGCGGAACTGCGTATCGATCGGCGCGCCCTCGAGATTGGCGGTGATCCGCCCCTGGCCGATGCCTTCGGCGACGGACGTGCCTTCGGCCTTGAGCTCGCCATTGGCGTAATAGTTGTAGAGCGCCGCGCCATGCGGGTCGGTCAGCGCGATCTGCACCTTCTCGTCGAACGCCTTGAGGCCCATGCCGACGCCGGCCAGCGTGCCGCCGGTGCCAACGGCGCAGGTAAAGCCGTCCACCCGGCCTTCCATCTGCTCCCAGATCTCCGGCGCCGTGCCTTCGATATGGGCGCGGCGATTGGCGACGTTGTCGAACTGGTTGGCCCACACCGCGCCTTCGGTCTCCTCCGCCAGCCGGCGCGAGGTGTGCACGAAATGGTTGGGATCGGCGAACTTGGTCGGCGGAACCAGGACCAGCTCAGCGCCGAGCGCGCGCAGCGTGTCCATCTTTTCCTTCGACTGGTTGTCCGGCATCACGATCACGGTCTTGTAGCCGAGCGCATTGGCGACCAGCGCAATGCCGATGCCGGTATTGCCGGCCGTGCCTTCCACCACCGTGCCGCCCGGCAGCAGCTCGCCGCGCTTTTCGGCATCGCGCACGATCCACAGCGCCGCGCGATCCTTCACGCTGGCACCGGGATTGGCGAATTCGCACTTGCCCCAGATCTCGCAGCCGGCTTCCCGGCTGGGACCTTCGAGCAGCACCATCGGCGTGTTGCCGATCAGGTCGAGCGTGTGCGTGCGGGATTTCGGCGCGGTCATGCTGGAGAAGTAGGGTGCCAGCCCCTGCGGCGCAACGCAGATGCGCTTGGGGGCCGCCTAATCAGTCTTCTTCGGCAATGCGGACTTTGAGCCCGTCCAGCGCATCGGAGAGCGGGATCTGACACGACAGGCGCGAGGTCTCGTCGCGATGATCGGAGGAATCGAGCAGGTCGTCCTCGTCTTCGCTCATCTCCGGCATCTTGTCGGCAAAGGCCGGATCGACATGGACATGGCAGGTGGCGCAGGAACAGCAGCCACCGCACAGGGCGAGCAGCTCGTCGAACCCGTTATCGCGAATGGCTTCCATCACCGTCAGGCCGGCATCGGCCTCTACGGTCGTTTCCTCACCGGAACGGTTGACGACGGTCAGCTTTGGCATTGGACTAATCTTCCCTATGTGAGCTTTGCCGGGCTGCTAGGCAATCGCGGCGCATTAGGCAAGTGGAGCATGCATGGCACTGGGCGCAAAACAGATCAGGAGCGGACTCGACGCCGTGGCGATGCGTGAACCGGCAATCGCCCGCGCGCTGGAACAGGCCGGCTATCCCGAACCGCGGATT
>JABAHR010023309.1_pt2 | contig 10958 bp, 12 predicted proteins | sample 7062101 | NCBI WGS metagenome assembly JABAHR01 (sample SAMN14534553, study PRJNA622989) | marine sediment metagenome | biome: marine biome [ENVO:00000428]; feature: marine pelagic biome [ENVO:01000023]; material: deep marine sediment [ENVO:00002113] | place: India: Gulf of Kutch | collected...
GGCCGAGCCCGTTGAAGCCGCACCGGCGGATGCCGCCTGGTCGCCACCATTGCCGCCGTCACCGCCGGAACCGGCATACGAAAGCCCGCCACCCGTAACCGTGGGAGAAATATCAAAGGTAAATTTCGCCTCGGAGAGATTTTGGTTCTCCTGCGAGACCTTGTAGGAGTCGTCATCGGTCGCAATGATCTTTTCGACCTTGGGGGGCGTGTACTTCTTGTGGGCGGGCTTCTTCTTCTTGGCCATAACGGTTCCTCGGATGTTTCGCTGTCTTACAAATGTGAGCTTCTGCTGGTGATTTGGCCGTCTGGCTGCGAGTTCGCGCGTGACCAGCGACCGGGTCTGTCTGAGATGAAGCAGTCGCGCATATGCCGGCTATTGAGCTCACCGGTCTCACTGATGCGCGGGACTGTCTTGAAGACTTCCCTCCTCTTGGATGACGTACGCGAGTAAGAAGAGCGCCCCTCGCATACGAGCTTCCGACGAATGCGTAATCTGTCCCAAATTGAAACACCGATTACGCACCTGGAAACAGTTGTAGTATGCGAACCCGCGCACCGCATGAACTTCATGTTCAAAGCGTAAAGCGAGTTGGTTTATTTCCCAGCGGCTTCGATCAGTCTGTAGACGTCCAATCAACGTCGGTGTGCACTGCGCTTCGCATCTGTTGAAACGAAGAAGTGATACGCAAAGAGCAGCGCTTTCATCGCATGCATCTCGTGCCACTCGCGATCGAATTCAAACGTGCAATGAAGCAAGCGTATCGTCACGCCATCAAAGAGCGTGACGAGATACGCCTCAAACATGAGACGGTGGTTGTTGAAGACGTGATTGGAGCAGAGATATTCGTGCCCCGTGCGACACTACTTCTGTACGCTTTCTAGATAGTGGGTCAGTTCCAGTATGCGCACATGAGCCGGCAGAAAGCCTGGCCGCCCTTCTTGCCTTTTCAAGCTCGCATAGAAGTCCGGCATCTGATGCGTGTCATGTCCGGATACGGCGCTCTCACCTGAAATGATGGCGAACACGCGCCAGAAGGGAAATCTACCCCCATTTGCTTTGGAGATGCCGGTGAGATCGCTAGGCGGTTTGACAAGCTTAGCTGCAAGTGGCCCGCCACCGGCNNAGCCCCATGACAGCTCTGGCAGTTTTCCTGATACTCCTGCAAACCGTCCGCGAGGATCTGCGCTTTGGCGCCCGAATCTGCGGCGGCCGACTTCGAGAACAACGCGAGAAGGACAAGGGCAGCGACAAGCAGGAGCACGGCAACGACAATNNCCTGATTGGAGCTTCGTTTTGCATGGGCCCTCCAAGTAAAGCGACCGACGCAAACCTCGGCTCCGGACGCTGTCAACAGAACTCTGCCTCCAGGGGCCGCACACCCACCTTGAGCCGCGTCAAACAGAGAAAAGATTTTGAACACGAGAAGCGCGGAACCATCCGGATATCAGCCCAAATAAGGCATCCGCCATGCCGAAGGTCAGGGAAGGATGGCATTGTCCGTCAGCACATCGACCGCATTTCCAAGCGTCGCTTCGGCCGTTCCGCCGGCATCGACCCTGATCCAGCGCATATCACCCAAATTATAGCCCAACTGCTGTTCAACGACAGCGCTCGTCGCGTCCGACGCATCACCCCGCCGCGCATCAACACGAGACTTCAACAGCTCCGCGGGGGCATCCAGCCAAAGCCCGCAAAAGTCCACCCCTGTACGGCGTGCAACCTCTTCGATGGTTTCCCGTTCGCGCGGGTTGGCATAAACGGCATCGGCGACGACCGCATGCCCAGTTTTAAGCGCACACTCCGCCATTTCGCAGAGCAGGGCATAGACCCGTTCTGTAACCTCTCGCGTATACGCGTCCGCCGGAAGCCGGTCCGTTTCATTTGCTACGAATAGTGATTTCCGCACGATGTCTGATCTCAGGTGCAGAGCGCCAGGCGCGCGGCCAAGTTTCGGTGCAAGGGCTGCTGCCAGCGTTGACTTCCCGGTGCCTGACAAGCCGCCGACTGAAACGAGGCAAGCACGTCGAGGCTCAAGAAGGCGGAGCGCGGTTTCAACATAGCCTTGCGCCACGGCCACCGCGGCGGCGCGCGCCTCACCCTCGACCTGGCGCGCGCGCTGGACGTTGACCATGGCGCGCACACCGGCACGCAGGGCCAGGAATGCCGGAAGGACCTCAAGCCCTTCCAGGTCGAGCCGCGCATTGGAGCACCAAAGGTATCGGTTCAGGATTGCGTTCGCTTGCTCCCGGTAGCCGCGATGCTCCAGGTCCATGAGGAGAAACGCGAGATCGTAAAGCGTATCGACAGTGGCGATTGCCTCATCGAATTCGATTGCATCAAAGAGGAGAGGATGGTCCTTCCAAAGGACGATGTTGCTGAGGTGAAGATCACCGTGGCACCGGCGGACGCAGCCCCCCGCGGCTCTGCGTTGAAGCACAGCCCGAGCAGTCTCGATCTCCCGTTGCGCCTTCTCTCCGAAGGACTTCGTGGAGGTGTCCGGAAGGATTGGCGGGTCCTCGTCAAGGGCGGAAGAAACATCCACAAGAATCGCAAGATACTGGGCGGCAGGATCGGCTGGATATGATACGCGCGCCTTCAAGTGGGCGGCGTAAACGGCTTCGGCAATTTGACGGCAGAGCCCGGGCGTGAGCTCCCCGCGTTCCGCGACGGCGCTCAAGAGATGTGCTTCATCAAACCGGCGCATCCTAAGCGCCCACTCGACCGGTACGCCGCCACCACCAATCACCAGCTTTCCGTTTGCCTCGCGCGTGATCGGAACCACGCCCAGGTAGAGTTCCGGCGCAAACGCACGATTAATCGCGAACTCCCGGTTGAGCACGTCGCGGCGTTTTTCCAGCGTCGAGAAGTCCAGGTAGGTAAATCGCACCGCCCGTTTGATCTTCAAGGCCTCCTCACCGGCAAGAAATACGAGCGCACCGTGGGTTTCGCGGCACTCGACGGCGGCGGGCCGTCCGGGATAGGATCGGGGATCGGAAAGAAACGCGATGACCTCCGATTGGTCATTGGCCCGCGCTGAAGCAGGAGTTTTCCCTCCTGTCATTTCATGCTCTCCCAGGTCGCACCATGTGGGTGCCGGCGCGATGTACGTTGACAGCCGTCAAAGCGGAAACTGCCACACTGTATTCAACCTAATGTATACAAAACCACAAGTGGAGGATTCAATGAAGCCGAAGCGGACTTGGGTCTTGATTGCCGATGCCGGCCGCGCGCGCATTCTCGAGAGCGATGGGGCGGGATCAGGATTGCGCCAAGTTGAGGGTATGATGTTTGAGAACCCGTTGCCACCCACTCATGATCTCGTCGATGACCGCCAGACCCGCTCCTACGAGTCGGTTGGTGCTGCCCGGCACGCCGTATCCGGGCGGACCGACCCGCGGCGCAAAGAGAAGTTCCGGTTTGTCGAAATTCTTGGCGAAAAGATTGAGGACGCGCTCACGCGGAAAGCCTTCGACCGACTTGTTCTCGTTGCACCCCCAAAGGTTCTCGGTGACTTCCGCGACGTTCTGTCGGAGCGGATGCGCGAACATATCGTAAGCGAGGTGCCCAAAGATCTGACAAAGACACCCGACAACGAGGTTGCCGGGCATCTCGACCTAACGTTCACACTATGAACTCAATCAGCACACGGTTGGCTCACACAGGCGAATTTCAAACTTCTGATGAACGCGCGGACGCGAAAAGTCATACATGCGACCATCGATACAGGTGACGCGGCCATCAAGCGCCACGTCTCCGCCGAGCTCCATCTCGTTGAAGTAAAGCAACTCGTTCAAATCGCAATTCTTCTCGCGGCGGAGCTGCTGCGCAAGAACGACTCTCCAAGGCTGAGCGCTAGGCGCTAGGTCCTTATCTTGTGCGAGCACGGAAAGACTCGCCCCCACTGTGGCCGCAAGGACGACTCCAATGCTAATGGCGCGAAGAGCGCAGATCATGAATGGCTCCTCATCATGAGAGCATTTCCCGGAATTAGTACAATCCGAGATCTTTCTATCGAATGCTTTGACAGGTATCAACGTCAGGATAAACAGAGACACGCATCTAATCTGTGACCCCTCATCGACCCTTCTTCAGCAATCACCGAGGTTGAGATGGACAAGACCGCAGCCGAAGCAATGTTGCGCCGAGTGAAATTGGTACTAGCGCGCGATCCGGATTTTCCCGATGGGAGCGTCGAGCGTGGCTACGACTTTATTGCTCCCTTGGATGCCAAAGGGCACATCGACGTGGCGGCCTGGAAAGCCTTGAAGGATCGGTGCCGGGTCCGGAGATTTTGGGCCGGGGAGCGCGATGAGGTCGGCCATATTGTCCACAAGCCGGGCGGAGCATGGGCCTTCCACTATGACATTCATGGCGATGCATCGCATGACGAGCCGGGCTACCATTTTGAGAGCCATGCACTCGATCCCGGGGAGTATGTCTCAATAAAGGAACAGGACGGCATCATGAGAACGTTCATGGTCAAGAGCGTCGTCGATCTCGACTAGATCCGCCCAACTCAAGGTAGGGAGAATTCGGCAACAACTGGTGCGTGATAGGACGAGGCCGACCGCTTTGTTCTTCCGTAAGCGACCAACTCGTCGCCTAACGTTTCATTGTGGGGGGCTTCGATTGATCGGAAATATGAGAGGAGCGCGCGGCTCGCGAGAACGTGGTCGAGCATTACCGGCCGGCCATGATGAAGCACACTGAACCGGCGATCTTCTGCAAGCGAGCGGTCGAGGACGGCAAGCGACCTTGGCGCAAGCCGTCCGTTTCCCGTGTCTTCCTCCGACCCGATCAGGATCTTCAAAGGCGTCTCGTGATCCTCGGCATTGAAATCGCCGGCCAGAACGATGAACCTTTCTGGATCGCTGTCCATCAGCTGGTCGACCAGCATGCGGGCCTCAAGCGCTTGTGCCGATCTCTTGAGGCTCGATAGAAAATAACCCTCCGCCCAGCCCGAAACGGATCTCCATGTGAAAGGGGCCTCTTTTTGCCCCGCAATAGGCAGCGCCAGGGGAGCTCTCAAGTGCAGGTTTAGGACGCTCACGTGTTTATCGCGGCCGAGCGAAATCGTAGTGAGCAGCAAGGCTCGGTCGAATGAGAGCTTGATCGGTGCCGAGACCGGTGGGCAGGCACTCTGCGGAGCGTAGTCCATCGAAGGCAGGACCGTATTGCGGATTTCCCTATGTTCAGCAATTGGCCATCTCGACAGCGTCACGAGATTGTGCACGTCGGCCACGCCTTTGCCATGCGGTCCGGTTGTGGATCTGCGATGAAAGCTGGCATAGGGCGTACCGAAGAGTAGCGCATCGAGGGCTTCGAGCGAGCGCTCCTCAGCACCTGATCGGTGCTGGCCATTGATTTCCTGCAGGCACAAAATATCCGCCTCCAGGCGCAACAGTTGCGGGCGCAGAACAGCTATCCGCTCCTCTGGAGGCGCATGCCGACCCGGTGCCCAGTCCAGACTCTCGAGATTGAAGGTCGCGATACGCATTCTGCTGCAGCCACTGGCGGGATATGCCTCAATGGGACATAAGAACCGGTACGTGCATCTCGCGCAATACTTCGCGGGTAGCCCCGCCAAGAATGAACTCACGGAGCCGGGAGTGACCGTAGCCGCCCATGACGAGAAGGTCCGTATTCGTGAATCGAACACGTGCGAGAAGCGTTTCTCCAGCGCTTTGTTCCGGCCTTTCTATCGCGTCAGCCGTACAATTGACGCCGTGTCGGGCGAGCGTTGTACAAAGGTCGGCGCCTGGAATGTCTTCCGCGATCTCATCCCCGCCGGGATTGACCCACAGAACGTTCACCTCGCGGGCGGCCTTCAAAAACGGCAAGGCATCGTGCGCAGCACGTGCCGATTCTCGTCTGCCGTTCCAGGCGATCAGCACGCGTTGTCCAAAATTCGCGTCGTGGCCGGAGTTGGGCACAACCAACACCGGCCGGCCTGCATGAAGTACGATATCTGCAGGAGCCTCCATCATGTTCGACATAGGCCAGCTGGGATCGGCTTGCGATACAATGATAAGGTCAGCGGACCGGCCTAAGGTGACCGTCTTCTTCCACGGACTGTCGTGTCCCGCGTCCGCGACCAGCCATTCAGCATTGATGCCAGCTTCTTGAACACGCATCTCAAACAGGCGCTGCATTTTTCCCTGCTCGGCCTCATAAGCCTTGCGGTGATTGTCGACAATTGTGGCGACGCCACCTGGAACAAGAGCGGGCTCTACAAGTATCGGAGGCAGGACGGATAGTGCAGTAAGATGCGCCTCAAACCGGCGAGCAGTCGCAATCGCAGGCTCCAAGAGACGTCCAAAATTATGCTCGCCCGTACAGTGTACGAGAATCGTCTTGAAAGTCATCCAAGCCTCCCAGAATAGGGAAGACACCAGCATGGCGCTTGGCTGCAACCGAGGCCTTGATGGGCGTCAACCTGCGCATACCCCGACCGCTTGGCGCGACCGCCGGCTTGATGGCTGTCAATGCTCGGCCCGCGCGACAGCTTAAACCACTGCAATCATCTCCCACTAACAGGAGCGTCAATCATGAAAAGAGATTGGTTGCCCTCAATATGGGGCGAACGCGAAGGGGATCCGTTCCAGACCCTGCGCAAACAAATGGACGACTTATTCAACGACTGGTCTTCCAGCCTGCCTGGCTGGGCCACAAAAAATGGAAAACTTGCTCTTCGTGTTGACGTCAGCGAAACACCGACCGAAATCACTGTGACCGCCGATTTGCCGGGTGTCGATCAAAAGGATATCGACGTAACGACGGCCGGCAATCAGTTGACGATCAAGGCTGAGAAAAAGTCCGAGGCAGAGGACAAAAAGGAAGACAAGGGGCGCACGTACCACACAGTCGAGCGGTCTTACGGACTGTTCCAGAGAACCATGAGCCTTCCCTTCGAAATCGATTCCTCCAAGGTATCGGCCAGTTTCAAAAATGGCGTGTTGACGCTGACCCTGCCGAAGCCTGCCGAGATGCAGAAGCAAACGAAGAAGATCGAAGTAAAGGGTGGGGCTTAGCCCACACGCTCCGGATAGCTAGTCCGCTGGCGATCTTTGATGGTTCAGGCCCAGTCACTTAGATGAAGGCAATAGAGTCGGGCGCGCGCCATTCGCGGGCCCGGCAATTCCGCCCCGCAGGCCGCTTCAATTGGCATTGGCCCGGTCAGCTCTCACGGACAGCCCCTAATCGACCGCTTAAATTGTGAAGTCGTGGGTCTGCACGCCATTCTGGGAATGACAAAGAAGAACACGGGAAATCTCATCGTGCTGCGTCGGCGATTGGGAGCTGACGATCAGGACGAGTCCGCCGTTCGAGATATGGTCGTGGAGGCGCCGGAATTGCTTTTCCGAGAGCCAGGCCGGAGGGCTGCTGCCGTCGCTGAATGCCGCAATTGAGTTGCCGCACACGTCATCGTTCATAGGTCCCACGCGAGCGAAGCGCGTGATCGTTCCCGCCGTGTTGCGAACCTCACGCACGTCGTGAAAGAGATGTCGAACGTCGTCAAGCTCAGCGCCATCTCCGTCGCCGGAAACGGCGGGATCCAAAGTAAGGGCGCGGGTGATGACACATATGTTTTCTAGTGCGTGCCCGAGAGCTGAGATTTCGGCGAAGACTTGACGCAGAATCTGCAGCTCATTGAAAAGGCCGAGAGCAAAGCGATATGTCCTGGGTTCGCGACACATACCCCACTCACCGTAGGCAAGCGCTTTTGGGCCAGGAACGTCGGATCTTTGATCGTGGACGTGACACAACCCATCTCCCTCGCCCAATTGGAATGGACTCGCGTGCATCGGTCTCATCTGCTCAAATGGAAACCTCGCCTCCCGCAAGCCGTTCAAGTTTCGAGATATCTAGAAGCCGAACGAGCGTGCATTGCTTGAGGTCAATAATCTTGTTCATCCTCAGTTTTGTAAGAGTCCGGCTCACCGTTTCGATCGTCAGCCCGAGGAAATCCGCGATATCGGCCCGCGTCATGGGAAGCTGGACAAGAGCAGGGTCCTGACCTTTACGGGCGTTGCGCCGGGAAAGCGCCACAAGGAAACATGCCACGCGCTCGGCTGCACTCCTCTGTCCGACCGTAAAGAGGTGGTCCTGGGCCGCAGCCAGCTCGCGCGATACGGCCTCGTATAACTTGATCCCGAGATCGGGATCATTGCCCGCCAAGCGGCTCAAGGTGGCGAGGGGGAGCGATTTCAGCTGGACCGTCTCAAGCGCTTGGGCATTGAAGGCGTAGTCCTGCTCCGCACCGAGCCCAATAAAGTCGCCCGGATAAGCAAAATCGATCACTTGGCGCCGCCCGTCAGGCATGATCTTATAAAGGCATATGGCGCCGCTCTCGACGCGGTAAATATGTATCCTTGCATCGCCTGCCGTAAACACGTGCTCGCGCGGCCGAACAAGCCTGATCCTTCCGTTTGCGAGCTGCGTATCCAGACGATCGTCCCGAGCAAGTATGGCCTGGGCGGCTGGCGTGGCGTCCGGTTGCGGTCTTGTAGATTCGGAACCGGGGTCTAAGTTCAACATGGGAGTTCCTCCTCGCTAAGGACTGAGAATGTTGAAAAAGAAAAGAACACAAAGGGGTCGCCGTCGTATGCCGTCTCTGAATCGCTTTGTAACAGTTTGTGACAACAGCCGCGGCAAGTTGACCCTCCCGCCAGAAGGAGTCTGACGATGGGCGATGTCCAGAAGCGGCATATTCTCGTCGTGGACGATGAAGAACAGGTACGCACGCTGCTGGCAAACCTGTTCGAGCGCGAGGGATATCAGGTCTCCCAGGCTGCGAGCGGTGAAGAGTTACGTAGCCGCCTTGGGTCCTCCGCGGTGAATCTCATCACGCTCGATCTCAATCTTGGCGGAGAGGACGGATTGGGCTTGGCCCGCGAGATTCGAGCTGGCCACGACGTTCCGATCATCATGATCACGGCGAAGGATGGCGAGGTCGATCGGATCGTCGGCCTTGAACTCGGCGCCGACGATTACATCGTAAAGCCGTTCAATCTGCGGGAGGTCTTGGCCCGCACGCGCGCAGTTATGCGCCGCTATGAAGCCCCGCTGACGGCCCCTGCTAATCCCGCGTCCGGCGGCCATGAGTGCTACAAATTCGAACAGTGGGAACTCGACGTAACCGCAAGGGAACTCAAATGCGCCAAATCCGGAGCCGTCAATCTGACGACCTCCGAGTTTCAGCTTCTCGAGATATTTGTCCGCCGACCGGCGAGGGTATTATCGCGAGACGCCATTATGGATCTGATGAAGGGACATGACTGCTCACCCTACGACCGATCGATTGACACGCTCGTCGGGCGGCTCAGAAAGAAGGTCGAGAAGGATAGCGAAGCACCGCACCTCATCAAAACAGTACGCGGCGTCGGTTATGTCTTTACGGCAGATGTGACCCAGGCTTGAGATCCTTCCTCTGCTCAAGCCCGCGCCAAAGGGCATCCTCGAGAGCAGATTGACTGTAAGGCTTCATCAGCACTTCGACGCCGGCTGGCGCACTGCCTTCGCTAGCCGACATCTCCGGGTTGAACCCCGACGTCAGCACCACCGGCAACCGCGGCCATTTTTCGCGAATGGTCCGGGCAAGCGCGTATCCCGACACTCCGCCGGGCATCACAACGTCACTGAAGACAATGTCAACGTCGCGCCCGTCTTCAAGTAGGCCGAGGGCTACGGTTCCGTTTTCAGCTTCGATCACCTTGAAGCCCATCACGCGAACCCGTTCGGCCGTGACACGGCGCACATTCTGATCGTCTTCGACGACAAGCACGGTTTCTCCATTGGGGCTAGCGGCCGTCTTTTCGACGGCACTGGACGTAGCCGAAGACACGGCGCTCTCGAGTTTCGGCAGGAAGATACGAACAGTCGTTCCATTCCCGGGCGCAGTTTGTACGTCCACATGCCCGCCCGACTGCTTGACGAACCCATAGATCGTCGCCAGCCCCAAACCGGTGCCCTTGCCGGGTTCCTTCGTGGTAAAAAACGGCTCGAAGGCATGTTGTTGAACATGGGCGTCCATTCCCAGTCCGGTGTCGGACACGGACAGCTGCACATAGTCTCCAGGCCGCAGGCCCTCGAACACCGGATCGCCATCCCCTTCGACGACGATGTTCTTCGTTTCAACAGTGAGCTGACCGCCGTTTGGCATCGCATCGCGGGCATTGATGGCAAGGTTGACTAAGGCGTTTTCGATCTCACTGGGATCGACCTTGAACCGTCCACAGCCCGTCCGCCAGTTCTGTTGCCAGTGTCACGGTCTCGCCAAGGCTGCGCCGCAACATTTCGCGCACGCTGATCACCTGGTCATTGAGATTTATCGCGGTCGGCGCAAGCCGGCGTTGCTTGGCAAACGTCATCAGCCGTTGATTGAGACGCGCACCCATCTCGGCAGCCCGCTCCGCCTCTTGCAGGTACTTTCGCCCGGGACGGTCACCGAGATCCATATCAAGGAGCTGCAAATTGCCCGATATGACGGTCAGAAGATTGTTGAAGTCGTGCGCAATACCGCCGGTCAGCTGGCCAAGAGCCTCCATACGCTGAAGCCGTGCGACCGCGGCCTGGCTCTCCTGATGCCGTTGCATCTCCTGCCGCAACTCACGCGTACGCTCCTCGACGCGGGCCTCCAATTCGGCCTTGCTTTTCGCAAGCATTTCCTCCGCCGCAACGCGTCGCGAAATATCAACGCCCAATCCGCCGACAAAGTGCCCGCCTCTCGCGCTTCTGAACGGAAATCTGTGCGTTTGCCAGGAAGACGGGCCGCCAGGTGTAGGAAAGACCTGCACGCGTTCGATCTCCTGATTTTGCCCGAGCACCTGCACGTCTTCTTTGCGCAGCTCTTCTGCAAACGCCCGCGGCCACAAGTCAAAATCCGTCTTACCGACGCAATCTTCATTTCCGCCTCGGAAGAGACGCTGAAAACGAGCATTCACAAAAATATAGCG
>JABAHR010000712.1_pt2 | contig 10946 bp, 10 predicted proteins | sample 7062101 | NCBI WGS metagenome assembly JABAHR01 (sample SAMN14534553, study PRJNA622989) | marine sediment metagenome | biome: marine biome [ENVO:00000428]; feature: marine pelagic biome [ENVO:01000023]; material: deep marine sediment [ENVO:00002113] | place: India: Gulf of Kutch | collected...
CGGGCGATCTGCTCCGTGGTGTTCCGGCGGGTGAGTATGCTGGTCAGCTGGTCGGTCACCTCGAGGACGGAGCCGAGCTGGTCGCGGCCGCGCAGGGGGGAGCTCAAATCCACGGCGATGATCACGTCGGCGCCCATGGCGAGCGCCACGTCCACCGGCAGGTTGTTCGAGACGCCGCCGTCCACCAGGAGCCGCCCGTCGATTTCCGTGGGGTTGACGAAAGCGGGTATGGCGAGGCTCGCGAACATGGCATCGGCCAGGTTGCCCCCATTCAGCTCGACGGCCTCACCGGTGCTGATGTCCGTGGCGATGCTGACGAAGGGAATGCTCAGCTGGCTGAAGTCCTCGACGTCGCCGACGTGCAGGGTCTGCCTGGCCAGAAACGCCTTGAGGCGGTGGCCGTGCAGCACGCCTTTGGGAAGCTTCAGACCTTCCGCGTCGACGCCGGAAGCCGCCTGAACGAAAAGGCTTGCATCCTCGCGCTTGCGCCTGAATCGGAACGCCTCCCGTGGCGGGTCGTCGAGAAAGAGCTCCTGCCAATCCACTCGGGCAACCAGCCGCTCCATGTCCGCTGGCGAGTGACCGGCCGCATAAAGACCGCCCACCACGGCGCCCATGCTGGTACCGACGATGCCGTGAACGGGGACGCGTGACTCCTCGAGAGCCTTGAGCACGCCGATGTGGCCGGCGGCCCGCGCGCCTCCGCCGCTGAGCACCAGCACGACCTCAGGGGCGGCAGGCGCCTGCGCGGGCCCGGGTTCCGCTGAGGCAGCGTGGGTGAGCTGGTGCGCGCCCGCCAGGCTCCAGACCAGCGCAGCCCAGGTGGCGGCGCGCAAGCGCGACGCTACCATTCTCCGACGTTCGGCATGTCCTTCCAGGGGTCGGCAGGCGCCAGGGCTTCGCCCTTCTGCAGCAGCTCTACCGAGATGCCGTCGGGCGATCGAACGAAGGCCATGTGACCGTCACGCGGGGGTCGGTTGATGGTGACGCCGGAGTCCATCAGGTGCTGGCAGAGGGCGTAGATGTCGTCCACCTGATAGGCGAGATGGCCGAAGTTGCGGCCACCCGTGTACTCTTCCGGATCCCAGTTGTGGGTGAGCTCCACCTGGGCTTCCTCGTCGCCGGGCGCGGCCAGGAAGACGAGCGTGAAACGTCCCGCCTCGCTGTCGTAGCGGCCAACCTCTGTGAGGCCGAGCTTTGCGCAGTAGAAGTCGAGTGAGTCGTCCAGGTCCGTCACCCGGACCATCGTGTGCAGATATTTCATGCGGTGATTTCCTCGCCCGGATCAGCCGGGGCGCGTGCATCATACCGCCCGGTTTCTTCAGGGCAAAAAAAAGCCCCGCTGAAGCGGGGCTAGCCATATGGTCATCACAAGGTCTATGGAGAGTGTGTTGCTCGTCAGCTAGAGGGTTACGAATGCAGCCAGGCTCAGCATCAGGGTGAGCAGTGCGCCGAGGAGTAGAGCGCTCTCACCAATTGTCAGCTGCCCCTGGTCCCTATGCGCGGCTATCGCTGCCGCGCTGGACATTTGCGTTTGGGGTTCGTTACGCAGATCTCGCATCCGCTCCAGCTCTTACTGAACAACACGATCAAGATTAGGCGGCAACTCTGCAGCCTTGCCATAGGGATAGTGGAATCAATATGGAGGGCTTCGATAGCGCTGAAACGCCCGTCTCACGGGGGTTCTGAGAGGGTTGCCCAGAGGTTTCCCGCGCTGTCCAGATGATAGGACCAGCCGCGTTTGTCCAGTTCGTTGCGCAGTCCTTCAATGGGCACGCCGAGCAGCTCGGCGAGCTCCTGCTGATCCAGCACCTGCACCCTGGAGCGGCGCACGGTACGCTGCCGGTGCAGGGGCCGAATCCTGAAGTCTTTCATCCGCTCCGCTTCGCGGTTCGCTCGGAAATAACTGTATATATATACAGTATTGAGCGCAACGATCAGGCCTCGGCGAGGTACTCCTCCATATGCGCGGACTCCAGCGCCATCCGCTTGGCCTTGTCGATGTCGTAGTGCATGCGCGACACGATCCGCTGGGCGTAGAGGCCGCCGCCGGCCTGGATGTTGGTCACGGCGTTCCATCCACCCAGGGCGTCAGCGGTCATGTCGCGAATGGCGTGAAAGAGCCGGGTCCGGTAAACGCCGTCGACCTCCTGCATCGTGCCCATGTACTTGCGGATCAGATGTCCCGTCTTCGCGTTCTCCAGGTCGGCCATGCCCGGCGCGGTGAGGATGCTGCCACCCGCGATGTCGTGAAGGTGACGGACCATGGCGGACCAGTTGGCGGCCCCGTGATACTTGCCCACGTTGGTGTAGAGCTCGTTGGGGAACGCGGCCCCATCGGAGGTGATGCTGCAGTTGTCGATGGCGGCTTCCAGGCTCGCGCGGATGAGGGTGGCGTTGATCATCATCTCGGAGATCTTCTCCTTGATGTGGCCCGTTCGTTCCAGGCCGTTGGCCTCGGCGATGAGCTGCGCAAACCCCACCAGCCGGTCGTAGCTCGACGCCATGGAGGCTAGGCCCCCGAGCCGCTCCCAAAGACCCAGCGAGTGGGCAAACACCGCGGCGAACTCCGGAGGGCCATCCAGGAACAGACGCTCGTTTGGCACGAACACGTCGTCGAAGATCACGAATCCCTCGGGCGTATGGTGCGACCCCGAGATTGGAAAATCGCGCTTGTCCTCGTGGCGAGGCGCGTAGGTGGTGTTGACGATCTTCACCCCCGGCGCGTTGACGGGAACCATGCAGGCCACGGCGTAGTCGTCCTCGCCAGGCTTCATGGACTTGGTCGGGATGGTCATGAGCTCGTGGCCCATGGAGGCAGCCGAGATGTGCAGCTTGGCCCCCCGTATGACCACACCGTCGTCCCGGCGCTCGACCACGCGCACGTAGGCGTCGGGATCGTCCTGCTTGCCGGGCGGGCGGCTGCGGTCGCCCTTGGCGTCGGTTATGCACTGCGTGATGCGCAGATCCCGGCTTTGAACGTCCCGGACGTAGTCGCGGATGCGTCGGGCGTTGTCGGGCAGCTGCGCTTCGATCCGGTCTGCGGCCGTTAGCAGCGTCATGATCGACGCATAGGTCACGTGGGTCAGCAGGTCCACGGTCTCGTGCAGCTCTACCTGCTCGCGCAGCTCGGCCGCCGAGCCGGGCACCTTCATGAACGCGCCGACGGCGTCCGATCCAGGCTCGTAAAAACGGTCGTAGCCTTGGGCCGCTGACTCCACGGTGATCCCGAGTATCGGGTGGTTGGGCAGGTCGTCCACCTGCTTCCCCTCGAAAAACGTCTCGCGCCCGTCGTCAAGGGAGGCGCGATACTCCTCGCCTGTCATCATCTGGCAATCCCCCTCCAGCTCAAGCTGCAGGATGGTAAATGAGCCTAACGCTGAACCCAACCGCCGCTGAACGCGATCGCCTGGCCGACGAAGAAGTCGCTTTCGTCGCTGGCCAGGAACAGGGCGAACTGCGCATCTTCGCGGGCGGTGGCCAGCCTGCCCAGGGGCACCTGACGTTTGAGGGATCGCTGGAACGACTCCTTCGCCGTCAGCTCGGGCGGGTAGTAGACGGGGTTCTCCACGTAGTTCTGGGCGATGAGGTTGACCTGGATGTTGTTGGGCGCAACCTCCACGCCCACCGCCTGCACGTAGCCCACCTGGGCAGCCCGGGCGGCGCTGTAGGCGGCCACGGTCTTCAGCCCCCGTAGCGCCGTGGCGCTCCCGTAGACGATGATCTTGCCGGAGTTGCGCTCCTGCATCTGCGGAAGGACGGCCCGGGTCAGGCGGTGCAAAGGGTGCACCATGGTATCGAAGACGGTCGCCCAGGCGTCATCGTCGATGGCCGTGGCAGGCGTGCCGCTGAAGTTCGGCCCGGCCAGGTTGGCAATCAGCACGTCGACCCGGCCGGCTTCGGCCACGAGGTCCTCGCACGCGCCCGGGGATCTCAAGTCGCGGGCGTCGGCGATGACTTGCGCGCCTTGCGAGGCGAACAGCTCGGCCGTCGCCGGTCCCATGTAGTCGTCCGCCTGGGTGATGAGCACCCGCTTTCCCGTGAGTCGCTGTCCGGTCATGGTCTCTCCGCTTCCCGATCTCCTGCTGTCCCGCCCATTCTGCCCGGAGCAAGTCGTGCCAGGAAAGACGCCGCCGTGCTTCCGGGATGACAAAGCAGCCGCCGATTCGGACAATAGATGGCCGAGGGGATCAAAAACCAAAACGCGCCAGCCAAGACGTGGAAGTTCTGCAGTTGCTAATCAGCGGGGTGTCGCAGGGGTGCGTCTACGGACTGATCGCCCTGGGCTTCGTGCTGATCTACAAGGCCACGGAGATGGTCAACTTCGCCCAGGGCGACGTGATGATGCTGGGCGCGTTTGTGGCGTTCTCGCTGATCAACCTCATGGAGCTTCCCTTCCTGTGGGGCTTCACGGGCGCGCTGGCGACCATGGCGGTGGTCGGGGTGCTGCTCGAGAGGCTGCTGCTCCGCCCCATGATCGGCGAGCCGCACTTCGCCGTGCTCATGCTCACCATCGGGCTCGGCTTCATCTTGCGGGCGGCGGCCGGCGCTATCTGGGGCAACGAGCCGCATGCGCTGAACTCGCCGTACGCCGGCGAGGTGCTTCGCTTTGACGAGCTGGTCGTGGGTTACGAGAACATCGTGATCATCGTCGGCACGGCCGTGTTGTGCGGCCTGCTGTTCGCCTTCTTCCGTTTCACCCGTGTGGGTGTCGCCATGCAGGCCGCTTCTCAGAACCAGCTCGCCGCTTACTACGTGGGTATTCCGGTCAAGCGTATCTACTCGTTGGTCTGGGCTCTTTCCGCGACCATCGCCGCGTGCGCGGGAATACTCATCGCGCCGGTCACCCTGATTGACCCCCTGATGGGCAGCTTCCTCGGCATCAAGGCCTTTGCGGCCGCCATCGTAGGCGGTTTCGGCAGCCTGCCGGGCGCCATTCTGGGAGGGCTCCTGGTCGGCATCACGGAGCAATTCGTCGGGCTTTACCTCCCCCCGGGCTTCGCCGACGTCAGCGCTTACGTGCTGCTTCTCGTGATGCTCATGATCCGGCCCGAAGGGCTCTTCGCGACCATGCAGCGCAAGAAGGTCTGACGCCGTGCGTTTCATCCGCAAGACCCACTACGTCCAGGACGTCAACCTGATCAAGCATCCGGGCCAGAGCTTCTGGTACGGGCTGCTCGCCATCGTTCTGGTGCTTGCCCCCCTGGGGCTTGACCGGTTCTACCTGGGCGAGCTGTCCCTGGTGTTCATATACGCCATTGCCGGCATCGGGCTGATGCTGCTGGTGGGCTACACGGGCCTCGTGAGCCTGGGTCACGCCGCCTTCCTGGCGGTGGGCGCCTACTGTCACGCGTGGCTGCTCGGCAACGGCGTGCCACTGCCGCTGGCCATGGTCGCGGCCACCCTGGTCACGGCCGGGGTAGGGGCGCTGGTTGGCGTGCCCGCCCTGCGCATGACGGGCATCTACCTGGCCGTCGCGACCCTGGCGCTGGCCGTGATCGTGGAGAAGGTGCTGGAGAAGTGGGAGACGGTGACCGGCGGGCTGCGCGGCCTGCCGGTGCCCAAGGCGCAATTTCTCGGCTTCGATCTGGGTGCGCCCGCCAACTTTTACTACCTCTGCCTCGGCGTTCTCGTGCTCGGTCTGCTGGCCGCCATGAACCTGCTGCGCAGCCCCACGGGCCGGGCCATGGTCGCCGTGCGGGATTCAGAGACCTCGGCTCAGAGCATGGGCATTCACATCAACCGCACCAAGGGGCTGGCGTTTGCCCTGTCGGCTGGTTTCACCGGTCTTGCGGGCGCGCTGTTTGCGCACCGCATCGGCTACCTGTTCCCGGACTCCTTCACGGTGTTCACCTCCATACAGCTTCTGCTGATGGTCGTGGTCGGGGGGCTGGGCTCGCTGCACGGCGTCGTGTTCGGCGCGATCTTCATCGGCCTGCTGCCTCAGGGGATCGCCATCTTCCGCGACGTGGTGCCGCCGGCGATCGCGCAGATCCCGGGCCTCGAGCCGGGCATCTTCGGCCTCATACTAGTGCTCTTTCTGATCTTCGAGCCGCTGGGTATCTATGGGCGCTGGGTGAAGATCCGCCTGTATTTCGAGGAGTTTCCCCTCTACCGGCGGGCCACCTACAAGCGGCAGAAGACCTACCTGCGCACGGAGCGGCTGCGGTGAGCCTGTTCACGGCGGAGGACATCGCGGTGAGCTTCGGCGGCATCAAGGCCGTCCACGACCTGTCCTTTGCTGTGGAAGAAGGCGAGGTGTTCAGCATCGTAGGCCCCAACGGCGCTGGCAAGACCACCATCTTCAACCTGATCAGCCGAATCTACGACGTGGACCAGGGATCTCTTGCGTTCGACGGCAAGGACATCACCGGCCTGCCGGCTTATGCCGTTGCCGAGCTTGGTATCGCGCGCACCTTTCAGAATACGGAGCTCTTCGAGCAGGAGACGGTGCTCAAGAACCTGCTGATCGGCTGTCACGTCCATCGCCGCACGAGCCTCGCGGCCGACATCCTCTTTCTGCCCTCGGTCAAGGCGCAGGAGCTTTCGTTGCGCAAGCGCGTGGAGGACGTCATCGACCTGCTGGACCTGCAGAGCCATCGCGATCAGGTGATCGGCAATCTCCCCTACGGGGTGCGCAAGATGGTGGAGATCGCCAGGGCGCTTTGCCTGGGGCCGAAGCTGCTGCTGCTGGACGAGCCGTCTTCCGGGCTCAATCCCGAGGAGACGGAAGATCTGTCCTTCTGGCTCGAGGACATCAACAACGATCTCGGCATCACCATCATCATGGTGGAGCACGACATGAATCTGGTGTCGCGTGCCTCGGATCGGGTCATGGCGCTGGCTGACGGGGCGCTTCTGACCATCGGGTCGCCGGCGGACGTTCAGCAGCATCCGGACGTGCTGCGGGCGTACCTGGGAGATTGACCGTGGACGCGATGCTGGAGCTGAAGAACGTGGAGACCTACTACGGTCCCATCATGGCCATCCGGGGCGTCAGCATGGAGGTTCCCGAGGGCAAGATCGTCTCGCTGCTCGGCGCCAACGGCGCCGGCAAGACCACCGTGCTCAAGACCATCAGCGGCGCCATGGATCCCCAGAAAGGCACCATCACCTATGAGGGCGAGCCCATTGCGGCCCGCGATCCGGACTGGGTGGCCCGTCGTGGCATCGCCCACGTCCCGGAAGGCCGTGAGGTGTTTCCGTTTCTGTCCGTGGAGGAAAACCTGCGCATGGGCGCGTTCTCCCGCCGGGACGGCGAGATCGGTGACGATCTGGAGCTTGTCTACGGTTACTTCCCCATACTCAAGGATCTCGCCCGGCAGCAGGCCGAGTACCTGTCCGGCGGCCAGCAGCAGATGCTGGCCATCGGCAGGGCGCTCATGCTGCGCCCGCGGCTCATGCTGCTCGACGAGCCCTCCCTGGGGCTGTCCCCCCGGCTGGTGTCCGAGATCGCGGACATCATCGTTCGGCTCAATCGCGAGCGGGCCGTTACGATGCTGCTGGTCGAGCAGAATGCGAAGATGGCGCTGGACATCGGCGACTACGGCTACGTCATGGAAATCGGCCGCATCGTCATGGAGGACACCTGTGAGCGGCTGAAGAACGCGACGGACATCCAGGAGTTCTACCTTGGCATGAAGGACGAAGGGGTGCGCGGCCGCCGCCGCTGGAAGCAGAGGAAGACCTGGCGATGAGCGCGCAGAGCATCGACGGCTGCACGACGGTTGCCCAGCTGTTCTGGAAGCGCGCCACGGACCTGCCCGATAAGATCGCCCTGCGCGAGAAGGACTTCGGGATCTGGAACGAGTACACCTGGGGCGACTGGGGCGAGCAGGCCCGGCTGGTGGGCATGGGGCTGAAGGCGCTGGGGCTTAATCGGGGCGACGTCTGCTCCATTGCCACGGACGTCAACAAGGAGTGGCTGTTCGCCGATCACGGGGTCATCGGCGTGGGCGGCATCGTCAACGGCGTCTACCCCACCGACGCGCCGAACCAGGTGGAGTACCTGATCAACGACAGCCGCACGCGGTTCTACTTTGCCGAGGACGAAGAGCAGCTCGATAAGGTGCTCGAGGTCCGGGGCAACACGCCGACGCTCGAGAAGATCATCATCTTCGACATGGAAGGGCTGCGCACTTTCTCCGACGAGCAGTGCATGAGCTTCGATGCCCTGCTTGCGCTCGGTCGGGAGCACGCGGAGCAGCACCCGGAGCTGTGGGCGAAGGAGGTGGCGGCCGCCGAGGCGGAGGACCTGCTCATCCTGACCTACACCTCCGGGACCACGGGCAACCCCAAGGGGGCGATGATCAGCAACCGCAACATGATCTTCATGATGCGGAACCTCCAGCGTATGTACGGCATCACGCCCGCCGACGAGCAGCTGGGATTTCTGCCGACCGCCCACGTGGCGGCTCAGATGTTCTACAACTTCTCAGTGATCGAATCCTGCTCGGTGATCAACCTCGTCGAGGAGCTCGAAACCACGGATGGCGATCAGCAGGAGATCGCGCCCACCATTCATTTCGCGGTGCCTCGGGTCTGGGAGAAGAAGCATTCCCTGGTGACCATCAAGCTCAAAGAGGGGACCGCGCTGGGTCGCTGGGCCTACGATCTGGCCATGCGCGTCGCGACGCCCGTCGCCCATGCCCGCCAACGCGGCGAGGCCCCACCGTTGTTTTCGCGCCTGCTTTACCGCGTGCTGGATCCCCTGGTGTTCAAGAATATACGGGTCCTGCTCGGCATCGACCGCTGTCGCTGGCTGTCCACCGGTGCGGCGCCCATCGCGCCGGAGCTCATCGACTGGTACTGGACGCTCGGTCGGCCCATGTACGAGGTGTACGGGCAGACGGAGTGCACGGGGCTGGCCACCGCCAACCGGCCGGGCGAGGTGCGCATCGGCAGCGTCGGCAAGGCGGGGGAGGAGATCGACGTCACGTTGTCGGAGGCGGGCGAGATACTGATCCGCAGCCCCGGCGTCATTCGCGGCTACTGGGAGAATCCGGAGAAAACGGCCGAGACCTTCCGGCAGGGGTGGCTGCACACCGGCGACGTTGGGCGCATTGACGACGACGGGTACGTCTACGTCGTCGACCGGATGAAGGACATAATCATTACCGCGGGCGGCAAGAACATCACCCCGAGCGAGATCGAGAACCAGCTGAAGTTCTCGCCCTACATCACGGACGCGGTGGTGGTGGGAGACCGTCGTGCGTACCTCACCTGTCTGATCATGATCGATCACGAGAACGTGACGAAGTATGCTCAGGACCATGACGTTCCGTTCACCAACTACACGAGCCTGTGCCACGCCCGGGAGGTGCAGGACCTCGTGGAGTCCGAGATCGAGAAGGTGAACGCCCGCTTCGCTCGGGTGGAAACGATCAAGAAGTTCCGGCTCATCGACCAGCTGCTCGACGAGGAGGACGACGAGCTGACGCCGACGATGAAGCTGAAGCGCAAGGTGGTGCACGAGAAGTACGGGGACCTCATCGACACCATGTACTGATGCCCTTAAGGGCACATTGGAGAGCTGAATGGAAAACGTATATCGCAACGGCCTAAGGGTGATTCTGGGGCTGCCGCTGCTTCTGCTGGCGGCCTGTGGCGGGGATACGAGCGAATCGTCCGGGGCGGCGCAGGCGGTGCGCGGCGTCTCCGCCGGCCAGGTCGTTCTGGGCGTGCACACCGACCTGTCCGGTCCTACGGCGATCTGGGGAGTCGGTGCCACCAACGGGGCGCGGATGCGGTTCGAGGAGGCGAACGCCGCCGGCGGCGTGCACGGGCGAAGCATCCGCTACGTGGTGGAGGACGCCGGCTATCAGGTCCCCAACGCCATACGGGCCGCGAACAAGCTCATCAACCGCGACCAGGTTCTGGCGATGGTCCTCGCGGTGGGCACGCCGATGAACAACGCCATCATGATGGAGCAGTTCGAGCAGGGCGTGCCCAACCTCTTCCCCATCAGCGGGGCCCGCTCCATGGTGGAGCCGCTGCACCCGCTGAAGTTCACCCAACGGGGCATCTACTACAACGAGGTGCGTGCGGCCATCCGCTACTTCGTCGAGACCCAGGACAAGCAGTCGGTGTGCGCGATCTACCACGACACCGACTACGGCCACGAGATCCTCGAGGCGATCGAGGACCAGCTGGCCGAGATGAACATGGTCATGGCGGAGTCCTCCGCTCACAAGCCCACGGAAAGCGAGTTCACCGCCGCCATCCTGCGCCTGCGCAACGCCGGCTGCGACCTCGTGCTGATGGGAACCGTGCACCGCGACACCATTCTGGTTCTCGACAGCGCCCGCAAGATGGGCTGGGAGGATGTCGCCTGGGTGGGCAACAACGCCGCTTACGGCCAGGTGATCGCCGACTCGCCGAGCTGCGACGGCTACTACGCGTTCGTCCACATGGCGAAGATCTACGCCGACGACGAGAAGTCGCCTGCCGTGCAGGCGTGGTGGGATCGCTACGTGGCGCTGTACGACGCGGAGCCAGGTCTGGCTGCCATGGAAGGTTATCGGGCGGCGGATCTGGTGGTGCTTGCGCTGCAGAACGCCGGTCCCGACCTCACCGTGGACGGCCTCGTTGCGGCGCTGGAGGGCATCACCGACTACACCGACATTTTCGGCTACAACGTCTCCTTTGCGCCGGACAAGCACAGCGGCGCGACGGAGTCCGTGCTCTCTCAGGTGCAGGGCGGTCGCTGGGTCACCCTCGCGGAGTCCATTTCTTACTAGCCAGGCCGCCGATCAGCGCAGCATGTGCAGGAAATGCCGGTGCTTCTCGTATTGCTCTGTGATGTCGTGGGCGATCTGCTCGCGCGTCCATCCCATGATGTCGTAGTCCTGGCTGCCTTCGCTGAAGTGCACCTCGGCGCGATGGTAGGTGTCCGACGGCGTCATGTCCTTCATGGCCGTGCCCACCAGGGCCTCGTCTGGTAGCGG
>JABAHR010009761.1_pt1 | contig 10936 bp, 7 predicted proteins | sample 7062101 | NCBI WGS metagenome assembly JABAHR01 (sample SAMN14534553, study PRJNA622989) | marine sediment metagenome | biome: marine biome [ENVO:00000428]; feature: marine pelagic biome [ENVO:01000023]; material: deep marine sediment [ENVO:00002113] | place: India: Gulf of Kutch | collected...
ACAAGCAGATTGCGGTAGGTCTGCGCAGCGAGGAAGTGTTCTCCAAGCTTCTGGTAGAGAGAGGCGAGAATTGTATGCGTCTCAGGGTCCACGGCAACATCAGGCAAACCGCTCTGCAGCAGGACCTTGGTTGCGGCATCGTAATCTCCCTGCTTGACCATGAGACGAGCATAACGTTTCTTGAAGTCAATATAGTCGGGGGCAATCTCAAGACCCTCTTTCAGCAACAGGATGGCCTCTCCGTTCTTGCCCTCTTTTTCCTGAATTTCTGCCAACAACTCCCTGGCCTTCAGATGACCGGGATAGATGCTCAAAGCACTCCGCAAAGATCTTGCTGCAAGAAGCTTCCTCTCTTGCTCCAGGGCCCATACACCGTCGAGGTATGATTCTTCAGCCCTCCCGTACGGAGTTGTCGCAACTCTCCTGTCAGGACGAGCCATGATCTGGGTAGCCTCAACCTCTACCGGTGGAGCACTTCTGATCGCCCCCGGGAGATCATCCGGATGTAACTTTTCCGGGACTTTTACAGTTACCGGTTCGATTTTTTCAACCGGACGCGCAGGTGTTGCCACAGTAGCCGGCTGTTTGCGCTTCTTGGTAACGACCGGTGTCCTCTTTACAGGTTTCGGCGAGACAGCTTTTTTTGCAAGCTGTTGGGGTGCCTTTGTTGCAGGAGCAGGCTTTTGCTCGACAACCGCCACAGCAGTGGCCTCGACTTCAGTTCTTTCCGGTTTCGTAACAGGCGGCTCAGCAACCCTCTCCTCTGCAGTTAACTGATCAGGGACAAACGTTGCCGGAGAGTCTGCTGATTTTGTTGCTGGTGAAAGAAGTGTCTGTTCCTTAACAACTTCTTGCTGTTTCTTTGGAGAAGCATCAAACCCGAACATAAGCTCTGACAGCACACCGGCAAACCACCAGATCAACAGAACAAGAGCCACCGCCGCAATACCGACAAGCAGGGGAAGAGGCAAGTAAGGAATGCGCTCCATTTTCCTGGCGGACAGTCCCTTCTGAGGTGGTTGCTTGCGACCTTTCTGTTCCTGCAGGTCACGTAACATCTGGTTGATCAGACTCATGACATAACGCTCCGCAACAGATAAATAACAAGGATGATTTCAAGCAGGGTAATGGCCCCAATAAGGAGATAAAAGGACTTTCCCATGATTAGGTTCAGTCCAAGCGGGGTTGCATCCTCGGTATCACGGCTTGCCAGCCTGACCTGATGCAAATCAACCTGCTTCACCCCCTGACCATAAGCGGCCATCATAGCCTTGTGACAGAGTATATTCACCAGCCTTGGGATTCCTCGACTCGATCGGTAGACGGCATCAAGCGCTTTTTCCGCAAACAATTGCGTCCCTTGATAACCGGCAACCTGAAGGCGATGGTTCACATATCCTGTCATGGCCTGCCGATCAAGGGCCGGCAGATCATAACTGAATGTTACCCGCTGCCGAAGTTGGCGCAGTTCATCGCCTTGCAGTTTCTTATCCAGTTCTGGCTGAGCGAACATCACAATCTGTAACAATTTCTGTTTTACTGTTTCCAGGTTACTCAGCAACCGTAAAGCCTCAAGACTCTCAACCGGCATCGCCTGGGCCTCATCAATACAGAGGACAACCTTTTTCCCACGATCACGCAATTCAACCAAGCCTTCGGTAATTCGCTTGACCAGGTCATGCATAGTCATCCCGGCAGGAATCTTGATATTCAGTTCTTCGGCCAAGGCCTGGTAAAGCTCAAAGGGTTGCAATAGCGGGTTGGGAAGGTAGGTCGTTTGAAATTCACCATCCAGAGCAGCAAGCAGCTTACGGCACAGCAGAGTCTTGCCTGTGCCGACCTCTCCCGTGATCTTGATAAGCCCCTCACCGCTCTGAAGTGCAACCAGGAGGACATTCAATGCCTGCTGGTGACCAGTGCAATTGAAAAAGTAATCCGGATCCGGCGTGAGAGAAAAAGGTGCTTCCCGCAACTTGAAATGTTCCTGGTACATCAACTACGCCCCCCAGGTCGGCTCACTTGCCAACCAATAAATAGTCAGTATTATATAGGCTATCATCAAAGTAAACCAAGAAATATCAGCACAATTACATGTGAAATATCGGGAGAGGGCAAAATGACTGCTGAAGAGCTTGCTAAACATGACGGAAAAGATGGACGCAAGGCCTATATCGCTGTTAACGGAACGGTCTACGATGTCACAGACAGCCCTCGCTGGGAGGATGGGCTCCATCCCCCAGACCACCTAGCCGGCCAGGATCTGACTGAAGAACTGACAAAAGCACCACATGTGCGTGCTGTAGTCGAGCGGTTTCCCGTCGTCGGCACCCTGGAGGAAGCACCAGAGACGACAAATGGCGGTAGCGGAAAAATCACTCTGGGCATTATTATTGCCGCCGTCATCGTTGCCGTAATCATCTTCTTGTTGCTATAACAATTCAGACAAAAAAAGTGTCGTGGTCCTGACGAGATCGCTTGATTTTTATAGCCTGGTCAGCTATGCTCCGCGCCATGTTCCGTTACGTAATTTTATTTGTTGGAATTATTTGGGCCAGCCTGCTGTTGCTTTCATGGAGCGACCCGGCAGAAACAGCTGCCCAATCACCACCGGTTGTCAAAGAAGCCTCCTGATTCAGGGGGCTTTTAACGTTTTGGTCTACGTTTAGAGATATTCCTATGATTTAGATGATGAGCAACACGTTGATGCTCTGTTGCTTTAAAACGACTCCCTTGCCTCGTCCCTCGTCGTTCAAACTCGGCATTAATCGCATTGAGGACTTCCCACTTATTAAGTGACCACAAAGGTGCCAGCAACTGATCCCGGGGGCCATCTCCGGTCAGTCGGTGGATAAGAGTCTCCGGATGCAGACGTTCCACAAAATCGACCACCAGGTTGACATACTCATCCATTGCTAACATTTCAACCTTACCATCTTCATAAAGCTGGCCAAGAGCTGTTGCCTGCAGCACATGCAAAAGGTGGAGTTTGACACCGTCGACCTGAAGTTCTGCCAATTGCACGGCTGTTGCCAGCATCTCTTCGTGGCTTTCGCCCGGCAGCCCGAGAATAACATGAACACAGACCCGCAGACCACGAGCTTTAGCCTGTCGATAGGCTGAAACAAATGTAGCGTAATCGTGCCCTCTCCCTAACCATTCAAGGGTTCGATCATGAGTGCTTTGCAGTCCCAGCTCGAGCCAGAAGTAGGTTCTGCGATGATAGTCTGCAAGCAGGTCAAGTACCTCCGGCGGGACACAATCCGGGCGGGTGCCAACGGCCAGGCCTACGACATCGTCAACGCCTAGTGCTTCATCATAGAGAGTACGTAAACGGTCAACAGGCGCATAGGTATTGGAAAACGGCTGAAAGTAGGCCACAAACTTGCCGGCCTTGTATTTACGGGTCATAATTTCTTTGCCAAGATTGATCTGCTCAGCAACTGTCGCCTGGCGTTCTATGCCGACAGCCCCTGAGCCGTGCGGGTCACAGAAAAGACAACCGGAGTGACTCCGTCCACCGTCACGATTCGGACAGCCAAATCCGGCGTCGACAGAGATTTTGTGTACGCGAACCCCAAAGCGGGTTTTTAGATGTTCGGAAAAGAGCTGATAGGGTTTATTCTGCATCTACTGACTATGCCACCTGTCGATCTTCAGGGCAAGAGCACGACTTGCAATTCTGCATTGCGGCGAACAATCCTGTTGGTATAATTAAACCAAGCTGAATTTGCGCAAGGAGCCTGGTATGGGGAATTTACTTGTAGTTGATGATGAAGGAGACATCCGTCACCTCTATGCAGCTGAACTTGAAGATGACGGACACTCAGTTGTCACATGTGCCAATAGTGCTGAAGCCACTGCGCAACTCGCACACCAGGTCTTCGATCTTATAATCCTCGACATTCAGCTTGAACAGGAAAGCGGCCTGGAACTTCTGCAACAAATTTCCCGGGAGCAAAAGGACATACCTGTCATTCTCTGTACAGCTTACAGCAGCTACAAGGATGACTTCTCATCCTGGCTGGCTGATGCCTATGTGGTCAAAAGCTCTAATCTTGAAGAGCTGAAGAACGAAGTCAACCGTATCCTTTCACAGTAACGGGCCAGAGAACACAAAGGAGTTTCCATTGAAAGCAGTCATTATGGCGGGCGGTTTTGGCACCCGAATCCACCCCCTGACCATCAGTTTGCCAAAACCAATGATTCCGCTGATTAATCGGCCCATCATGCAGCATATCGTCACCCTGCTCAAGCAGCACGGGATCACCGATCTGGTCCTTCTGCTTTACCATCAGCCTGAGATTATCAAGAAATATTTCAGTGACGGCAGTGAGTTTGGCATCCGTATAACATACGTAACACCACTGGAAGATTTCGGCACGGCAGGTGCGGTTAAAGCTGCGGCCAAGCATCTCGATGAACGTTTCATGATCATCAGCGGCGACCTGCTGACCGACTTTGATCTCGGTAAAATCATCGCGTTCCACGAGAAGAAGCAGGCGAAAGCGACCATCACCCTGACCTCAGTGACCGATCCCTTACAGTTCGGCGTCGTTATCACAGACAAGGACGAAAGGGTATCAAAATTTCTGGAAAAACCCGGCTGGGGAGAGGTTTTTTCAGACACCATCAACACCGGTATCTATATCCTGGAACCTGAGGTTCTTGATCTGATCCCCGAAGGAGAGAATCGCGACTGGGCCAAAGACGTATTCCCCAAAATGCTGGAGAACGGTGACGCGCTTTTCGGTTGTGACATGCAAGGCTACTGGGCCGATATCGGCAACCCGGAAGCATACCTCGAAGCCTGCCAGGATATTTGCAGCGGCAAGGTTTGTGTGCACATCGAGGAACCGAGGATCAGTCCGGACAGCCAGGTATACGTCAGCCCGGATGCAGAGATTGATGAGCAGGCCAGCCTCAATGGCATGGTCGTGCTCGGCGACAACACCAGCATCAAAAACAATGTCTCCCTGACCAATAGTGTGATCGGCCGCAACTGCCTTATCGAAGATGGAGTCATCCTCAAAGACGCTGTCCTGTGGGACAATGTCTACATCAAGGCCAACAGTAAAGTGACGGGTGCCAACCTCGGTCATCGTGTTCGGGTCGGTCAGAATGCCAACATCGAAACAGGCGCGGTGATTGCCGACGAGACGATTGTCGGTGATGACGTCAACATCCGTCCCGGCGTAAAAATCTGGCCGCGTAAAGTGATCGAAAGCGGCTCGACGGTTTCCAGCAACCTGATCTGGGGAGAAAAATGGCGCAAAAGCCTTTTTGAGGGTGCTGTTGTCCGCGGTTTGACCAATGTTGAAATGACTCCTGAGTTCTCAGCACGGCTTGGCGCTGCCTACGGTTCTACGCTTCCCAAAGGAAGCTATGTCCTTGCCGGACGGGATGCAATTCGTTCATCACGCATGCTCAAACGCTCTTTTGTTGGCGGGCTGCTTTCAACCGGCGTCAACGTTCGTGACATCAAAATGATCTCTCTACCGGTATTGCGTTACAAATTGACAACCTTCGGTGAGGTTGGTGGCATTCACTTCCGCCAATCACCTGAGGACCCGTCCGCCACAGAGATTATCTTCTTTGATGGTGAAGGCAATGAGATTCCTTCAGGCACAGCCAAGGGCATGGAAAGAATCTATTTCAAGGAGAATTTTCGCCGCGCGCATCATACCGAGCCGGGTGGCATCGATGAGCTGCCTCGCATCTATGATTTTTATCGCGAAGGCTTTCTGCGTGACCTAGACAATGAGCTTCTGCAAAAAGCGGCACCGAAGGTTGTTCTCGATCTCAATCATTCACCAGCGGCCGATCTTCTTCCCGATTTATTGACACGCCTCGGTTTTGAAGTGACCGAACTCAACTCTCATGTTCATGAAAAACCAGTCGACATTACTGTTGATGAAATGAACGCTGCGCTGGAGCGGCTCAGCCGTATCGTCAAGACTTTGGAAGCTGATGCCGGTTTCTGGATTGGGCCTTCGGGTGAAAAAGTACGCGTAGTCAGTGGCAGTGGCCGGACGTTCACCAGCCGTGAAGCCCTCAACACCCTGACCGTGCTGGTCTGCGAATCCCACAAGGAAGGCAGCCTGGTTGTTCCGGTTGCAGCGTCCCGGGCTGTCGACGAGATCGCACACGCCAAAGGCCTGACGGTGCAAAGAACGCGCTCGGATGGCTACTCTCTGGTGGAGGCTGCACGCAACCGCCAGGTTCGCTTTGTCGCCTCAATGGAGGATCGCTTTGGCTTCCCCGGGTTTCAGCCTCATTTTGATGGACTGTTCTCGGCTGCAAAAATCATGGAGCTCTCCATAAAAGCGGGCCTCTCGCTGGAGCAGGCTTTCAACAAACTTCCCAGCTACAGCTTTCATCATTTGCAATTACCCTGTCCTTGGGAAAGCAAAGGGGGATTAATGCGCCGGATGAGTGAAGACGCTGTTGACAAAAAAGCCTCTTTTATTGACGGTGTGAGCATCGACTCGGAGAATGGCTGGGTCCTGGTGCTGCCGGACCAGCACCGCCCGATTGCTCATATTTATGTGGAAGCTGGTGAACAGGAAGATGCAGACAGGCTACGAGATGAATACCGCGACAAGGTGACAAGCTGGCTGGATGAAATGGCCAGTCGAAATCAAGAGGGCTGAAACGCCTGCAAAATTCACAATAAAGGTTAAATTGTGTCAGAATTCAGATGGGATCCTCTTCGGGGGTCCTGGGTCATCATAAAAAACCAGCGCATCCCCAAGCCGAGTGAGTTTATCATGGCACGGGAGATCCCTGCGATGACAGCCTGCCCTTTCTGCCCGGGGCAGGAAGCCAAAACGCCCGCAGAGGTTTTTGCCGTACGTTCAGCTGACAGCAAAGCCAACGAACCGGGCTGGCAGGTGCGCGTTGTTCCCAACAAGTTTCCGACACTGCGCATTGAGGGTGACCTGAACCCCACAGAGAATGGCATCTATCGTTCGATGCAGGGTATTGGTGCTCACGAGGTTATCATTGAAACCCCCGAACATAATCGCAGTTTGGCCCATCTCGATATTGACGAGATCGGTGCGGTTCTCAAAGCTTATCGTGCGCGCTTGCTTGATCTTCGCCAGGACCTGAGGTTTCGCTATCTGCAGGTCTATAAAAATCATGGCATCGAGGCCGGTGCTCCGTTGCCACATTCACATTCACAGTTGATGGCCGTTCCGATTACCCCTCCGGTTTTACGCAACGAGCTGAACAGTTGCAGAAACCACTTTATCGACACGGGTCGCTGCCTCATCTGCGACATGCTGGCCCAGGAGATGGAGGCAGGGCAACGGGTAGTCTATAACGACGGACATTTTATGGTCGTAGCACCCTATGCTTCATGCTTTCCCTTTGAGCTGAAGCTTTTTCCAGTGCAACACAACCATGATTTTGTTCTTCAGAGCGACCAGGAGTTGATGGCATGTGCTAATGCCATGCAGGACATGTTACGTCGAATCCACTGCCTGCTGGACGATCCACCGTACAACTTTATATTGCATACGTCTCCACCGATCAACGCACAACCTCACAAACCCGGTTACTGGGAGACACTGCCGCAGGATTACCACTGGCACATAGAGCTCGTCCCCAGGCTCAACCACATTGCCGGCTTTGAATGGGGCAGCGGCTTCTTTGTCAACCCCCTGCCTCCAGAAGATGCCGTATCGTTTTTGCGCGATACGGATCCGGCCATGACTTTTGATTAGCGACAACCCCGGCATGCAGACTAAGACGGCCCAAGACGACAGGCCGGTGTTGAACAGAACGGCCCTGCAAAAGCTCCAGCAAGACGGCTTGAAGGAACTGGCGTATGGCCTGGCAGATATCGACGCCGTACGCCGTTTTGCCCTCTGGTGCAAGCAATCAGGCGCCGAGGTCAACCTCTTCAAGTTGTTGATCATCGCATCCCGTTTGACCGCAGCACATTATATGGGCAACCGAAACGTTAAAGCCAGGGGTGAAGCCATCAAGGTGGCAGGAAAAGGATATCCGCTCCCAGGTCTCGATATGACCTGCCAGGCCTACCTGCGAAGCTATCCCCGCGAGGATTTCCAGTATGCGTGGCAAAAGCATGAGAGTGGCATTGCGGAAACATTGGTCGGCGAAATGTTTTTGCTGGACGCCCTGGTTGACAACCCGGCGGTCAGTTCATTTGACAGTCTCTTCAACGATTCGGAACTTAAACAACAGGTCCGCTATCGCGAACTCCTGAAAAAAATTGACGTCTGTTTTTCAGGAGACAATAGCGATGTTATTAGCCGTGCGGGTCTTGCTGCGCTGCTACATGAACCGATTGTTTCAGCACCGGATTCGCTGTTAGCCCAAATCGCTTATATCAAACAACATTGGTCGCCCTGGCTGCCTAAAGAACTGATTCATAAAATTGATATCGCACAGGCAATTTACTCTGAAGAAACCAGAGCACGCCTTCCTGGACCCGGGCCAACCCAAACACCACTTTTCGACTATACGGATCATTCCTCCCCGGCCGCCTTTACAGAAGACACTGACTGGATGTCGAGTGCCATCATGCTGGCCAAGTCAATTTACGTCTGGCTCGACCAGCTCAGTGAGCAATACCATCGAGAGATCAGAAGCCTCGCAGACATACCAGAGGAGGAGCTTGCAAGATTGTCCCGCCAGGGTTTTAATGCTCTCTGGTTGATCGGCATCTGGGAGCGTTCAAAGGCCTCCCGCAAGATCAAGCAGCTTTGCGGCAACCCGGAAGCGGAGGCTTCCGCCTACGCCCTGCATGCCTATCGCGTAGCCGCTGATCTCGGCGGTGAAGCGGCGCTGGTCACACTTGAAGACCGCTGCAACCGACATGGCATCCGCCTGGCCTGCGACGTTGTCCCCAACCATACCGGGATCGATTCAGAGTGGGTCATCCATCATCCAGACTGGTTTGTCCAGGCCGACCATCCTCCCTACCCGGCTTACCGCTTCAGCGGCCCGGACCTTTGCGAACACGACGGCATCAGCATTCGCATTGAGGACGGTTACTGGGACCACAGTGATGCCGCGGTCGTTTGTGAATACCATGATCATGCTTCCGGGCAGTACCGCTATATTTACCATGGTAATGACGGCACCCACATGCCATGGAATGACACCGCCCAGCTCAATTTCCTCCTGCCGCAAGTTCGCAAGGCTATGAGCGACCTGATCATTGCCACCGCCAGACGCTTCAAGCTCATCCGTTTCGATGCTGCCATGACCCTTGCGCGCAAGCATTACCGACGCCTGTGGTTTCCACCACCGGGTGGCAGCGCCGGAGTCCCCTCGCGCTCACAAGCCTGGATGACAGAGGAAGACTTTAACCAGGCCTTTCCGGTCGAATTCTGGCGTGAAGTGGTTGACAGGATCAACCGCGAAGCTCCAGACACCCTCTTGATTGCAGAAGCCTTCTGGTTGATGGAGAGCTACTTCGTCCGCAACCTGGGGATGCACCGGGTCTACAACAGCGCCTTCATGAACATGCTCAAGCAGGAAGACAACGCCAGGTATCGCAAGGTCCTCAAGGACATCCTCGCATACAACCCGGAGATCCTGAAGCGCTATGTCAACTTCATGAATAACCCCGACGAAGCAACTGCTGTTGAGCAGTTCGGCAAAGGAGACAAGTACTTCGGGGTCGCGACATTACTGGCAACACTTCCCGGACTGCCGATGTTCGGACACGGTCAGGTCGAAGGCTATCGTGAGAAATACGGCATGGAATATCGGCGAGCCTACTGGGAAGAAGAACCGGATGAAGGCTTTATCGCCCATCATGAACAACAGATATTTCCCCTCCTGCTACAGCGCCATAACTTTGCCGGTGTTGAGAACTTCTCACTTTACGATTTCACCACGAACGACGGAGTCAATGAAAACGTCTACGCATTCAGCAATGGCCCGGACGGACAAAAATCACTGGTTGTTTACAACAATTCCCCCCAAGCGACTCATGGCCGCATCCACCGGGCAACGCCCAAAGCAAATGCCGGCGAAGAAGGAGTTCCACAGGAGATGCCACCCCTGTGGCTTGAGCTGGGTCTAACCCCCTCAGCCGGACTTTTTTGTTGTTATCGCACGCTACAGGGCAATGAACACCTGAGCCCTGTTGACGCCATTCAGGCCGGTCTCGAGTTGCAGCTTTCAGGGTATCAGCATCAGGTGTTCAGCGACTTCAATATGCTGCTCGATGAGGATGACCTCTGGCAACAGCTATACAACCGCCTGCAGAATCAACCTGTTCCGAGCCTGAAGAGAGAAAAACAGCAACTCCTCAATGCCGATGTCTGGAAAATCTTTGTGAAACTTCTCGATTTGGAGCGGCTGCATGTTCTCACCGGGGCTTTGTCAGCAACGCCTCTGTCAGCAGCGACAGAGAAGATCCTCACCGAACTGAACATTGACTTTAACCTTCTGCGACAGGAGCTTCAGTCCAAACTTGACCAAGGGAAAATCCAACAACCAATCTCTGCAAATCAGCTGCCCCTGAAACTTTTACCCGTATGGCTGCAGGACAAATCCACCGCTGACATGCCCCAGAAGCTTTTGTCGCAATTATGGCATGGCACACGCAACCGCACCGGTCTAGGTGTACCGGTCATCGCCTGGCTGTTACTCCGTGAACTCGGGCATGACCTTTCGTCGTCAAGCAGCCATGACTTTATTTCTGTCCTTCAGGAGATTGGCCTTGACTATGCCTGGCAGCAACACGCGACCGACGATGAGCAGCAACGGCAGATCTTTTTGGCCCTGCTCCTCTTAAAAACAGGCTCCACCTGCCCCGCAACAGATGACGAAACGTTTACCGCGTTATTTACCGATCCGGCCAATAGTTCGCTGTTGGGAATTAATCATTATGATGAGACAACCTGGTTCAGTCGTGAAGGCATGACCGCTTTGGCCGGGGCTGTTGCCCTGC
>JABAHR010018591.1_pt1 | contig 10930 bp, 7 predicted proteins | sample 7062101 | NCBI WGS metagenome assembly JABAHR01 (sample SAMN14534553, study PRJNA622989) | marine sediment metagenome | biome: marine biome [ENVO:00000428]; feature: marine pelagic biome [ENVO:01000023]; material: deep marine sediment [ENVO:00002113] | place: India: Gulf of Kutch | collected...
CTTCATGCTCAGGCGGATGCGGCCCTGCTTGTCGACCTCCAGCACCTTGACCTTGACGATGTCGCCCTCGGACAGCTTGTCGCTGACGTTCTCCACGCGCTCCTCGGAGATCTGCGAGATGTGCACCAGGCCGTCCTTGCCGGGCAGGATGGTGACGAAGGCACCGAAGTCCATCAGCTTGGCGACCTTGCCGTCGTAGACCGAGCCCACCTCGACGTCGGCGGTGATCTGCTCGATGCGGCGGCGCGCCTCGTTACCGGCCTCGAGGTCGACCGAGGCGATCTTGACGTTGCCGTCGTCATCGATGTCGATGCTGGCACCGGTCTCCTCGGTGATGGAACGGATGGTGGCGCCACCCTTGCCGATCACGTCGCGGATCTTGTCCGGGTTGATCTTCATGGTGATGTAGCGCGGCGCAAACGCGGAAACTTCCTCGCGCGGTGCGGAGATCGCCTTGTTCATCTCGCCGAGGATGTGCATGCGGCCTTCCCTGGCCTGGGCCAGCGCCTTCTCCATGATCTCTTTGGTGATGCCCTGGATCTTGATATCCATCTGCAGCGCGGTGACGCCCCGCTCGGTGCCGGCCACCTTGAAGTCCATGTCGCCGAGGTGGTCCTCGTCGCCGAGGATGTCGGTCAGCACGGCGAAGTCGTCGCCTTCCTTGATCAGGCCCATGGCCACACCGGCCACCGGCGCCCTGACCGGCACACCGGCATCCATCATCGACAGGCTGCTGCCGCAGACACTGGCCATGGAGCTGGAGCCGTTGGACTCGGTGATCTCGGAAACCACGCGGATGGTATAGGGGAAACCTTCCTTGGCCGGCATCACGGCCATCACGCCGCGCTTGGCCAGCTTGCCGTGGCCCACTTCACGCCGCTTGGTGCCGCCGAGACGGCCGGTCTCGCCGACACAGTAAGGCGGGAAATTGTAATGCAGCATGAACTGTTCCTTGCTGTTGCCGGACAGCGAATCGATCAGCTGCGCATCGCGCTCGGTGCCCAGCGTGGTCACCACCAGCGCCTGGGTCTCGCCGCGGGTGAACAGCGCGGAACCGTGGGCGCGCGGCAGCACGCCGGTACGGATGGTGATCGGACGCACCGTTTCGGTATCACGGCCGTCGATGCGGCGCTCGCCGGCAAGGATGCGGCTGCGCACGATCTTCTTCTCCAGCTTGCCTACCGCAGCACTGACCTCGGCGCTGCTGAAACCGTCCTCGGCCTCGTCGTTGGCAACCTCCTCGACCAGCGTCTTGCGCAATGCGCTGAGTGCACCGTAACGCTCCAGCTTGTCGGCTATCTTGTAGGCCTCGGTGATGCGCGCGCTACCGGCAGCCGCGACAGCGTCCGCCAGCGCGGTATTTTCTTGCGCTGCAGTCCACTCCATGGCCGGGGTGCCCACTTCCGCGGCAAACTCGTTGATGGCCCTGATCACGGCCTGCTGCTGTTCGTGTCCGAACACGACCGAACCCAGCATGACATCCTCCGGCAGCTGCTTTGCCTCGGATTCCACCATCAGCACCGCGCTCTCGGTACCGGACACCACGAGATCAAGGTCGGAAACCTCCATCTGGTCGGTGGTCGGGTTCAGGATGTACTTGCCGTCGATGTAACCGACGCGCGCCGCACCGATCGGGCCGGCGAACGGCAGTCCGGAAATCGACATCGCGGCGGAGGCGCCGATCATGGCCGGGATATCCGGCGGAATCTGCGGATCGTAGGAGATGACGGTCAGGATGACCTGCACCTCGTGATAGAAACCTTTCGGGAACAGCGGCCGCAGCGGGCGGTCGATCAGCCTGCACAACAGGGTCTCGGCCTCGCTCGGGCGTCCCTCGCGGCGAAAGAAGTTGCCCGGGATCTGTCCGGCGGCATAACCCTTTTCCTGGTAATCGACGGTCAGCGGGAAAAAGTCGCGGCCTTCGATGGCACTCTTGTCACCGACCACGGTTGCAAGCACCTGCGTATCGCCCATGCTGACAATGACCGCGCTGCACTGGCGGGCGATCTCACCGGTTTCCAGCGTGACCGTCTGGTCGCCGAACTGGAAAGATTTCTTGATTGGAGTCACGAGTTTCGTTCCTTTGTTGGAAAAGGGTTTCGTTCAGTTACAGTGCGGGCGCACTATAACGACTAGCGGCGCAGACCCAGGTTCTCGATCAGGTCCTGGTAACGTTTGCTGTCCTTGCTCTTCAGGTAGNNGCGTCCTAGCGACGCAGACCCAGACGACCGATCAGATCCTGGTAGCGCTTGATGTCCTTGCTCTTCAGGTAGTCAAGCAGCTTGCGACGCTTGTTGACCATGCGCAGCAGACCCTGGCGAGAATGATGATCACCCTTGTGTTTGTTGAAGTGATCGGTCAGGGAAGTGATGTTGGCCGTCAGCAGCGCAACCTGGACTTCCGGGGAACCGGTATCGGCGTCACCGCGCGCATGCGCCTTGACGATCTGTTCTTTCTGTTCGGCACTTAAAGCCATCTGTCGAACTCCACGAAATACTGAAATTTCTTCAAAATTGAGGAAGCTGCGTATTCTAACCGCCGTTTCGGCCGGCCACAAGCACCCCGTAGTGATAGGCCGGCCATGCTATCCCGCGGCCATCAGCCGGCGCGGGGCCACCCGCCCGTCGTCGAGGATCTCCCCCATGCCGATGAACTGCCGCTCCCCCTCGTACAGGCGCACCCAGCCCTCGGTGGGGGCCTGCGGGACCAGCACCGGCTGGCCCTGGCGCAGGTAGAAGGCGGCATTCCCGGACAGCCTCACCACCGGCCACTGGGCAAGCCCCGCCTCGACCGGCAGCAGCAGGCGCTCCAGCCCGGGGTACCCCTCCGCTTCGGCCAGCCCCTCGAGGGTCGCCATGTCGTACATGGCGCTGTCGTCGAACGGCCCCAGGCCCGTGCGGCGCAGGCCGCACACATGCGCCCCGCAGCCCAGCACCTCGCCGATATCCTCCACCAGGGTCCGTACATAGGTGCCCTTGGAACAGTGCACCCGCAGCTCGACCTGCGGCGGGCTGAAATCCAGCAGCTGCAGCTCATGGATGGTGACCGTGCGCGCCGCGCGCTCCACCTCGACCCCCTGGCGCGCCAGGTTGTAGAGCCGCTCGCCCTTGTGCTTGAGCGCCGAGTACATGGGCGGGATCTGCTCGATCTCGCCCCGGAAGCCCTCCAGCGCCGCGCTCAGCTGCTCCGCGCTGATGCCCTCCACCGCACACTCCTCCAGCACCTCGCCCTCGGAATCGCCGGTGTTGGTGCGCACACCCAGCCGGCACCAGACGTGGTAGTGCTTGTCGGCATCGAGCAGGAAGCCCGAAATCTTGGTCGCCTCGCCGAAGCAGATCGGCAGCAGGCCGGTGGCCAGCGGATCGAGACTGCCGGTATGGCCCGCCTTGCGCGCCCGGTACAGCTTCTTCACCTGCTGCAGCGCGGCGTTGGAGGTCAGCCCGGCCGGCTTGTCCAGCAACAGGATGCCGTTGACCGTGCGCAGGTTGGCCTGTCGTCTGCGGTGTCTGCCCATGATTCAGTCTGTATCGTGCCGTGTTCTCTCCCGCGCGGGAGATTTATTCATTCTCGTTGCCGCTGCCCCGGTCACTGGCAATCGCCTGGTTGATCAGCGCGCCGATACGGGCGCCCTCTTCCAGCGAGCGATCAAGAAAGAAATGCAGTTCCGGAATCACGCGCATGTGCAGCATCTTGCCGAGCCTGTGGCGCAGGAATCCGGCCGCGTGGCGCAGCACCTCCATGGAGGCCTCGGTCTGCTGCTCACTGCCCAGCACCGACACGTATACCTTCGCATGCCCCAGGTCACCCGAGACGATGACCGCGGAAATACTGATCATGCCCAGTCGCGGGTCCTTGAGTTCATCGCGGATGAGTTCGGCGAGTTCTCGCTGGATCTGCTCACCGACGCGGCGCGTGCGGGGAAAGTCCTTAGGCATCGGCTGTCACACTGGTCATGCAAATGGGAAACCGGGGACAGACCACATTTAATTCAGGCAACTGATATCTGCTGTCAGGAATTAAACGTGGTCTGTCCCCATTGAACGCGCTACAGCGAGCGGGCTACCTCGACACGCTCGAACACCTCGATCTGGTCGCCTTCCTTCACGCTGTAGTTCTTCACGCCGATACCGCACTCGGTACCTGCCTTGACCTCGTTGACGTCATCCTTGAAGCGACGCAGCGACTCCAGTTCGCCCTCGAAGATCACCACGTTGTCGCGCAGCACGCGGATCGGTGAATGGCGGCGCACCACGCCGTCGACCACGATACAGCCGGCGATATCACCCAGCTTGCGCGACTTGAACACTTCCTTGACCTCGGCCAGCCCGATGATGTCCTCGCGCACCTCGGGAGCCAGCATGCCGCTGGCAGCCGCCTTGACATCGTCGATGGCGTTGTAGATCACGCTGTAGTACTTCAGGTTGATGTTGTTTTCCTCGACCAGGCGCTTTGCCGAGGCATCCGCACGCACGTTGAAGCCGATGATCATGGCGTTCGATGCCATGGCCAGGTTGACATCGGACTCGTTGATGCCGCCTACACCGCTGGCAATCACCTTGACCTTCACATCCTCGGCCTCCGATGTGATACCGGTGAGCGCCTCGCCGAGCGCCTCGGCGCTGCCCTGCACATCGGCCTTCAGCACGATGTTGACGGACGGGCGCTCGCCTTCGGCCGCGGCGACAAAGATGTCTTCCATGCGCGCCTTCTGCTGCTGGGCCAGGCGCTGATCGCGCGAGCGTTCCTGGCGCTGCTGCGCCAGTTCACGGGCCTTGCGTTCATCGGACACCACGATGACCTCGTCGCCTGCGCCCGGTACCGCGGACAGGCCCAGCACCTGCGCCGGCATGGACGGACCCGCCTCGCTGATCTGCCGGCCGCTTTCGTCGAACATGGCGCGTACGCGCCCGTACTCGGTACCGGTGAGGATCAGGTCGCCCTTCCTCAACACGCCGTTCTGCACCAGCACCGTGGCCACGGCACCGCGCCCCTTGTCGAGGCTGGACTCGACCACGATGCCGGTCGCCGGGCAGTCGTGCACAGCGGTCAGTTCCAGCACCTCGGCCTGCAGCAGCACCGCGTCCAGCAGCGCGTCGACGCCCTCCCCGGTCTTGGCGGAGACGGGAACGAACATCACGTCACCGCCCCAGTCCTCGGGTACCACTTCCAGCGCGGCCATCTCGCTCTTCACGCGTTCCGGGTCGGCGCCGGGCTTGTCGATCTTGTTGACCGCGATCACGATCGGCACCCCGGCGGCACGCGCATGCTGTACGGCCTCCTTGGTCTGCGGCTTGACACCGTCATCGGCGGCCACCACCAGGATCACGATATCGGTCACCTCGGCACCGCGTGCCCGCATCGCGGTAAACGCGGCGTGACCGGGTGTATCGAGGAAGCTGATCATGCCCTTGTCGGTTTCCACATGGTAGGCACCGATATGCTGGGTGATGCCGCCGGCCTCGCCCTCGGCCACCCGCGTGCGGCGGATATAGTCCAGCAGCGAGGTCTTGCCATGGTCGACATGGCCCATGATGGTCACCACCGGCGGACGCGGCAGCTGCTCGCCCTGCACTTCCTCGAGCTGCTGCTTGAGTTCCTGCTCCAGCACATCTTCCTGGATAGGTTTGGCGATGTGACCCATTTCCTCGACCACCAGCGTGGCCGTATCCTGGTCCAGCATCTGGTTGATGGTTGCCATGACCCCCATGGTCATCAGGGACTTGATCACCTCCGCGGACTTGACCGACATCTTGCGCGCCAGTTCGGACACAGAGATGTTATCGGGGATGCCGACTTCATGCACGACCGAGGCGGTCGGCTTTTCGAAACCGTGTTCGCTGCTCGCTTCGATACTGACGCGGCGTGATGGCTTGACCTTCTTCTTGCGACGGCCACCCTTGCCTGCCGTGACATGCAGCTCCTTGCGCCCGTACTTGGTGTTGCGGTCCTCGCCCTCACCACGACGTGTTTTGCGCTCACCTTCGGTAGACTTCTTCTGGCGTGCCTCCTCCGCCTCGCTGCGGGCACGCGCCTCTGCTGCAGCCTCTGACTGCTTGCGCGCCTCTTCGGCAGCCTTGCGTCGCGCATCACGCTCCTCCTGCAGGCGTTTCTCCTCGGCCTCGCGCTCTTCCTCGAAGCGGCGCCGCGCCTCCTCACGCTGCTTGCGTTCCGCCTCGTCACGCGCCTGGAGCTCGGCCTGCTGCTTTGCCTTCTCCTCGGCCTCGCGATCCAGGCGTTCCTTTTCTTCCGCGACCAGGTCGGCGCGCTTTACATAGGTGCGTTTCTTGCGCACCTCGACGGTCACAGTACGCGCCTCGGCGCGCGGTGTGCGCATCGCCCCGCGGCCGGCAGGTCCGCGTCCCGCAGGTACCGTTGCACGCAGTTCACTCTGGGTCTTGCGTTTCAGCGAAATCTTGCTCGGTCCGCCGGTCGAGAGCGAGCCGCGCTTGCCATGACTCTTGCGCAGGAAATCCAGCAGCTTGGCCTTTTCGGTGTCGGTGATGACCGCGTTTTCGTTTTCGATCGCCAGGCCCGCCTCGCCGAGCTGCACCAGCAACCGGTCGGCCGGCACCCCGACGACTTCTGCGAACTGTTTTACCGTGACATCTGTCATTGGCTCTGTTGCTCCTTAAACCTGCTGATTACTTCCGTCAATACCGTATATGCGTGCATCAAACCGTGTTACTCGGCTGCCTCCTCGGCAAACCAGGGCGCGCGCGCCGTCATGATCAGATCACCGGCACGCTGTTCATCCATGCCATCGATGTCCAGCAACTCGTCAACCGCCTGTTCCGCCAGGTCTTCCATGGTGACCACGCCGCGCCCGGCCAGCTCGTAGGCCAGCGCGGTGTCCATGCCCTCCATGTTCAGCAGATCCTCGGCCGGTTCCACATCGCCGAGCTTCTCCTCTTTCATGATCGCCTGGGTAAGCAGCACGTCGCGCGCACGCCCGCGCAGTTCCTCGACCATGTCCTCATCGAACTCCTCGATGGCAAGCAGCTCGCTGTTCGGTACGTAGACGATCTCCTCGATGGAGGAAAAACCTTCCTGCACCAGGATGGCAGCGATCTCCTGGTCGACGTCGAGCTGTTCGGTGAACAGCTGCTGCAGCTTGTGCGCCTCTTCCTCGCTCTTGCGTTCCGCCTCTTCCTCGTTCATCACGTTCAGCACCCAGCCGGTCAGCTGGCTGGCCAGCCGCACGTTCTGGCCGCCGCGGCCAATGGCCTGGGACAGCTGGTCCTCGCTGACGGCGATGTCCATGGTGTGCGTCTCTTCGTCGACCACGATGGAGGACACCTCGGCCGGCGACATGGCATTGATCACGAACTGGGCCGGGTTATCGTCCCACAGGATGATGTCGANNCCGCGCATGCCGACACAGGCGCCGACCGGGTCGATGCGCGGGTCGTTGCTCTTCACCGCGATCTTGGCGCGCAGGCCCGGATCACGTGCTGCCCCGAGTATCTCGATCAGTCCCTGGCCTACCTCCGGCACTTCCAGCTTGAACAGCTCGAGCAGGAATTCCGGCGCGACACGGCTGACGAACAGCTGCGGACCACGCTGCTCGGAACTGACCTCGCGCAGGTAGCCGCGCAGCCGGTCGCCCGGACGCACGGCCTCGCGCGGGATCATCTCCTCGCGCAGCACGATGGCCTCGGCGTTGCCGCCGAGGTCCAGGTAGACATTGCCGCGCTCCACGCGCTTCACGATGCCGGTCACCAGTTCGCCGACCCGGTCGCGGTAGGCATCCACGACCATGGCGCGCTCCGCCTCGCGCACCTTCTGCACGATGACCTGCTTGGCGGTCTGCGCCGCGATGCGGCCGAACTCGACATTCTCCATCGGCTCCTCGATGAAATCGCCGTGCTGCAGCTGCGGGTCGATTTCCGTGGCCGCCGCCAGCGTGAACTGGCGCCCCGGTGAATCGAACACCAGCACGTCCTCATCCTCACCGGCCTGCTCGGCCAGGCTCTCGTCGATCACCTGCCAGCGCCGGAAGGTCTCGTATTCGCCGGTTTCACGGTCGATGGCGACGCGCGCATCGATATCCCCCGTGGCACGCTTGCGGGTGGCGGTAGCGAGTGCACTTTCGATAGCCTCGAAGATCACCTCCTTGTCGATACCCTTTTCATTGGATACCGTCTCCACGACCATCAGAATCTCTTTACTGTCCATCTCAGCGATCCTCCACGTACCGCGCTAGAACTCGGGCACCAGGCGTGCCTGATCCATATCCTCAAAAGGCAGGCTGACCTGCTGGCCATCCTGCTCGATTACCACGTTGTCGCCCGCCATCCCGCGCAGACGACCCTTGAACCTGCGCTGCCCGCCGATCGGGTGGCTCATGCGCACCCGCACCAGCTGGCCGGCAAAGCGCTCGAAATCCTTCGGCCTGAACAGCGGCCGGTCCAGCCCCGGCGAGGAAACCTCGAGCGTGTAATGGCCCGGTATCGGGTCCTTCACGTCGAGCACCCCGCTGACCTGGTAACTGACCTTCTGGCAGTCGTCCGCCGAGATGCCGTCCTCGCTGTCGATGTAGACGCGCAGCAGGCCACCGCCCCTGCCGCCGCTCTGGTACTCGACGCCAACCAGCTCATAGCCCATGGAGCGGATACCCGGCTCCAGCATTTCACCAATATGTAACGGATCCTGCCTCATACCCATGCCCCGGAAACAAAAAATGGGCCAAAGGCCCACTCCTTGAACTCCGAAATTTTTATCGCTGAAAGTATAGCAAAAACCAGCACTTCAGCCTAGTTACTGCTCCACGGAATCCGTTCCGGGCCGCAGGATACCGGTCCGGTTCCTGCAAAAATTGGTAGCGGGGGTAGGATTTGAACCTACGACCTTCGGGTTATGAGCCCGACGAGCTGCCAGACTGCTCCACCCCGCACCTAATGGGCGCAGAGTCTACTCGCGCCCGTACCGGTTTGCAAGACACGCGCGACCACGCCCCGATTTCACCGTCGTCGGGCTCTTTTACAACGCCCGCCCGAGGATCATGGGCGCTGTCGGCGCGGAATTCAAGGCCGGCGCTTGGGCGGACCGGCCGCCCCACCTCGCCCATCCGCCGGCACCCATTGAGCGGCAGCTGCCGGGTCCGGGGACGGCAGCGGCCCTCCGCGCGCAGCGGCCGTGCCGGAATCAGCCGCCGGCGAGCAGTCCCACGGCCGACGCACAGATCGCGAACAGCCCGCCGACCCAGGGCATGATCAGAATCACCGCCAAGCCGTTGACCCCCAGCAGCAACCGCATGTCGAGCGCCGCTCTGATCGGCGTTTCGCTCTCTTGGCGGTCGAAATACATGAGCCGCACCACGCGCAGATAGTAGAACGCGCCGACGACCGCGGAGAGCACGGCGACCACGGCAAGCCACACGAGATCGACGGCGATCAGCGCCTGGATGACAGCCAGCTTGGCGGAGAACCCTACGGTCGGCGGCACACCGGCCATCGAGAACATGAGCAGAAGCATCAGGAACGCGTACCAGGGATGTCGCTGGTTCAACCCACGGAAGTCTTCGAGCGCGTCGGCCTCGAAGCCGGCGCGGGACAAGAGCAGAATCATCCCGAACGCTCCGAGGCTCATCACGGCGTAGACGAGAACGTAGAACAGCGCCGCGGTGTAACCCGCCGCCTGTCCGCTCAGGATGCCGAGCAAGAAAAATCCCATGTGCGCGATGGTCGAGTAGGCAAGCATGCGTTTGATGTTGGTCTGCGCGATAGCCACCACGTTGCCGACGACCATCGACAACACGGCCATGACGATGATCATGTCCCGCCACGCCCCGTGAAGGTCCTCCAAGCCGCCCACCAGCAGTCGCATCACCAGCGCGAATCCCGCCAGCTTCGGCGCCGTACCCAGGTACGCCACCGTGGACGTCGGCGCGCCGTGATACACGTCCGGAATCCACATGTGAAACGGCACCGCGCCAAGCTTGAAAGCGATGCCGACCACGACAAACACGAGGCCGAAGATCAGCGGCACGCTGTCCGGCGGCATCGCCGCCACGCTCGTGCGAACGGCGTCGATCTCGAGCGATCCCGTCAGCCCGTAGAGGATCGACATCCCGTAGAGCAACATGCCCGAGGCCAGCGCGCCCAGCACGAAATACTTCATCGATGCTTCTGTCGCCAGCGTCGAGTCACGCTGGAACGCGACCATGGAGTACAGACACAGCGACAGCAGCTCGAGGCCGAGATACACGCTCAGAAAATGGTTGGCCGAAGCCATCACCATCATACCGACGACGCCGAACAGCCCCAGCACGAAATACTCGCCGCGAAAAAGATCGCGCTGCCGTGCGTAGCTGCGGCCGTAGACGAACGCGCCGAAGGTGATGACGTAGATCGCGATCTTGATCAGATCTGACAGCGCGTCCTCGACGAACATGCCGGCGAAAGCGACGGAGCGGGTCGTCGCGTAGTCGCTCATCGTGAGCAGCGCGGCGCCGGCAAGCGTCGCCAGACTGAGCCCGTACATGAGCCGCCGTTCCTTACCCGCGAACAGGTCCACCACCAGGATGACGCAGGCCATGGTGGCGACGAACATCTCGGGCAGGACAGCGACGAGATCGAGCTTGTCGTTCATGGCGCTAGAGCTTCGAGTTCATGGCTTGACTGACGAGGTTCTCCACCGAGGCGTGCATGACGTCGAGAACCGGGTAGGGCCAAACGCCCATGCCGAGCACGCCGGCAGCCATCACCGCCAGGAAGACCGCCTCGCGTCGGCTCAGATCCTTGAGCGCCGCCACCGCGTCGCTCGCAACGGCGCCGTAGATCACCCGCTTGTACATCCAGAGCGTGTAGGCGGCGCCGAAGACCAACGTCGTGGCCGCCAACACGGCATACCACGCGTTGACTTGGAAGGCCCCGAGAATCACCAGAAACTCACCGACGAACCCCGACGTTCCCGGCAACCCGACGTTGGC
>JABAHR010000059.1_pt1 | contig 10926 bp, 9 predicted proteins | sample 7062101 | NCBI WGS metagenome assembly JABAHR01 (sample SAMN14534553, study PRJNA622989) | marine sediment metagenome | biome: marine biome [ENVO:00000428]; feature: marine pelagic biome [ENVO:01000023]; material: deep marine sediment [ENVO:00002113] | place: India: Gulf of Kutch | collected...
TCTGTGCCATTGGTGCTGACGGGGGACAGTCTGTCGCAGGGGGAAAAGATTGGCGCGATCAGCCGGTCATTGGGGAACTCGGAGCAGAGTTACTATTGCTGGCGACGCGAGTATGGCGGGCTGAAGGTCAGCCATACTCGGCGTTTGAAGGACCTCGAGAAGGAGAATCAGCGGCTCAGGAAAGCGGTGTCTGATCTGACGCCGGATGCGCTGATCCTGAAGGAGGTTGTCGAGGGAAAGTACTGAGCCCTTCCCGGCGTCGGCTGGCCATCGATCATGTACAGGAGGTGCTGGGGGTATCTCAGCGGCGGGCCTGCCGGGTCGTTGGCCAGCACCGCTCGACGCAGCGCAAGCTGCCAATGCCTGCAGCTGATGAGAAGCCTTTGACATCAGCGATCATCCGGCTGGCCCAGCAATATGGTCGCTATGGCTATCGTCGGATCACAGCGCTGCTGCGGAACGAAGGCTGGACGGTGAACCACAAGCGGGTTGAGCGGATCTGGCGTCGTGAAGGGCTCAAAGTGTCTCTCTTGCAGACTTCGCATTTAAGTTGGCGAATTATCACCTCTCGTTGACTGAACAGCGCAACCGAAGGATCTCGCTATGAAGATTGGCAAAATCGCACTTGGACTGGCAGCGGCGATGTCCATGCTGACCACGGTCGTGGCACGGGCTCAGGCTCCCGACAATGATCCCCAACTGGTGGCGGCAGACCTGCGTCCCTCCACCATGCTGGACGGTCTGTGGAACTATTCGATCGATCCCTACCAGTCCGGCCTGTTCAGTTTTCATGGCGGAGTGCCCGGTCGTAGCGAGACCCGCTGGAACGAAGTCGACGTGATGCAAGTCATGCGCGGCGATACTCTCAGCCTGTTCGAGTTCGACATGGCGGCCGCCCCGACAGCAAGCCTGCCGTCCAGCTGGCTTACCCATTCGGCCGAGATGCGGCATTACCAGGGGCTGGTGTGGTACCAGCGGCACTTTTCCGCCGCCCCTACCCTCGGCAAGCGCACCTTCCTGCGGTTTGGCGCGGCAAACTACTTCACCCGCGTCTATGTGAACGGGCAGCCGATCGGCGAGCATGAGGGGGGCTTTACCCCCTTCGCCTTCGAAGTGACCGACGTGCTGCGCGATGGCAACAACCAGATCACCGTGGGGGTGGATTCGACCGCAACGCGAACCAGCGTACCGCCGATGGTGACCGATTGGGAAAACTATGGCGGGATCACGCGCGAAGTCACCCTGATCGAGGTGCCGCAAACCTTTGTCGACGATGCCTGGGTTCGCCTGACGCCCGACGGCGACATCGCCGCCGAAGTGGAGCTGAACGGCCCCCGGGCGGCCAACACGACGCTTGTCCTGACCATTGCCGGGCTGAACCTGCGCATGACCGGGACCACCGACGCGAGCGGCACGTGGAGAGCCACCATGGCGGCCCCGGCCGCGCTGGTGCGATGGTCCCCCGAGACGCCGCAGCTCTACGACGTCACGATCAGGGCAGGCGAGGATACATGGCACGACCGGGTGGGTTTCCGCACGATCGAAGTGCGCGGCAGCGAGATCCTGCTGAACGGGCGGCCCGTCTTCCTGCGGGGGATCAGCCTGCACGAGGAGGAGCTCGGCGCTTCGCCGACGCGGGCCATGACCCGTGCCTCATCGCGCGCCCTGCTGACCATCGCGAAGGATGATCTCAACGCCAATTTCGTTCGCCTGGCACACTATCCGCATTCGGAGGTGACCACGCGCATGGCGGACGAACTGGGCCTGATGGTCTGGAGCGAGGTGCCGGTCTACTGGCGGATCGCTTTCGACAACCAGGAGACGCTGAGCACGGCGCGGGAGCTGCTGGCCGACAATATCCGCCGCGACCGAAACCGCGCCTCCATCGTCCTGTGGAGCGTCGCGAACGAAACGCCGGTTACCGATGTACGCAACGCTTTCCTTGGCACGCTTGTCGACGACGTGAGGGCGCTCGACCAGTCACGCCTTGTTACCGCGGCGCTGCTGGTCGAGCGCACGGAGAGGGATGGCCACCCCGTCATGACCCTCGCGGACCCGCTGGCCGCTCGGCTCGATGTCCTCAGCGTCAATACCTACAACGGCTGGTACGGCAGCGACCGGCTTGCAGACGTACCGGCAATCGAATGGGATCTGCCGGACGACAGGCCACTGGTATTCTCCGAGTTCGGTGCCGGTGCCCAGTACGGGTTCCGCGATTCCCGCTCCTCGCCACAGAAGTTCTCCGAGGAGTTCCAGGCCGACTATTACCGCGCCACGCTGGCCATGACCGCGAACATTCCCACGCTGCGCGGCATGTCGCCCTGGGTGCTCAAGGATTTTCGCTCGCCACGGCGGCAGAACCTGCTGCAGCAGGGCTGGAACCGGAAAGGCCTGATTTCGGAAACGGGCGAGTACAAGCTAGCCTTCGATGTCCTGGCGAATTACTATTCGCAACTGCAGCAGGAGGCACCTCGATAATATCTGCTATCCTTGGCGAATGGCTCCAGCAAAGGACAATCGGCTAGCCGGTCGAGCGGAGGGCGCTGCCATGCCCCGACCCAAGAATCCTCACAGTTCGTTTCGTTATCTTAACTCTCCGCCGAAAGTCATTCGGCTGGTTGTGAGGAGGTATGTGTGCATCCCGTTACCGAGCGCCTCGGAGATCCTTGCTAGGTCGATTGCAGAGAAACGTTCTCGCAATCCCTTCGCGGCAGCACAGCCCGGCGATGGAGTCATCGCCGCGCAGGCCTTCGAGCACACTGTGGATCTTGAATTCGGCGGAGAGGTGCCGACGGGTCCTTCGGCGGATGTCCTTGACCATCTGCTCGGCAGGCGATTTGGACTTTGAGGATTCGGACGTTGTCTCCGTTTCTTCGTCACTGCGACGAAGCCCAAATCCTGCTAAAATCACAACCTCAAATCAGTGCCATAGGCGCTGACCGGTAACAGGTTACACGGCCTCTGTCTGGAGCGGGTAGTCCGGCGTCTTGTGCTGTCGACCTGGTCCGGTGAGGAAGAAGCAGATCGCGCCCAGGATGGTGGTAGCCGCCACAATGATAAGGAACGGCGTGTAGCTGTCCGTCATGCGGAGCGTTACGCTGAGGATCAGCGCACCCAGTGCGCCGCCCCCGTCGAGGCCTGCCTTCACGCAGCCCAAGATCAGGCTATAGTTCTTCAGCGAGAAGTGACGGGAAATCAGGTAGCCGCCGATGTCGCCTTCCGCGCCTTGGGCGATGCCCACGAGCAACACCGCCGAGGCTAGCAGCCCCACTGCAGTGGTAGGAGACGCCATGATAAGAAAGCCCACGGCGGGCAGGCTTAGCGCAAAGAGTGCGACATAGTTGGCCTTGATGCGATCCAACAGCACGCCAAAGATGATGCGCCCTATGATGACGCCGATGGCATAGAGCGAGACCAGCCATGTTCCGGTCACATCGTCCACCCCTTGCGCCATCACGATCAGCTTCAGCTGCGACGAAGCAAACACCTGAGGCACATTGATTAGCGCCATGCCGACAACGAGCAGGATGAACGTCCTGCTCTTGAACAGCGAAAAAAGTTCCTCTCGGCTGAGTTTCACGTCAAGGATGGTGCTACCGTCTGCTGCCTTCTCTCCCGCCCTCTTGGTGCGAGCCATGAAGATGACGCAGATCAGGCCACCGACCGCCGTGATGGCACCCAGAACCATGAAAGCAAAACGCCACCCCTCGGCAAGAATGATGGCGCCAACAATCGGTGCCATGATAGCGCCAACCAGCGGAGGCGAGGTCATCAGCACGGCAAGGGCACTGCCTCTCGCCTTGTCGAATTGTTCGACGATCAGTCGCGAAAAGACGAGGGATGTCGAAAGGACCCCGAAGACGTGTTGCACCACCCATATGACGAAGAACTCGATCAGGCTGCCGCTCATGATGCTGAAGGCGAAGAAGCCCAGCGACATTGAGGCGAAGCCGATAGAGGCGGCAACTTTAACGCCGAAGCGATCGGTAAATCGACCGGCAAACGGCGTGAACAGCAAGGTGAATATCTGGAGCGATCCGACCAAGGCGTAGTCAGCGCGTGACCAGCCAAATTCCTCGATCAGTTCCGGCCCGAACAGGCTTAGCGTGTAGTGGCCAAGCGCCGACCCCGTACCAATCCCGATAAAGGTCGCCAGCAGCGAGCGCCAGTTTATCTTGAACTCTTTGAAATAGCTCATGAAGGATGCCCGTCCCGTAAACCCTGCTGATTTTCTCTTGTCGTTGCATATGGCCAAGCGGGTTTGGCGGGTAGTGCGTCTTCCAAACATCGCTACAGCGGTCCCGCTTTCCGCCTACTTCCGGAACGTCGTTTCCTGTTTTAGCAGGACGCGAAATAGCCTTGGAAGGATGTAGCGGATGCCCAAGTCAACTTTGCTCGCCATTGCCGCGACAGCCATCATTCTGGGAGGTTGCGCCACGGCATCGGCCCGGCAGTCCGTCGAAATGCGCGAGGCAACGGTGACGGTCGATTTCTCGCAGTCGCGAGGCGATCTTCTGCGGACCGAGCGTTTCAACACCTGGGACAACGGCGATCCGGAACCCGACCTGCGCGAGCAGGATATCGCCTTCCTTATGGAGCAGGGGCTGCGCTCCGACATCGTGCGCATCGGCATCGGCATCGATGAAGAGATGTGCGATCTGCAGGCGCAGGCCTGCGACTTCTCCGATGTCGCATGGATGTTCGACGCCGCCAGCCTGACGGACTCGCTCGTCGTGCATTTGACGCCCGAAGGCCTGTTCGAGGATGATCACCAGCCCGCCGACCTGCTGCCCCTGCTGACCCTGGCAATTGGCGAACTGAAGGAGCAGGTGCCCAACGTCGACTATATCGAGGCTTTCAACGAGCCTGACTGGGTCGATCACGTCATGCAGGTGCGCATGGGCGAGGAACCGCGGGTTACGCCGGAAGAGCTCTATGACTGGTACGTGCCGTTCTATCAGGCCGTAAACACAGTGAACGAGGGGCTGCACCCCAACGAGCGGATCAGGGTGGGCGGCCCCACGCTGATGAGCTTCGATCACCAGGGCTGGATACCCTCCTTCCTTGATGGCTATGCCGCCGATACTGATCCTGACAAGCGGCTCGATTTCATTTCCTGGCATGCCTACGGCTACTTCGACGAGAGCACGGGCTATCAGTCCTACGTGTTCTTCAAGGACGATCCGACCATGGTGGCCGACCAGCGGGCCCGGCTGGACGCCATGCTGGAAGAGCGCGGGATCACAACATACCTCCCGGCGCTGGTGACAGAGACGGGTATCTATCCTGGTCCGGCATACGACGATCCCAATCCCAGCCGTAACGACTGGGTGCGGCAGGGGCCGGGAGTCATGTCCCTTCACTATTGGTATGCCGAGCAGCCGAGCATCTATCCCTTCCACTGGACGATCCGCCATGCTGGCGAAGGTCGCAAAGATCAGCTCGTCACTTTGCGCGGGGATGATGAAAGCAGCCCCGTCGAAACCTTTACCCCATACGGCAATACGCTGCTGATGCAGTCGATGCTGCGCCACGAGCGCGTGGTGGCCGAGTCCGATACGCTGGTCGATGGCAAGGGCATCTATGCCATTGCCACACGCGGCGACAATGGCGCGGCGATCATGATCTGGAACTACCAGGGCACGGACAGCCAAGGATACAGGGTGACCCTCGATCTCGGCGGCTTCCCGGCTAATGCGCCGGGCCACACGGTGTCGCAGCGCGAATACCGTATCGATGCCGATACCAGCAATTACTGGACTGATCCGGAGAACGCCAACCTGCAACAGGTGAACCAATCATCCTTCGAGCTTGGCACTTCGCACCGGCTGACGGTCGACCTGCCGGCCAATGCGCTGCACCTGATTGCGCTGGATATCGAGAGCGACCACGATGACTAACCTACGTAATCTAGCCTTCTCGACCGTAGCGATTGGGCTGCTGGCCGGATGCGCCACCGCGCCCATGAATACCGCAAGCGAAAGCAGAAATTTGGTCGACGCCTCAAGCTTGCCTTTCGTTCGCGATGTCGATGAACGCTTCCAGTCGTTCCAGATCGGCATGTCGCACCTGACGGGCGGCGATACGTGGGTTTCCTATGACGTGATGGAGGAAGAGAACATCACGCGCGATTACGCGGGCGACCTGTCGGCTGTTCGCGAGCCGCGCGATCCCACGGACCTCACCAGCCAGCGCCTGCGAAACCTCGCGCGCGAACTAGGGCCGTTCTACGTGCGCTATGGTGGCACGACTTCCAACTCGGTCTACTTCCAGAACAACGACGAACCCCGCATGGCAGAGATCCCGGAAGGGTTCGGTCGCCTGCTGACCCGCGACGCCTGGCGGAGAGCAATCGATTTCGCGCAGCATGTCGACGCCAAGATCGTCACCGGCTTTACCGTCAGCAGCGGCGTCCGCGATGCGGATGGTATCTGGACGCCGGTCCACGCGCGCGAATGGCTGAGCTTTACCGAAGCAGCCGGCGGCGAAATCTATGCGGCCGAGATGTTCAACGAGCCGAACATGGCCGCCTATGATGATATGCTGGAGGGCTATGGGCCTGCGGATTTCGTGCAGGATTATGCGACCTACAGCCAGTTCATGGAGCGCGCCGCGCCTGACATGAGGCTTGCAGGGCCGGGCGATGTCGATGTCGGACTTCCTGGTCCGCGTCCGGGGGTCCCTGATGTCGATCTCTATTTCAGCAGCGAGCCGATACCTGAATTCGATATCGTCACCTACCATTACTATGGAGCGTTGTCGGAACGCTGCGCCCCTCCAGAGTCCAACCGCGGTGTCAGTATCGAGGATGCATTGACACCGGAATGGCTTGCCCGGCAGGATCGCGCCTTGCGCGAACGCATCGCCCTGCGCGATCGTTACGCTCCGGGCGCGCCGATCTGGAATACGGAGACGGGTGCGGCGGCCTGCGGCGGACCGCAGTGGCAGCCCGGCTTCATCGACAGCTTCCGCTACCTCGACACCAATGCGCGGCTCTCGAAGATGGGCCTCGATGCCATTTTTACCCATGCGCTGATCAGTGGCAGCAACGGGGTGATCGACGAGAAGACATTCATGCCCAACGCCAACTACTGGGCCGCGCTGATGTGGCGGCGACTGATGGGTACGCGCATACTGGAGGCTGGGGCATCGCCGCAGGGCGTAAACCTCTATGCTACCTGCCAGCCGGGCGTTTCGGGCGGCGTCACCCTGCTCGCGATCAACCTTGACGATGAAGCCAAGGCAATGGCAGTCGATGGCCCTGCCGACATCTACGCCCTGACCGCGCCGGAATTGCAAAGCCGCACCGTGCTGCTCAACGGCACGCCGCTGGAACTGGGGCCGGGCGATATTGTGCCGCAGACCTATCCGGTGAGCCAGCTATCAGGCGACGTCTCGCTCGCGCCGACCAGTATCACGTTCATCGCATTGCCGCAGCCCGACAACCCGGTCTGCCGCAACTAAGCCACCGGGCCGGGGGATAAGCTCTTCCCGGCTCGGCAACAGGATCTACCGATACCGTGACCGAACAAGCGCTCTGGTGGGAACAGCCCTATCGTATCGTGCAAACCAACCTGCGGTTGATCGATGCATCGCTCGATCCTGTGGCACTGGCGCGGCAAGCGCGTGACTTCGGCGCGAGCGCAATCACCTTCAACGTTGGCGGCATCTATGCCTTCTATCCAACCCGGCTCGAACTGCATAAGCGCAACCCGTATCTCAACGAAAGTCAGGATCTTACCGGCGACATGCTCGAGGCTGCCCATGTCGAAGGCCTGAAGATGATAGGTCGCTTCGATCTCTCCAAGGGCACGCAGCTTGCCTATGACGCCCATCCCGAATGGTTCGTGCACAACGAGAAGGGCGAGCCGCAGGAATTCAACGGCACCTTTCAGGCCTGTGTGAACGGTGACTGGGCGCGCGACTATTCGCTGCGTATCCTGCGCGAGGGGCTGGAGCGGTATGACCTCGACGGTGCTTTCTTCAACATGACCGGCTACCAGCCCTACGATTACAGCGGGCGGTATCGCGGCATCTGCCATTGCAGCAACTGCCAGCAGGGCTTTGCCGACATGTTCGGGAGGGATCTGCCGAAGGAGGAGAACTTCTCCGATTCGGCCTATGCCGATTTCCTGCTGTTCAAGCGCCGCACCAGCGAGGCAGCCGGGCAGCGCATCTATGACACGGTGAAACAGGTTCGCCCTTCCACAGGGGTGATGGGCAACGGCAAGACGGCCAGCGACTTCATGCGACTGGAAATCCAGCGCGCGGTCAGCCGTCCCGCGCCCGAATGGCCGCACCAGCCGGGCGAACTGGCTCGCTGGGGCGAGGCCATCGGGCAAGGCAAGGCCTATTCCTGCGCGTCGACCAACTTCCTCGACTACCAGTGGCGCTATGCCTCGGAAACCGCGCACAACCACATGTTGCGCTTCGGGCAGCAGATCGCGGGCGGGGCGCAGGTCGACTACTACCTGCTCGGCACCTTCGATCAGCCGAGCCCGGCGCCGCTGGAGGAAGTCCATGCATTCCTGCGGTGGCACGAGGCGCATAGCGAATGGCTGACCATGACCCGCTCGCTGGCGAAAGTGGGGCTTTACCATTCGCGCGCGTCCGACCAGTTTGCGGGGGCAACCCAAAGCGGCAAGACGCGCACCCATGCGTTCCGTGGTGCTTTCCGAGCATTGCTGGAATCGCGCATCGCGTTTGATTTCGTCAGCGATGTGCGCATGGAGGACGCGGACATTGCCGAGCAGCTGGCAAAATACGATGTCCTGTTGCTGCCCAACACCGCTTGCCTATCCGACACCGAAGCTGGCGTGTTGGATCGGTGGGTGGAAGCGGGCGGCACGCTGATCGCCACCGGTGAGACCGGACACTACAACGAGCAGGGCCAGAAACGTGACGCGTTCGCGCTGCAGAGCTTTCCCGCCGAAGCGATCTCACGGACGCGGTCCGCCCTCGAAACCTACATCGGTGCCAAGGAGGACGAGGCCGGTCTGAACCCCGCGCAATGGCTGCACCTCGATGGGTGGTATTTCCATGCCAAAGCGAAAGACGATGCCAAGTCGCAGCTTTCGCTTCAGGCCGAGCAGAAGTACGGCCCCCCTGAATTGTGTTTTGCCGAGGATAGCTCGGTTGCCGGTCCGGGGTTGCTTCGCAGGGCCTATGGTAAGGGAGAGGTGATCTACCTGCCGTGGCTGCCCGAATGGCTCTATTTCCGCGACGGGCTGCCGGGCCATCGCAACCTTCTGGCGGCGCTCGTTAATACAGCAGCGCAGCCGCGCGTGAAACTGCAAGGCGCTGGCCCGGTCGAAATCGCCATTCGCGCAAGCGGGGGCGGGCACGGAAAAGCCTGCGTCCATCTGGTCAACTACGCAGGCCAGCGCGGCAGCGCCTATGACGAGCCGCCGGTCCTGTCCGGCCTGCGTCTGGGCGTGAGAGACACAGGCAGCACGGGCCGCGCATTGGTGAAAGAGCAGGACGTCGCCTTCGGTTCGCCCGATGCCGACGGATACCGCTGGGCGGACTTGCCGGACATCAGATACTTCGAAGTTGTCGCTCTTTCGGAGCCCGAAGCCTGATCATGCCCGAGCTTGCCGGACTCAAGGTTATCACCACGCTCGCTTACGAAGGCAGGCACTGGGATGGCCTCGTCGCGGCAGTGGAAGGTGCGCAGCTGCAGCGCTTCGCCAGTCCCCAAAGCGATGGGTTCGAGGCCGCAATCGCGGAAGCGGATGTCGCTATACTGGCCAAAGATCCTGACCTCAGGATTTTGACTGCGCCGAACCTGCAATGGATCCACGTCGATCATGCGGGCCTCAACCGCGCGGCCGTTCCCGAGGCCTTTCGCGAGGGACTGGTCGTCACCGGATCGGCCGGTCGCTCGGCGCCGGTTCTCGCCGAGCATGCCCTGTTCTTCGCGCTGGCACTTGCCTATCGCTATCCGGCCTTCCTCGATGCCCAGCGCGCGCATCAATGGGGCGTCCCGGGACAGGACGACCTGCGTGGCCTTTATGGCAGGACGATGGGCATTGTCGGCCTGGGAAACACCGGCAAGGAACTGGCGCTGCGAGCGAAGGCCTTTGGGATGCGGGTCTTGGGATACCGCCGTAGCAACACCGCGCCGCCGCCCGGTGTGGACAAGATGTTCTGCAAAGAAGCTGGTGATGGGCTGGATGCTCTGCTGGAACAGAGCGATTTCGTCGTTCTGGTGCTCGGCCTTTCGGATGAAACGCATCACCTGATNNATTGGTCCGCAGGGCTACCTGATCAACATGGCCCGTGGCCCCGTCGTCGACGAGAAGGCACTCGTCGCCGCGCTTCATGCTGGCGACATCGCGGGTGCTGGCCTCGATACCTTCGAGGTTGAACCATTGCCTGAAAACAACCCCGTGTGGGACGCCCCCAATACGCTGATAACGCCCCACGTCACCCCGCAGGTGCCCGATCGCACCGCTCGCTCGCTCGAGATCATTCGCGAGAATATCCGCCGTTTCGCGGCCGACGAGCCGATGCTCAACGTGCTGAAGCCGGAGGACCGCTACACGCGCGGTTGATCAGGCGGGACTTGCTCGCACGAGGCCCGCCAGCCCATCACTCTCCGAGCTCGCAATTTCTCGTTCGGAATGACTGCATTGCGCCCTCATTCCGGTCTTGCGGTCCGCGCTCCGAACCTCCCGATGGCTGACGTTGCGGAGCCGGTCTACCGTGGATTCGGTGGTATTTGCCAGCGGATACACCCAGATCACTCGTCATCCTTCCTGTTAGTCAGGTCGGTCTCAAACTCTACTGTGGTAGAGATCCGGAACGATGTCCGATCGAAGAGCTTCATCTCGTCTTCAATGATCTCCTCAGGCATGGTGTGGGTAGTCAGGTAATTCAGCGTCGCCTTGAAAATCGCCACGTCTTCGAACCACAATTCGGTGA
>JABAHR010002943.1_pt2 | contig 10926 bp, 11 predicted proteins | sample 7062101 | NCBI WGS metagenome assembly JABAHR01 (sample SAMN14534553, study PRJNA622989) | marine sediment metagenome | biome: marine biome [ENVO:00000428]; feature: marine pelagic biome [ENVO:01000023]; material: deep marine sediment [ENVO:00002113] | place: India: Gulf of Kutch | collected...
TGATTACTATGATGTATCACTTAAGGAATCTCGGCTTAAGCAGCTGAGAGAAAAAGAGAATTTCTCATTCGTCAAGTGCGATCTCGCCGATCGATCAGGGATGGAGAAGGTCTTTGCCGGGAATCAATTCGATGTCGTCATCAATCTCGCCGCACAGGCCGGTGTACGTTATTCGTTGACCAACNNCTTTGCCGAGAATCAATTCGATGTCGTCATCAACCTCGCTGCACAGGCCGGTGTGCGCTATTCATTGACCAATCCGCATGCTTATGTCGATGCCAACCTGGTTGGTTTCATGAATATCCTCGAAGGCTGTCGACACCATCAAGTGGGTCACCTGGTGTATGCCTCCTCGTCGTCTGTTTATGGGGCCAATACCCGCATGCCGTTTTCCGTCCATGACAACATCGACCATCCTGTGTCGCTTTACGCGGCCAGCAAAAAAGCCAATGAGCTGATGGCGCATACCTATGCCCATCTGTACAACCTGCCGTGTACCGGGCTGCGTTTTTTCACTGTTTACGGTCCCTGGGGCCGTCCGGACATGGCCTTGTTCCTGTTTACCAAAGCTATTCTTTCCGGCCAGCCGATTGATGTCTTCAATCACGGCAAGATGCGCCGTGACTTTACCTATATCGACGACATCGTCGAAGGTGTGGTGCGGGTCGCAGATCAGCCCGCAACACCGAACCCGGACTGGAGTGGCGACGCACCAGACCCCGGAACCAGTGCTGCTCCCTACCGGGTTTATAACATTGGCAACAATAAACCGGTTGAGTTGATGCACCTGATCGAGACCTTGGAGCAGGCCCTTGGTAAAGTTGCGGAGAAAAATTTCATGCCGATACAGCCTGGAGATGTTCCTGCAACCTGGGCCAATGTCGATGCACTCTCCCGCGATGTCGGTTTTTCACCGGACACGCCGATTGAAGTCGGCGTGCAGCGGTTTGTTGATTGGTACAAAAGCTACTATGAGGTTGGGTAGATCTGTATCTGTAAGCTATTAGCTGTTAGCTGTAGGGAAAATCAAAAGCTAAAAGCTAAGACTTCCTCACGCAGAGACGCAGAGCTTGCAGAGAGGATAATAATTATTTGATGTTTTAAACATGATTTTTTTGAGATTCTTTACGTGCTCTCTGTATTCAAGAATTGCGCGTAGAGAATTAGCGTAAAAATAGTGGTTCTAAATTTCTCTGTGTCCCGGGTGAGCGAAACGAACAGGCGAGAGTAATCTTTTTTGATTTTATCCTGCCTATCCTGTTCATCCCTGTTAAATTGTTTTTGCCTTTATCTGGTTTTTCTGGTTTTATCTGCGACTAAAAGGTTTTGAATTTTCGCGTCACTTCTTACTCGTCACGCGTCACGGATATATTCATGAGCTCAATCGTTGCCATAGTCGGTCGTCCCAATGTCGGTAAATCGACCCTGTTTAATCGTATTCTCGGTAAGCGCATGGCGATCGTCGAGGATGAGCCCGGGGTGACGCGCGACCGCAACTATGCCGATGTCGATCGTTATGCCAAGCGCTTTACCCTGATAGATACGGGCGGTTTTGAGCCGGTCAGCAACGATCGTCTGCTGGCGCAGATGCGTGAGCAGTCGCAGTTGGCGATGGAAGAGGCGGACGTCATTCTGTTTCTGATGGATGGACGCGAGGGTTTGAATCCAGCAGACGAAGACGTTGCCCACATGCTCCGGCAGGTGGACAAGCCGGTTTTGTTTGTCGTCAACAAGGTAGACGGGCCGGATCAGGAGGCCGCACTCGGTGAGTTCTATGCGCTCGGGGTCAGCGAATTGCACCCGATCTCTGCTGAACATCGTCTCGGCGTCAAGGGCCTCATCGAGGAGATCATCGAGTTGCTCCCCGTGTCTGCAGACGAGGATCAGAAGACCACGGAGACCCGGATGTCGATCATCGGGCGCCCCAATGTTGGCAAATCGTCCCTGGTCAACCGTCTGCTCGGTTACGAGCGGGTGGTCGCCAACCCGACCGCCGGGACGACGCGTGACAGCGTCGACACGCCGTTTACCTACAACGACCGTCGCTATGTTCTGATTGACACCGCCGGTATTCGTCGCAAGGGCCGGGTGTCGCAGAAGCTGGAAAAGTATTCCGTAATCCAGGCGCTCAAAGCGCTGGACCGCACCCATGTCGCCCTGGTGGTGATTGATGCCGAAGAGGGAGTCACCGACCAGGACCTGACGATTGCCGGTTATGCCCATGAAAAGGGCCGGGCGGTTATCCTGGTTGTCAATAAGTGGGATTTGGTTAAAAAAGACAACCGCACCATGGGGGATTATGTCAAAGACGTGCGGGATGCCTTTAAGTTCCTGCCCGACAGCCCGATCCATTTCGTTTCTGCCCTGACCGGACAGCGGATCAACAAGATTATGGCTGATGTGGAAATGGTCAGCGATGAGTTCAATCGTAAAGTCGCCACATCGGAGCTGAACCGCGTGATCAAGGATGCTGAGATCAGTCATCCCCCGCCGATGTACCAGGGGAAGCGTTTAAAGCTTTTTTACGCGACCCAAACTGCGGTACGCCCGCCCACCTTTGTGATTTTTGTCAACAAGTCGAAGGGCATTCACTTCTCCTATGAACGTTATTTGATGAACTGCCTGCGACAGGCCTTCGGCTTTACTGCTTGCCCGATACGATTGAAGTTCACGGATCGCAAACCTAAATTCGGGGGCTAGAGTCTAGAGTCTGTTCCCCCTTCTAATCCCCAATCCCCAGCCCCTGTTTTAAACAAATCTTCCTTTACTTGCCCGTCATTAATGAAGTATAGTTATTTCTGTTTGTTTTCCGCTTGTTACGTAATTTTATTCGTTTGTTTGACGGGTTGTTTTCATAGCTTATGAGCCTTGTTGGTAATCTAGAAGATCTCGGTTTGGGGGAAATTCTCCAGATCGTCAGCCTGAGTCGCAAGTCCGGGGTGCTGCAGCTCAACAGTCGCGAGCGTGACGGTCGTGTGATTTTTTATGATGGCCAGGTGATTCGTGCCACATCGTCGGTGTTTCCTGAANNTATGATGGCCAGGTGATTCGTGCCACATCGTCGGTGTTTCCCGAAAACCTCGGCGATCTTGTGTTACGTACCGAAATGGCTGACATGGAAACCCTCAAAAAGGCGCTCAAAATCCAACAGGAAAGCGATGACGACCGCCGTATCGGAGACATCCTGGTCAGTGAGTTTGGCCTGGATCGTGAAGCCATAGAAACGGCTGTCCGCGAGCAGGTGGAAAAGATCGTTTACAGCTTTTTCGCCTGGGACGAGGGTTCTTTCTCTTTTGAACTCGGTGAGCCGGATGAGTTGGCGGCGACAAGCTTCAACCCGCTTCAGTTCATGCTTGATCAGGGCCTGAATCCCCAATGGCTGGCAATGGAGGGCAGCCGGATTCTGGATGAGAAGCGACATCGCGGTGAGGATGTTGATGAACAGGGTGAGTCTCTCGTCGATGTCGATGCTCTGCTTGCCGAAGTGAAAGGGGAGGCTCCGCAGGGAGAGGGCGCAGACGCTGACGTCGGACAGGATGAAGAAGCTGTCGCGACAATTCCTTCCCGTCGCTATATCGTCGTTGACGATGATCCTGCAACCGCTGAAAAGATTGCCAGCTTGATGCAGGAGCGCAAAGCGCGTGTCCATGTTTATACAAACTTTATCTCCTTCATGGAAGCTGTTGAAAAAGCAGATCCACAGACAACAACCCTGGTTATTGATCTGATTATGCCAAGGCGTGACGGTAGCGGCGTTTTGGGCGGCCTGGAGCTGCTTGAAGAGGTGCGCACGCAGCATCCCGATTTTCCTGTTTTGGTGATGTCTGATCACCCTAACCAGGAAGCCGAGAAAAGTGTTAAAAAGTTTGGCGTACCGGCTCTGTTGCCGAAACCAAAGAAGAATGAAGTCGAGGATCAGCGTGGCCTTGAAAGCCTTAATGCCCTGGTGGATACAATCCTCGCGGTCGGTGAGAAAACACCTGATGACCTACCCGCTGAAGAAGGTCTTTACAACATCGGAGCCGAGCTTCTCAAAGAAATGGGGGAGGCGGCAACCGGGGCCACGCCGCAGGAACCACAGCAATCACCGGGCCTGCACCTGTTGCGGGGGATGCTGCAGGAGCTTAATAATCCGTCGCTTGGTGGTGGTATTATTCTGTTGATCTTAAGGTTTGCCAGTGAATTGATGAATCGGGCCGTTATCCTGCTTGTCAAGGAGGAGGAGATTGTCGGCCTCGGTCAATTCGGTATTGAACTGCAGAACGAATCAGCCGATGTTCGTGTTCGCAATACCAAGTTGCCTAAAGCCGAAGAGCATGTCTTTACAGAAGCGTTGCAAACGTTCTCTCCATATCACAGCACGCCAAAAGCCACGGAGTGGAATGACTACTTCTTTAAACAGCTTGGCGGGAAAAAACCTTCTGAAGTATTCGTCGGCCCGCTGATCAGCGAGGGGCGCGTCGTCGCCGTGCTTTACGGGGACAACCTGGATGATGACACGCCGATTGGCGATACGGAATCTCTTGAGATTTTTCTCTCCCAGGCCGGGCTGGCAATGGAAAAGGCTTTGCTCGAGCGCCGTATGATGAGTAACCGAAATGCCGTTTGAGATTGAGGTTGAGATGACAGTTTCACGGGGATCACGCAGTGACTAAAAAAATTCTGATAGCTGAAGACTCGTTAACCATGCGTTCGTTGATTGTCTCGACGATTGCGGCGATGGGTGATTATGAAACGGTCGAAGCGGCCAATGGTTTCGAAGCCCTGCGCATCCTGCCACGGGAAAAAGTCGATCTGATTATAACCGATATCAATATGCCTGATATCAACGGTCTCGAACTGGTGAGCTTTATTCGCAACAATGAGAATTACAAGGAGACTCCCCTTTTTATTATCAGCACCGAGGGGAGTGAGCGAGACCGCGAAAAGGGCATGTCGCTGGGTGCCAATGCTTATCTTGTCAAGCCGTTTGCCCCGGATCAGTTGCAAGAGCTGATTCGTGAGTACCTTGGCTGATACTGGAGGGGAACGTGTCTGACAAGAGCTCATCTCAAGCCCTCAAAGATTTTATCAGTGAAACCGAAGAAATCATTGAGTCACTGAATTTTGACCTGGTCAAACTGGCGGATTGCGTTGATTCCGGTGATTGTGACCCGGATGTCCTCAACGGGATTTTTCGCGGCGCCCACTCGATCAAGGGCCTGGCCGGGATGTTCGGTTTTGAAGACCTCTCCGAACTGTCTCATTCGATGGAGAACCTTTTGGACGGCTTGCGTCTGGGTAAGGTGCCGTTCAATCAGTCTTTGGTTGATACTTTGTTCAGCTCTCTGGATACGCTGGTCAAGCTGATCGACGGCAAGAGCAATAATGAGGACTTCACGCTTGATCTGAAGCCGATCCTTGCACAGATCAAAGAGGTCGCTGAAGGCAAAGATGAAAGCGACGAAGACCCCCTGGCCGGACTCGACCTGGATCCGGCTATCCTGAATGTTCTGACTGAATATGAAGAGCATCGCCTGGTTGAAAATGTCAAGAAAAGCCGGACGATCTACCTGCTGCGGATGGACTTCGACCTGGCCAGCTTCGACCAGGAACTGGCTGAGATTACGCAACAACTCAAGCAGCAGGGCGAGGTCATCAGTACCCTGCCTTCGGCAGGAGATATCGGTGACAAGATCGCTTTCCAGATCCTTTTCGGCAGCGAACTGGGGACAGCTGATATCGAGATGTTACTGGGACGGGAATCGCTCGATATCATTGCTTATGGAGCGGATCCGCGGAAAGTCGAAGAGGACGGCTTTGTTCTCGAAGAACCTGAAGGAGAATTGCTCCCTGCTGCCGCTGTTCAGGAGTTGCCCGCTGCCGAGGATGCAGAGAGTGGCAGCAGCCTGCGATCGATCAGCCGCACAGTCAGGGTCGATATTGACAAGCTTGATCTGTTGATGAACATCGTCGGTGAACTGGTTTTGTCGAAGAGCTCTATCGCCAACCTTGGTGAGCGGCTGAAAACTTCGGAAGAGAAGGAGCTGGCGACGGAATTGGGCAAGGCGACCCGTATTCTGGAGCGACGTCTCCATGAGTTGCAAAAAGGCGTCATGGATGTTCGCATGGTCCCTGTCGGCCAGTTGTTTGACAAAATGTCCCGGATCGTACGCAGGGTCTCCAATGAGCAGGGCAAGAAAGTTGACCTGAAAATCAAGGGTGCAGATACAGAGCTGGATAAGCTGATTATCGAGGATGTCTCAGATCCGCTCATGCATATCATCCGCAATGCGATCGACCACGGCCTGGAGTCGCCTGCAGACAGGGCCGCTGTCGGCAAGCCTCAGAAGGGCACCATAAAGCTGCAGGCGTCCCAGAAGGGCAATCATGTTGTCATTGAGGTGATCGATGACGGGCGTGGCATTGACACCGACAAGGTCAGGCAGAAAGCTGCGGAAAAGGGCCTGGTCAACGACCAGCAGACGTTAACCGAAGAGGAAGTTTACGATCTGCTCTTCATGCCGGGTTTTTCAACCCGTGACGAAGTGAGTGATTTGTCAGGCCGGGGCGTGGGCATGGATGTTGTCAAGAACAACATTGCAGCACTGTCGGGAATGATCGAGGTCAAGAGCGAATTTGGCCAGGGGACCACGATGACCATCACCTTGCCGATAACGCTCGCAATTATTAAGGCTTTGATAGTTCAGGTCGGCGAAAAGACCTATGCGATCCCGATCAATTCAGTCCTTGAGACGCTGATGATAGATGCTGGAGATATACAGACCGTTGAAAAACGCGAGGTGATCGAGTTGCGCAAGAGTACGGTCCCGCTGCTGCGTTTAAATCAGGCCTTCGGAGCTGACTCTGCAGAGGACGATGGTGAAGAACAACGCCTTTTTATAGCCATAGTCGGCCTGGCTGAGAAACGCATGGGGTTTGTGGTCGATGAGCTTCTTGGCCAACAGGATGTCGTGATCAAGTCACTGGGCAAGGCGCTCTCTTTTGTCAAAGGGATTGCCGGAGCCGCAGAGCTGGGCAACCAGAAGACGATCCTGGTGCTGGATGTTGCCGGGTTGATGAGCGAAGCTCTAAGAGGTGAGTCTTCACTCAATGTATGAGACGTACTTCGGGCTGAGAGAGCGGCCCTTCAGTAAAACACCGGACCCAAGATTCCTTTTTTTGAGCCGGGGGCATCGTGAGGCTTTGGCGCGCATGCAATATGCGGTAGAGGAGAGGGACCTGGTTTTGCTGACCGGTGAAATTGGTTGCGGCAAGACAACTCTATCAAGGGCCCTGATGGACGCTCTGGATGAGGATTTCAAGGTCATATGTCTTATCAACCCGCGCCTGACGCCGCTTGAGTTTTTAAGCAGTCTGGCAAGGCATCTTGGGGTAGAGAACCCGGCCCGCTTTAAGGTTGATCTGCTCGAGCAGATCGGCAAGGTTCTGTTTGAGTATTATGAACAGGAGATCACTCCGGTTGTCGTGATTGACGAGGCACAGCTGGTGCCACACAAGGAAACATTTGATGAAATAAGGCTGCTGACCAATTTCCAGATGGATGATTGCAACCTCATCAGCATTGTCCTGATGGGGCAGCCAGAGCTCAAGAAGAGGCTTAAGCATCGGGCATACGAGCCTTTACGGCAAAGAATAGGTATGCAATACGATCTGCAGCCACTCAGCCTGGAGGAAACAGCCGAGTACCTGGACTTCAGGGTTGTTAAGGCTGGAGGAAGGCCCGGGTTGTTTAATGACGCTGCTGTTGCTGCTCTCTTCGGCTGGTCGAAGGGAACGCCAAGACTGATCAATCACGCGGCTTCTCTGGCGTTGCTTGAATGTTTCGGTCGCGGCGGAGATCAGGTCGATCAGGGTGTTATGTCTGCGGTAATGCAGGAGTTGGACAGCAATTCATTCAGTTAAAGGTTACGGACGCTAAGTGATGGATATCGCGGAGATCAGAAAAAAAGCCAAGTCCAAGGGCTCATTGAAAGACCAGAAGCCTGAGACGGCTGATGAAGCTGTTGTTGAAGAGTCTTCGGTAGAGACACCCGTAAATGAAATTGAGCTTGCTGCTGAAGATGCGGGTACGGAAATGGTCGTTGCCCCTGAAGAGCCGGTTCAGGCGCCGTGTGACTCCTCTGACGGGCTGGAAAGACTTTTTGCCGTGACTGATGAGCTAGCCCTGGCAACCGATGAGTCTTATGCAGAATTCCTCGAAGAGACTTCGGCGTCACAGGCTCAAAACATCAGCCAGTATCTGGCTTTTCATCTTGGTGACGAAGAGTACGCTCTGGACATCAAGAAAATAAGCGAGATAATCAAGGTAAGGGAGTTTACCGATATCCCGCGAGCTCCAGAGTATGTTCTGGGCATTATCTCTTTACGTGGTGTCGTCGTGCCGGTTTTTGACCTGCGCCAACGCTTGAACCTTGGCCGCTCTGAACTGCTGACGACATCAAGGATCATTGTCTGCCAGATTGAGGACCTGACCGTTGGTTTGTTGGTTGACAGCATCAACCAGGTTGTCAAGCTTGTGGATGATGACGTTGAGCCACCCCCTGGTGTTTTGTCAGGTCTTGATCGTGAAATGGTCTTTGGCATAGGCCGATATGAAGGGCGTATGATTATTCTGCTGCAAATTGAAAGTGTGTTGGATGTCGAACTGTCTTGACATTTGAAAGGAGATTAAGGTGACTAAAAAGAAAATACTTGTTGTCGAAGATGAAGAGAGCTTGCTTAAACTGGAGAGTATCCTGCTGACTTCAAAGGGATATGAGGTTCATGGTGTGGGTGATGGCCAGGCGGCACTCGACGCGATGGAGAAGATCAACCCGGATCTGGTTCTGCTGGACATCATGCTGCCGGAAATTGACGGTTTTGAGGTATGCCGTCGCATTAAAGCCAATGATGCAACCAAGCATATCCCCGTTGTCATGTTGACGGCGAAAAAGAGCCGTGAAGACATGGCGCGTGGTGAGCAGGTCGGTGCTGATTGGTACATTACCAAACCGTTCAAGTCAGCGATGGTTATTGAAACAATTCAGAGATTTATAGACTGATTACGATGTCGAACCATCAAGGTGAAATATCTGTATCTGCGGCGGAAAATGATGATTTTCGTCAGGAAATACAGCTGGCCTGTTTCAGGATAGGCGCAGAATTGTATGCTCTTGATATCATGCGTATCAAAGAGATCATTCGTCCACAGAAATTGACTCCAGTCCCCAAAGCACCACCCTTTATCGAAGGTGTCATTAACTTGCGGGGAGCAGTCATTCCTGTTGCCGATCTCCGTAAGCGCTTTGATCAGCCCGTTGGCGCTGAGACCAGGAAAAACCGTATTGTGATTTGTTCACTTGTCGGCAAGATTATTGGTTTGCTTGTTGACGAAGTCACCGAAGTGAAGCGCTACGGTCGTAAGGAAATCGCGCCGGCTCCTCAGTTTATAAAAGGACCCGAGGCGGATTATTTCCTGGGCGTCGCGCGCCGGGATGAAGAGTTGATTATGTTGATCGACCTGGAAAAAGTCCTGTCTACTGACGAAAAAATCGAATTGCAAAAGATGGGTCACGAATAAAACTCGCTTCTCAGAGATTCATTGTGACTCTACCCGTGACCTTTTAAGGAATGTTGATGATTATAAAATGCCCTTCATGTGAGGCACGTTTTCGCCTTGATCGCGATAAGCTTGCAGGGAAACGTGTCACCCTTCGTTGTGCTCGCTGCCGCACGCCCTTTACCGCTGAATTGCCTCATGACAGGACCTCTACAGGGCGCCATAAAGCCCGTATCATGATTGCCCATAGTGATAAAGAACTCTGTGCAACGATCCGCAATATCGTCGAAGGTGCCGGGTTTGACAGCATTCTTGGCCACGACGGCGATGAAGTTCTGGCGTCCATGGATGCTGCCCGTCCCCAGGTTGCCGTTGTCGATGTTGCCTTGCAGGGCCTGTATGCGTTTGAAGTCGTCGATAAAGTCCGTCAACGGCCCGGGTTGGAAAATGTAAAAATAATCCTGTTGTCTTCGGTTTATAACAAAGCCGCATATAAACGTTCACCGAACTCGCTCTACGGTGCAGATGATTACATCGAAAAGCATCATATTCCGGATGATCTGGTCCTGAAGATCAACAGGTTGCTCGTCGGTGCTGCTCCCGCTCCCGGGTCTTCATCGTTGGGCGAGCAGGAAGAGCCGGGCAAGCAGCTTTCAACCGCGGAACAATCTTCTCAATCCCTGGACTTTATTCATAACGTTAACGAAAAGATCCAGTCAGCCGAAGAGCAAGAAGTGTCTTCTGAAGAGACTTCGGAGCTTGAACGTGCTGAAAGGCTTGCCAGGATTATCGTCTCTGATATTTCTCTTTATTATCAGGAACGCATCGATGAAGGCATCCTGCAGGGGAACTGGTCGGAGCTGTTGGCGGCAGAAATCAAGGAAGCAAGACGTTTGTTTACAGAAAGGTTTCCAAGCCCGCAAATCCAGAACAGTAAAATTCTCGAGGCAGCGTTTCTCGACCTGTTGGAGAAAAGACGTCGGGAGCTTGATGCCTGATTGTCAGACGGGGATGATAAAGTGACCAAAATAGAGCAGATAACCAGTGCGATGAACTCTTCCGATGAAGAGGTGCGTTTGCAGAGTTTGCGTGAGCTCACTGATTGCGACACCGATGAAGCGTTGCCACTGATTTTCTCTGCCTTCGGCGATGAAAGCTGGCGGGTGCGCAAGCAAGCTATCGATCTGTTCATGAGTATGCCGATAAGCAGGGAGCTGATCGGTGAGATTATTGAGCTGCTGCATGCCGAGGAAAACGCCGGACTCCGTAATGCGGCTGTTGAGATTCTCACCCGCATGGGCAAACAATCCGTTCCCATGCTGCTTGAACAGGCCCGTTGCCCGGATCATGATGTACGTAAATTCATCATTGATATTTTGGGCGAT
>JABAHR010005809.1_pt4 | contig 10922 bp, 8 predicted proteins | sample 7062101 | NCBI WGS metagenome assembly JABAHR01 (sample SAMN14534553, study PRJNA622989) | marine sediment metagenome | biome: marine biome [ENVO:00000428]; feature: marine pelagic biome [ENVO:01000023]; material: deep marine sediment [ENVO:00002113] | place: India: Gulf of Kutch | collected...
CATTTGCCTTGTTGTTTATCATTTTGGTAGATTTAGTGGTATGTTGTTGTCCAAATTTAAGCATAATTAGCTATGCATTATTTTCAGGTTATAAGTAAATGCTAAAAGTACTGGAAAATAAAAATCTGGATTTTCTAAAAGAGCTTGCGGTAACTCAATTTAAACTCAAGGATCAGAGTACATTGCTAGGCACCATTTGGAGTTTGCTGCATCCAATAATACTTATCTCTGTATTATATATAGTTTTTAGCAGCAGATTTGGCAATCAAATTGAGCATTTTGTAATATATTTATTAATTGGTGTTATACAGTATTCACATTTTTCATCTGCCACATCGTCTGCTATGAAATCTTTGAAATCAATGAGCAGCTTAACAAAAAATGCAGTTTTTCCTAAAGAAATAATAGTACTTAGCACAATTCTTGCTACAATTCCTGAATTTCTTATATCTTTAATAGTTTGTTATGTTGTTGCTCTAATTTCAGGGATAACTTTTTCATTCACGTTTATTTTAGCAATACCAATTATTTTGGTATTGCAATTATCTTTTGTGCTTTGGGTTTCATTTCTAATAGCTCCTCTGTATCTTGTAGTAAAAGATATTGAACATTTATACCAAATATTAATCAGAGTATTATTTTTTATAACCCCTATATTTTATGATATGTCTTTTATTGAAAAACCTCTGGCAAAAGCAATTGTATTAGCAAATCCGCTTACACACCTTATTTCTTATTCCAGAGACATCATTATGTATTCTAGCTTTCATTTTTCTAATAAATTTGCAATCTACTTTTGTATGAACTTAGTCTTATTGGTTATATCCTATTTAATATTTAAGAAAATAGAACCAAGATTTGGAGAAGTGATCTAGTTGGAACCTATAATTAGTACCAATAACCTTACTAAGCGGTTTAAGCTTTATTTAAAAAAGCCAAGCTCCTTAGAATTTATGAAAGGCTTCATAAGAAACAATAATAAAGTCTTTAAATGGAAAATGGCTGTGAATGATTTATCAATCGACATACTAAAAGGCGAAAAAATAGCGCTCATAGGTAATAATGGAGCCGGGAAAACTACAATACTTAAACTGTTTGCAGGATTGATCAAACCTACCAGTGGCACTATAAAAAGAAAGGGTAAAGTGATTTATTTGGCAGGACTAGGTGTAGGTATGCAGAACGAACTGACGGTATTAGAAAATATATACTTATATTCGAAAATCTATGGGCTTGAGAATAAATTTATAGATTCAAAGCTTGAGGATATTCTCAGTTGGGCAGAGCTTGATGAATATGCCCACGCATCCTTTAGAACTCTTTCTACTGGCATGAGGTCAAGGCTGGCTTTTTCGGTTACAAGATATATTAATACCGATATCTATCTCATGGATGAAGCTATGACTGCGGGCGATAATACTTTTAAACAAAAATGTGTTGAATATCTAAAAGAAAATATGAAGAATGAAAAGACTTATGTTATTTCTACTCACAACCTGTCTATAGCAAAGGATATATGTAATAAAGCCTTGTGGGTTGAAAAAGGTACTGTAAAAATGTTTGGGGAAGCTAGCTCCGTAATTGATCAATATGATCGATAGATTCTTATAACCCATACTATAAGCGTGCCAAGATGAATTTAATATTAACGTATACCAAACTTGCGGTTAGTTATTTAATCAAAATATATCTCAAAATCATAGTAAGCTTTGATTTTCTTACCGGGTTTAAAATAAAAACTCACAATAATATACTATATGTGGAACTAGGTATTAGCGAATTATCTAAATTCCTATCGTTAAGGTTTCTAAGATTTATAAATCTTGATCTTATTCTTATAATTAAATCAGAGCAACGAGCAAGAGCTAATCATAAAACTCTTGTTACTGTATCAAGTAAACATATAATGTTTTTTAAGAATTCGTTAGAAAAAATATTCGATCTTTATTTTAGTCTGCAAAATCCATTCATATTACTCGTACCTACAAAACAGCCGCCTAAGCTTAAAACTCGGTTTAATGATGGCAAGGTGAAGCTTATTCTTACTAACTTTACAAGCGAAATTGAGAGTTTGGTCGAAAATATAAGGCCTGATACGAATCTAATAAAGCTGTGTTTTAATATTACAAAATATGTGGTGGATAACAAAACTATAGACAGCCTTATAATTCGGCAATTCGATGATCTGGAACTAGCTGAATATAATGGTCCGGATAAAGATAAAAGGTTGATTTTACCTCATAAGGGTAACCTGGATTATCTGGATACATGCCTGGATTTTCTGATTAAAAATAATAATAAATCAACTGAGATATGTGCCTGTTTTGATGAGGAAATAACCAATCAGCACACCGAGCTTATTGATAGATATAATAGCCAAGTAAACTTTTACAAATTAAATCCTCATAGTGTCGGCCCTTATGTCTCAAGACAACTCCTTGCCGAATCTTCGGACACTACATTTCTCACTTTCCAGGATTCTGATGATATACCTACTTTTGACAGGTTAGACACAGTATCTGAATACATTAACCAAAACCCGGATGTAGACTGGTTTGGATGTCAGTCTATAAGGTTGAACGAATTTACTGAGGCCATAGACATACTAAGGTATCCGATTGATGTTAGTGAAGCGCTTAACAAGTCTGATGACTACTGTCTGCTCTTACCTTCTTCTACAATAAAAAAAGAAAAGTTTGTTGAGGTTGGAGGTTTTTCTACTGTAAGAAAAATGGCTACTGACAGACAGTTCTTATACCTGTCGCATATAAAGAAATTAAACATGAAAAATATTGACAAATACCTGTATCTAAGGAGAAGGAGGAAACACTCCCTTACTATGTCTGCCGACACAGGGTTTGGAAGTGACGAAAGAAGCCGTCTTCAAGAGCTTTGGAAAAGCGATTTTGACAAGGTGAAAAAACAAAAAATAAATCTTAATCAGTCATCGTTAATTCGGGAAACTACACAAGATGAAATAGAGATAATAGAGATTAATTGAATTCAGTACTTTCTCAAACTGCCGGATTTAAGAAATTTACAATTTTTTATTCTCAATTATGAATTGTTGAAAATTATAAAATCAAACCATATTATATTTAATTACAACCCTACCTATAAGTTAGTGGGACTGAACAGTTAATTAATATAATGCATTATTCTTTTTCACAATAGAATATTCTCCGGCTTTTCTGAAAACCCATTGTACAGCAATCTGATTCTCTAGCAATGTCGGTTGAACGTATTGTTTTTGCTTTAAACCCTACCGAAGCTATCCGTTCTATATAATCAGGTCCACAGCACCTTACATGATCCCACTGACCAAAATGTTTTTTTCTCATTTCAGGGTCTATTATGCTCGGATCTTCATAAGTTTTTTCGCTCATTATTGGAACCTGTAACACTGCCCAACCTCCTTTTTTAAGAACCCTATAAAGCTCGGAAAGGGCTTTTTTATCGTCCGGAATGTGTTCTAAAACATGACTGCAATATATTATGGAAAATGTGTTGTCAGGATAATTTATCTTTGTGATGTCCATTTTTTCCATTGCTATTTTACTTTTTAAATCGGCGCTTAGATAGTCCAAGTTCTTGATTTTTTTAAATCTTTGAGATAAAAAGATTTCAGGTGCGATGTGAAGCATTGATTTAGCAGATGAATCGAAAAGATTAGTAAATTTACGAAAGAAAAGCCAATCCAATCTATGTCTCTCTAGTGATCTGCATTTAGGACAACGAGCCTTTTCTCTTGTAGGGTTCCCGTTTGGAAGAAATTGTTTAACTATAGCTGTACAGATAGGACAATAATATCTTCCTAAATCACGCAATGCTCTTAAAAAAAGTGTATTAAATGTTAGCATAATATTTAATTACCAACCAAGAAATCAGCTATTTTATTTAGCTGATACAAGAAATATTTAAATCAAATTCATTATACAAAATGTCAATCTGTTTTGCGAGAATATTTAGTTTGATTTCAATTATTTTACGTCAATCGTAGCTTATTAATTCTATGTTCAAAATTGTGAAAAATAATAGATATATATTATCTTCATTATTAATAACATTCTTGCTTATAGCCTTATTAATAATGTTTTATCATTATTTTCTCATTGATTATGTTCGCAAGTTGTATAACTTTGAGCTTACGCATGAATTTGATATACGTATATATGAATTGTTGAATATTAGTCCTGGTAAGAAAACGGCAAATCATTATTTATTGAAAACTCGAATATATTTAACAAGAATTTCACTGTTTTTAATATTAACCCAATTAATGATATTAGCTTATATTTTTAGATATAAGGTCAGTGAAGCCATTAAAAAGTTTTTTAACTCTTCTGATTCCCCGTTTAACCTGGCTATCGTAAGAATAACTATATTTTATATATCACTATCTTCATTCCTGCATTATGATCACAGTATAATTAATTATACTAAACTTCCTCGGGAATTGATATTCCCTCCAGTGGGTTATGAACATTTTATTCATATTATTCCTCTAGATACTAACATGGTTAGTTATCTATCTTATTTATTTATATTATTCTGTTTTTTTTCACTTATTGGGGTTTTTACAAGGCTATCAACTTTTATTACATTAATTCTTGGTATTTATTTGTTTGGTATACCTAACCTTTTTGGGAAAGTAAACCATACACATCATCATTTAATATGGTTTACAGCGATTTTATGTGTAAGTAGATGCAGTGATGTTTTATCTGTTGATGCAATAATTTCATCTTTTAAAAACAAAAACTCAAAAACATCTTTACAACCTTCCAAAATATATGGTCTTCCAATAAGATTTATCTGGATATTGTTTGGAGTTATCTATTTTTTCCCAGGTTTCTGGAAAATATATAACAAAGGAATTGACTGGATAATATCTGATAATTTAAGAAACATAATGTATAGCAAATGGTTTAGTCTTAACTGGGTACCTGTATATAGAATAGATCAATATCCATATATAATAAAAACGGCTGCATTATTCACAATATTATTCGAACTTACATTTATAATTTTTATTTTTATTCCTAAGATTCGTTATGTTGTAATTTTTGGTGGAATAATATTTCACAATATGACGAGTTTATTTATGAAAATTTCTTTTAAGACTTTACAGGACTGCTATATTGTGTTTTTCGACTGGTTTAAAATATTTAATAAAATTGGGCAGTTCGTATTTACAAAAAAATATACACTTATATATAATACCGGCGATAATGCTCTAAGATTTGTTTCAATAATTAAGAAACTTGATTTATTGGGAAGTCTGTATTATTCAGAATTAAAAGATGCAGAGTCGGATATAGCTTCTGATTCAATTAATAAACTATATAATTTATGTGAAAATAATCTTTATGTTATTGAATCTTCCGGAAATTTTTTCTATGGACTCTCTGCATATATAAGACTAACAACACGTATACCTCTTTTGCTGATATTCTTGCCAATTATATTAATTATATATTTAATCAATAGAATACCATTAATAAGAAACTATATTCTTAAATCTAATATCAGTACCTTAAACTATCCTGACACTAGTCTTAGATTTAATTATAAGCCTCTGTATTTGATAGGATCATTTCTTATATTTATTAATATCACGTTCGGGTTTCTATATATTCTAGAATCATGGCCTTTTTCTAGTTATCCTTCATTTAGGCATTTAAAAACAAAACCTACTACCATTACTCTGAGCATTCATCTAGAGGATAATCATGGAAATGTATCTGAGATAAACGTTAAATCTCTAAAAAAATATTACTCAGTTGCTAGATTGAAAAGCACTATGAAGAATGTAATAAAATCTAAAGATACATCTAAGTTTGATGCAATTTTTGATACTTATAAGAAGAGTCATCCTGATACTGGAAATATTGCAAAAATTTATTATTATAAGGACATCTATTCGACTGTTCCGCGGGATGAAGGCTATGAATTGTTGTCGAGAGAAGTACTATACGTAAACGAATTGAAATAATTTTGGTTTAATCCAATTACAAAATGCAATAAATAATGACGAATTTAGTTTGAATATTTCAATACAGATATTACTCCTTGGAAGAAGCTATTTCAGTTAATGAAAGCACGAATCAAAAGACAAAAATTATAAGTTTGAATAAGATGCAATGATCAAAATACTTAATATTGACCAGTATCTTATTCTTGCTTTTTTGATTGGCTTGGTTTTCTGTCTATATGGGATTGATTGGGGCAGGGTAGAGACATGGAATCATGATCAGCCTTTCTATCATAAACTTGGAAAAGATGGTAATTCAATCAAACCTAGAACACAAAAAAAGCCACCATTTTACACTTACCTAGGGCAAGTCACATTGTCCCAATAAAAATAATAAAAAGAATTTATCCTAACAGTAATATAAATTTCCATGCTGTGGAGTTAATAAGCCTAAGATTGCTAAATAGTTTAATGTTCCTTGGCTCAATAATTCTATTATTTTATATTACAAAAGATAGCTTTGGCCTTTTGCCTGCAAGATTTGTTTCATTAGTCCTAGCTTCTAGTGCAGGTTTTGTGGCATATAGTCATATACTTCTTTATGATATGCCTGTTGTTTTCATGATGTTGTTAACTTTATTTTTTGTTCTGAAAATATTGAAAACTGATAAGCTAACAAGTTATTTGATCGCTGGATTTGTTGTTGGGCTCACAACTGCTACCAAATATAATGGTGTAATAATGTTTGTTTCTATAGTTTTAGTGTTCCTATTGAATAATATTAAGGCCCTATCATTTAAAAAATTAGTGCTAAATAAAAAAATATATTCTGCTTTCACTATGATGTTATTAGGATTTTCTATAGGAAATCCATATGCAATATTAGACTATCCAACATTCATTAATGATTTTCAATATACATATTATATTTCACAAAATTGGAGTGTAAAATCAGGAACCTCCTTTATGAGATTCTTTACATCTATCTGGGAATTAATTGGAGTATTTTCTTTTTTACTAGTTGTTATTGGTTTTGGATTTGCAATTGTTGAATTATTAAGAAGATATATTAAAGGAAGAGACCTATTCATTTCTTACTCTGATAAATTATTAATAGTACTCATAACTACTAGTGCCATTTATTTTCTGATTCTAGGTAAGAATTCATATATTTCAGACAGGTGGGTAATGCCAATAGTTCCTATACTACTTTTAATTTCATGTTCTTTAATCACAAAGATATTTGAAAGTAAAAAAATTTTGATCTTTATTATATTAATTATATTCCCCTACAATTTTTATTGTTCGTATCTTGTAGGATACAGATTTCTAAGCGATCCCAGAATGGATTTTCAAATATGGGCAAGAAATAATATTCCTAACGGGACAAAAGTATTAAGGACAAAACACTCACCTAATTTAAACCTATTGAATGGAATTAATGTAGTTGAAGTTAAGATGCCTTATCTTTATGGTTCGTATGCAAGGGCTCATAAATATTCAGAACTCGATAAAGGGAATGATTATCTTGCCAAACGTGTCTCAAAAGCTAACAAAAGTATAGAAAGAATAAGAAAATGGTATAATATTGGAAAAATATATAGAATAAATCCCGACTTTATCCTTCTCAATTCAATAGACTTATCAAAATATTTATATTCAGATTTTGGTAAACAGAATCCTCAAGTTGCAGACTTTATTCAAAGTCTTATTTCAGAAAAATATAATTACAATATTGTATTTGATCAAAAATGGGCAACAGTATCTAAATGGATTTATCCTAAAAAAGTAGGATGGGTCATAAACAGGTTTATAGTACTAAAATCAGTGCCTGATTCTAAAAGAGCTTATTATTAAATAGATAATCTTTTAAATTTTTTTCTAAAGTCCAAACAAGCTGAATTATTATCATTAATGATCTAAATATTTTTAGATGTTATAGCTTCAATTCGTAAAGATTTAATTCATGTAATTAATCCAATTGATTCAGATTATATCACTTAATTAAGCCAAGATTTGATATTCTTTTGTAACAAACTGTCAAATACTAATGTAGCCCCAATATTGTTTATATGATTGTAATCTGAATAAAGAAATTTCCCATCTTTTACAAGTACTATATCTTTGTTTGGGTCTATAAATAAATTATAAGTATTTATATAATGTATATTATCAACATTTAAGCTGTTAATAATTTTTTCAACTTTCCTATTTGCAGAATCAACTTTAGTCATCAAAGGGAATGAAGATAGATTCCCATTTAATCTATTTGCAATCAGATATTTCCTGAGAGCTTTTTTGTACTCAGGAGGTAGCTTGATTAACGGCCATTGTCCAACTACTAATACTTCTTTAGAGTTTTTACTAAGAAATTTTAGTTTTTCTGTAAAAACACTTTCAAATTCTTTATTATCAATTGCAGTACTCCATCTTCCACCAACAATAGTGACCTTAGGCTTTATCTTGGCAATATTATTTAATCTTGATTGATTAATTTTATAAGCATCGGGGATTTTTTTCGTAGGTTTCAGATGCGTAATTTCTAAGGCAGTAGTTGTCAAAGATAGAAACGACATATTTTCTCTTTCAGCAAATTTCTTTAATGGACTGCAAAGTACCCTTGCATGTGATGATCCTATTAATGCTATATCAACTTTTTCTAAACTCCCACTCACAAGTAAACCAGGTTTGCCCTCTCTGATTTGCTCAGTAGCTTCACATTCTCTGCCTTTAGTAAGTGTGATTTCAGAATTAATATTCCCAAGATCAAGTAATAGCGGAGATGACTGCAATATTAAAATAGGTATGAAGCACGCGGATACAGTGCCAGCAGCTGCGGCTATTTTGATTTTAGGTCTTATGGCAAACCCTCTTCTGAATGGATTTTCAACAAGATGATAAGATGCTATAGCAAAAATAAAAGTTAGAGATAGTGCAATCCATACGTTTAATGTTGGGTTTGTATATCTTAGAAATACAATTATAGGCCAGTGCCATAGATATAAGGAATATGAAATTTTGCCCAGATAAACAACCGGTTTTAAAGAAAGAAAGCTTTTAACCGGACCATTATTTGAGCCATAGTTTATTAGTAATAGTGTTCCAATGCATGGAATGATTGGCCAGAACCCTGGGAAAAATTCATCATTTGCGATTGTTATGAATGAAAGGATGATCAGGAGTACTCCTGTTATCTGAAAAATATTTGCAACATAACTATTATCACTTCTGGGTGCATTATTTATATGGTATAAGGCTAATATGCCTCCACACAGCAACTCCCACATGCGAGTGGGTAATAAGTAAAATGTTGCATTACGATGGTTTTCTGTTGCATAAAAGCAAAGAAGAATACTTAGCAAAAAAACTATAAATAATATTTGTTTCACATTTTTTCTTGCAAGCTTAAATATAAATAAAAGAAAAACAGGAAAACATAGATAGAACTGTTCTTCTAAAGATAAAGACCAAGCATGTAACAATAATATATTTTCAGAAGAGCTGTCCCAATAACCTCCTGTTGTTTGCCAAAGCAATATGTTTTCAAAAGAAAAAATTGCCGCTAAAGCCTGTAGGGGCAATTTTTCCCTCTCGGGAGGAATAAGCAAATATGCTCCAACAAGAAGGATTACTCCTACCATTGCTGCCAATGCAGGATACAACCTCATAATTCGACGCTTCCAAAAATCGGTAAGAGAAAAAGAGCCTTTCAACATTTTTGAATAAATGATAGATGTAATTAAAAAGCCTGAAATGACAAAAAATACATCAACTCCTAAAAATCCTCCCTTGAGCCAATCATTATTCAAGTGAAAGATGATTACTCCACCAACGGCAATTGTTCTCAACCCATCGATTTCAGGTCTGTATGCAATTGTTCTGCTCATTATCTATAGTTAGTTTAGTATATTGGAGTCTCTATTTTTTTATCACAGTCTAATATACCAGTTTTGGGAATATTGGCCTATTAGCTTGATAAGTTGTTAAGAGATTGTTGATAGCTAACTTTCAATATTTTCGTACTGAAGTTGTAAAATTCCAGGATGATCGGTATCAGATAAACTTAATTTTCCTCGCGGCAAACATACACATCCTAAGCAGTATTAAACCATGTTTAAATCTGCTGATGTTTGTTTCCCCATATGTTCTTTCTTTATACCTTATAGGTAGTTCAACTATCTTTAAATTCATCTTAGACGCGCCAAAGATTAAATCAAAATCCCCAAAGGGGTCAAAATCTCCAAAATAACTTCTGCCTTTTTTTAATATTTCGTAGTCTTTTCTAAATATCACTTTTGTACCGCACAGTGTATCTTTAAAAGATTGATCCAGAAGCCAGGTAAACATTAAGCTGAAAAATTTATTTCCAAGTACATTTAAAAAGCGCATGGCCTGCTTATCCATTTGATATACTAACCTGGAACCATTTATAAACTCTCCAGTTCCTGATGCTATAACCTCATAAAACTTAGTTAGATCTTCTGGCTGTACAGTTAAATCAGCATCGAGAATCATAAGTATGTCACTCGTAGCAGCATCGAATCCTTTTCTTACGGCATCGCCCTTTCCCTTTCCCTCCTGCCGCATTATTTGTATTTGATGCGTATCTTTGTAATCCGAATAAACCCTCTGTATTTCGTCCCATGTATTATCTGATGAACCACCCTCAACAAAAATGATTTCGGTTTTTTTGCCCAGTTTTGGTACTCTTTTTACCGCATTCTCTATGTTGCCTTTCTCGTTTCTAGCGGGGATTACTACAGAAACACTATATTTTTCTTTCCAATTCCTTCTCGAATTAATTTGTCTGGCTACAAAATAGGATGTTAAGCATAAATTCTTGATAATGGGTGTTTGGTATAAATATTTATTAAATAAACTACTTATAATAGGAATATATTTAGGTACTAGAAACCTCTTGCCTTTTTTAATTACTTCGAAGCCGCAA
>JABAHR010002268.1_pt1 | contig 10919 bp, 9 predicted proteins | sample 7062101 | NCBI WGS metagenome assembly JABAHR01 (sample SAMN14534553, study PRJNA622989) | marine sediment metagenome | biome: marine biome [ENVO:00000428]; feature: marine pelagic biome [ENVO:01000023]; material: deep marine sediment [ENVO:00002113] | place: India: Gulf of Kutch | collected...
CCCTATAGCTGTTATACCAACAATAGGTGAATGGGGAATGATACTAGCAACGATACTATTGGGATTTTTTGCTGTATTAAAGCTTAGACGAAAAACTGAATCTTAAATAAAACAGTTTAACAAGATTACAACCCACAATCAGAGCTTAACTCCTTTGGTTGTGGGTTTTTTTGTTTTCATACCATATCCATACCCCACCAGGCGACCGCACCCACCCCCACTACCCACGTGGGACTCTATAACATGTTCGAGTGAGGAGCAAAACTGCTTATGCTTCTATTATATTATGAATAGTTGTTTTAAGGATATTTCTGTTTGATAAATTGGTTGAAAAAAAATTATAAAAGTAATAAAATTTATTTATCAATCAATTAGTGGGGGTCACAAAGATGTTTAAATATAAAATAAAATCTTTAATTGTCCTACCTGTTCTTTTTTCAATTTTTCTTTTAAGTAATTATAATGCATTTGCGGCAAAACCTTCAGATTTTAAACTAGTTAATGTAGCAGTAAATCAGACATTGCCCGCAGGGCCAGGGATATTCTTAGGAGCATTTGATGTAAGTGGATTTTCTCAAATAAGTATACTAGGTGGTATAGATTCTGCATCGGCTGAAATACGGATGAAATATTCCAGTGAACCATTAACGGACTTTTTTACTGATATTCAAGCACCGAAAGGGGTACAGATAGTTTGTAATCTAATTACAACATCAGTTGATTGTAATAATACTGCGGATAATTTACCTAAATTCGCCGTGCAAGGCCCTTATTTAAATATATATCTTCTTACAGGTTCTGGAACAGATAGAACAGTAAATATTGATTTATATTTAAGTAAATAATACTTAAAAATATATTATTAATCCTCATGCAAAAATTTAACCATCATTGCTATTGGATAATATTGAGGTAGTTAAATGTCTATTATCGAATGGGTAATTGGTTTTTTATATGCAGTTTTCTGGAATTATATATATTTCTGGATACCTCTTTTTATTGTTATAATATTGTTAGGCAAATGGAAAACCTTAAATAACTGGCATAATAACTGGCTTAGACTCGTATACTATCTTTCCGCATTCTGTACCATCTGCATCTTTCACTGTATGTACTATATCGGCTCCTTTACGCCCTTTCTGAACTTCTTGTATTGTGTCGTCTGGGAACATATCTCTTAGTAGGTCTTCTAGGGTAAGCTCTCCGATCTCTCCTTGTAACTGCATAGACCCTTGTTCCGCTTTACGCTTCATCTCGTCTATCTGTTTTCTCATATCATCTAGCTGTTTGTCCTTCTCCCGGAGCTTCATATCTGTCTTTTCGCTTTCACGATCCATAATAGTCTTTTCATATTCGGACTTCTGCTGGTTCAACTTCTTTTCGTACTCTATTTCCAAGTCTTTTTCTCTGTCATCGAACTTTCTCTTAAGACGTTCTAGCTCTATCTCTTTATCTTTGAGGGTTTGTACTTCCTTCTTACGTTCATCTATTTCTGTATTAAGCTCGGATAGTTGTTTATCATAGTCTTCCTTTACCTTGAGTTTGAGTTCGTCTTTAAGCTTCTCTCTTTCATCTTCCATGCGTTCCTTTACGGCTATATCTAGTTGAAGTTGTTGTTTCTTGAGTTCGCTTTCACGTTCTAGTAGTTCAGATTCTCTTCCTTCGAACTGCTTCCGGAGCTCTTCTTCTTTATTTTTTAGCTCCTGTCTCATCTCATCTTCTAGTTGCTGAGATATGACGTCCTCGACGTTTATGGCGGTGCCACAATTGGGACATTTAACTTCGGTGGATTGTTTGTTCATTAGGTCTTTGCCTCCATAGAGAGATAGGATACCTAATGAATACTTCTATAGTATATGTAACCAGTTTATTATAGTTCTATGAGAATAGACATAGATTTAGAAGAACTAGAAGACATTAAAAGGAAACTCAATAGGATAGAGAATAAACTAGATAAAGGAATTAAGCGCTATGAGGGCAGAGAAACATCCGAACTGAGAAGTACTGAACAAATTAAAGAAACTTATGACGCTGAATGAAGCTAGCAAGGTCTATGGTATATCATTATGGAGTTTACGTCTAAAAGCTAGTAAGCGTGAGGTACCAATTACTAAGATAGGTAGACGTATCTATATCAACGTAAAGAAATTCGATCAATGGCTTAAGAGAAGAGATATACCTTTACAAAAGCCGTAGCAATTCTAGAATACTTATCTTTAGGACGTCCCGGTCGATGCCACTCACTAGGACATGCAAGAAGCAAGCTTCCTCTATCACCCTGGTTATGGATGTTTAAAGGCTGTTCTGTATAGCCACTTGGCTTCTAAGAGTTTTAGGGTCGAGCATGCCAATTTATTAACAGTGCAACTGTATCTCTAGCAAAATGTTAAATAAATAGTTTGCCAAGCAAGAAATTTAAATAATAAAATACGAATAAATATCTTATTTAACTATACTTAGATCAAATGCTAAATTATTGGCTGCTTGTTTAGGAAATGGAATTAGCTCTGCGTAAGTGTCTGTGGTTTTAGCATCCAGTTTATAGCTTTCGCCCATCACGACTTTAAACCAGCGTTCTCTATCGGAAACTACTCGGTACATTTTTTCATCCTGAGTATGCGAAATATAGGGAAGGTATATTTGAATTGGTTCCTTACATCTCTCAACCTTTGCATTATTTTTTCAATCTTTGTTAGTAAATATTGCTTCCTACTCCAGTAGGCATAAAAACTTCAACGCCAATTGCAAGTTCTGTTCCTGTATTAATATTTGGATTACTGTCAACTATGTCGAGATCGGTCCCATATTTCCCCATAACATTAAAACTAAGTGGAATAGCCATGGCACCACCTACATTTCCAGAAGGCACACTTGTATTTTCCACTGGTCTTTCCTTAGCTTTTAAATCCGGGGTTATAGAAAGATATGGGTCTTCTGCTGATTCATCTTTTCTATTACCAGTTCTGCACACTGGATTTATATTTTTATTAGCATTCCCGTCTCCTAACACTATTTTAAAACCCTCCTGTTGCTGAAAGAGTAGATTATGAAAACCTTCCAATTCTACCCTAAACCTTCCCTCTTCAGCGCATCTTTCTGCCGCAAGAAATGCTTCGTGTCCTCTTTTGAATGCCTGCATACCTTGAAAGTCTGTATTTGAAACAAACATCAGTGATAATCCCATAACAGACATCACTAATATCATTATAAGAGCTATAAAAACTGCAATTCCCTTTTGTCCTGGGTCTTTGATTCTTGCTTTTTTTTGTCCATTCACCTCATATTCTCCTTCATGCGAAGATATTAGTTCTACATTTGAATTACTAAGTGTTGATTGCCAAATGATACGGCTAGCCAAACTCTTCTCTTATAAGATTTCTCGCGTATATTGTTGTACTAAATATTTTATAAATAAAACCTTCTCCAAGAGATGAAATGCTCGTATTTCTTTCTGATACATCTCCAATAGTTTCAATTTTTTTGTCAGGGATGCTAGAACCACTAAGGAGCTGAGGCTTTAACCTGGAGCGTACCAAAAGGTATATTTCCACAGTTGATATATCCTTTTCTCTTCCTCTCAAATCAACGTCATTTGCACTGTCAACAATTGTAAAATCAAAATACTCCCTCGTATCGAAATCCTGTTTAACACCAACTCTGCTCCTTCCGCCGTCGGCATCCTGAAGATTGAATACGAATTGCAGGTCAACTATTCCCGGCTGGTTGGGCCCACCGGCAATGGCTACAAAAGGCCCCGTATCATTTTCTTTTGTTAACAGTTCATTTGTAGTTGTTTTAACTGTAAATGCCCGTGATTTTACTAAAGTCATCTCAGATGGAACAGATGCTATCTTTTTAAAATAAAAATCACTTACAAATACAGATAAATCGGTAAAACCACTTACATCAAAATTCTGCTCCAGGATTGAGTCTTTGTCGTCAAAGCTTATTTGTTTCAAGCCAGTATTTACACTATCCACTTTAAGTATTGCACCGCATTTAGTGCATCCCCTGGGATCTGCACTACAGCTTGATCCTGTATTGTCAGTAGGATCACACCTTGCATTATGTGCCCACAAACCTACGAGATCCCCGCTCTGTATTAAGTCAGCAGCGGCTTTTGGCATGAACCAGTTTTCTGCATTTAATACCAGCTTTGGATTAAATGAGATTGTCTCTATACTAGAAGCTATGGAATTTAGTTCCCCTTCGCTTCCCTGATCCCTTGATATATCCCATGAGTATATTTTCAGACAATCTGGAGGGGAATTAACAGTGCCTGCTGTTAAGCTGTCAGCATTACTATTACAGTCTTCGCCTCCTCCATTAAAGAATCGAAAAGCAATGGTTTTACCCTGTCTTGCACCAGCGTTCCTAATTTCTGTAGCTATATAATCAAGTGCAGATCTGCCAACCTGATCGACGTCTATACCTTGTGATGTAAGATTAAACTGCCGTTGTGTCTGCATGAACAAAAGAAAAAGTCCGGTTAGTATGATTGATAATATGGCTAAACTTACTAAAATCTCTAAAAGTGTAAAACCGCTTGATTTGGATAAAATATGTTTATTATGGTACATGCGGTATCCTCACATCTGTCCATCCTGACAGTACTACAGCATCGTCAGAATAATTGTCTTCATGGGCTGTAACTGTAAAAACCTGCCGAGCCAGAGAATCTTTCAAGTTTGTTGAAAGTCCAGTTTCAATGAACTGTTGAACACTCTTTGCAGCGTATGTCATATCTATGATGATTGTTGTAGGCATATTATTTGTTACAGTAGTACTTGCTTCTCTCACAAGCACCATAATTTCATTCTCGTTTGCTAATTGAAAATCCATATTGCTTTTACATGTTGTCTCATCTGTGTTGAACATTAGATCAGGGTCTAAATCCTGTAGATTGATCACACTACACATTGTAATTACATCAGCAGAACCCACCGGCGTGGGGTCGGTATTAGTTGTGAGAACATTTAGGGGATCACAGGGGCATGCAGCACAAGGATCCTCCGAATCTCCATCACAGTATGAAAGGTTCAGTGATTTTACAGTAAGTGCGTCCTGATATGCTTTTGTATTGAGAAGGTGAAGACGTTTTACTTCGGCAAGGTCTCTGTCAGTCACAAACTGTACCACATTGGCAGCATCTGTTCCTGTCTCAGCGAGATGTTTTTGTCTAAGAGATAAAAAACCCATTTGAGATAATCCCAAAAAACCAATACTAATGATTAAAACTGCTACAAGCAGTTCTATAATTGTAAAACCAGACTGGTTATGGACTTTTTTTTTCATGATTTAAATAAAAGGTTAGTGCTTGCTTAGCGCTCTAGGCACACAAGCCCTTTCGCAAATTTTGTCTATTTGATTAGAAGGAAAAAGCTCGATTGTAACAATCGGAAGCATCGAGCTTGTGGGATCATCAATATAATCAGGGTGATCAACAACATTCACTACTTTAAAAGCTGTGATTCCTCTTGTAGCACCTTTTAAATTTGTTGTTGGAAGGCCGTTTAAATCCCCCGAGTTCTCTGCTGGGCTCGTCACACTCGCATCACTTGTTAGAGCTACTGTACAATAGGATTGCTGGTTTATAAGATCAAAGATCTGCTGCCGTGTAAGTGGTCTTACATCTACAATTTTATCCAGATTGTTCACATCTGAAGCATTTCCTGTAGCGGTTATAAACTCACACTTGGTAAACTGCGCTCCGTTTTGATCGCTTATTTGTGGATCATCATCTTTGAAGAATTTAAATATCCCTTCATCTCCTAGTTGACCTGTAGGAAGAGATATTTGAACAGCAGGGCTGTCATCAGTAATGTCATTGCCCCTGGTAAATAGAAAACTTCTTATATTTAATTCTTTTATGTCTTCATTGATACACACATCTACATTGCCACCACCACAGTTTGGTGGATTATTATTTGCAAGATCTTCAATAGGTTTGGAGCCGTCTGGGAGCGCTGCACCCTTATCCAAAGCATCCTCATCAAACACTAGGAGCACTACATTATCCTGTTCGTCCTCAGGGATGGCCGTCTGACTTACTAAAAATATATAAGCGTTAAATAATAGAATTAGTGCCCCAAATTTATATATTATAGTATATTTACTTAGTTTTATAAGTATTCTCACTATATAACTTCCTCCCAATATAGCATCTGTGTTTCCTGAGGCATTTGTGGAAGTTTCCAGATTAAAAATTTTGGCCCCTGAGTACTTGGTCCACCGGTAAACGAAATAGATACAAGTGGTGCACCACCTGAACCTCTTGTAATTCTAAGCTCGGATGGAATGCCTTCTGATGTATTCACACCTGCTGCGGCGGATTTTTGTGTATTAGTTCCCTTCAGGACGTCTGACGCTCCTGGAACTTTTGCTAAGGCTGACCCGCCGGTCTGAAAATCTACAGCAAATAATCTGCCCTTGCCAAGCTCCCCTCCACATGTACTGCCCGAAGAACCGCCCGGAGCAAATGTGGTAAAAAGGATCAATCCGTTTATGACAAGCGGAGTTCCTATACCTTTTTCTCCAGATATATCTTCAACTACAGACGAGAGATCAGAACTGTCAAGGTTGTTCGGGAATCTAATCATAAACTCTCCAAAATTTGAAGGATCGCTTATACCGTCCCCATTTACAACAAACTGCCCGCTTACTCCGCTTTGCTTCACTATATCAACTATCTGCTCACTATCAAAGTCATTTTCTGTTTTAATACTTGTTGTTATAGGACTTCCGGCAGCAATAAATGCCGGTATGTACTCATCAATGATATTATAAAGTTTTCCAAACTGCGTTTCGACGCTTGGATATCTTCTGTTGCCAGTTACAAACACCAGATGTTTTTTCCCATTCGAATCAAATGCAAGCGTAGATGCAAAGAAAATGGGTTGCCTTTGAGTTGTTGACATAGAAGTGTTTAAACAGGTTGATTCGTCCGCAGCTGCACAAAACACTATATCTCCGGTCCAGTCTGTACCCTCCAGATCTGGATCAGACTTAACTCCTGCATCTGATACAGTTTCGGATGCACCATGTTCAAGAGGCATGGACACATCAAATCTCCAGAGCCTTCCGCATGTATCACCCACATAAACAAGATCTGCGTATGTATCGGAGTTAATATCAAATACACCAGGTATGCCTGCAACATCACAGGTCATATTACTAATTCTAGCATTTTCCGGTTCCATATCGAGATCGGATGGTATATCTCGCGTAGGGTGGAACTTGAACACAACTTTTCCGCTTGCTATATCAATTGCATGAAAAGCATTTCCAGAACTCACCCCATCTGTAGGATCAGTATCAGCAGGATCAACACCAGCACCCATAAATAGAATCCACCTGTCTACGGTAACGTCCCCATCATCATTTTTTGTATTCATCCTTACCTTACCTACATTAGGATTGGACCATGTGTTTCCAAAATCATCATCAAATACCGTCCATAGATGCGATGGATATGTTGTCCCCTCTGTAAATAGGTTAGTAATTGCAACAGTTCCATCCAGTGAATTTTCACAAGCTTCATTAAGGCATTTTGGGTTTGTGATATCGAGTGCAGATACAGAGCCTCCACCGTTTTTGTTAGCAATGAATGCAATCGTGTGCCACTCTTTCCCGCATGGGTCTATAACTCCATCCAGATCAGAATCCGTATCGGCCCCTCCTTCATCAGGATCACATATTGCGTCCTTGGCTTTTATTCCATTTTTAAACCCGTCGATCCATATATCTGCTATGAGCGGTGTAGAATCATAGAATGATCTAGCCTCTGTATTCTCCAATACAAATGATTTGAAATCACCAGTCCTGTAGTCAGGTGAAGTATTGTTTAGTAAGGTATCGGCTGAGTTGATCGCAGTTGAATCTGTATGGAATGTTGGTGAAGTAAAACCAAATATTTCTCTTCCCTGCCCTGCTGAATAGAAATCAAATGTCTCTTCAACATTAGTGAATGGATTTTTCTTATCATTATCAGTTAAAGTACTGTCTGTAAAATCAACAAGATTGCCCGCATGTATGGCCTCAAAAAATCCTGCGTTAGAACCTACATACATTACTGCCGACCTATTTCTGAAACTTGTAGCAAAATTTGCAAATCCTATATCGGAAAATAACACAGGCGGCGACCCCACGAATACAGGCTGTGAGTTATAACTGCTAAATTTTATTGAGCATGTATCATAGCTATCTGTGGGCTGTGGGTTAGAAGGATCCGGACAGCTGCTTCCAATATCAACACCTTTCATTCCCAGAGGGTCATTTACGGGTAGTATCTCATTATGGCCTCTCATAAAATCAACTACCCTATCTCTCAAGCAGTCCTTAACACACGATTTGCATGCTGAAGATGTCTGGTCTGAGCAATCAGTTGAACATGTACTTGCAGTATTGCAGAAGCTTGTAATTGTAGTGGTATCCACATCAGCATCACTTATCCCAAAAGCTGAATGTGGGATTGTCTTATCAAAACTTATAAGATCAGATGTATACTTTAAAATTCCATTTTGTGATGAAGTGATAAGCATTGGATTAGTAGAGGTAACTGTTTTTAGATTTCTTGATGACGGGCTAAGCTCTGCAAGGTTTTTACCGACATCCCAGTGAAACGACTTAGCAGCCGATTTCAACACGCCGGCATCTGTAAAAATTTTATGCGACTGGACAACACTGGGATCAGTAAGATCGGAACTAGTGCTGATCGGTTTTCTGATTATTACCTGCTGACCAAAATTGTCAGGATCATCAACTATACCATACAGCGCTAGTCTCCCCTGCCAGATATGCTCTGATCCTGTTGTATTAAGTGTTAGGGCAATCCTGCCTCTTAAATCTGGAGATTTTGCATTTGTAGAGACAGGGGGAACACTGCCAACCGCACCGCTGAATGCGCTTCCTGCAGACTGAAATATATTTTTTAGGGCGGCAAGAAGTTCTTCGGGGGTATTCGCGAGATATGCAAAATTCTCTAATGGGTCTGCATTGGTAAATGGTGTTGCGCTTGTAAAGAATGTATCATCGAATACATTTACGTCGCCAGATGATGCCGTAAACTGACACTTGGCATTTGATGCATTGTCTGGTGTGGTGCACTGTTTAAGAACAGCATTTGAAGGATTAGAATCTATATTCTTGGCTGTTGCAATATCTTTGTAAACATCGAACGAACTACCTGATGGTAAAATTGATGCAACATCAATATCACCGATTATATTACCATCTGGTCCTGTATGCTGAATTACACCACCATCGATTCCATTTAATGTGTCACCTGCATAAGTACCTCCAGCCATGGCCATAGCATGGAGCATCCTTTCTGTTTTTTCGTTCTTAATATTAAGACCTACTACAAATACGGGTATCTCCTTTTTAAACTGCTGGCCGTTGTTAGTAAATGGGTTTCTTGCATAGTATGTTCTTAGATTACTTACCGCCTGTATAGCACTTCTTCTGTTAGCATTGGTTGTAGTAAATCCTGTGCAGGATGATGGAATATCATCCGGCGATGTGCAGTCTCCGGAGCATGAATCCTCCCCGTCTGTTATTACAACTGCGACCTGCCCCCTACATTCCACAGCGCTGTCTGTTTCCAGTTCATTCTTAAATGCATTAAGCGCATCGCTTACTACCAAGTTGCTTGCGGAAATAGTGGAGTCATTCATATCATCAAAGCCAAGAGCAAGGGCAAGCGGGGTTCCACCAAGAGCCTGGCTGTCCCTATAAAAAGTCCAGAGGTCTCTTATCCTCTGCTGTTTGCCAGAAGCATCAACTCCTTCCGAAAAACCGCTAGTTTCAACTTCAAATGCCGAAGAGTCGGTACAGCTGCTATCTGTACCACCGAATTTCATTCCCCTAAGTCTTAGATTTATAAAATCACTGTCTGTGCTGGTTAGTTCATCTATAGGATTTTTTGCAGGGGATGTGGGCAGATTTGATGCACCTGAAATAATAGTGCTAACATCTCTGAATGGAGTTTCCAGATAATCCATACAGTCTATGGTATCGCTTGTACCATCGAATAGATTCAAAGCGCTGTCGTCACACGACAGTGCTTCTATAGAGTTGTCGGCATCGAATATTTCCAAAAACATATCGATTGCCACATCGAGGCGAGAGCTTCCAGACATTGCGACACCGCTGCAATTAAGTATACCTCCGGTACAGGTCTGGGCCTGACTGGGACTTATTGAGTTAAGATCGTCAAAACAATCCTTAAAATTTGCATAATCAGTAGTTGTATCGCAGCCTGGATCAGGATCACCGGCTGCCTGGCATGTCAGGCTTGAAGCAGAAGGGCACTGAGTCAGATTTGGTGATATTGCACCAAATTCAAGTGATGCAGCAGCTGCAACTCTTTCCCACCAACGGTCACAATCAGACGCTGATGGTCCCTGACATACCGCTGTAAAAATCGAAGCGCTATCTAGCAATGAAGGGTCTGTCTGATTCGCAATTACGCAGCTAACTAACGCATCAAACTCTTCCTGTGAATCACATACACCGATTTCACAGACCTGAGAACCACATATCGATGTCCCAGCTACATTTTCTGCACAATGTGATGCAAAAGAACGTCTATCAAATGTATTTGTACCGCCCGCAAAGCTCTCGCAGGCTTCGATAATATCTGATCCGTCCCATTCTCCTGTTCCCACTCCTCCAAAGTCAGTCTGCATGGAAGCGGATAAATCCAGTAGGGTGAGAACATTTGCCTTCCCGCTTACAGCTGTAGAAGAAAGTATATCAACATCTTCAATGTCATTTTTGATTATTTCAGAAGAGTAAGACCTAATTACTCCAACTACACAGAACTGGAGTAATACCAATAAACCAATTGCAATAATTCCAGATTTGCCCATATACCTATCCATTATCTTTTAATATACTTAGAATCCTCCAGCCATATT
>JABAHR010003929.1_pt1 | contig 10919 bp, 10 predicted proteins | sample 7062101 | NCBI WGS metagenome assembly JABAHR01 (sample SAMN14534553, study PRJNA622989) | marine sediment metagenome | biome: marine biome [ENVO:00000428]; feature: marine pelagic biome [ENVO:01000023]; material: deep marine sediment [ENVO:00002113] | place: India: Gulf of Kutch | collected...
GACGACATTCGTCGTCGGACAGGACGGCGGGCACCTGTATCCGCTGGCCGACTTCTTTTCACGCCTCGAGACCGAGCCGGTCGCCGTCAATGTCGCCTCCTACGCCGGCCACGGAACGATCCGCGGTGAAGTCATGGGCGACGACTACATGCGCGAGGCGAATGCCGATGAGCTATCGATGATGGCAGAGATCCTGCGTAGCGAGATGGATGCGGGTGCACTGGGTCTCTCCACCGGCCTCGAGTACGACCCGGGTTCGTTTTCATCGCCGGAAGAAGTCGTAGCGCTTGCGAAAGTCGCAGCGGAATACGACGGGCACTACATCAGTCACATCCGCAGCGAGGATCAGTACTTCTGGGAGGCGGTGGACGAGGTCATCAACATCGGCCGCGAAGCCCGGATGCCGGTCCGGGTCACCCACGCGAAGCTCGCGATGACCCGCTGGTGGGGCCAGAACGAGCGTTTCATCGATGCGCTCGATGCGGCGCGTGACTCGGGCGTCGACATTACCGTGGATGTCTATCCATACCGGATGTGGAATTCGGGATTCGCGTGGCTGATCACGCTGTTTCCCGATCGGGACCTCGATCGTCGGGACGGGGCCGAATACGTGCTGAACGAGATGCTGTCACCCGAGGGCATCTTCCTGCCAGAGTATTTTCCCAATACCGACTACAACGGCATGACGATCGCCGAGATCTCGCTGATCCGAGAAACCGATCCCGAGACGACCCTCATGGACTTGCTCAAGGCAGAACGCGACTGGGACGGCCCCGGGTCGGGGATGCTCGGATTCGCGATGGACGAACCCGATATCGAGTTCATCATGGCCTGGCCGCACACCGTCATCGGCAGCGATGGCGAACTCGACGGGCCGCACCCACGTGGCTATGGCACTTTTCCCCGCTACCTCGGCCACTATATCCGCGATCGACAGGTGCTGCGCCTCGAAGAGGGAATAAGACGTATCACTTCGCTGCCGGCCGAGCAGGTAGGCATCGTCGAACGCGGCCTGATCCGCGTCGGTCACTACGCGGACCTGGTCATTTTCGACCCGGAGAGGATCATCGATCGCTCGACGACCGAAGAACCCCACTTGCCTTCCGTGGGCATCGATAAGGTCTGGGTGAACGGGCAGCTGGTCTACGGCGATGGCCGGGTAACAGGGGCGCGTCCGGGCCGCCCGATCCGTCGATCTGACGCTATAATGTAATCCCTGCCTGCTATTCCTGAACTCCGGATTATGTATGAATAGGCTGATCGTCATTTCCGCCGCGCTGTTGTTTGCGGCAACCGGCCTCGCCACCGACAGTGGACAGCGGGTGGATTTCTCCCTCTTCGATGCCGCGCAGGCCATCGGCGACGGCGCGATCGAACCGCGACCCGAAGCCGGCGAAACCGTATTGCTACAGTTCTGGGCCAGCTGGTGCCACAGCTGCAGCTCGATCATGTGGGACATGGACGAGCTGATCAGCCAGAACGATGGCGTGGGCTATATCGCGGTCAGCATCGACGATGATTTGGACGCTGCCCGAACCTACATACAGAAGCACGGACTTTACGAGAAATATTCCGATCGGTATTTTGTCGACGCCGGCAAAGCGCTGTCGGAATCGTTGGGAATTGCGACGGTGCCGACCATCCTGCTGGTCGATGCCGATGGCCAGGTGCTGGTCAGTAAGAGAGGCCATCTCAATGCGGCCGATCTTCGGGATTTGGTTGTGGCCATGCGCAAGTCGGACTGACAGCGCAACAAGATGGAGTGAGTTTATGAAGCCTGCAAATACAGTGATCGCATTGACGCTCCTGGTCGGCTCGCCCCTGGCGACCGCCGCGGATGTCGAGTTTTACCAAGACGTCATGCCGCTGGTCGAATCGAACTGCATCAACTGTCATTCGAATGAAGGCGTGTCGTTCTCCTTCGAAAACGCCGAACAGACCTATGCGCTCAGGATGGCCATCGCGGACGCCGTCGCGAACGACCGCATGCCGCCCTGGCTGGCCGAGCCCGGCCACCAGGACTATGTGGACGACTTCTCGCTGACAGCCGACGAGAAACAAGTGTTCGCCGACTGGGCCACCGCTGGCTTTCCGAAGACCGGGTCTGCAATGGCGAATGTCGACCATACCGAGGAGTTTATCTTTCACGCCGACTTGTCCATGGAGGTGCTGCCCGGGGAGGCCTACCTGCCGAACCAGGATCGTAAGGACGACTACCGTTGCTTCATCATCGAGTGGCCGTACGACGCCGACACCTATGTCACTGGCTTCATGGCGAACCCCGGCAATCTCCGTGTGGCGCATCACCTCGTCAGCCACGCCGTCGGCCCGGAAGGTGCGGACCTGCTGAGAATTCTGAGCGAGGAGGAAGACGGACCGGGCCACCAGTGTTTCGGTGGCGCGCTTCCTGATCGCCTCGGCGACAAAGCGGTCAGGGACGACATCGAAGCGCGTTTCCCCGGCGCCCTCGAGGAGCTGTTCGACAATACCTACTGGCTGACGCACTGGGCGCCGGGCATGTACGGCCTGTCGTTCCCCGAGAATTCGGGCGTGCTGATGCGGCCCGGTTCGCTGGTCGTGGTGCAGATGCATTACTACTCGGCATTCGCGCCGGGTGAAACGGACAGCAACACTACGATGCACTTCCAGGTGGCCACCCAGGTCGAGCGCCCGTCCGTCAACTATCCGTTGACCCTGAATCAATGGCTGGATGGCGAGGGTAACGGTTCGATGGTCATTCCGCCCGGTGAATCAAAAACCTACGAAATGAGCGAAAGTTTTGCGGATATCGCCGACTATGCCGCACGCAAGCTGAAGATCGATTCAGAGGTCGTGACCGGCGTCGAATTGCAGTCGGCTAATGTTCATATGCACGACATAGGCGCGGCCGGCAAATCCAGCCTGCTCGACAGCGACGGGCGCAAGCATACGCTGCTGCATATTCCGCGTTGGGACCTGAACTGGCAGCGCGACTTCATGTTTACCGAGGGCAAGGTGATTCCACGTGCGGAATTCGATGACACTCGCCTGATCGTCGAATGCGTTTTCAGCAACTACAAAGATATAACGGTCTACGGTGGCTTCGGCTCCGACGACGAGATGTGTTTCAACTTCTCGTACGTCTCGGTGATCCGCGGAAACGATCCGGCCGTAGCAACCAGGACCCGTTAGGCGGCCGAACTCAGTCACGCCCGGCATTGCGGGCGTAATTCCAGGACCCGATCAACCGGGTTTCGGGTTCGTGGCGCGGCATGCTTGCCGTCGACCACCGTCGATAGGCGCGCATGTCGAGGTCGTCGGGCATGGACCAGCCCCGTTGGCGGAAATAGCCGACAACGTGTTCGTCAAGAAAGCCGGCCTGGTGGATGGCCACGAGGTCGTCCAGGTAGGGATTCGTCAATTCAGCGTCGCCCGTGGTCTTTTCCTGCCATGTCAGAAGCAGGTGGCGGCGCGCGGCGACTTCGCAGCCAAACGAACTTTGGCGCGCCGGATTGTCGCCACCCAGCTCGAGCTGGCAGGCGCTCCTCATGAGGCTGTAGCTGACCCAGCTCTGTACGACTGGATCGTCGTCCACCAGTGCCTTCTGCGCAAGGTAGAACGTGTCGCCATCGGTAACGCCATCCCGCAGGTAGATCTCGCCGTTGCACGCGGCGAGCAGCAGCGACAGAAGGACAGCAGGGAAGCGGCGCGCGATCATGGGAGCAAGCTTACGACAGGCAGGATTAAGCGTACCTGAAGCACGTCGCGGATCGTGCATTTTTCACATAAATCAACAACGTACATGCGGTATGATCGCGCAATCCGGGATGGAATGAACGCTTGAACACCACGATAGTCATTCTCGCCGCTGGCCAGGGCAAACGCATGTATTCGGCGCTGCCGAAGGTGTTGCAGCCGCTTGCCGGCCGGCCGTTGCTGGCGCACGTCATCGACTGCGCGATCGCCGTGGGTGCGGACGATATCTGCGTGGTCTATGGTCACGGCGGCGACGCGGTTCGGGGCGCCTTCGCCAGGGCGCCGGTTCGCTGGGCGCTGCAGGCCGAACAGCTCGGAACCGGGCACGCCGTGCAGCAGGCCATGCCCGGGACGCCGGACGACAACCAGGTCCTGGTGCTCTTCGGCGACGTGCCGTTGCTGCGGCCGGCGACGCTGAGCAATCTGCTCGCATGCAGTGGCGACGACGACATCGGCCTGCTGACCGTCGATCTCGACGATCCGTTCGGCTACGGACGAATCGTTCGCGACGCCGACGGTGCGGTCGTCAGGAGCGTCGAAGAGCGCGACGCAAGCGACGAAGAGAAGCATATTACCGAGGTCAATACGGGCGTCACCTGTTGCCGGGGAGATCAGTTGAAAGACTGGCTCGGCCGGCTGAAAAACGACAATGAACAGGGCGAATATTATCTGACTGATATCATCGGCATAGCGGTCGCGGACGGCGTAACCGTGCACGCTGTCGAGGCAGAGGATCGGGTTGAAATCATGGGCATCAATGACAAGAAGCAGCTCGCTGAAGCAGAGCGCGCGATGCAGCGACGGCAGGCGGATGAGCTGATGGCCGCCGGGGTCACGTTCGCGGATCCGGCGCGCGTCGATATCCGCGGCAAACTCGTATGCGGCACGGACGTGTTCATCGACGTCAACGTCGTTTTCGAAGGCGATGTCACGCTGGGCGACAACGTCCGCATCGGGATGAACAACCTGCTGCGCAACAGCGCCGTCGGCAGGGGCACGACGATCCGGGCGAACTGCCATCTCGAGGAAGCATCGACCGGCGAGCATTGCGTCATCGGCCCTTTCGCGCGCCTGCGGCCGGGCACGGATCTCGGGAACGACGTTCGTATCGGCAACTACGTCGAAGTCAAGAAAAGCCGTATCGCGGACGGCAGCAAGGTGAATCACCTGACCTATATCGGTGACGCGGTCATCGGCGTAAACGTCAACGTCGGCGCCGGCACGATCACCTGTAATTACGACGGCGCGAACAAACACCAGACGACGATCGGCGACGGCGCCTTCATCGGATCCGGGGTACAGCTGGTCGCGCCGGTGGACATCGGCAAGGGCGCGACGATCGGCGCGGGATCCACGATTTCCAAATCCGCGCCCGAGGGCAAGCTGACCGTGGCGCGGGCCAGGCAGACCACGGTCGAGGGCTGGAAAGCCCCGGTCAAAAAGAAATAAAACCATTTAAAACAATAAAATACACGCATATCGCCCGATGTGTGATCCGCGTCTTGTGCGGCGGCGTGAACTGATGCACTCTGGCCGGCCGCAGAAATTGCGAGAATGCTCTTTTATCGCCGGGCAGCGGAGCAAGCCTCAATGTGTGGAATCGTCGGCGCAGTCGCCGAAAGAAATGTCGTACCGATACTGATGGAGGGCCTCAGGCGCCTCGAGTATCGCGGCTACGATTCCGCCGGTATCGCCGTCAGGAACGGCGATAACGTCAGCCGGCTGCGGCGTGCCGGCAAGGTGAAGGAATTGCAGCACGCGCTCGACGAATCGCCGATCGAGGGCTTCGTTGGCATCTCGCATACGCGCTGGGCGACGCACGGCATTCCGAGCGAGGTCAACGCGCACCCGCACGTGTCGGCCAACGACGTTACCGTCGTGCACAACGGGATCATCGAGAACTTCGAGGAACTGAAAGCGCGCATGGCGGATCTCGGCTATGCGTTCGAATCGGATACCGATACCGAGGTGGTCGCCCACGCGATCCAGGACAGGCTGAGGAAGACGCAAGACCTGGTCACTGCCGTTCGCGAAACGGTGAAGGAGCTCGAAGGCGCGTACGCGCTGGCAGTCATGTGCGTGTCCGACCCTGACAAACTCGTCATCGCGCGCGCGGGCTGCCCCGCGATCGTCGGCGTCGGCGACGGCGAGAATTTCGTTGCCAGTGACATTGCCGCATTGTTGCCGGTCACGCGGAAATACATGATCCTCGAGGAAGGCGATGTGGCCGTCGTCGATCGTACCTCCGTCCAGGTCTTCGACAAGGACGGCAAGGAAGCAACACGCGAGGTCATCGAAAGCGAGCTGACGGCGGATGCCGCCGAGCGCGGCGACTTCGGCCACTACATGCAGAAGGAGATCCACGAGCAGGCAACCGCGGTCGCAAATACGCTCGAGGAGCGCACGGCGAACGGCAAGGTCCTCGATGCCGCCTTCGGCCCGCAGGCCATCGATGTGCTCGACAGGACCCGCGGTATCCACATCGTCGCCTGCGGCACCAGCTACCACGCGGGCCTGATCGCCCGCTACTGGATAGAAGACCTCTGCAGACTGCCTTGTTCGGTGGAGATTGCCAGCGAATACCGCTACCGGTCGCCGGCCGTGCCGGATAACAGCTTGTTCGTCACGATCAGCCAGTCGGGCGAGACGGCGGATACCCTGGCGGCGCTGCGCGCGGCGAAAGAACGCGGCTACCTGTCCACGCTGGCCATTTGCAACGTGCCGGAAAGCTCGCTCGTGCGCGAATCCGAACTCGTCATGATGACGAGGGCCGGCCAGGAGATCGGCGTCGCCTCGACCAAGGCGTTCACCACGCAGCTTGCTGCGCTGGCCCTGTTGACGATCGCGCTGGCAAGACGTAACGGGCTCGCCGCTGACGACGAGAAAAGACTTGTCGAGCAGCTGAATGAATTACCGAAACTGATCGAGCAAGTGTTGACGCTCGATGCCGAGATCGAGGCGCTCGCGGAGCATTTCGTCAAGAAAGATCATGCGCTGTTCCTGGGGCGCGGCGTACAGAATCCTGTCGCGATGGAGGGCGCGCTCAAGCTCAAGGAGATTTCCTACATCCACGCCGAAGCCTACGCGGCCGGCGAGCTGAAGCACGGACCGCTGGCGCTGGTCGACGATGACATGCCGGTGATCGCGGTCGCGCCCGACGACGATCTGCTCGAGAAGCTCAAGAGCAACCTGCACGAGGTCGACGCACGTGGCGGCGAACTTTACGTTTTCGCGGATCCGCGCGTGCAGTTCGGCGATCGTATCGGCATCAGGACGATGCACATGCCTGCGGCGATCGAGGATTTCCAGGCGCCGATTCTCTACACTATTCCCTTGCAGCTGCTGGCCTACCACGTCGCCGTCAAACGCGGCACCGACGTGGACCAGCCGCGCAACCTGGCGAAGTCCGTAACCGTCGAATAGCGTAGTGAGGTCGGATGGTCGACAAGGGAATCAGATTGCTCTGGATCCTTGCGGGGCTGCTGGCGGTTACCGTCGGCGCAATCGGCGTCGTCGTCCCGCTGCTCCCGACCACGCCGTTCCTGCTGATCGCGGCATTCGCGTTTGCACGCTCATCGACGCGCCTCACCCTCTGGCTGCATGAGCATCAGAAATTCGGCCCGTTGATCGATAACTGGCATCGCTACGGCAGCATCGACCGGCGTTCCAAGCAGATCTCCATGATCGTGATCGTCGCGACGCCGATCGTCACCTGGTTCATCGGCGCGCCCTTGTGGGCGATCGGCGCGCAGGTCGCGGTGCTCGCCTGCTCCGCGACGTTCATCATGACGCGCCCGCTGCCGCCGCACGAACGAACGGAACCGGTCAGCGCGGAAACGGACTGACGCCCGCGAAGTAGGGGTGCAGGAACAGCAGTATCAGCAGAATGCCGGCGCTGATGAAGGTGCCCTTCAGTTCTTCGCTGAAACCGGGCCTGGCGGGTTCCCCGGCCGCGCCGTCGCGGCGATTGATCATGACGATCTCGAGCAGCGCCCATAGGCCCAGCCCGCCGAATAAAACGAGCGCCCGGGTCGTGCCGTTGACCAGCAGGTGCCCGGCGGCCCAGATGGCGACGCCCGTCAGCATCGGGTGGCGAATGACGCGCTTGATCGACGAAGGATGGTGCGCGGCGCCGATCACGATGAACGCGATACAGATCAGAACGAAAGCCACGATGCGCGCCTCAGGCGGCAGCGTGTAGACGAAGGTCTCGGGCGTGGCGCGCCAGCCGACGACGATCAGGGCCAGCGACGCAAGGATCGCCAGCGCGAATGCGCCTCGATAGGGCTTCTCGCCCAGCGCGGCGATCATTCCGTTACGGGCCCCGGGTGCGAACGACGGCATAAGGTGGATAAGGGCCCAGAGGATGGTTCCTGTGATCAGCAAAATCATGAAGGCTCCCGGTCGTCCGTATCTTTGGAGTGTAGCCGCGGGACTCGCGTCAGTCAGGCCGATCGCTGCCCAGCTGGCCGATGATCCGCGCAGCCAGCGCCGCGCCCCGCAGCATCGCGTTCGGAATATCCTGCCCGTGACAGTAGTCGGCCAGGAAAGCGGCGGCGTAGGCGTCGCCGGCGCCCGTCGTATCGACGACGCCGGGAACGGACACCGGCGCACATTCGAACCGTTCCCCGCCGGAGAAGGCGAGGCTGCCGGCAGCGCCCAGCGTCACCACGAAGAGCTTGCGGTGACGGGCGGCCAGCCGGCCGATCTCCGCGATCGCCGCCGAATCGTCCGTCGTCAGCCCGAAAAAGCCGATGTCGATGCGCTCGATATGCCGCAGCAACAATCCGAAGTCGGGGTGTTCGAGGAAGTCGGCGAAATCGATCGCGACGCGGCCGCTGAACGGGATCGACATCAGCGCATCGAAAAGACCGACGATCTGCAGGTAGACCGGCGCGACGACGAGATCCGCTTGTGCGATGAGCGCGATCTGTGCGTCCGAAAACCGAAAATCGGCGAGCACGCCGGCGTCGTAGCGGGTAAAGCGCCTTTCGCCATCGGCTTCGATTTCGATCGACTGCACCGGCGTCGACCCAGCCAGGGTCGAAATGCAACAGCCGATGCCGGTGCCCCGCAGATTGTCGAGAACCTGTGTCGCCGCGTCGTCGTCGCCGACGCAGGAGACGATATGAACATTGTGCCCGCGATCGAACTCGGCGCGCGCGTGCCTTGCGACGTTTGCCGTGATGCCGCCAACGCGCGTCTCGCCCGACGGCAGGTACAGGTCGATTCCACAGTCGCCGACACAGACGACGTCCATGTCAGCCCGCCTTCGCCCGGGCGGTAATTTCCCTTACCCGGTCCACGTCCACCGCGCGCTCGCGCATGATCGACGAGCCGACGATCGCGCCATCACAGGCGCCCAACAGCGCCTCGGCATTGTCGGTATCGAGTCCGCTGCCGATGAGCACCGGCAGGCCCTGCGCCGCCTCGACGAGATGCCGGAGCGACGGCGCGTCGCCGCTCGCATCGCCGGTCACGACGATGGCGTCGGCGCCCTTGTCGCGGGCCAGGGCCGCAGACTCGGCAATGGGCCGCGGCTCGAGCATGCTCGCATACTTCACCTGGATGTCCGCGAGGATCAGGACCTCGTCCGCGCCGAGCGATGCGCGGTACTCGAGCAGTCCGTCCGGATCGATGGCGAACTCCCCGTACTCCGGGCGCATCATTCGATCGACAAAGTAATCGGTACGGATGAAAGACGCGCCAGCGCGCCTGGCGACATCGAGCGACGCCCGCGGATCGTTAAGTAGAATCTCGCAGCCGACCGCGATCTCGGCGGGCGCCTGCACGACGGCGGACGCAATCGCCGTCATCGCCGCCACCGTTGCCGGCGACCCGACAACCCGATGCGGGCGGTCCCACTCGTTCTCCAGCAGTACGCCGTTGGCGCCGCCCGCAGTCAGCGCCTCGAGGTCGCGCAGCGCGTGCCGGGCCAGGCGCTCCGCGCCCGGGCTGTCGGGGTAATCCGGCAATGGCGGCAAGTGACACATCCCGATGATGACCTTGCCAGCGCCGAAGCGCTCGCGGAACCGGTTCATTGCCCTCTGCCGCCGCGGCGGATCAGCGCCCGGTACACCGGCGCACCGGCCAGGGTCAGTCCGACGCCGATCAGGCTGTCGAGCGGGTTGTAGATCAGCGCCGCTACCAGGAACAGGCTCATGACGAAGATGAAGATCGCCGGCACCAGCGGGTATCCGGGCAGGCGCCACGAATCGGGCCCCGACAACTTTGCCCGCAGGCGAAAGATCGAGGCCACCATCAGGATGTTCATGAACTGGAACGGCACGACGAAGAAGTTGACGATACGCGAGAACGAACCAAAGACGAGCAGGGCGACGATCGACACCGTCGCGGCAAACAGGATCGCGCCCGAAGGCACGGCGCGTTCCGGCGAGCGCCGCGCCAGGGTCCTGAATAGCGGGCCATATGCCGTCTGTTCCGCGCGCTCGACATATTCGGACGCGGCGGCATAGAAAAGGCGCGGCAGGGTCATGATCAGGCCGCCGAGCGCGCCGAAGATCGAGATCCACATCAGCAGGCTCAGCGCCCCGCCGCCGATGTCGCCGAATGCTGCCTCGGCGACCGCGGGCGCCACCAGGGCGGGATTCTCGCGCATGACCTCGAGCGGCACGACGCGCAGGAAGGCGGCGTTGACGAGCAGGTAGATCACGGTAATGAGTATGACGCCCAGCCCCATCGCGCGCGGGAAGTTCTTCTTTGGCTCCCGGACCTCGCCGGCGACATTGGATGCATCGATCCAGCCGTCATAGGTGAACAGCACGATGGCCACGCCGAGGCCGATGAAGCGGAAGAAGCCGAGCAGACCTTCGCCGCGCGAATCGACAGCAGCGCTTTCGACCGGTACGGCCGGCGCCGCAATGAAGAGTCCGCCGAGCACGAGCGCGGCCAGGCCCAGGACCTTGACGGTGGTCAGCGCCACCTGGGTATGCCCGCCCCAGCGGGCGCCGCGGAGATTGATCAGCGCGAAAAAAACGATGCCGGTCACCGCCCACGCCAGCTGCATTCCCTCGGAGCCTGACCCGAAGACCTGGTTCGCCAGCTCGCCGAACAGGATCGCTATGCCGGCAATCGCCCCGGGACCGCTGACGAGGACCATCATCCACGCCTGCATGAAACCGGTAAAGGGGCCATAGGCCGTCGTCAGCGAGGGAAAGGACACG
>JABAHR010016395.1_pt3 | contig 10911 bp, 9 predicted proteins | sample 7062101 | NCBI WGS metagenome assembly JABAHR01 (sample SAMN14534553, study PRJNA622989) | marine sediment metagenome | biome: marine biome [ENVO:00000428]; feature: marine pelagic biome [ENVO:01000023]; material: deep marine sediment [ENVO:00002113] | place: India: Gulf of Kutch | collected...
ACGCGCTGGGGGCCGAGGTCTTCATACCCACGCCAAGACTGCCAATACCAGGAAGAGGGATCGAAAGCCGGTGAAAGTACATATTCTCGACGACTGGTTCGACACGCTGCGCAGCCTGCCCAGCTTCGAAAAACTCGACGGCCACGAGGTCACGGTCTGGACCGACCATGTCGAGGACATCGACACCCTGGCCGATCGCCTGAATGACGCCGAGGCGCTGGTGCTGTTCCGCGAGCGCACGCCGGTCCAGGCCGCGCTGCTCGAGAAATTGCCCAAGCTCAAGCTGATCAGCCAGCGCGGGGTCTATCCGCATGTCGACGTGCCGGGCTGCACCGCCAACGAGGTGCTGCTGTGCTCGAACACATCGGCCGGCGGCCCGTCCAAGGCGGCGGCCGAGCTGACCTTCGCGCTGATCCTGGCCTCGGCGCGGCAGCTGCCGCAGCAGATGGCTTCGCTGAAGGCGGGGAACTGGCAGATGGGCGTCGGCCAGACGCTGGCCGGGCGGCAGCTGGGCCTGTATGGCTACGGCAAGATCGGCAAGGCGGTCGCGGGCTATGCCGCCGCCTTCGGGATGCGGGTGGTCTGGTGGGGCTCGCCCGAGGGCCGCGCCCGCGCCGACGGCGACGGGCAGACCGTGGCGCGCAGCCGCGAGGCCTTCTTCGCCGAGTCCGATTTCGTCTCGGTCCATGTCCGGCTGACGCCGGCCAGCCGCGGCATCATCACCGCCGACGACCTGACGGCGATGAAGCCCTCGGCCACCTTCGTGAACACCTCGCGCTCGGGCCTGGTCGAGAAGGGCGCGCTCGAGGCCGCGCTGCAGGCCGGGCGGCCGGGGCGGATCGCGCTCGACGTCTTCGATGTCGAGCCGCTGCACGACCCGGCGGACCCGATCGTCTCGCACCCCAACGTGATCGCGACGCCCCATATCGGTTACGTCACCGAGGACGAGCTCGACATGCAGTTCAACGATATCTACGACCAGATCAACGCCTACACCGCGGGCGAGCCGATCCACATGGTCAATCCCGAGGTCTGGCAGAAATCGTGACAGCGGCCCGCTCAGCGCGCCGCCAGGTGCCGGGTCAGCAGCGTCACCAGGTGCTGCGCCGGTGGCGACAGCGAGGCGCCGCGCCGGGTGACGAGGCCCAGCGTGCGCTTCATCTCGACGTCGTTGAACGGCAGCGCGGCAAGGTCCTGCCAGGCCAGATTCGCCATCAGCGAGGGCAGCACCGTGACCGCCGCGCCCTCGGCCACCAGGCTCAGCGCCATCGCCGGGTTCTGCACCTGGTAGCGCCAGACGATCTGGTCGCGATAGCTGCCCAGCGCCTCGTCGACCAGCTGGCGGTTGCTGGACTGGGTGCTGATCTGCGCGAAGGCGAGCCCCGCCAGATCGGCTCGGCTGACGCTGTCGCGGGTCGCAAGCGGATGGTCGCGCCGGACGAAAAGCACGTAAGGCTCGGAATATATCTCGCGGATATCGAGGTCCCAATACCGCGCGCCCACGATCGAGATACCGAATTCGACCTCGGCGTTGCGGACCATCTCGTAGACCCGGGCGACGGCGCGGTCCTGCAACTGCACCTGGATGTCCGGATAAGCCTCCGAGAACTTGTGCAGCACTTGCGGCAGATAGTTGTAGGCCAGCGTCGGCAGGCAGGCGAAGGACAGCGTCGCGCTGCGCTTGCGCCCGGTCTCGGCCAGCTGGGAATAGGCGTCCGAGAGGTGCTGCAGGTTGCGCCGCAACTCGGGCAGGACGTCCTGCGCCTCCTTGGTCAGAGAGACTTCGCGGGTGGAGCGGATCAGCAGCTCGATCCCGAGGTCGGTCTCGAGCTTCTTGACCCGGTGCGACAGCGCGGTCTGCGACAGGTTCAGGTACGAGGCCGCCTTCTTGAAGCTGCCCAGGTCGGCGATCGCGACGAAGGCCTCGAGGCCCAGGTAATCGGGTCTCATCGCCCCGCTCTCCGGCGCTCAGCCCGGCCGCGGGCCATCTTTGGGGAACACCAGCGCGCCATCCTCGTCGGCGACGATGTAGTCGCCGGGAGAGACCGGGGTGCCATCGATCACCACCGTCAGCCCCGCCTCGCCCTCGCCCCGGCGCACGCATTTGCGCGGGGTCGAGGCCAGCGCCATGATCCCGAGGTCGAGCTCGGCCAGCTGCGCCACGTCGCGCACCGGGCCCCAGATGATCACCCCGGCCCAGCCGTTCGCCGCCGCCTCGGCCCCTATCACGTCGCCCAGGAGCGCCCGTCGCGTCGAGCCGCCGCCATCCACGACCAGCACCCGGCCCTCGCCCGGCGTGTTGGCCAGTTCCTTGACCTTCGAATTCACCTCGAAGGTCTTGATGGTCATCGCAGGCCCATGGAAGGCGCCGCGACCGCCGAAATGCCGCAGCTCCACGGGCAGCACGCCCAGCGCGTCGAGATGGTCGTCATAGAGGTCGCAGGTGGGTTTCACGGGGGGCTCCTTCCGGGTCGCGGTCAAACTCGCACGAAGCCGCGCGGCGGCGCAACGGAATTGCGATGATCGAGGCGTGGCTGACCCTGCCGCCGGAGATCGGCCCGGCGCTGTTCGCGGGCCTGGCCGCGGTCAGCTTCGTCGCCTCGCTGATCACCGCGGCCTTCGGGATCGGCGGCGGCGGGCTGCTGCTGGCTGTGATGGCCGTGCTGGTGCCGCCCGCCGCGCTGATCCCGGTGCATGGCGTGGTGCAGCTGGGCTCGAATGCCGGGCGGATGGCACTGTTCTTGCGCGAGGTGTCGTGGACCGCCCTGCCCGGCTTTGCCCTTGGCAGCCTGGTCGGCGCTGCGCTGGGCGGCGCGGTCGTGGTCGAGCTGCCGGCCTCGGCGGTGCAGATCGGCGTCGGCTGCTTCGTGATCTGGACCGTCTTCGCGCGTCCGCCCCGCTGGCTGCGCGACATGCCGCTGGTCACCGGCGTCGTGTCGAGCTTCCTGACCATGTTCTTCGGCGCCACGGGCCTGTTCGTGGCCAGCTACACCAAGTCGCTGGCGCTGGCCCGGCACGCCCATGTCGCCACCCATGCGGCGCTGATGACGGTGCAGCACGGGCTGAAGGTCGTGGTGTTCGGCCTGCTGGGCTTCGCCTTCGGCGCATGGTGGCTGGTGATCGCGGGGATGATCCTCGCGGGCGGCGCGGGCACGGTGATCGGCCGGGCGGTGCTGGGCCGGCTGGACGATCACGGCTTCCGCCGGGTGCTCGACATCCTGCTGGTGCTGATCTCGCTGCGGCTGATCTGGGCCGGGCTGGCGTCCTAGCGGGCGCCCGGGGCTCAGTCGACGTAGATCATCTTCTTCGTCATGCCGCCATCGGCCACCAGCACCTGCCCGGTGACGAAGCCCGCCTGCGCCAGGTAGGACACGGCCTCGGCGATATCCTCGGGCCGCCCGACCCGGCCCGCCGGATGCTGAGCGTGATCCTCGGCGCTCAGCCCCTGGCCGCCCGAGATCCAGCCCGGCGCCACCCCGTTCACCCGGACACGCGGGCCCAGGCTGAGCGCCAGCGCATGCGTCAGCGCCACCATGCCCCCCTTGGCCGCCGCATAGGCCTCGCAGTCCGGCTCGGACATGAAGGCGCGGGTCGAGGCGATATTGACGATGGCTCCGCCCTCGCGCATCAGCGGCGCCGCGGCGCGGGTCATCAGAAAGGCGCCCGTCAGGTGGCTGTCCAGCACCCGGCGCCATTCCGAGAGCGACAGCTCGGTCACCGGCCCGGAATGCGCGCCGGCGATGCCGGCATTGTTCACCAGCAGGTCCAGCCCGTCCCAGCCCAGCGTCTCGAAGGCCCTGGCCACCGACGTCTCGTCGCCCACGTCGCAAGCTATGTGCCGCACGCCCTCGGGCCCCTCGGCCAGGTCGAACGAGGCCACCTGCCAGCCCTCGGCTTCCAGCCGGGTGCAGATGCCGGTGCCGATCAGCCCGGCGCCCCCTGTCACGATCGCGCATTTCATGCGTGCCAGCTTATCGAAACCGCCCGCGGGTGAAAGCCCCCGCGCCTGGCAGCCATCACATTCGAAAATCGATATGTGATGATCCCGGCCGGACCGAGAGACCGCGCATCAGGCCACGGGCCGGTTCGCAGTCTCGGCCTCGAGGAAAGCGCGCCAGCCGCCCAGCGCGGTGATGTCGCGCGCGCCTTCGGTGCCGCAAGGTTCGACCAGGAACCCCTTGACCCAGCGCCCGTCCTCCAGCTCCACCGAGCCGATCGACAGCGGCGCGGGGATGCCGCGCATGAAGTCGCCCAGGGCCTCGGCCGGCAGCGCCCAGACCTCGAGCGCGATCGCCTGCCCTTGAGCGCCGCGCAGCATGCCGGGGCGGAACGGCGGCCCGCCCGCCAGCGCGTAGAGACGATACGCCGCGGCGCTGCGGGTGGCAGACAGGAACCGCCCCCCGCGCCCGGTCAGCTCGTGGTTCAGCGGCAGGCCCGACATGTGCGCGCCACAGACCGCCAGCTCGATCTCGCCGGCCTGCGTGCGCGGCACGGCGGGCGCGGTCCGGGCTGGCAGCGGGTGGGGGGTCGCGCCCAGCCGCCGCTCCGTTCCCCGCTCGAAAACCGTGGCGGCGGCGGCGCAGAGCGCGTCCTGCCCCGCCCGCCCCAGCAGCGTGACCGAGCCCGGCAGCCCGTCGGGGCGCGCCGGCGTCGGCACCGCGATGCCGCACATGTCCAGCAGGTTGACGAAGTTCGTGTATGTCCCCAGCCGCGTATTCGGCCCGATCGGGTCGGCCTCGAGCGCCGCGAGGGTATAATGCGTGGGCGCCGTGGGCACGCAGAGCAGGTCCAGCCCCGCCATCGCGGTCTCGGCCTGCCGCGCGAGTTCGCGCAGGCCATAGATGCCGCGGAAGGCGTCGGCCGCGCTGAGGGCCACCGCCTTGCCGATGATCTGCCGCGTTACCGGCAGGATCGCCCCCGGGTCGCGCTGCATGAGCTCCTGGATCACGGTGTAGCGCTCGGCCACCCAGGCGCCGTCATAGAGCATCTCGGCCACGGCGTAGAACGGCGCGAAATCGAGCGGCACGATCTCTGCCCCCGCATCGCTCAGCGTGTCGAGGGCGGCGGCGAACATCTCGGCCTGGCCGGCGTCGCCGAAGAATTCGAGGCTGCCGGCATCGGGCACGCCGATGCGCAGGCGCGGCGGCGCGGGGCCCGTCGACGCGACGGGCAGCGGGCGCGAGAACGCATCCTCGGCGTCATAGCCGGCCGCGGCGGAAAAGGCGGCATAGGCATCCGGGACGGTCAGCGCGAAGACCGACACGGTGTCGAGCGTGCGGCAGGCCGGCACCACGCCGCGCGCCGACAGCGCGCCCAGCGTGGGCTTCAGCCCGACGATGTTGTTCAGCCCCGCCGGCACCCGGCCGGAACCGGCCGTGTCGGTGCCCAGCGAGAACGTCACCATCCCGTGCCCCACCGCGACCGCCGAGCCGCTGGACGAGCCGCCCGGCACCAGCGACGGATGCACCGAGTTGCGCGGCACACCATAGGGCGAGCGCACCCCCACCAGCCCGGTGGCGAACTGGTCGAGGTTGGTCTTGCCGATCAGCAGCGCCCCGGCCGCGCGCAGCCGGGCGACGACGAAGGCGTCCTCGCCGGCGGTGTATTCATAGGCCGGACAGGCGGCGGTCGTGGGCAGGCCGGCGGCGTCGATGTTGTCCTTGATCACGAATGGCACGCCCCAGAGCGGGCGCTGCGGGTCGTAGGGCCCCAGCGCCACGGCCTCGGCCCGTACCGATCCGGCATCGCAAAGGTGGATGAAGATCGCCGGGTCGTCGACGGCCGCGATCCGGCGATAGACCTCGTCGACCACGTCTTCGGGGCGGGTGCCGGCGGCATAGGCCTCGCGCAGGGCCGGCAGCGTGAAGGGAAGAGTTTCGATCATCCTCGGTCCTTTCAGGCGGCCTGCCCGCGGTCCAGCGGCTGCGGCGCGGCGGTGACCAGCGCCCGGGTATAGTCGTGCTGCGGCGCGGTCATCACCTGCGCTGCCGGGCCACGCTCGATGATCTCGCCGGCGCGCATCACCAGCACCTCGTCGCAGAGCAGCCGCACCACGTTCAGATCGTGGCTGACGAAGAGATAGCTCATCCCCAGCCGCGCCCGCAGATCGACCAGCAGGTTCAGCACCACCGCCTGGATCGAGACGTCCAGCGCCGCGGTGGGCTCGTCGAGGATCAGCAGCCGCGGCTCAAGCGCGATGGCGCGCGCGATGCCCACCCGCGCCTTCTGCCCGCCCGACAGCTGGTGCGGATAGCGCGTCAGCAGCGGCAACGGCAGGCCGACGAGGCCCGCCAGTTCCTCGACCCGCGCCCGCAGCGCGGCGCCGCGCAGGCCGGCGATGCGGCGCAGCGGCTCGGCGATCGCCTGGGCGGCGGCGTGGCGGGGGTTGAGACTGTCGGTGGCGTCCTGGAACACCATCTGGATCTGGCCGCGCAGCGGATGGCGCGCAAATCCCTTGGCAGACGCCTGCGCGATGTCCTGGCCCTCGAACAGGATCCGCCCCGAGGTCGGGTCCAGCAGACGCACGATCATCTCGGAGGTCGTGGACTTGCCGCAGCCCGACTCGCCCACCAGCCCGACGCTCGCGCCCTGCCGGATGTCGAACGAGACGCCCTTGACCGCGTGCACCGGCCCCGACTTGCCCTGGTAGGTCTTGACCAGTTCCTGCACCTGCAAGATCGGCGCCTCGCCCACGGTCAGCTTGGGCGCGGGGCTGCGATCCTCGGGGGGCAGCAGGCTGCGCACGTCAGTGCCCAGCCGGGGCGTCGCGTCGACCAGCCGGCGGGTATAGGGGTGCTGCGGCTCGGTGAAGAGGCGCGCGGGGGCACCCTCCTCGACGATCTCGCCATCCTTCATCACCGCGATCTCGTCGCAGTACTCGGCGGCGAGGCCGAGGTCGTGGGTGATCAGGATCAGGCCCATCCCGCGTTCGCGGATCAGCTCGCGCAGCAGGTCCATCACCGCCTTCTGCGTGGTGATGTCGAGGCCTGTGGTCGGCTCGTCGGCGATCAGCAGGCGCGGCTTGCAGGCCAGCGCGATGGCGATGACGACGCGCTGGCACATGCCGCCCGACAGCTCGAAGGGATAGGCGTCGTAGCGCGCCTCGGCGTCGCGGATCTTCACCGCTTCCAGCGCGGCGATGGCCTTGGCGCGCGCGGTCTGGCGCGTCGCCTGGGCGTGGTGCAGCAGCACGTCCTCGATCTGGTGGCCGACCTTGCGGATCGGGTTCAGCGCGGCGCGCGGGTTCTGGAAGATCATCGAGATCTCGCGCCCGCGCACGTCCTGCATGTCGCGTTCGGCGGCGCGGCGCAGGTCCATGCCGTCATAGGCGATCTCTCCGGCCGCGATGGTGCCGCCCGCGTCGAGGATGCGCATCAAGGCGTAGGAGGTGACCGACTTGCCCGAGCCGCTCTCGCCGACGATGCCCAGCGTGCGGCCCTTCTCGACCTCCAGGCTGATACCGCGCACCGCGTTGACGGTCCCGCGCCGGGTGCGGAAGCTGACGGCGAGGTCCTTGATCGTCAGCATGGCTCAGGTCCTCTTGCGCGGGTCGACGATGTCGCGCAGCCCGTCGCCCAGCAGGTTGAAGGTGAAGACCGCCAGCATCAGCCACAGCCCCGGGAACAGCGCCAGCCACCACTCGCCCGAGACGATGAAGTTGGCGCCCTCGGCGACCATGATCCCCCATTCCGGCGTCGGCGGGCGCACGCCCAGCCCGATGAAGCTGAGGCCGGCGGCGTTCAGGATCGCCCAGCCAAGGTTCAGCGACGCCTGCACCATCATCGGCGGCAGCGCGTTGGGGAAGATGTGCAGCGCCAGAACGCGCAGGTCGGAATTGCCCGAAAGCTTCGCCGCGCGGGCGAATCCGGCCTCGCGGCGGATGTTCACTTCGGCGCGTACGAGCCTGGCGTAGAAGGGAATATTGATGATGGCGGTGGCGTAGACGATGTTCTCGATGCTGTTGCCCAGCGCCGCGACGATGCCCATCGCCAGCACGAAGAGCGGGAACGCCATGATGGTGTCCATCAGCCGGTTCAGCACCGCGTCCAGCCAGCCGCCCCAGTACCCCGCCAGCGCCCCCAGCACCGCGCCGATCACGAAGCTGAGCGCCACAGCGGCGACCGAGATCATCAGGTCCAGCCGCGTCGCCACGATCACGCGGGAGAACACGTCGCGGCCGACAGCGTCGGTGCCGAACCAGTGATCCGCCGAGGGCGGCTGCAGCGCCCGCGCCGCGTTCGACGCCAGGGGGTCGTAAGGCACCAGCATCGGCCCGAAGATCGCGCAGCCGACGAAGAAGGCGAACATCACGAAGGCGATCAGCGTGACGGGGTTCGACCGCAGGACATAACCGATATGGCGCAGCAGGCCGCCATGCGTCTGCGAGGGGGCAGCGATCTCGGCCATCACGAGAACCCGATCCGCGGGTCGATCAGCACATAGGCGATGTCGATCACCAGGTTCAGCGCCACGAACAGCAGCGCCATCGCCAGCACGAAGCCCTGCACCGCGGCGTAATCCGAGACCACCAGCGCCTCGACCGCGTAGGAGCCGATGCCGGGCCAGGCGAATACCTTTTCGACCAGCACGTTGGCGCCCAGCGTGAACGAGAACACCATGCCCAGCGTGGTGACCACCGGCAAAAGCGCGTTACGCAGCGCGTAGCCGAACAGCACCTTGCGCCGCGACAGCCCCGCCGCCCGAGCGGTGCGGATGAAATCCGAGGACAGCGCCGAGAGCATCGCCGCCCGCGTCATCCGGGCGATCGGCGCCAGCGTGAACAGCGCCAGCGTCACCGCCGGCAGGATGATCTGCCGCAGCGCGCCCCACCAGGTGCTCCAGTCGCGGGCGAGCGCGGCGTCGATCAGGTAGAAGCCGGTGACGTGGTCCGGCGCGATATAGATGAAATCCAGCCGCCCCAGCGGCGAGGGCGCGATGCCCAGCAGGTAGTAGAAGACATAGATCAGCACGATGCCGGTGAAGAAGGTCGGCAGCGACACGCCCGCCGTGACCAGCACGCGGCACAGGTGGTCCACCCACGACCCCGGCCGCGTCGCCGCCAGGATCCCCAGCGGCAGCGCCACGGCGCAGGAGAGCATCAACGCGATCAGCGTCAGCTCCAGCGAGGCCGGCAGGCGGTTGGCGAGATCGGTGGCCACCGGCTGGCCCGTCGAGATCGAGGTGCCGAGGTCGCCGCGAACCAGGTCGCCGACATAGATCAGGAATTGCTGCGGCAAGGACTTGTCGAGACCCAGCGCGGCGCGGACCTGGGCGATCGATTCTTCATCCGCCGCGGCCCCGGCGAAATAAGCCGCCGGGTCGCCCGGCAGGGCGCGGGTGAGGATGAACGAGATCACCACCACCCCCGCCACCACCGGCACGGCCTGGGCCATCCGGCCCAGGACCAGTTTCGTGCGCGAGGCGCTCATCAGGAGGTCGCGCTCTTCAGCGGCCGGATGTCGAGCTGCCGGTGGAACCAGAACTCGTAGTCCGAGGCGCCGTTCAGCGCCACGTTCAGCGCCGGCTGCCACAGCGGGATGCGCGGCAGGTCCTCGAAGGCGATCTCGAACATCCGCTTGATGTTGGGCGCGTATTCCGGCGCGTCCATCGGCATGTGCAGGGTCTCGTCGACCAGCGTCTCGATCTCTTCGTTGCGGTAGTTCGACGAGTTGAACAGGTGCCCTTCCTTGTAGGCCCAGAAGAAGTAGTAGTCGGGCGTGTTCAGCCAGCCGCCGAAGTTCTCCAGGTGCAGCGGCAGGCGCTTTTCCACCAGCGCCGCGGTACGCCAGTTGGCGCCGGGGATCTTCTCGATCTCGGTCTTGATGCCGATCTCGGCGAAGGCCTCCTGCAGCAGCAGCGCGGTGGGCTCCATCCAGTCCACCAGCCCGAGGCTGATCGACAGCGGCACCTCGAAGCCGTCGGCATAGCCCGACTTGGCCATGTGCTCCTTGGCCATCGCCATGTCGGTCATGTAGGGCGACTTGCGCGGCCAGGCGGTGTCGTCGATGGCGGCATCCCCGCCCCACATCGGCGCGCCGCGGCCATAGGCGGCGGTCTGGAAGATCGCCTCGTAGGGGATCGCATAGGCCAGCGCCTTGCGCACGTCGGGGTCCTGGAAGGGCTCGAAGGCGAAGTTGGGGCACAGGCAGTGGATGCAGTTCTCGATCGGCGTCGAGTAGACCTGCACGCCCTCCTTCTCGTCCAGCTCGGCCGCGTCCTTGTTGGGAATGTCGAAGGACATCTGCACGTCGCCGCGCTCGATCAGCGCCCGGCGGGTGGCGGGGCTGGGCACCTCGCGCAGCACGACGCGCTTGAAGCCGGGCAGCGGCCCGCCGACCCAGTCGTCGTTGCGCTCATAGACCAGCTGCTCGCCCTGCTTCCAGGCGGCGACCTTGTAGGCGCCCGAGCCGGCGGGGTTCTTGTGCAGGTACTCCATCGCCCAGGGGTCGTCCTCGGTGGCGTTGGCCTTGGCGACCTCGGCGTTGATGATGAAGGGGACCGGCACGGCCAGGTCGGGCAGGCTCAGCTTGGACGGGCGGTCGAGGGTGATGACGAAGGTCTCTTCGTCCACCGCCTCGAACTGCTCGGGCCGGGTGAAACCGCCGGCCTTCATCTGCACCGAGGGGAAGCCGCCGACCGACACCGCGCGGTCGAAGGACCATTTCACGTCCGCCGCCGTGACCTTGCGCCCGTCCCAGAAGGTCGCGTTCGGCTTGATCTTGAAGGTCATGGTCAGCCCGTCGTCCGAAATCTCCCAGCTCTCGGCCAGTTCGGGGACGATGGTGGAATAGTCGTAGGACAGCCCGCCGCCCGGCGCCGCCTTGGTGCCGAAGCTGACCAGCCGGTCATAGCAGTTCACCGCCACCTGGTAGGAGGCGCGGTTGGTGCCGGTGCGGTGCAGGTCCAGGCTGT
>JABAHR010016958.1_pt1 | contig 10904 bp, 12 predicted proteins | sample 7062101 | NCBI WGS metagenome assembly JABAHR01 (sample SAMN14534553, study PRJNA622989) | marine sediment metagenome | biome: marine biome [ENVO:00000428]; feature: marine pelagic biome [ENVO:01000023]; material: deep marine sediment [ENVO:00002113] | place: India: Gulf of Kutch | collected...
CTACTATGCGCGGGCGCGCAACCTGCACCGCGCGGCGGAGATCATTCGCGACCAGTACGACGGCCGTTTCCCGGCGACGATCGAGGCGATCTCGGAACTGCCGGGCATCGGCCGGTCCACGGCCGGTGCGATACTCGCACTTGCGTTCGGCCAGTGCCACGCCATCCTGGATGGCAACGTGAAACGCGTGCTGGCGCGGCACGCAGCGGTCGACGGCTGGCCCGGCAAGACGGCCGTGGCCAGGCGACTCTGGGATCTGGCGGAGGCGCGCACGCCGAAGGTGCGCGTCGGCGATTACACGCAGGCGATGATGGATCTCGGCGCGACGTTGTGTACGCGCTCGCAACCGGCCTGCGCGATGTGCCCGGTGCGACACGATTGCGCGGCTCTGGCGCGCGGCGAGGCGGAGCGTTTCCCGGGTCGCAGGCCGAGAAAGGAGAAGCCGCTGCGCACGACGACGATGGTTCTCGCTGTCGCGGACGGCGCGGTCTACCTCGAGCGGCGGCCGCCGTCGGGTATCTGGGGCGGACTGTGGAGCCTTCCCGAGGTCAGCGACGTCGGTGACTGGTGCGCCGAACGGCTCGATGCCGAGGCGATGTCGACGGAGAGCTGGAGCACGCTGCGGCACAGCTTCAGCCACTACGACCTCGAGATCGCGCCGGTGGTTGTGCGAATCGATGCCGTGTCGAGTAAAGTAGCCGACTCTGACGACTCGACCTGGTACCGGCCCGGTGACGCGCCGCCCGGCGGAATTGCCGCCCCGGTCATGAAACTCATCGACACACTCAACAACACGGACGAATCGAGAAACCATGGCTAGAACCGTTAACTGCGTGATCCTCGGCAAAGAGGCCGAAGGCCTGGACTGGGCACCGTACCCGGGAGAGCTGGGCCAGCGGATCTACGACAACGTATCCAAGGAAGCCTGGCAGCGCTGGCTGTCCCACCAGACCATGCTCATCAACGAGTACCGGCTGACGCCGATCGAGCCCGAGGCGCGCAAGTTCCTCGAGACGGAGATGGAGAAGTTCTTCTTCGGCGGCGGTTCGGCGATGCCGGAGGAGTACGTGCCGCCGGAGTGAGGCCTGCCCCGCGGTTACTGCGTTGAGCGTTCCCCGGAGATCACCCGCATCGCCGTTTCCAGTTGAGCATCGATGCCGCGGCGCAGTGACGATTCATCGTAAGGCACAATGACATCCGGCGTAATGCCGCGGCCTTCCGGGACGGATCCATCCACGAAGCGTGTTTCAGCGCGCGGGTAGACGAGCGTCGCGCCGATATCGAGTCGCCTGACGTCGGCGACGAGGACGAGCCCGGCGGTGCGCGTCCCCACGACACGAGCCCGGCCGAGCGCCTGCATGGCACCAGGAAGTTCCTCGGCCGACGACGCGCTCAGTTCATCCACGATGAACACGAGCGGCCCGCGGTACGCATCCGAGGCCGGCTCGAGGAAGATATCGTCAATGCCGGAGCGGTTCGCGTAGCTCCATACCAGTGAACCTTCGTGTATCAATTGTTCGGCGATGGCGCGTCTGACATTGAAATCGCCTCCCGAATTGCCACGAAGATCGATGATCAGGCCATTGCCGTCGCTGAATTCCCTGATCGCGGTGGTGATGCGATCGATCAGCGCGGGATGAAACGAATTGAAACGCACATAGCCGATGTTATTCGGAAGCCTGCGGGCTTCAAAGTCGACATAGACCGGTGGAATACCCTCGAGAATCTCGATGGCGCTGCCACGTGGGTAGGCCTTTAACAGAACCGTCTTCTCGTTGCCGGCTTCATCCAGGTAGGTGATTTCGACCTCTTCGCCCGCATCCCGATACAGTTCGCGGCCCGCGCGCTCCGTCATGAGCATGAGTTGTGGAATCGCCGGGACGGGCGGCTCGGAAACCTCGTCACGAAAGTCGTCCACGGTCAGCCCATTCAGTCGGGTGATTGTGACGCCAGGGGTCAGGGCAGGGGCGGCATCGCCCAGCCTTTCCGAACGGTGCGTAATAACCATGTGCCCATCGATGATTCGCAAATCGAGCCCGGTTTCACCGTCTGCGAACGTGGTCGGCGCCCCGATCCATTCCGGGTGTTCGTCCGGAATTACACCGATGTGCGACACGCCGAGTTCGAACAGCATGGCGTTGAGTCCTACGAAGAAGTCTTTTTCCGATCCCGCATTCACGACCCGGTCGCGGTAGTCCTCGCCGATCGCGGCCCAGTCGTGGCCGCCGAAGTTCTCGTCGTAGAACAGTTCGTCGATGACGGACCAGACCTCGTCGAATGTCGCAGCGCGGTCAGCCGCCTGTCCGGACCCGGCGCAGGAAAAGCTGCCGAGGAAAAGCAGCACCGTGATCAGGGAGGCGGGCCGCAGACGTGCCGCGCGCGGACCGAAACGGGAATTCATGCTCAGGGCCCCGGTACGAACGCCGAAGCAGTCAGGGTCCACCAACCGGTGTTCGCAGGCAATACGTAGGTCCACCTAATTTTTCTGAATTCGGTCAGAGCCTTACGAGGTATTGCACGCTGAACAGCCGCTCGTCGTCCATCCACACTCGCTCTACGCGGAACCCGGCGGCCTCGGCCATCGCGGCGAAGCCGTCCAGCGTGTACTTGTGGGAATACTCGGTGAGGATGGCCTCGTCCTTGCCGATCGAGAACGACTCGTCGCCCAGCGTGAACTCCTGGTCCTGTTCGCTGACGAGTCGTATTTCGACGCGTCCTTCTTCTTCGTTGTACTCGGCACTGTGGGCGAAGGCGTCCAGGTCAAAATCTGCACCGAACTCCCGATTGAGGTGGCGCAGCATATTGCGGTTGAACTCCGCTGTCAGGCCGGCGCTGTCGTTGTAGGCTCGCTCGATGATCTCAGGATCCTTCTGCAGGTCGACGCCGATGAGAAGTGCACCGCCGGCACCAGCCTCCTCGTGCATGACGAGTAACAGCTCGTGCGCCGCGTCATGTGTGAAATTGCCGATGGTCGAGCCAGGGAAATAGACGACATTGCGCACCGGCATGACCTCGGGCGTGGGCAACTGGAACGGTTGTGTGAAATCGGCGACGACAGGCAGTACGTCGAGGTCCGGGAAGTCCTCGCGGATCTGCCGGGCCGACTGCAGCAGGTGATCCTCCGAGATGTCGACCGGCACGTAGGCGGCGAGTTCGTCGAGATGCTCGAGCAGGATGCGCGTCTTCAGGCTCGAACCGCTGCCGAATTCGATCAGGCTCGCCTGCTTGCCGACGAGGCTTGCCATTTCGCCGATGTTGTCGCGCATGATGCCGAGCTCGGTCTCGGTGGGGTAGTACTCCGGCAGCCGCGTGATCTCGTCGAACAGCTGCGAGCCCCGCTCGTCGTAGAAGTACTTCGGCGAGATCATCATCTCCGGTTGCCTGAGCCCGTCGATCAGTTCGTCGAGCTCGTCGTCCGGCACGATTCGTTGCGCAGCATTATTAGTCATGTCCGTCTTTTGCCAGCCGGATGCCGAAGAACTGCCAGCGCTGGTGCGGGTAGAAGAAGTTGCGATAGCTCGCCCTGACGTGGTCGTCCGACGTCACGCAGGAACCGCCGCGCGCCGTCATCTGGTTGCACATGAACTTGCCGTTGTACTCGCCGAGCGACCCCGCCAGCGGCACGAAGCCGGGGTAGGGCGCGTACGGCGACGAGGTCCATTCCCAGGCGTCGCCGAAAAACTGCGCCGCGCCGCCGCCCGCTACCGGGTGCAGGAAGCCGGACTGCAGCAGGTTGCCGTCCACGGGTCTTTCGGCGGCCGCCGTCTCCCATTCGAATTCCGTCGGCAGCCGGGCCCCGGCCCAGCGCGCAAACGCGTCTGCTTCGTAGAAGCTGACGTGGGTGACCGGCGCGTGCTCGTCTATTCCGCGGAGTCCGCCGAGTGTGAACTCGTGGCCAAGGTCGTCGCTCCAGTAAAGCGGCCGGCCCCATCCCTCCTGGTTCACGGTGGTCCAGCCGTCGGACAGCCACAGCGTCGAGTCAGCATACCCGCCGTCTTTTACGAACTCGCGAAATTCACGGTTGGTAACCAGCCTGGTGCCGATCCGGTGATCGCGCAGGATCGCGTCGTGGCGCGGTGTCTCGTTGTCGAAACAGAAGCCGTCGCCTTCGGCGCCAACGCGGCGGATGCCGCTCGTGCTATTGGCGAAGGCGTACGCATCGACGGATTGCGACGGAGCGCCCGGCAAATCCGGATCGAAGGCTGGCTGCAGTGGATTCCGGGACAGCACGTGCTTGATGTCGGTGAGCAGCAGCTCCTGGTGCTGCTGCTCGTGGTTCAGGCCGAGCGTTACCACAGCGGCCAGTTCTGTGTCGTCACCCCGCCGGTCGAGCAATTGTTGCATGTGCTCGTCGACGTGCGCTCGGTAGTCGAAGACCTGCGCGAGCGTCGGGCGCGACAGCAGTCCGCGCTTCGGCCGGGCATGCATCTGGCCAGCCGTGTAGTAGTAGGAGTTAAACAGGTAATCGTAGGCGTCTTCGAGGCGCTCGTAGCCGGGCACGAAGGACTCGAGCACGAAGCGCTCGAAGAACCAGGTCACGTGAGCGAGATGCCACTTGGTCGGGCTGACGTCGGGCATCGACTGCACGACCGTGTCCTCGGGCGCGAGCGTCTCGGTCAGCGAGAGACTCTGCGCGCGCACTCGCGTGTACTGCGCCGACAGCGAGTCGACGGCATTGCGATGGACAGAATCCGCCGGAGCAGCCATCACGTCACCTGGGGTCTGGGAGAACGATCACCGTACCGCATCTGGCAAGGCCCCGCCACCGCCCCGACTACCGCAGCGGCAGCTCGGTTTTCTTCTGAACCGTTCGGATCGCGACGCTGGAATTGACCCGGGACACGCCGGGCAGCCGCGTCAGCGCTTCCTTGTGCAGGCGTTCGAAGTCGGCCATGTCGGCGACGACGACGCGCAGCAGGTAGTCGAACTCGCCCGTCATGAGGTAGCACTCCATGACTTCGGGGATGTCGCGCACCGCGGCTTCGAACGCGGCGAGTTCGCTCTGCTCCTCGCGATGAAGGCCGATGTGGACGAGCACGTTGCCGCCGAGTCCCACGCGGGACTGGTTGACGAGCGCGACGTAGCGGTCGATGTAGCCGGCATCCTCGAGCGCGCGCACGCGGCGCAGGCACGCCGACTCCGACAGGTTGACCCTGGCGGCGAGCTGCACGTTGCTGATGCGGCCATCCTCCTGCAGGGCTGCGAGGATCGACCTGTCGTATTTGTCCAACTGCATAACAGAAAATTGTTCAAAATAGCCAATGAGACGCAGAAAATGCCACAAATGCTGCGATCTGTCATGTCGTTCGCAATAAAATGGCGTGATTTCCGCGGTATCGTGTCAGTCTCAATCGAAACCGTGGGCACGGGGAGAGATCACATGAAGGTAGGGGTACCCAAGGAAATCAAGACGCTCGAGTTCCGCGTCGGCATGACGCCGGCGGGCGTGCGCGAGCTGGTCCACGACGGCCACGAGGTCGTCGTCGAGACGAATGCCGGCATCGGCATCGGCATGACGGACGCGGACTACGAGGCGGCCGGTGCAAGGGTCGTCGACACGGCGGAAGAGGTGTTTGTCGCCGCGGAGATGATCGTCAAGGTCAAGGAGCCGCAGCTCAACGAATGCGAGATGCTGCGTGAAGACCAGGTGCTGTTCACATACTTGCACCTTGCGGCCGACCCGAGGCAGGCGGAGGCGCTGGTCAAGTCAGGAACGACTGCAATCGCGTACGAAACCGTCACCGCAAAAGACGGGTCACTGCCGCTGTTGACGCCGATGTCGGAAGTCGCGGGGCGCCTGTCGATCCAGGCGGGCGCCTTCGCACTGCAGAAGGCCAACGGCGGCCGCGGTGTGCTGCTCGGCGGTGTCCCTGGCGTCAAGCCGGGCAAGGTCGTCATTATCGGCGGCGGCGTGTCGGGGATGAATGCGGCGGACATGGCCATCGGCCTGGGCGCCGATGTCACCGTTCTCGATCGCTCGCTGCCGCGCCTGCGCGAGATCGACGACATCTGGGGCGGCCGCATTCACACGGTCTACTCGACCAAGCACGCCATCGACGAGCTGGTGCCGGATGCGGATCTCGTGGTCGGTGCGGTGCTGATCGCCGGCGCGGCGGCGCCGAAGCTGGTATCCGAACAGAACGTCAAGGACATGCACGGCGGCGCGGTGCTGGTCGACATCTCGATCGACCAGGGCGGCTGCTTCGAGACGAGCAGGCCGACCACGCATGCAGAGCCGACCTATGTCGTACACGACAGCGTGCACTACTGCGTCACGAACATGCCGGGTGCGGTGCCGCGCACCAGCACGTTCGCGCTGACGCATGCAACACTGCCGTTCGTGAAAGACCTGGCGAACTTCGGCTGGCGCGATGCGCTCCTCCGCGATCCGCACCTGGCGAACGGCCTCAACGTTCATGCAGGGCATGTGAATCACGAAGCGGTTGCCCACGATCTCGGTTACGAGTATCTCTCCGCTGCAGATGCCCTCAACGCTGCCTGACCCGGGAGCTTTGAGCTCTATTCCTCCCGCAGGTTAGGCACATCCCGGGCCGGGCCTCGTGCCCGGCCTGTTTTATTTCGATTGCCGGAACAGGGGCCAGACCAGCCACGCGAAGACGAGCGCCGTGATCGCCAGGCTCCACACCACGATCGCGCCGGCGGGCAGGTCCGCACTCACCGAGAGCACCAGGCCCGCGAGACAGCCGACGATGCCGACAGAGTAGCCGCAGCTTACCCGCAGCCAGCGGTTGTCGATGTGACGCGTGGCCAGCGCGGGGATGATCAGCGAGGCGAACACGAGGTAGATGCCGACGAGCTGCACGGACGCGGTGACGGCGAACGCGAACAGCGCATAGAAGCCGAGGCCGTGCAGGTGCTCGCGCTTCCAGAACCAGGCGGCGACCACCAGGACGCTGATCACCGCGACGGGCAGGAGTTGATCGATATTGACCCACAGCACCTGGCCGACGAGCAGCTCCTTGAGGTGCTCGCCGCCGTGCGGGTTGCCTGCCAGGATCAGGATGCCGGCTGTTGCCGCGAGGATGAACGACGCGCCGATGATCGCTTCCTGGATTTCCGGCCAGCGCCTGTCCGTCCAGTGCAGGATGCCGGCCGCGATCAGCGCGGCCGACACCGCGGCGAACTGCACCATCCAGCCGCGCGCCTCCCAGCCCATCGTATCGGCGGCGATGACGCCGAGGCCCGCGACCTGGGCGATCGCGAGATCGATGAAGATGATGCCGCGGCGCAGGACCTCCATGCCGAGCGGGACGTGGGTGCTGAGCACCAGCAGACACGCGATGAACGCGGGAAAGATGATGCTCAGCTCGAACTCGCTCACTCGCGATATTCCTCCAGCGCCGCGATGGTCTGCTCGTAGAGCGCGAACAGGTCCGTTGCCTCGTCGCTCCCGCCAACGGTAAACGCCATCTCGATCATCGGAATATTAAGCCGGTCCGACAGCCAGTGCGCGGGTTTCTCGTTCTCGAAGGGCGCGCGGATGATGCCGGCAGGCGGCGCAGGCGTGAGCTGCTCCAGCAGGCGCGACAGGTGTGCCCCGCTCGCGGGGATACCCGGCTTGGGCTCGAGCGTGGCAACAATCTCGAGGTCCAGCCAGTCCGCCAGGTAGCTGAAGCTCCGGTGGTGCGAGACGAGGCGCATGCCGGCGAGCGGTGATGCCCGCTCTTCCCACTGCTCGCGCGCATCGCTCCAGCGCTCGAGGAAGTCCGCTGCGTTTGCGCGATAGGTCTCCGCATTCGCTGCATCCAGCTGCGCCAGCCTGTCGGCAAGCGCTTCGGCAACCCGCTCGATGTTGCGCGGGTGCAGGTGGATGTGCGGATTCCCCTGCGGGTGCACGTCGCCCTGCGAGCGATCGACGTTCGCCGGGATCTCGATGCGCCGCACATAGTCGGCCGCCATGAAATAGCCGGGACTGCCGGGCTGGATCTCCGGGTTGCCGGAACGCCTGAGCAGGAGCGGCAGCCAGCCGATCTCGAGGTCGGCGCCGGTGCAGACCAGCAGGTCGGCATTACGCGCGCCCGCGATCAGGCTCGGCCGTGCCTGCAGCATGTGCGGGTCCTGGAAGGCCGTCGTCGCGAGCGTGATCTCGACGTTGTCGCCGGCCAGTTCCTCGACGAGCGCGGCCCACTCGGGCTCGCAGCTGAATACGTTCAGCGCGTTCGCCGATACCGGCAGGCACAGCGCGAGGAGAACAGGAATTACTCGGGTCATGATCGGTCTCCTAGAACTGGTGGGCGCCGTGCGCGCCGATGCTCATGATGTACTGCAGGTACCAGACGCTGTCCGATTCCTCGAGCACCTGGTCGTCGGTGTACTGCAGCCGCAGGCGGCTGAACTCGCTCGGCGACCAGTCGAGCATCACGCTCGAGCGGCGCGAGCTGCGGCCCGGGTCCTCGAGTTCGGTGCCGGCGAGGCTCAGGCCGTTGTCCGCATCGACCATGTCGTGCCTGAGGCCCACCCGCCACATCGGCGCGAACTGCCACACGCCCTGCAGGTACCAGCCTTCCTGGTCGCCGTCGTAAGGCAGGTCCGCGAACGTGCCTTTCTCGGAGCGCATGAAGTACTCGCCCTGCAGCTTGAAGTTATTGACCGTCGGGTTACCGAGCGGCGCCCACTTCCAGACGAAGTCGAGCACGGTCAGGTCGCTGTCGCCGGTGAAGGCGCCGCCTTCCTCGGCTTCCTCTTCGCCATGGTGCCCGCCGCCTTCGCGGTCGAGGGCATCGGCGCTGACGTGGGACAGGCCGAGCTGCCAGCTGTTGCTGACGCCGATGTCGCCGCCGAGGCGTGTGAAGAGCGTGTACGCACCCGGCGAGGTTTCCGCATTGGCGGTGGCGGGGAAACCGCCGCCCCAGTTGAGCTCCGTGCCGACCTCGAACAGCAGGGATGTCGGCGCCACCCAGCGCGCCTGTATGCCGTCCACGGTATAGCGGCCACCGTAAAACGCCTGGTAGGGCAGCGGCCGGTCGACGAAGTCGTCGGCGTGGAAGTGGAAGTCGTTCAGGTAGCCGGCTTCCGAGAAGAAGCGGCCNNACTTCCACTTCGCCTTCTTCGCTCGCGAGCGCGAAGGTCACATTGCCGAAGAAGCGTGTGTCGATGTTTGCATTCAGGTTGATCTCCACCTCGCCAGGCGAGAAGCCGGTCTCGCCCGTGCCGATCTCGCCGGCGGGCTGGAAGCCGGGTATCTCCTCCCAGCCGGCACCCACGTCGGCAAACCCGCCGTCGAGCACGACGCCGATGGCCGGGTTGAAGGTGTTCGGTGAAGACGAGCTGGCCGTCTTCTGGATCGCGGTCTCTTCCGCGAGCTCGAAGGCTTCGCCGGCTTCGCGCGTCGCAGCCAGTGCCTCGCGTTCGGCTACGTCGAGGCGCGCCTCCAGCTCACTGATGCGGCGCTCATAGTCGTCGCGCATCTCGATGATCATTTGCCTGAGTTCGGCGACTTCGTCGCCGGTGGTTTGTGCGTTGGCCGCCGCGGTGGACAGGCCAATGGCCAACAGCACGGTTGCTGCGGTCGAAAATTTCACTGTGTTGCTCCGTAAAAAAGAATGTCTGCTTGCAGGGTTCGCCGGAGCGCTGCTGCGTGCGGCGAACAGGACAAGAATCACGGGAAGGCCACGCTCCCTGTGATCGCTAAATCGGTCTGGACAGCTTCAACGGGAGGAGGGTGGTCCGCGCTGCCGTACGGTGGCGGTGTGCACGGAATCGAAACCGCGGTGCGCGGTCGGGGTGAAGCTGTGGCGGACGGGCTCGAGGGTTTCGCGGGTGCCGGAGTCCACGCTGCCGGCAGCAAGCTGGCTGCCGGTGACACAGGTGCCGCAGACCTTGCCCTGGGGAGCGCCGGGATCGTGCTCGAAGGCATGCAGCGCGAGCGCACCCTGCGCAACGAGGAGCAGCGTGGCGAGAAGCAGGCCTGGCAATAGTCTGGTCTTCATCATCTGAAGCTGGTCGCGGTTTCAGAACCGCTCCTACAGGGCAGGGGGAGAAAGGATACCGGCAAATCGGTGTTAAGCCAAAAAAACAGGCGGGCCGGGGCCCGCCTGTCAATCGCGAACAACCACAAGGCTGTTGTCTTACAGCTGCAGGGATACACCTGCAAATAGGTACCGGCCGAGTGCGTCGTAGTAGCCCGGGAATACGTTGCCGTTACCCGGTGCGTTACCCACGTCAGGCGACAGCGGCGGATCCTTGTCCAGCGCGTTGTTCACGCCGATCCTGAGCAGTACCGAGTCCGTGACCTGCCAGTTCGCCGCGAGGTCCAGCCAGCTGTAGGCCGACCAGTTGGCGGTGCCCTGAGCGGCGTCATCGACTTCGCCGACGTAACGCCACATCGCGGAGACGTCGAAGTCCCATGGCGTTGCCCAGGTCGTACGGAAGGTATGGGCCCATTCCGGGAATGCGCCGACACAGTCGCCGTTCTCCCACTTGCCCTTACATTCGACAACGTCGGAAGCCGGTGTCGGCTGCGTGTCAGCCGTCATCAGCACGGTGCCGACCAGCGAGAAGTCGAGGTCGCCCATGTCGCCGATCGGCAGGTTGTAACCGACCTGCAGGTCGACGCCTTCGCGCTCGAACTTACCGATGTTGACGTTGGTGCCGACGATGAAGCCCTGCGTGCCGACCCACAGCGAACCGCTGCCCGGTGCGCGCACGACGTTGTCGCAGAACGTCGGGTCACCGGAGACAAGGCACTGATCCAGGGTGAAGCGCTGCGGGATGGTGTCGATAGCGTCGTTAACTTCGATGTTGAAGTAGTCGACACTGACGACCAGGCCGTCGATGAAGATCGGCGACCAGATTCCGCCGAACGAGATCGTGTCCGACTCCTCCGGCTGCAGGTCAGGATTACCGCCCTGCAGGAAGTTGTACTGGTTCGCCGGGCTGTCGAG
>JABAHR010003668.1_pt3 | contig 10903 bp, 9 predicted proteins | sample 7062101 | NCBI WGS metagenome assembly JABAHR01 (sample SAMN14534553, study PRJNA622989) | marine sediment metagenome | biome: marine biome [ENVO:00000428]; feature: marine pelagic biome [ENVO:01000023]; material: deep marine sediment [ENVO:00002113] | place: India: Gulf of Kutch | collected...
TTCGCGAGCTGGACACGCGGATTCCGCAGTGGCAACTACAACGTGCGTGCCCCAAGCTTCCCGGCCGCCGGACCGGCTGACCCGGAGCAGGCCGATCAGCTTGAGGTCGGCATGAAGGGCGACTTTCTTGACGGCACGCTGCGCAGCAACATCGCGATCTTTTACACCAAGTACGACGAGATCCAGCGCGTAACGAATGGCGAAGACGAGTTCGGTAATCCCCTGCAGTTGCTGCGTAATGCGGCGGAGGCGACGATTCCGGGAGTCGAAGTTGAACTCACCTGGGCGCCGTCCGAGGCATTTACGCTCCAGGGCGGCTTCGGCTGGATTGATCCCGAATTCGACAAGTTCACTGGCCTCGAGCTTGATGGCCAACCCGGAATTACGCCTGCAGACGAAGCGCTCGCCGTGAAATTGAAATTCGAACGTGTACCGGAGTTTGAATACACCCTGGCAGGCAGCTACGCCTGGAACCTAGACCGCTTTGATGGCGACCTGATATTCCGAGTGCAGTATGCGCACCGCGATGGATTCTTCACTGACGTTACGAATAATCCCACGCGCGATATCGACGACTATAACTTGCTCGATGCCAGCTTGCGTTTCGAGAACGACAAGTGGCGCATAGCGCTGTGGGGAAGGAACCTCGCAGAGGAAAATTACGGTGACATCATCAGTGCCGCATTCAATCAGCAACTTTTCGGCGGACAGGCCCGTACCTACGGTCTGGAGATTGGCTGGAATTTCTGATTCGAACGCGGTCAGGATTTTCACTCTCGTGAGCCGCCGCGCCCGCAGCGCGGCGGCTCTCTTATCTCACGGGTTGCCCAGAGAGCGAAAATAGATGCAGACCAATGGAGAGTTACGCCGCGGCTGGCTCCTGATTCTGAGTTCCTGTGCCGGCGTCGTTTGTAGCTCGGTCGTTCTTCCCTATTACTCGATCGGTGCGCTCGTAGTTCCGGTTACGACGGATCTCGGCTGGACGCGGTCCGAGTTTCAGGCAGCTATCCTTTTCAGTTCGGGGCTTGGTGCTCTGACGGCGCCGGTCGTGGGCTGGCTGAGTGACCGATTCGGTTCGCGGGCACTGGCACTTCCGGCGCTTGTTGGTCTGAGCGCCGGCTTCCTGATTGCGGCCGCAATGAACGGTGATTTGTGGATGCTGTACCTGGCCTACGGCGGCATGGCCTTATTTGGGGCAGGCACCATCCCGGTCACCTGGACTCGGGCCATTACAACCAACTTTTTCAAGCGTCGCGGCCTGGCTCTTGGACTGACGCTTACGGGTACCGGGATCTGCGCCATGCTGGTTCCTCATTACGTCGTCTGGCTCGTTGAAGCTTACGGCTGGCGAATGGCCTACGTCGGCATCGCAATGCTGCCGCTTTTGTTCGCAGGTCCTCTCGTATTTTTCGGCTTCCGGCCAGAAGAGAAATTGCATCGGCACGGGGCGACTCCCAAGGACACTGTCCGTGGCGTCAGCTTGTCCCAGGCCTTTCGGAGTTATCGATTCTGGGTTTTATTGCTTTCGATCTTTGCCGCTTACATGGGTTTTTCCGGGATAAGCCCGAATCTGATTCCCGCCATGACGGATGCCGGCATGACCTCGGCCGAGGCGGCCACGGTGATGAGTGTGTACGGGGGTTCGATCATTTTCGGCAGGGTTGCCGTGGGCTATCTGGTCGACCGCTTCTGGGCGCCAGGCGTGGCTCTGGCCGCGCTGAGTCTGCCGGTAATGGGTTGTATGATGCTTCTCGAGCCGTCCAGCTTTGCCTGGTCTGCGACTGCCGCATTGTTCATCGGTTTTGCTGCAGGGGCAGAACTTGACCTCATGTCTTTCCTCGCTGCGAGGTATTTCGGTCTTGCACATTACGCGAAAATTTATTCCGTTCTTTACATGTCGCTCGCTGTGTGTTCGGGGACTGCACCCATGCTGTTCGCCTGGGTATACGATAAGACCTCGAACTACGATTTCGGTTTTTACGTGGCCGCGATATTGTTTGCCTTGGGTGGTCTGTTGGTTCTGACGCTCGGTCGCTATCCGGAAGCAGACGCTTCGGAGCACTGACTGACCGTTGGATTGACGGCGTCAGATTTGACCGTCAGTTTCAACCCGGCCAGAGCGGTGCATTTTGAGAATCAGGAACAGCAGGGCGACCATCGAGGCTACCATTAACCAAAGCGGAGCGTCGAAGTCGCCAGTAAGGCTTAATGCAAGTCCGCACCCGATCGGACCTAGCACGCCTCCTATCTGCCCGGCGGTAAAAAACAGGCCACTCGCCGATCCAATGACATCCGGGCGCGCTGTTTTGTTCTCTATCAGCATCAGCATGGCAATGGGGACCAGCGCGCTGCGCGGAATACCCAAGGCCGCAAGACAGAAGGCGAGCAGTATTATCGGAGATGTGTGGAGAAATGCGGCGGACACGATGCCGATCGTTGCCACGACGGCAAGAATGACGAGCCGCCGGTGCGCCAGCGCGAAGCGCGGCACCACGAATCCAGCGAAGATCGCGACCACGGCGGGCAGTCCGGCCCAGTAACCGGCGTCGACGAGGCTCAGGCCCTTGGCGCGCAGTATCTCCGGTAACCATGCGTGCATCGCATGTATAAAGAAAAACATTGTCAGCGCCATCATCAAGATGATGCGGATCGAGGGATCAGCCAGCATCAGGCGCAGGGAGCGATAGCGATCGCTCTTTGAGCCTGCGGCGGAAGTGTCGTCGCCGAGCTTGCTCAGGGGATGAGCAATGACGACGAGCCAGACCAGGGTACAGACGCTGGCGATGACCGCATAGATCGCCAATGCCGCTCGCCAGTTCCCACCGACCAACGGCATGATGACACTGTTTGTCAACACAGTTGCGAGAAGCGCGCCAGTACCGGAGCTCGTGATGTAAATTCCCATTGCGAGGCCGCGCTCGGTCTCCTCGAACCAGCGGGCGACGAATTTGGGTGCGCCGACCGACACGAGCGGGCCGCCAAGGCCAAAAATAAGCACAGCGAGCAATAGCTCGAAATAGCCATCCGCGTAAATTCGTAACAGTGCAGATACCGTTATAGTCAGCCCGGCAATCAGGAGGGTTGGTCGCAGGCCGTATCGGTCAAGCACCGCGCCGGTAGGAATCGACACGACAAGGTACATGAACTGCCAGGCGCCCAAAATGGTGCCCATTTGGAACGCATCGAGATCCAGTGTTTTGCTTATCGGCTCGACGAGCACGGCCATGACTGCCATCAGCGCGCCGAAGCAGGCATACAAGAGAGATGCGCTGAGCAACATTATCCAGCGAAACGGATGTTCGTGAGCCGCAACCATCGCGCAACGAGCGAATAAGATAAGAAGTAGCTAAGAAAAATGCGATACGCCGAGCCCGATACCGCCATCCACTTCTAATGCAACGCCCGTAATCCACTCGGCCCGCGCAAGATGTTCAACCGACTCGGCAATTTCTTCACAGGTCCCGATGCGCCCCAGGGCATGTAGCGGCGCAACCGAGGCGTAGCGCTCGGCAGCCTGATCCTTCGTAAACAACCCGGCGCGCAGGTTTAGTTCGGTGCTAACAGCGCCGGGCAGAATGCAGCTCACACGAATCTGCCGAGGGCCTAGTTCCGCAGCCATGACCTTCGTCAATCCCTCCAGCGCAGCTTTGGTCGTGGCGTAAGGCGATGCCCCCGGAAAAGCCCGGCGTGTATGCGTAGACCCCATGAAGACAATTGCGCCTTGGGTTGCTGCGAGATGCGGCACGGCGGCACTCGATAGCATCATCGCGGAAATAACATTCGTGGTGAATGCCTCTTTTAAGACCTCTTCCGTGTAGGCATCGACAGGCTGGCGGTACATATTCCCGGCATTGTTTACGAGCAAATCGAGTTTGCCGCCATGTTCAATCGCGGCTTCGAGTAATTCGTCACGATCGGCTGACGATGTCACATCACCCGGCATGGCAATACATGCCGATCCGATCGAGCTAGCCACGGACTGCAGGCGATCGGCACGGCGCCCGCTTATTGTGACTTTGGCCCCGCGAGCTGCGAAATGACGTGCGATACCTTCGCCAATACCCGAACCACCGCCCGTTACAAGTACCGACATGTCTTTTATTGCGCGCATGGCCTATTTGCCTCCGCAGTTAATTCTTTCGCCGTCTTGTTTATTCCAGTGCCTGATATGACAGCACACTAATAATATCCCGGATACCGGAATGCACCGGGTAGACCACTTGCGACAGGAATATCGTGATGAGTTGTTCTTGTGGATCGACCCAAAAGTAAGTGTAGAAAAAGCCACCCCAGGAATACGCGCCAACGCTTGCAAGTTCGGTGCCGCGATCAAGTGATTCGACGATCTGTAAGCCGAGGCCGAAATCGGCAGCGCCATCGCCATCCCGGTCGGAGCGACTCGTTCGCATCAGCTCGATTGACTTCCGACTTAGCAGACGTTTGCCATTGAACTCCCCATCGTTCAAAAGCATGTACAAAAAATTTGCATAGTCGAGCGCCGTCGAACTCAATCCCCCACCGCCGGAAAAGTGCGCTCTTGCTCCCTCGACCGGAAAGTTCGGGTTGTCGAGCCGAATTATCCCTTCGTCACCTTGTGCGGGCGCAACCCCAGCCCCTTCTGGGTCTGCATAAAGAGTAACGAGACGGTCGGCTTTTTCTGCCGGCAGATAGAAATGAGTGTCGTGCATCTCGAGTGGCTCAAAGATCTCCTCCCTGAAAAAGACGTCAAGTGTTTTGTCGGTCAAGACCTCGATCAGGTAGCCGAGCACATCAGTACTCAATCCGTAGGCAAATGCCGAGCCGGGGTCAAATAGCAACGGTTGTTTTGCAATACGCCGCACATTCGCCTCAACACTGATAGGCTTTGATGTAAACCCGTCGATAATTCCCGCCCTGATATAGGACCGGTTGGTATCACTTGGAACAAAGGGATACGCAATTCCGGAAGAATGGGTCAGCAGATCGAGGATCCTGATTTCTTTTCTTGCAGGACGCGTGGACAGAACTTCCCCGTTATCGTCTACTTCGACAACGACCCGTGGATTCGAGAATTCGCTGATGTAGTTTGACAGCGGGTCGGCAAGCAGGAAATGACCGCGCTCATACAACATCATGATGCCGACACTGGTGATCACCTTGGTCATTGATGCAATTCGAAAAATGGAGTCTTTCTCCATCGATTTGCCTGAAGCAATATCAGCGAAACCAAAGCTCTCGTGGTACACGATGCTGCCTTTGCGCGCTATGAGTACGACGGCGCCCGGAATCTCGCGTGCGGCAATTGCTTTGTTAATCGCTGTCTCGATGTGTTGCAAGCGCTTCGGATCAACGCCCGCGTCGATCGGGTTTGCAACGTCCAATACACGCGCGTAGCTCGTCGAAACCAGGCACGTCAATGAAAGCAGGCCCAGCGCCTTCCGGGCGCGTGTCAGACGCCACAGCTGCCGATGTCCAAGGTTGAAGCTGATACTGGTCATTGAGCTCGCAGTTTAAACGCTAATCTTGGTGGGCGCGCAAAATAACACGACATTGCTTGATGATACGACGCGGGTTGATTTACCTGGCCAGTGGCTGCCTGGCCGAGCTTGAGCGCGATCTGCGACAGGCGGACGACGGCATGGCGCCGACCGCGACTTTTTGGTTCAAACAGAAAGCCCCTGCGGGGATTCTAATTGCCTTGCAGAGTCAACGTCTTGAGGTTCGGGTCGGCAAGGATTTCTTCTTCGGTAAACGGCAGCTGCAACCACTCGCTTCGCGCATACAGTTCCGTCTGGTCCGAGTAGTGCGGTGAGTCGGCTTCGGGCGATTGAGAATAGGTCAGGATTGCGCGCGCGTCAGGCCCGCCCTCATCATCCCAGGTGACGACCTGGATATAACTGTTGCCGTGATTAATTGGTGTGTAGCCTTGGCCTGCGCGGAGATCTGCATTGATGTAGCTGAACATGCCGTGACGCCCCGGTCCGCCGGGCACCGGGATTCGCTCGCCATTGCGTTCGGCAAATTGCGCATCACCCCATGGCAAATCCAGCTCGATGCCGGCTTCGAGTAGCCGCTGCTGCGCTGCAAACAGTGCTTCGCGGATCGCGTCTCGGACCGCTTGCACGTTCGTCGCAATACCGCGCGGCGTATTGACCGGGTCGACCGGGTCGAAAGGGATCGCGTAAATACCGTCGATGCGGCGAGCAGTCTCCCAGAATTCGGTCCAGACCTGCATGCCGCGGCTTTCGATATTCGCCGTGCGATCCCATTCGCGAAGCACGTCGCAGCTCATGGCAATTTCCGTATCGTTTTCACAAACCGAGAGCACGTCGTCGAGCAGCAGCTCGGCGCCAAAGTGCCGATGGCTGAGCAGGAGTGACTGGACATCGTCGGCTTTGAGCTTGCCGCCCTGTTGCAGACGTTCATTCAGGAAAACGAGGCCGGCGCGCGTGCGCAACGTGCGTGCTGATCTTTCCGGGCCGATCGTCGGCAGGTAGCCTTCGAGCGGTTCATCGGGGTTGGACAGCCAGTAGCTGTCATTCGAGTTCGTAAAGTAGCGCGTGCTGGTCGCCCGCGGCATGTCCTCGGCCGGCAAATTGCCGGGAATACTGCTTCGCGGATCGACACGCCACTCACAGGCTGGACTTGAGCCGTCAAGCACGACGACCTGCGGCGGCAGGTCCGCCACGGCACGGCGACAATTCGTGAGGATGTCCATGTCAAGATGCGGAGTCGACGAGATGTCCGCGTAAAATGCGTTGCCGTGACGATCGGCAGCAATCGTATTGACGAAAAAGACGCCCTGCCTGCTGATTGCTGCCTCGACATCGGCGACCGAGGCGGCGCTCTGCAGAGCCTCGTAAGTCGAGAAGACGGCACTGTTATTGAGGATAGCGCCGCGAACTGCAAAGGCGCGTGCCGTGGTCCACGGCAGCCGATCACTGACGAGCACAGGCCCATGGTGCGTCATGTAGACGAGCTGTTCGCTGTTGCCCTCCGGCAGCGGGACCGAAACCGCGATCGACTCGATGTCGCGAAATTCGTCGCCGAAGCGATACTGCATCGGGTTTTCCGGGTTGAGTTCCAGCTCGAACAGCGTCAGGCGGAGTGCCGTCGATACCGTGTGCGTCCACGCGATGTCGCTGTTGAACCCGATGATGACAAAGTTTCCGGACAACAGGCTTGCACCCATTGTGTCAATCTCGCCCGGAATGGTTGTATGGATCATGTGAAAGCGTGCGGGGCCGTGCCAAGGGTAGTGGGGGTTGCCGAACAGGATGCCCTTGCCCGACTCAGTCAAATCGCTGCCGAGCGCGATCGCGTTGCTGCCGAGTCCGGGCTCTGCCTCGAAATCAAGCTGCAGTGCAGCGACCGAGTCACCGGGCGGCGCCGCTGCAGCGATCCCGGGTATGAAATTGCCGATGCCATAGCTGACACCTAGCGCGATAAACATACGTCCGACCTCGAGTTCGCTGATCGGCCGCACCCATTTTTCACCGGCACAGGAAGCCGGGAGATTCTCCCGATTGTCTTCGATAAATCGGTTGTAACCAGATACAAAACCGGCGCTATAGGCACGAATATTCTCAGACATAGCCTGAGTATTCTTGTGCACGACTTCCCGGGAGATCATTGCGCGATGAAATGTGTCGCTAGCAAGATGCTCGGGGGAGGCACCAAAGTCAGCTGAGAGCGTTCCATTCGCCCGGGCGACTTCGCGCGCAAACACACAGATACCGTCAGTGGCCGTCGCATAGGCGAACCCGTAGCCCAGGCTGCCCCAGTCATCCGCCTTGACGTGTGGAATGCCATAACTCGTCCACCGGATATCGACCTTGTAACGGTCGCCCGTATCGGCCGTGCAGCCGAGCAGCAGTGTCGATACGAGAAGCAGCGGTATGAGGCGTCTCATGAGTGTTCCTTGGCACTTGCTCAGGCCCGACAGACTACCGAAATACGTCGTGCCGTGCTATCAGGCTGCGGTGCCTTCTCGAAGGCAGACTCGCTCCAGCGCCGGTAAATCAAAAAGCACCCGAGAGGCGACTTTTTTGCCTGGTCGGGGTGATGGAGTTAAGGAATCGGAGCAATTTGGCTGGAATAACGTAGTGGTGCGAAGTGACGGCCGGTCGCAGGCCAACAGGAGGGCGAAATCGCACCGCGAGCGAATCAATGCAAACTTCTTCGCCAACTTAGGAAGTCGTCGGCGAGAACGCAATCCCATGACTACGGTCTGGCCAGCTGTCGCTGGGTAGCNNATCTTCATTCATCCACCGAACGTCAACTGCAAATACGTGATGAGTAGCTGAGGGCGCCCAGCAAACAGTGAGGCATGCAATGGCATTCCTTCAGAGGCACGGGAGACAGTGTTCTTTCTGGGGTCTGAGTTACACCGTAGCGGACTTTCCGGGCTGCCCTTAGGCGATCAGACTTGAGTAGCCCCGTCTGCCAGCCGAGGCGCATGGGCGGAAAATAACTTCTTCAGGAAAAGCAATGCGGAAAATTACTCAGATCAATGTATTCCGTAAGATCAACAAATAACCAGCTGATGCACCGACTGAATCCTTGAACATTCTAGATATTGTTCAATTGGCGGGCAAATTAAAGAAAAGTGAAGTTTAATCGGTAGGTGGAAGCTTAGGTTCAAAGTGACGAGCGCTTTCCATTATGATAATGGTGACTTCGTTGTGCTATTCACTGTGGTTACTGACTCACAAGACATAGAATGAGTGGAACATGTACAGACGGACTTTCAAGCCAATAATTGATAAAACTCTGGCCCTCATCATATTGATATTGATCTTACCGTTTTGTCTTTTTGCATGTCTGGCCATAAAAATTGATTCTTCCGGTCCAATATTCTTCCGACAAAGCAGGCTCGGCTTGAATGGCAAGGAATTTGCGCTCTTGAAGTTTCGCACTATGATCGACGCAAATAGAGACTCTGATCGGGAAATTCTTGCCGGTGATCCGGAGGTCACGCGTGTTGGCCGCTTACTGAGGCGTTTCAAAGTTGATGAATTACCGCAACTGGTGAATGTTTTGAAGGGCGATATGTCGCTTGTTGGGCCGAGACCGTGTCTCCCAGAGCTTGCTTCTCACTTTAACGATGACGGGGAAAAGCGGTTGCTTGCCAAACCGGGACTGACAGGGTTGGCACAAGTAAGTGGGAACATTTATCTTACTTGGCCTGAACGTTGGGCACTCGACGCTCAGTATGTACGTAGTGCATCAGCTAGACTTGATACTTACATTCTGTGCCGAACGTTTTTGANNAGAAAACTCGTCTCTATGATCAGTGAATTAAGATCAAACCCGAACATAGTGTTAATTGGTAGCGTAATGAGCACTGAATTGACGCTCGAATCGCTGTTAAAGTGGCGTAGCAAGTTGGTGGGCGTATTAGGTTTAGAAAGAGCGGATACGAGTAAGATAAGTGGATATCGGAATTTTGCGCAGATATGTAAAAACAACGCAATTCCATACTATGGTTTCTCAAGAATCAACGATCAGGAGACTATCGGACGAATAGAGGCGTTAGCACCGGACGTCATTTTTGTTGTCGGACTGTCGCAATTGATAGATCAAAAACTTTTGTCAATTCCCAGCTGGGGTATCTTGGGTTTTCACCCAACGAGGTTGCCTGAGGGACGAGGCAGGGCCCCACTAGCATGGATTACACATGACGGTGCCGGTGGCGCTGCAACCTTTTTCAAGATTCAGGCCGGTGTTGACGACGGACCAATTGTCCTACAAGAAGAGTTCGAGATATCAGCTATGGATCATGCTGCCGAGGTTGAGGAGAAACAAAACAAAGCTATTTGCGACGCTTTAGACAGAATCTTGCCTGAATTGAATGCAGGACGAATCAGGCTGCAGGAGCAATTGAATTCTGATGCAACTTACAATGGTCGAAGGATGCCCGAAGATGGGCTCATCGATTGGAATCGGTCTGCAAGCGAAATTCTGAATCTGATTCGTGCAGCTTCGCGGCCTCATCCTGGCGCTTTTACGTATATTTCGCAACAGAAACTGACTGTCTGGCGCGCCGAATTATCTGATGAGCCATATAGAGGAGTCACTGGCAGAGTTCTTTTGGTTTGTGATAATGGTCGAGTACTCGTCCAAACTGGATGTGGACTTATTTCGTTAACTGAGTATGAAATAGAGCCCGACGGCCGCGGTGAAAGTAACCGTCATCCAATTGCTGTCGGGATTCGGCTCGGTCACGATGCGGAACTTGAGATTGTCAAATTGCGTGAGGAATTAATCGAACTTCGTGGACGCATTCTTGCATTAGAGGCCACAGATAATGAGTAAAAAAGTTGTTCGATTAGTCGTAGCCCCCCATCCCGACGATGAAGTGCTCGGATGTGGCGGCGTCATCGCCAAATGCTCAGCCAGCGGAGATCAGGTACACGTATTAATAGTCACGCGCGGTGCGCCAGACATTTTTGATCAGAAAATCGTGCAAGAAGTCAGAGAAGAGTGTGTTCGGGCCAACGAGATTCTCGGGACTCACAAGGTACATTTCTTCGATTATTTTGCGCCCAAGCTTGATACCTATGAACAACGAGAAATTGCGAGCTCTATTTCTGAGTTGGTGGAAAAAGTTCGACCGGAGGTCGTATACATTCCTCACTATGGGGACCTCCATTTCGAACACGTAATATGTCATCGTACCAGCCTCGTGGCCTGTCGCCCAACGGCCACAAATACCGTCAAGAAGATCTATGCATACGAAACGCTCTCGGAGACGGATTGGTCATTGCAGCACGAGTCATTCGCACCGAACGTATTTGTCAATATAAGTGATCATTTAGAAAAAAAGATTGAAGCTATGTCTGTTTATCGCACTCAGCTGTATCCTTCTCCAAGTAATCGCTCGATAGATTGCTTACGAGCTTTATCAAGGGTCCGGGGTGGA
>JABAHR010000942.1_pt8 | contig 10899 bp, 7 predicted proteins | sample 7062101 | NCBI WGS metagenome assembly JABAHR01 (sample SAMN14534553, study PRJNA622989) | marine sediment metagenome | biome: marine biome [ENVO:00000428]; feature: marine pelagic biome [ENVO:01000023]; material: deep marine sediment [ENVO:00002113] | place: India: Gulf of Kutch | collected...
GGCTTCATCGTCGTCTACCCGTTCGTGACCGACTACTCCGGAATGCGCATTCGCAACTGCTGGGGCTGGTGGATCGAGAGTGAGATCCGGCCCGGTGCGGGCGAGGTCGAGGATCTCTGGCAGATTGTCGAGCAGGTCAGCCAGGAGGTGCCCGTCGACGAGCGGCGCATCCACGTTGCCGGACTGTCCTCCGGAGGCGGCATGGCGGTCGCCGCCATGGTGGCGCATTCGGGCAAGATCGCCTCGGGCGCTGCGGTAGCGGGGGTACCCTACGCGGAGACCCCGCGTGCGGTTTCCAACGGCGTGCCGAGGGCGGCGGCATTCAGGCCGACGCAGCAGGTGGTCGACGCCATGCGCTCGGTGCTGGGCGAGGACGGCCGGCCGAGCCCGATCCTCGTCGTTCACTCCCACGCCGATCCCGTCGTCGACATTCAGGCCGCCATCAATCTTCGCGACTCGTGGGCTCAGTGCTACGGCATCGACACGGCCGTCCCGGCATCGGAGAGCTCCGGTGTCGGCGCCGGCGCTGCCTTCGTGCACCGACGCTACCGCACGCTCGGCCGGCGCTCCGCCATCGAGACGCTGTTCATCGAAGGGCGCGGGCATGGCTGGTACGGCGGCAGACCCGGAAAGTTCAGCTATCCGGCTGCGCCCGACGTCTCGGAGCTCATCTGGCGCTTCTGCAAGCGCCATCCTCTCGCCTCGCAACGACAGCCGATCAAGGCCGCGTCCATGCGCAAGACCGGCTGAGCTCGCGGGTATTCCTGAGAAGCATTGGCAGGGCTATTCTCCACAGGGCCTCGGCCACGGAGACGCTCTAATGGGTGACGACACGGTTTCGGACTCGCAGGGTTGAGCGACGATCCGTCACTGGTGGATCGGCTGCGTGACAATCGCCGCGGCATCTACTGGATGCTCGTCACCACCGGCCTGTTCACGAGCCTGGATGCGACCGCCAAGTACCTCGCCCAGGACTATCCGGTGCCCCAGGTGCTGTGGGCACGCTTCACCTTCCACCTGGTGTTCGTTGCCCTGGTGCTGGGTGTGCGCCTGAGCGTCACCCTTCACAGCCAGCGGCTGAGTCTGCAGCTGCTTCGCTCTCTGCTCATGCTCGTAACCACGGCCATGTTCTTCTTCGCCGTGCGCGCGCTGCCGCTTGCCGATGTCGTCGCCATCATGTTCGTGGGACCGCTGTTCGTGACCGCGCTGTCGGTGCCGCTGCTCGGCGACTACGTCGGGCCGCGCCGGTGGACTGCAGTCGCCATCGGCTTTCTCGGCGCGCTGGTGGTGGTGCGCCCGGGGAGCGGCATCATGCAGGGTCTCGCCGTTCTGCCGCTGCTCGCCGCGTTCTCCCACGCGCTCTATACGATCACCACCCGCAAGCTTGCCAGCCACGATCTGCCCATGACGACGCTCTTCTACACCGCTGCCCTGGGCGGCGTTGCGACCACCGCCATCGTGCCCTTTTTCTGGGTCACACCGGATGTGCGGGGCTGGCTGCTGATGGCGTTGCTCGGCGTGTTCGGCGCAGCCGGCCACCTGACGCTCATAAAGGCCCTCGGTTACGCCTCGCCGGTGGTGGTCGCACCGCTCACCTACGCGAGCCTGATCTGGTCTATCGGCTATGGCTTCGTGCTTTTCGGCGACCTCCCCGATGCGATGACGCTGCTCGGCGCGGCGCTGATCGCGGCGAGCGGCCTGTATGTCTTCCACCGCGAGCGCATCCGCGCCGCGGACGCCGCGCCGGCGCGTGACCAATAACCGTGCAGCGTTCCCCAATCTGGTGCAGCCGCCCGGCCCGATGAGCCGGATCTGCACGTAAGTCCCTGATAACAGTCCCCGTCTCGACCTGGCACGTATCGTGCTTTTGCGTCCACAGATGCGTGCCGCGGGGCTCGTCCCCGACCCCGCACGGACGACGATTCTGACGATACGAGGAGCAAGACGTGGAAACGACACAGGAACTTCAATACGCACTGAACACGCTCTGGTTCGTGCTTGCCGGTGCCCTGGTCATGTGGATGGCTGCGGGGTTCACCATGCTCGAGGCAGGGCTGGTTCGCACCAAGCACACGACGGAGATTCTCGCCAAGAACGTGGCGTTGTACTCGATCGCATGCATCATGTACCTGCTGATCGGCTACAACCTGATGTACGGCGAGGGCAACGGCTTCATCGGAAGCGGCCTGCTGCTTTCGGGCATCGCCGGTGAGGACGGTGTCTCCATCTACGGCGATGACGGCCCGACCCACGCGATGCATGCGGATTTCTTTTTCCAGGTGGTATTCGTCGCCACCGCCATGTCCATCGTCTCCGGCGCCGTCGCCGAGCGCATGAAGCTTTGGGCGTTTCTGCTCTTCGCCGTGGTTCTGACCGGTGTGATCTATCCGATCCAGGGACACTGGAGCTGGGGCGGCGGCTTCCTGGCCGAGCTCGGATACGTCGACTACGCCGGCTCGGGCATCGTGCACATGGCAGGCGCCGCGGCGGCGCTGGCCGGCGTGCTGCTGCTCGGTGCGCGCGCCGGCAAGTACGGCCCGAATGGAAAGGTGAATCCCATGCCCGGCGCCAATCTGCCGCTGGCGACCATCGGCACCTTCATTCTCTGGCTGGGGTGGTTCGGCTTCAACGGCGGCTCCGAGCTCTCCATGAGCAGCAAGGGCGCCGCCGACGCGGTGGCGACGGTTTTCCTGAACACCAACACCGCGGCGGCCGGTGGTCTCGTCGCGGCGATGGTGCTGGCGCGCCTGAAGTTCGGCAAGGCCGATCTGACCATGGCACTGAACGGCGCCCTCGCCGGGCTGGTCGCCATCACCGCGGGTCCGAACACACCGACGCCGCTGCTGGCGACCGCCATCGGCGCCGTCGGCGGCATCATCGTGGTGTTTTCGATCGTCACGCTCGAGCGCCTGCGTATCGACGATCCGGTCGGCGCCATCTCCGTGCACGGCACGGCCGGCATCTGGGGCATACTCGCGGTGCTGCTCTCCAACGAGGAAGCGACGCTTAGCGGTCAGCTCGCGGGCATCGCCGCCATCTTCGCATTCGTTTTCGTGGCGAGCCTGCTGGTATGGCTCGCGCTCAGAGCGACCATCGGCATCCGCGTCAGCGAGAGCGACGAGCTCGAAGGCGTCGATCTGGCCGAATGCGGCATGCAGGCTTACCCCGAGTTCGTGGGCGGACACTTCGCCATCTCGGACGCCGCGCCGCCCGCCGGGCGCAAGCGCCAGGCGCTTGCATCTTCCGTGCTCGCCCCTTCGGGCTCAGCGGCAGGCTGAGCGTTCATATCGTGCACCGCGCCGGAACGGATTCCGGCGCGGTGCTGTCTCTCCTGCAGGCGATGGCGAAATTGCAAAAAAATAATCGCGTGCTTTTCCCGCACCGGACTAGGAAGTCGATACCTCATGCGCGGACCAAGCGGGTGTGAAAAGATATGAACGCGGGTCGTCACGGCCGGCGATCAGCGTGACGCAATTTCCTATGTGAAGTTCCTTTTGAGCACGATATGCACACTGGGTCACAGTTCAAAAAGGTGCACTCGTCACAGATCCGACATCTCCCTATATTTTTTCAAAAGGGCGATGGGAAAGGGTTGCAACGTCGAGGGGCGTTGAAACCGACCGTCGCGTGTCGAACGGAAGGGGGAGCGGTACGATGTCCTGCAAGAGCCGGTGGCGGAGAGGTGACGACGAGCTGACAGGGACTTCCGGCAGGGACTTTATCTTCAGCGGCCGCGGCGACGACAGGATCGACGCCCTCGGCGGCAACGACTTCATCTGGGCAGGGCGCGGTCGCGACGTCATCGACGGCGGTGACGGCGGCGATTGGATCTGGGCCGGTCGCGGTAACGACGAGGTACATGCCGGCGCCGGTGATGACCGGGTCTGGTGTGGTCGAGGCGACGACACCGTCGTGCATTCCCTTTCGGAGAACGACGGCGCGCGCGACTTCTACCACGGCGGCCGTGGAAACGATCTGATCGTCCTGGAGGTGACTCACGCCGAGCATACGGCCGAGCTGCAGGCCGACTTCGACGCCTTCGAGGCGTTCCTGGCGTTGCCGGGAGAACACTGGAAGCAGCACGCCTTCCATTTCAAGTCCATCGGTCTCACCGTGAAAAGCTTCGAGCGCTTTGAAATCCGCTACACCGACGAGCTGCCGCTCGCCCCGATCAACGCGCCTCCCGTGGCCGAGAGCGACACGGTGCTCGTTGACATGGTCAACGATCCGATTCAGGAGGTCGAGCCGAACGATCCGAATGGAATTCCGCTGTCCACGTCCGCTCAGGTCATCGATCGCGCGAGCTTCCGCATCGCGCCGAGCAGCGATGTCGGCAACGATGCCCTGCCGCGGGTGTCGATCCACGGAACCATCTCGGGGAGTTTCCCCATTTTCGGTCCCGCGGCGAACGACGTGGACCTCTACGCCATCACGCTCCAAGCCGGCGAGAAGCTCATCCTCGACATCGATCACGCCTACGTCACGGGTAGTCAGATGAACGCCCAGCTGTTCCTGATGGACGAAAGCGGCGCCGTGCTCGCCGAGAGCGACAATGCAGGGACGGATCTCGGCGGCGGCGGATCGAGCTCGCCCTTCGATCCCTACCTGGAGTACACGGACGCCGGATCGGGCGGCACCTACTACGTGGCGGTCTCGGCGTTTGACAACGATCCGGGCTTTCCCGGCTACTTCGACGACGGCGGCGTCATGCCCGGTGACTACGTACTGAACATCAGCATCGACAACGCCGCCGACGACATCGGCGCTTTCGTGATCTCCGCGCAGACGCTGCTCGGAAACGACTCCGATGCAGACGGCGATGCGCTCGTCATCACGCGCGTTGGAAACGCGGTCAACGGAAGCGTCGAGCTGAGCGCCGGCGGCGACATCCTTTTCAGGCCTAATTCGCTCTCGCCGGGCGCGTTCGACTATACGGTCAGTGACGGCAACGGCGGCGAAGCCACGGCCACGGTCACCGTGAACGGTAATCCGCTCATCGGCACCGCCGACGCCGACGTTCTCGACAGCACGGGCGAGAACGATTTCATCGTCAGCGGCGGCGGAAACGACATCATCAACTTTGCCACGGGCTCGGGCAAGGACACCATCGCGGACTTCACGCCGGGCAGTGACCGCATGGCGATCACCGACGGCATGGCGGTCGCCGACATTCGGGCGCAGGGCAACGATACGCTGGTCCTCTTCGACACGGGCGATTCCGCGCTCGTGGTGGGCGTCTCGGGCGTAACCGACGCGAGCGAGCTGTTCGGCTGAGGGCAGCTTGCTCCGGCCCTCCACCTTCGGCCGGCGAATGTGCCCTGGGACGGTATCGGTACGTGACGAGAAAAAGCTCCGAGATTCGCCGCGCTCTGTCCGCGTGCGCCTCCGCGTTCGCGGCCACCGCGGTATTCAGCTTCTTTCTCAATCTCCTGATGCTGGTCGTGCCCCTGTACATGCTGCAGGTGTTCGACCGCGTGCTCTCGAGCCGCAGCGAGTCGACGCTGCTGATGCTGACCATCCTTGCCGGCTTCATGCTGCTCGTTCTCGGCCTCCTCGAGGCCGTGCGCGCGCGTGTGCTGGTGCGCACCGGGGTCAGGTTCGAAGGTCTTCTCAAGGATCGGGTGTTCGCGGCGGTTTTCGAGCGCAGCATCGGTGCGCCGGGTTCGACCCGCGCCCAGGCGCTGCAGGATCTCGACACGCTTCGCCATTTTCTTACCGGCGCCGGACTGCTCGCGCTGCTCGATGCACCGTGGACGCCGATCTTCATTGCCGTCATCTTTCTTCTGCACCCGTGGCTGGGCGTGGCGTCGCTCGGCGGCGCGCTCGTGCTGCTCGCGCTGGCGCTGCTCAATGAAGCGCTGACCGGCCGCACCCTGAAGGCCGCCTCGGAGCGCGCCATCGAGGCCAATAACTTCGCCGAGGCGAGTCTCAACAACGCCGAGATCCTCAAGGCTCTCGGCATGCTCGGCGGCATTCGCCGGCGCTGGTATCAGCATCGAATTGCCGCGGTGAGTCATCAGGCGCGCGCCAGCGACCGGGCCGGCCTGCTGCTCGCGGGCACCAAGTTCATCCGGCTCTACCTGCAGGTGCTGCTGCTCGGCATCGGCGCCTATCTCGCCATGCGGCAGCTCATCACACCCGGCGCGATGGTCGCCGCGGCGATCCTGCTCGGCAGGGCGCTGGCGCCCGTCGAGCTCGCGGTCGGCAACTGGCGCGGCTTCGTGGCCGCGCGCGCGGCCCTCGACCGGCTCAAGGCCCTGCTGAAATCGGTGCCTGCGGAGAAGCCCGGCATGCGTCTGCCGAGACCCGAGGGACGCGTGCAGCTCGAGCGCGTCGTCGCGACGGCTCCCGGCGGCGACGCCGCATCACCCATTCTCAAGGGCGTGAGCCTGCAGCTGCCCCCCGGAGGCGCGCTCGGCGTCATCGGCCCGACCGCCGCCGGCAAGTCGACCCTGGCGCGGCTGCTGGTGGGGGTCTGGCGGGCCTCGCAGGGCACGGTGCGTCTCGACGGCGCGGACGTGTTCGAGTGGAGCCGCACCGACCTCGGCAACCACATCGGCTACCAGCCCCAGGAAGTGAAGCTGTTCGACGGCACCGTTGCGGAGAACATCGCGCGCTTCGGCCGCATCGACGCGGATGCCATTGTCGCGGCGGCGCGCAAGGCGGCCGCGCACGACTTCATCCTGCGGCTTCCACGCGGTTACGACACCCTCATCGGTTCCAACGGGCACACCCTGTCGGGCGGTCAGCGCCAGCGCATCGGTCTCGCCCGTGCGCTCTACGGCGATCCGTCGCTCATCGTGCTCGACGAGCCGAACACGAATCTCGATCAGCCGGGAGAGCGCGCGCTGCTCGCGACCATGAGCGGGCTCAGGCGCGAGGGCAAGACGCTCGTCGTGATCGCCCACCGGCCGAACATTCTCGTCGACGTCGACAGCATTCTGTGCCTGAGTGACGGCTACGTGGAGGCGCTCGGGCCGCGCGACGAGATCATTGCCCGATACACCCTGCCGCCGCCGCTTCCGAGCCCGCGCTCGGGCTGCATCGTCTCGATCTCCGACAAGAGGCGCTCGGCGTAGTGCGCGCACGGACTTCTCCGCAGGCGCGCGCGCCGATGCGGCGTGAGGCGCCGCCGCCTTCGAATCCGCGCGCGTGGATCGTGGCGGGCATGCTGATCATCGCCGCAGCCTTCGGCGGTTTCGGCACCTGGGCGTCGTTCGCGTCGCTCGACAGCGCCGCCATCGCGCCGGGCGTCGTGGTGGTCGAGACCGACCGCAAGAGTGTTCAGCATCTCGAAGGTGGACTGGTGAAGGAGATCCTGGTGCGCGACGGCGCCAGGGTCGCGAAGGGCGACGTGCTCATTCGACTCGAGGACACCCATGCCAGAGCCATGTACGACATCGTGCGCGGCGAGCTCGATGCGGCGCTCGCCGAGCAGTCGCGTCTCGTCAGCGAGCACGAGGGCCGCGAGGACATCGTCTTTCCGGCCGAGCTGCTCGCTCGTGCGCACATTGCGAAAGTGAGCAAGGCGCTGCAGGGACAGCGCCATCTGTTCACGGCGCGGCGCAACGCGCTCAACGGGCAGATTGCGATACTCGAGCAGAACATCGCGCAGTTTCGCGAGGAGATCGAGGGGCTCAAGGCGCAGCAGGTGGCCCGCGAGCGTCAGCTGCGCATCCTCGAGGACGAGCTGCGGGGGCTGCGCAAGCTGCTCGCCCAGGGAAACGTGCCGCGCAACGAGGTGCTCGCCTACGAGCGCAAGATCGCGGAGCTCGCCGGCGAGAGGGGTCTTTTCACCGCCGACGTGGCGCGTGCCGAGCAGAGCATCGGCGAGGCCAGGCTGCGCATCGGGCAGCTGGAGAAGTCGGCCCGCGAGGAGGTCGCGGCGAAGCTCGGTGAGGTCCAGGAGCGCATCTTCGGGCTCGAGGAGCGTCTGGTCGCGGCCGAGGACGTGCTGCGCCGAACGGAGATCCGCGCGCCGAGCGACGGCGTCGTCATGGGCATGCAGGCACGGACGACGGGCGGCGTCATCGCCCCGGCGCAGGAAATTCTCCAGGTCGTGCCGGTCGGCGACCGCCTGGTGGTCGAGGCGCGCGTCGACCCCATCGACATCGACGACGTGGCTCTCGGCCAGCAGGCAAGCGTGCGGCTCAGCGCTTTCAAGCTGCGCTCGACGCCGATCATCCTCGGCACGGTCATCAATCTTTCGGCGGACAGGCTGGTGGATCCTCACAGCGGCGCCCCGTACTACCTGGCGCGCATCGAGGTGTCGAAGGAGGAGCTCGCCTCGCTCGGTGAGCTGCAGCTGCAGCCGGGCATGCCCGTGGACACGCTCATCAAGACCGGCGCCCGCACCGCGCTCAGCTACATGCTCTCGCCATTGACCGAGAGCATGGGGCTCGCCTTCAGAGAAAAATAGCGCGCCGCGCCGAGCCGGCCGTCTAGGTCGGCATGGGAAACGGTGCAGGGTCGAGAAAGCGCTCGAGCACGTTGTCGAGCAGACGCGATACGTCGTTGTCGAAACCGTTCGTCACCAGGCTGCCGCAGAAGGTGATCGAGCCGGTCGAGAACACGGCGCCGCCGCCGGGGCACTCGAAGAACGTCATGTCGGCGCGAATGAGATCCCTGGCGGGCTCCCCGGGCCACGTGACCAGGTGAGTGAGCATTTCCTCGGGCACCAGGATCCACGGTGCGTCCGGTGGATGGTTCTCGGAGCTCGCGACGACGATCGCGTGCGCCGGCGTTCCCAGGCGCTTGTCGGCGCGATCGAGCTCGAAGCCCGCCGCACCGTGGGCGGACAGGCCGTGATCGCCGAACACCTCGTCGTCGATTCCCTCGAACATCCACGCCACCCGCGGATCGGCCGCCTGCGGGCGCTTGCGGTAGTAGGAGCCGAGAAAATTCCCCTGCGCCGTGAAGCCGACGCCGCACAGATGCTGCGGCGGTCGGCCGTTGCGGCGCCACAGACCGCCGTACTCTCCGTCGAACTGGTTGTAGTATTCGCCCGGCTCGGCGGCCCAGGCGCGGATGCCGCCCTCGCCGCGGCGGATCTCGATGACGCCGTCCTTCTCCGGCGAGAGCGCGATCTTCCAGTAAAAGCCGTTGCCTCCCAGGTAGGCGAAGCGGCCGCCGCTGTCGCGGTAGGTCTCGAGCGCGTCGATCATCTCGCGCGTGTGGTACTCGGGATGCGAGCCGGTGAGCACGACGCGGTAAGGCTCGAGCAGCTCGGCGCCCTCGTGGTGCAGCTCCCAGTCCGTGATGATGTCGTAATCGTATCCCTTGGCTTCGAGCCACGCGTTCAGATGTGAATCCGCGGGGAAGTGGCGAAGGCCCGAGGCGCGGATGTCGGCGTAGGGATAGGTGAGATATCCGAGGCGCACGGTGAGCATCGGGCGATGCCACGAGGCGATGGAAATTCCACTGCCGTCGGTGTGGTAGTTGTAGGTCGAAAGGCCATACTCGCGATGATCGCCGGGATTGTGCGGATAGCCGCCCCAGTCCGCCGTCTGCCTGCGCCACGCCGCCTGCCACTGCGCATCGGCGGTCCACTCCGGTCGCGCGTGGTTGGCATAAACGGTGTAGGTGAACGTCGAGGCGAGCACGGCGATATCCGCCGACGGCCGCCCGCGGGGAGGCACCACGTGGAAGGGCACGTTCTCCTCGGCGTCACCGGCCGACAGCATGAGCGCATACACCGACGAGCGCGTGCCTTGCGGCACGGTCCACGCGAACGCCGTCGGCCACAGGCAGTCGTCGATGTCGTCCTCGTGGAAATGGATCGCGCCGTACTCGTCGGGTGCGTGGCGGTAGCACATCTCGTGACCGCTCCAGGAGGCGCCGGTCATGCCGCGGGCGGGGGTGTTGAGCAGGCGGCCGTGGAGACCTTCGGGTCCCACGTCGACGATGCGGCTGGTGGCGATTTCCCTGGAGAAATCCCAGCAGGCCACGGCCCCCCCGGGTGCATCACCCGCGGCCAGCGCGGCGAGCTCCTGCTCGCCGAGGGCGCGATCGTAGAGCATCGGCCGCTCGAGCTTGCCGTTGAAATGGCTGCCCGGCGCGCGCCCATCGGCGGCGGCCATCAGCAGCGCTCCGTCCGCGGCCGGTGACGCCGCGGAGCCGAGCGCGATGCCGGCGCTTTCCGTCACCGTCGCGCCGAACGGCGCATAGCCGATGCCGAGCGTGCCGGCATCGGCGTCGAAGGTGAGCCACACGACGTACCAGCGCCGCTCCGTCAACGATGACTCGCTTTGCACCTCCTCGAAGCCGTCGCCGTTGCCCATGCGGCCGAGCAGACGTCCGCGCGCGTCGATCATCAGGGCGAAGCCGCGCTTCGCGTCCGGGTCGAGACGCGCGAGGAGCGACTGCCCGCCCGCGGCGAGCTGCGTGGCGTACACGCGGCAGGTCAACGAGAAGCTCGCTCCCGAGAGCCACGCATCGAGGCCCTCGACGAGCGCACAGGATCCGCGCGGCACCGATGCCGGTCCGGGCTCGGCAAGCGTCGTGACGCGGGCGTCGACGGCCTCGACGCGGATTGCGGGTCCGGCCGGATTCGCGTCCGAGGAGACGACCCGCACCACGCGTGCCGTGACGGGCTGCCCGGTGGCGTTGGCGACCTGGAAGGAGATGGTCTCACCGGGGCGTACGGAGAGCCGGTCGGCATAGGCGGCGAGAGGCAGCATGAGCAGTTCCCCGTTAATCCCGTTGCTGGTGTCCGTGCACGCGAAGCAGACATACCCATCCGTCGATGCCCTCTCGCACGTGGTAGGCTTCCTTTCGCAACGACAGCGTCGCCGCCCGGCCCGACGCGCTCAGCGCCTCGACCTTGGCACGAAAGCCGCAGGCGTCGAATGCGCGCTCGTTGACCGAAAAACACACCAGACCGCCCGGCTCGACGATGCG
>JABAHR010022206.1_pt2 | contig 10898 bp, 10 predicted proteins | sample 7062101 | NCBI WGS metagenome assembly JABAHR01 (sample SAMN14534553, study PRJNA622989) | marine sediment metagenome | biome: marine biome [ENVO:00000428]; feature: marine pelagic biome [ENVO:01000023]; material: deep marine sediment [ENVO:00002113] | place: India: Gulf of Kutch | collected...
TCGTCGACGAGATCCGGGTCGAGGCCTTCTCGCGCCAGGAGACCGCGTTTCATGTCGGATCCGTACGCGTAGGCGCCGAGGGATCCGTCGCTCCTGCTCACGCGGTGGCACGGGATGAGCACCGGGACCGGATTCCTGTTGAGCGCCGTACCGACGGCCCGCACCGCACCCGGCTTGCCGATCTCCCGAGCGACCCAGCCGTACGGGCGCACCTCGCCGGGGGGAATCTCTGCGGTCTTGCGCAGCACCTCGCGCTGGAACGGCGTGAGGCCGCTGAGATCGACCGGGAGCCGGCCCAGCTTGCCGGTCTGCAACGCTCTCCCGGGTCTGGGCGGCGAGCTGCGCCGGCATGGTGTCGACCTCGACGACCGGCCGGCCCGGGTGCCGGTCTCGATAGCCGCCCCAATGCTCGGTAGGTGCGCAACCGACGATGCCGAGTTCGTTGAAGACGATGCACAGCGGCCCCAGCGGGCCGGCCATCACCACCATCCGGTCGACGGCTCCGGTCTCGATCAGGATGCGGTCGGCGAGCCCTGCGGGTGCGGCGGTGGCGAGACCGGCGAGGGCCTGTTCGACATCGCGGATCGTCGGCTCATGGATCACGGTGCTGCTCCTTCGGTGGCGAGGATCGTGCGAAGTCGCTCGATCCCTCGGTGAACATCGGACTTGACGGTGCCGGCGGGACGGTCGAGGGCCTCGGAGATCTCGGTGTATCCCATCCCGACGACGTGGCGGAGGACGACTGCCTGACGAACGGGGTCCCTCAACTGCGCGAGGCGCCGTTGCCAGGCGTCGTCCACGGCATCGAGGGCCGNNCGATCGCTCCAATGCCGTCGGGGGCGGCTTCCGGCGTTTCGTGCGGGCGAGATTGCGGCAGAGGTTCAGCGTGATCGTCCACAGCCACGGCTCCAGCCGAAGCGTCTCGATCCGCTCCCGCGGGTAGCGACCAAGCGCGCGGTACGCCCTGACGAAGGCCTCCTGGGTGACTTCCTCCGCATCCTGGCGGTTGCCGGTGAGCCGCAGCGCACCCGAGTACAAGCCGTCGTGGAGCGCGTGCACGAGGTCGACGAACGCCTCATCCCGTTGATCGGCGAGGCGGCTCGCGAGGCGGCCCAGGTCGGTTGCCTTCTCTCTCTCCATGATCATCAAGCTGGGCTCCTCGCCGAGGGTCACCCAACAGAACCCCGGGGGCGGCGGCCGGGTTGCATCACCCCTCGAGCACGAACCTTCGGACCACGTCGAGCCCCAGGGGACCGACTTCGAGGAGCCGGGTGTGGAAGGCCTTCGCATCGAACGCCGGGCCCTCCTTCTTGCGTGCCTCGTCTCGCATCCTCAGGATCTCCCGCTCTCCGACCTTGTAGGCGATGGCCTGGCCCGGCCAGCCCAGGTAGCGGTTGANNGGGCGTTCGCCGGGTCGAGGGTGGCGTAGGTCTCCAGCATCTCGACGGCGATGTCGTACGTCCATGCCTCGCCGGGATGGAAGGGCTGATCCTCCGGTAGCTCCAGCTCGAGGTGGGAGCCGATGTCGATGACGACTCGGCAGGCGCGCAGCATCTGGGCGGCGAGATAGCCGAACACGTAGTCGGGCGTGTCGAGGTAGCCGAGCTCTTCCATCAGGCGTTCGGCGTAGAGCGCCCAGCCTTCCCCGCTTCCGGCCATCCACGTCCACAGCCGGTGCATGCGGCTGAGCCGATCGCGCAGGGACGCCTGGATGCCGATCTGGAGGTGATGACCGGGGAAGCCCTCGTGATACGCGGTCGTCACGTTGTCGTACAGCGGTGTCGGCGTGCTGCGATCGATCGACCACCACACCGAACCGGCACGGGTGAAGTCTTCGCTCGGTCCGACGTAGTACGCCCCGAGTGAGCCACCCGGCGGGGCGAGCTTCACGTCGCAACGGCGGATGGGCTCTGGCACGTCGAAGTGCGAGCCGGCCAACCGCTCGAGTGCTTCCTCGAGCCGATCCTCGAGGAAGGCGACGAGGTCGCTCGGGGTGGCGGCCAGCCGGTCGGGATCCGTCTTCAGCACCTCCAAGGCCTTTGCCACGCCACCGCTGGCGACGATGCCTTCCGCAACCTCCTCCATCCGGGTGCGAAGCGCAGAGACTTCGCTCCACCCCCAGAGATAGGTCTCGTGGGGGTCGATTTCGGTGCCGAGCATTCGCGCCGCTTCCCAGCGATACCGCTCCTCGCCGACGGCGTCCATCGCGCCGGCATCGGCGGCGTACTCCTCTCGAAGGTACGCGGCCAGCTTGGCGAAGGCGGCTCTGCCGGCGGTGACGCCGGCGACGAGCCGGGCACGGAGCATGCCGTCGTCGATTCCCGCGTCGTCGNNTGCCGCCTGGCGGGCGGCTTCCTCGACCTGTCGGGTGGCCACGGTCATGCCCCGGCGGCGGCCTTCTTCGAGGGAGGCGATGTAGCTGGAGACCACCTCATCGAGGCGCTCGAGGCGGCTGGCGATGTTCTCCCATGCGCCCGCAGAGTCACGTTTCATGTGGTCGAAGGGCTCGCGCAGCCCCTGAACCGGCGAGGCGATCGAGTTGAGGTCGCGCAGGTGGGCGTCCATGGTGTAGTAGTCGATGAGGCGGTCGAGCTCGTCGTGGGCGACGGCAACGGCCAGGCCTTCCCACCGGTTCGTCGCCGGGGGCAGTTCCGCGACCCGACTCCGCATGTCCGTCAGGCGGGCGACCGCGGCTTCGGCGCCGGCGGGAGAAAGGTCTCCCCACCGATCGTCGTAGCCGGCTATGCCGAGGTAGGTGGCATCGCTCGGGTAGAGGTCGCAGAGCTCGTCGACGAGCGCGTCGCTGAGCGCGAAGATCGGATGGGACTGGTCGTAGGTCATGTGTGTTCCACGGGTGGCGACGCGAGCGTAGCCAGCTTCGCCGGGCGGGCGCTGCCGCCGCACGGAACGACAGCGGGGGCCGTCTCGTGGCGAGGTAGCCTGGGGGCGCAGTCGGGGGAGCCGGCCGCTACCGGCGGGGGTCACGAGAGGTGAACGCATGATCGGTCCTGAAGCGGAGACGGCGCAGCGGGGCGGGCCGGGGCGCATGGCCGTCTTCGTCGCATGGGTGGTCATCGCTCTCCAGGCGATCGTGCTCACGGCCGTGTTGCGCACCCGGTCGGATGTCCAGGAGCTCCGTGGCGACGTCGATCTGCTTGGTGCGGCAATCGACGTCTCGCCCCTCGACGCCGTGCCGGATCTCGGCGCTGCGGCGGGGGCCAGTCGGTCGGCGGCGCCGAGCCCCGGTCCTGCCGCCCCGGTCATGGGCGATCTTCCTCGTTTCCTCGGTTCGGGACCGGATCCCGCCCTCGGTCGTACGCTCGACGGGTTGGAGGCTCGCGAGTACTACAGCGACACCGACGTGGTCGTGGATCCGGCCGACGGCGTGGCCCGGGCGTACATGGTGTGGGCTCACTGGTGTCCGTTTTGTCAGCAGGAGCTTCCGCTCATGACCCAGTGGCATACGGCGAACGCGTCCTCCCTGGCGGGCTTCGAGCTCGTGTCGGTGACGACGGCGATCGATGATGCCGCGGCGAACCCTCTCGTGCCCTATCTCGACACCAACGGCTTCCCCTTCCCCGTGCTCGTCGATGACGACGGCGCCCTGGCACGACAACTCGGCGTGAACGCCTTCCCCTTCTGGGTGTTCACCGCTCCCGATGGAACGGTCGTCGGTCGTGCGGCGGGGCTCATCGAGTCCGAAGACCTCGAGCGGGTCTTCGCAGAGCTTCACGCGCTGGCGCAGTCCGGGACGACGGCGGTCGACTCCTGATGCGGAGACCCACAACGCATGCGGCCGCCGGATACCGGTTCCGGTGGGGGCTTGCCTCGTTGCTGTTCCTCGCATCGTGCGGAGGCGGCGACATCGGCTACCAGGAGATCGACGTCCCTGCCGATCCGGCGCGCAGCTCACCCGCGCCCTTGTCCGGCTCCGCCACCGAGACGACCTCGATCACGTATGCCCCGCTCGACCTGGCTTTCTTGGGTGTCGAGGCGTCTTCCTCGTCGGCTCCGGGCACCGCCCCTGCCGGGATCGAGGTGGGCTTCACGGAGGAAGGCCACCCGTACCGGGGGAGTCCCGACGCGAAGGTCACGATCGTCGAATACAGCGACTACGCATGTCCCTTCTGCGGGCNNTCTGGTGCGCTTCGTGTTCCGGGAGTTCCCGCTCGTCGCCATCCATCCGACCGCGCCGGCGGCACACGCCGCCGCCCTGTGCGCGGGGGAGCAGAGCCCGGAGCTGTATTGGGCCGTCCACGACGAGATCTTCGTTCGACAGGGCGAGTGGACCAACCTGCCCGATCCGAGGGAGTTCCTCGCGGCGCTGGCCGCCGGTGTGGGAGTCGACCCCGCGGCGTACGCCGAATGCGCGGCGTCCGGCGTCGGGCAAGGGGTCATCGAAGCCGGAATCGCGGACGGCCAGGCCCTGGGGTTCTCCGGCACGCCGAGCTTCCATCTGATCGCCGAGGACCTCGACGACAGCTACGTGCTGATCGGTGCGCAGCCCGTCGAGGCATTCGTCGCCTACCTGGATGCGCTGCTCGCCGGCGAACCACCCCCGGGCGCAACGGCGACGAGCGATCAGTCACAAGCGGCCCGTCTCCCGTTCTGGGCAGACGCCGCAGGGCTGCGGCCCGACCCGGATCGTCCCGGTGTCAACGTTGCCGGCGATCACTACCTGGGCAACCCGGATGCGCCACTCGTCGTCATCGAGTTCAGTGACTTCGAGTGTCCGTTCTGCGCCAGCCACGCGCTCGAGGTCCAACCCGTCCTCCACGAAGCGCTGGTCGAGACCGGCCAGGTGTTGTGGGTGTTCAAGCACCTGCCACTGTCGATACATCCGAGTGCCCCGGCGGCGGCCGTGGCGTCGGAGTGCGCCGGGGATCAGGGCCGCTTCTGGGAGATGCACGATCTGCTGTTCGCCACCGTCGACCGCTGGGCCGGGGAAGGCGTGGACACCGACGCCGCATTACGCGACATCGCCGGGGATATCGGCTTGGACGCCGGGCCCTTCGATGCATGCCTCACCGGCCGCGACGCGTTGGAACGTGTGCTGGCAGACATGGAGGACGCCCGGGGGATCGTCACCCAGACACCCTCGTTCGCACTCATCCAGGACGGCCGGGGCACCCTCCTCGAGGGCTCCCGGCCGGCCGATCAGTTCCTGGCGCTGCTCGAGGAGCGACTCGCCGAAGGCACCGGCTAGCGGTCGATGAGCAGGCCGCTCGGAACGGCTTCCGGAATCCGCTCGGCGACGGCATCGACCCGCGGGTCGGTGAGCGCCTCCAGGAAGGCGAGCAGGTCGGAGATCTGGGCGTCGCTCAGGTACTTCGGCGTCGCAACCCGCGCATCGAGGTAGCGGAGCACCGTAGCTGTGCGGTCCGAGTCGTCGTAGAGCAGCTCCATGTCGTCGCGGAGCTGGCCCACGTCGTAGTTGGCGAGGGCGGTTGCGGGATCGAGGTGGTGCCGGATGACGGCTTCGAGATCTACGTACGCGCCGTCGTGCAAGTAGGGACCGTTGACCGCGACGTTCCGCAGCGGCGGCGTCCGGAAGGCGTACGACTCGGTGACCGTTCCGGTCTCGCGGGCCCTGCCGAGGTCGTCGGGCGACTCGTCACCCTTGCCGGGACCGATCTGCGGCGAACCGATGTTGTGGTGCTGCTGATCCGTGAACAGGTTGCCGGCGTGGCAGGCGGCGCACCCGGCATCTCCATAGAACAGGATTGCGCCGCGCTTGGCGTCGTCGGACAACGCGTCCGCGTCGCCTGCGATGTAGGCGTCCCACGGCGTCTGATCGGCGGCGAAGACGTGGCTCTCGAACGCGGCGATCGCCATCGCCGCGTGCTGGAAGCCGAGGTCGTCGGTGGCGACGTCCGGGTATGCGGCGGCGAAGAGCTCGACGTATTCGGGGATCGCCAGCAGGCGCGCCATGAGTGCATCCCAGATTGCCGTCAGGTCGCCCTCGGCGATCGCGCCAAGCTCGTTCGGATTGCCGAACACGTCCACGTCGCCGGGTACGCCGCGCATCTCTGCATCGGAGGTCACGGGGAACATCGCCTGTACGGCCAGCACGCTCGGCATTCCGTCGGGCAGCCTTTCACCGGCGGGGGAAGTGAAGCCGTGCTCTGGGGTCCCCGCGACACGGCTGTCCCAGAACATCGTCACGAACTCGGAAGCGCCACGATTCCACACGTCGGGTGCATTGCGGGGGATCAGCGGTCGTCCTTCACCCAGCTCGCGGGCATCGCCGATACCGGTTCCGCCGGTCCCGATCGACACCGGGAGCGCGTCACCCGATCCGAATGCCGTGTGATGGCAGGTGGCGCACGCGATATCGCGGTTGCCGGAGAGCTCCTTGTCCCAGAACAACGATTCGCCCAAAGCCACCATCGCCTCCGGCTGATCGGCGTTGGCGTCGAGCCGCGTCAGGCCGTGCGATGCGATCGCTGCACGGAGCTCGTCGTCGAGCGATGGCCCGTCCGTCGACCTGGTCAGGGCCACCACCGTGAACACGCCGGCTGCCATCAGCAGCGCGGCGGCGAACCAACGTGTTGCGTTTCCCACCTGATGCCCCTCCCTGCCGCTCCTGAGGGGCGGCTTGATCGTTGCGGGATTATCAATTGTCGGAAATTCTGCAGTCAATGAGTCGATGGACCCACGAGCGCCCGCGTAGGGTGGCGAGGTGCCGGTGATGCCTTCCTTGCCCGCGGCGTTCGCATTCTACGGCACGCTCCGACGCGACGGGCGTGCGCTCGATCGGCTCGGCATCCGAGACGCCGTCACCTGGCTCGGGCCGTGCCTCATTCCCGGCCGCCTCTTTCGGGTGTCGTGGTACCCGGCGCTCGTCCGCGGTGGCGGCACCGTCGTCGGCGACCTGTTCGCGGTGCCGGACCTCGAAGCGGTGGAGGTCATCGACCGCTTCGAGGGATCCGGCTACGACCGGGTCGAGATGCGTCTCGCCGAGCCCGACCTGGTGGCGTGGACCTACCTCTGGAACGGCCCGACCGACGATCTCGACCCGATCGAGGGCGGCGATTGGCTTGCCGTCGAGCGGTGATCAGGCCGACGCCAGGCTCGCCGTGCTGAAGACGACGTGGAACGGTTGGCAGTAGATCACGATCGTGACGTCGCCGCTCAGATCGACGTCGAGCGGGATCTCGTAGTTCTGATCGCCCTTGTTGCCCTTGAGTTCGCCGAGATCCACGTAGCCGGGGGCCATCACGTCGTCGCGTGTCTCCACCGAGCCCGTCGGGGACAGGATCACGTGGAGGTCGGGGCCATTGGTGACGTCCAGGTTCTCGAATCGGAGGATGCGGCTGCCGTCCTCCAGCTCGTAGATCGTTGCCGTCCCCGATCCGCGGTGCCGGTCGTCGGCGTCCTGGAACTCGCCGGAGAACAGCACGACCGGACCGGTCGGCGGCCCGTCGGTGGCGTCTTCGGTGCCCGTGGCGGCCTGGTCGGTGCTGCTCCCCGGCTCGGAGGTGGAGGCGGGGCCTGCATCCGCTGCGGCGTCTCCGGCGGCGGCGCCGGCAGGGGACTCGTCCGTCCCTGCGGCAGGCGCTTCGGCGGGAGCGGCGGTCGGCTCGTCTGCCGCGACGGCGTCCACCGCCGGTGCCGCCGTCACCACCGGAAAGGCCTCGGTNNGGGACCCCAGATACCAGGCGAGGGCCAGCGCAGGGACGGCGATCGCAACTGCCGCGATCCTGATGCCGGTGCGGCGCCACAGTGGGGTGTGCTCGGTCTGCATCGGTAGCTCGTTTCGATAGATGACGGGTTGCCGACGGTCCCAACCTCATTCGCCGCAGCACATTTCGAAACGATTCATGAACAGATCGACCCGCCCGGCGCGAGTCGGGGCGCCCGCACCCGAGCGGACGCCCCGGGATGGCGAGTGGGAGGCTCAGCTGAAGACGGTCCTCGGCTTCTCTTCGAGTTGACCGTCGACGTAGATGTCGACCTTCTCGTTGTAGAAGCTGACCATGCCGGCGACGGCCACGCTCTCCGCCACCGGCGCCGGGTACCACCAGACCACGTTCTCGTGCACGTTCACGCCGGTGTCCACCGAGTAGTAGCTCGCCGTGCCCTTGTACGGGCACTCGGTCTGCAGATCCGTGGCGACGAGCAGATCGAGCCGGACATCGGTCTTGGGCAGGTAGTACCGCGCCGGCAAGCCGGTTTCGAAGAGGATCCGCGGCCGGACCGAGTCTGCGACCGTGACGCCGTCGATCACGACCTTGATGTGCCGGGAGCTCTGGAGGATGTCGACCCGGGAGTAGGGGTCGCGAGCGTGCACGAACACCTGCTCGTCCTCCTCGAACCATGCGTCCATCGCGTCCCATGCGAACGCGTAGTAGCCGGAGAGGCCCTCGATCGGAGACTCGGCATAGTGCAGCGCAGCCTCGGCCGCCGTCCCGCGAGCGGTCTTGACGTCGTGTATCGCGGCGTTCCCTCGGCTCGGCGACCGCTTCGACTCTCCGGTGGGGACGAGGAAGTCCGTCCGGACGTCTTCCGGGGGGAAGTAGTACGTCGGGAACCACGGTTTCTCCCACACCAGCTTCGGCCGCCTGGTGTCGGCTATCAGTTCGCCCCCGGAGAACACCCGGACCCGCTTCAGGCCGTCCTCGACTCGCACCCGGCCGCGACTCGCACCCATGCTGTTGCTCCATGTCTCGAGATCGTTGCTTCCCCGGCAACAACGGGGGGCCTCCCGCCATTCCGCAATGCCCAGACCACCTGGTTGAATGCCACGGGCAGAGGAGACGTGTTGAAGATCCTTTTCGCCGACAACTTCCCGGCCGCGCACGTTGCGGCTCTCGAGGCACGCGGCCACACCTGTGTCGTCGCTCCTGCGACGTCGGCGGAGGAGCTTCCGGATGTCCTCGCCGGTGTCGACGTGCTCGTGGTGCGGTCGACGAAGGTCACCGCAGCCGCGCTCGATCCCGCCGATCGCCTCGCACTCGTCGTCCGTGCGGGAGCCGGGGTCAACACGATCGACTGGCGTGCCGCCGCCGACCGAGGCGTCTATGTCGCCAACACTCCGGGAAGGAACGCGGTCGCTGTCGCCGAGCTCACCATCGGCCTGCTCGCCGCCCTCGACCGGCGGATACCCGATGCGGTGGCCGATCTGAGAGCGGGGCGCTGGCGCAAGTCCGACTATGCCAAGGCACAGGGCCTGGCAGGGCGCCGGCTGGCCGTCATCGGGACCGGTGCGATCGGCCGCGAGGTCGCCGCTCGGGCGCGCGCCCTCGAGATGGACGTCGTCGTCGAGGAGAAGCCGCACCGCGCCGCGGCGGCCGTCGCCGAGCTGCGAGCGCTCGGCTGCGTCTTCGCCGACCGGGCGGCGATGCTGGCGACCGCAGACGTCGTGACGGTGCACGTGCCGGCGAGCCCCGAGACGGAGGGAATGGTCGATGCGGACTTTCTCGCGCAGATGAAGGACGGCGCGTTCCTCATCAACACCTCACGGGGCGATGTCGTCGACGAGGAGGCACTGCTCGCCGCGCTCGATGCCAAGGGGATACGAGCGGGTCTCGACGTGTTTCGCGACGAGCCGGGGGAGGGCACGGCGACGTTCGACTCTCGGCTGGCGCAGCATCCCCACGTGTACGGCACGCATCACATCGGGGCGTCGACCGAGCAGGCGCAGGAGGCGATCGCCGCCGAGGTCGTCGAGATCGTTCGCGGCTTCGAGCTCGGCGTCGTTCGCAACTGCGTGAACCTGGCCGAGGGCGAGAGCGGCACCACGACCATCGCCGTCCGCCACCACAACCGCATCGGCGTGCTGGCGCGGGTGCTCGGCATCCTCGGCCGGGCCCACCTCAACGTGGAGCAGATGGCCAACCAGATCTTCGCCGGGGGAGCCGCAGCCATCGCCACCATCCACGTGACCGGCGACCTGGACGCGGCGACCGCAGACGCGATCGCTGCCGACGGTGACGTGATCGGCGTCTCGGNNCGCGGGCAAGGTCGCGAGCCCCCCGTTGGGCCAGCTCACGACCCGGGAGTGGTTTGCGCTGTCCCAGGGCAACCCACACAGCTTCCTGCACGTCATCCGCACCGAGATCGACAGCGAAGCCGGCGGCCCGGACCCGGCGCTGCACGAGAGTGCCGGCCGCAGCCGCCTGGAGGAAATGATGCGGGACGGTCTCCTGGTCCGCCCCGCCGAGCGGGCGTACTACGTGTACCGAATCGCCGCGGGCGGCCGCACGGCGACCGGTCTCGTCGCCGAGGTGCACGTCGCCGGCTACGCCGACGGCCGCATCAAGCGCCACGAGCACACCCGGGAGGCCACGGAGGAGCTGCTGGTCGCCCACCTGCGCCGGGTGGGGGCGCACAGCGACCCCGTGGCGCTGACCCATGCCGACGACGAAGAGCTGGAGGCGCTCATCGCCGCGGTGTGCGAGACGCGGGCCCCCTATGCCGACTTCAACGCCGGCGGGAGCCGCCATTCGGTGTGGGTGGTCGCCGACGCCCCCACCGTCGACGCCATCCAGCTGCGCATGGACCGGCTGCAGGCGCTCTACATCACGGACGGCCATCACCGGTGCGCGGCCGGGCTGCGATACGCGGAGGAGCGGGCCCTCTCCGATCCCGATCACGAGGGGACCGAGGACTACCGCTACCTGCTCGCCGCGCTGTACCCGTCGTCGGAGCTGCGGCTCCTCGAGTTCAACCGCTGCGTCGCGGTGCACGACGCCACCGCAGCCGAGTTGGTCGAGCGCATCGGGAAGGTCGTCGATCTGCAGTCCGTCGACGGCGATCCCCGGCCGACGCGGTGCGGGGAGGTCGGCCTCGTCGCGGGCGAGCGGCGATTCCGGTTCGCGCTTCCGCCCGCCGGCGACGGCGACGTGCTCGGCGGTCTCGATGCGGTGCGGCTCCAGGACGCGGTCCTGGGACCG
>JABAHR010006090.1_pt1 | contig 10896 bp, 12 predicted proteins | sample 7062101 | NCBI WGS metagenome assembly JABAHR01 (sample SAMN14534553, study PRJNA622989) | marine sediment metagenome | biome: marine biome [ENVO:00000428]; feature: marine pelagic biome [ENVO:01000023]; material: deep marine sediment [ENVO:00002113] | place: India: Gulf of Kutch | collected...
TACATCGTGCTCGTCGGCGGCGCGCCGCTCAATGAGGAATTCGGTACAGCCGTCGGCGCCGACGGCTACTGCCGTGATGCGGCGCAGGCAGCAGACATGGCCCCACGCATGCTCGAAAAACGCCGCGAGGAAGCCGCCGGTGCCTGATCGCGTACTCGTTATCGCCTGCGGCGCACTCGCACGCGAAATAATCGCGCTGAAACGTCGTTGCGGCTGGTCCCATCTGGACCTGCAATGCATTGATGCACGCCTGCACAACCGGCCGACGCTCATACCGGAGCGTGTCCGAGAGAAGATTCGTGACAACAGGGGCCGTTACGATCGCATCTTCGTCGCGTACGGGGATTGCGGTACCGGCGGCGCACTCGATCGCGTCCTCGACCTCGAGCAGGTGGAGCGATTGCCAGGCGCACATTGTTACGAGTTCCTCGCCGGCGGCGATCGGTTCGAGGAACTGGCACAGAGCGAACCCGGGACTTTCTACCTTACGGATTTTCTCGCGCGTCATTTTGACCGGCTCGTCATCGGACCGCTCAAACTCGATACGCACCCGGAGCTTCGCGACGCTTACTTCGGCAACTACACGAAACTGGTGTACTTGTCGCAATCAATCGACCCGAAGCTCGCGCGGCTGGCAAGACGGGCAGCCCGCCGCCTCGAACTGCAATTCGAACAGCTCCATTGTGGCTACGGCGCCCTCGAACAGAATCTCGAAACATGGTTGAAAAAGTCGAATGATGGTCAAGAAGATACTCGTTTACTGGCGTGACATCCCGTCGCAGATCATCGTGCAACGTGGGCGCCGTCGAGAAAAGGTACAGTTGAGTCCGCGCTTTCAGAAAGCGATCGATCGTGCCGCGATGCGTGCCGGCAAAGGCGGCAGTGATGCATACCTGTCCGAATGGCGCAGGGTGTCAACCACGCTGGAAACGCCTGATGATCTGCGTGAACTCGCCGAAGTCGCGGCGCAGGAATTCGAGGACCAGTATTCGGACCAGCGCCTGCAGGAACTGATTCGTGCCCACGGCACGGCTGGCGGTTGATCGCCATGTACCGAATGCGACATTGGGCGGTTCGCCGCGCACGCTGGCTGAAGGCATTGTACGCAGGGCTGGAGTGGNNCGATTGACCAAGGGTATCTTGCTCGACTCACAGAATTGCGGCCAGTGCATCGTCGGCTTCACCGGTTTGTCGTGCCCGATGAATTGCCCGAAAAAGATGCGCAACGGGCCCTGTGGCGGCGTTCGCCCCGACGGCGGCTGCGAGGTCAACCCGGACATGACCTGTGTCTGGGTGCTGGCCTGGCATGGCAACAAACGATTCAAAGGCGATGACTATCCCATCCAGGCCATACAGCCGCCGGTGGACCACAGGCTCCTCGGCCACTCGGCCTGGCTGCGCGAAGTGCGCCTGAAGAAACAGGCCCTGGCAACGGCAGGCAATGATGAACTTCGATGACGAACCGCTGATACCCGGTGAAGCGTTGCCGATACTGCCCGGACACGTCTCGCCTGGCCGCCTGGAGCGAGTATTGAGGGCCGGCGCTTTTGCCGTGACGGCGGAGATATCGCCGCCGGATTCAGCCGATCCCGAGGAGGTTTACAGCCGGGCGTCGCTTTTCGACGGCTATGTCGACGCAATCAACGCAACTGACGGATCCGGCGCAAACTGCCACATGTCAAGCGTCGGTATGTGTTCCCTTCTGACGCGCCGCGGCTACGCAATGGTGATGCAGGTGTCGGCTCGCGATCGAAACCGCATCGCGATTCAGGGTGATGTGCTGGGCGCATCAGCGATGGGCGTATCCAATGTGTTATGCCTGACCGGAGACAGCGTGGAAGTCGGCGATCACCCGGAGGCGAAGCCCGTTTTTGACCTCGACAGCCTGTCGATGCTCGAAATGATCAGGACGATGCGCGACGAGCGGCGCTTCATGAGCGGGCGCGAGTTAACCGACCCGCCGCGTGTTTTTCTCGGCGCTGCCGCGAACCCGTTCGGACCACCGGAAGACTATCGACCGCATCGTCTCGCGAAAAAGATCCAGGCCGGCGCACAATTCATCCAGACGCAATACTGTTTCGACATCGCGAAGTTCAAAGACTACATGGCGACTGTCCGGCATATGGGACTTCACGAGAAGGTATTCATCCTTGGCGGCGTGGGCCCGCTGGCTTCTGCCAGGTCCGCCGAATGGATACGAACAAACGTGCCCGGCGTGCACATTCCCGACGGCATAATCAGCCGGTTGAAAGGTGCGCAAAACCAGCGCGAAGAGGGTTTGGCGATCTGTGTCGAGCTGATTCGCGAACTCGCCGAAATCGAAGGTGTCAGCGGTGTCCACATCATGGCTTTTCGCCAGGAACGCTTTGTCGGCGAGATCGTTACGCGATCGGGGATCCTGGGCGGGCGCGTCCCGTGGCATCCGGGCCTTGCGAACATGGGCGCCGAGAGCAATGTGACCGGTGGCCCGGCCGCCGCTGCAACGGAGAACAACTGATGACGGAAACACTGCTGAGTTCGGCAACCAGGGAAGTGCGTATCGGCTTCGATCGACCTTTTGTGATCATTGGCGAACGCATCAACCCGACCGGGCGGAAGATCCTCGCCCAGGAAATGGCGAACGGCGACTTCAGTCGTGTCGAAGCCGACGCTGTGGCACAGGTTGCCGCCGGCGCCCACATGCTGGATGTCAACGCCGGCATTCCTTTGGCCGATGAGCCGGCGATCCTCGCCGAGGCTGTCAGGCTCGTGCAATCGGTGACCGACGTTCCGCTATCGATCGACTCATCGATCGTTGCGGCGCTCGAGGCCGGCCTCGCCGTGTACCAGGGGAAAGCGCTGGTTAACTCGGTAACCGGCGAGGAAGACCGGCTCGAGTCCGTGTTGCCGCTGGTCGCGAAACACGGTGCCGCCGTAGTTGCTATTTCGAATGATGAAACGGGCATTTCCGAAGATCCGGATGTTCGTTTTGACGTTGCGAAAAAAATCGTCGAACGCGCCGCGGATCACGGCATCCCGCGCGAGGACGTCGTCGTCGATCCGCTGGTGATGCCGATCGGCGCGATCAACTCGGCGGGTATTCAGGTCATGCATATCGTGCGCCGGTTGCGCGAAGAACTGGCGGTAAACACGACCTGTGGTGCGTCAAACGTCAGTTTCGGTTTGCCGAATCGAAATGGCATCAACGGCGCGTTTCTGACAATGGCAATCGCAGCCGGTATGACGTCTGCAATTACGAGCCCTTTGCATGCCGAGGTCATGCAGGCCGTGCTCGGTGCTGATGTCATGATGGGTCACGATCCTGACTGCGCCAACTGGATTCAGAAGTATCGGGAGCCCGCGGCCGACGGCGCGGCGCGCGGTCGTGGTGGCCGTGCCGGCCGCAAGAGGCGCCGTCAATCGGCCTAGTCCCGTGGCTGCCGAAGACGCGAGAATCGTATTTACACCTTCGGGGCGGCGCGGTCGCTTCCCGCCGGGCACGAAAGTGCTCGATGCAGCAAGAAGCCTCGGTGTCGATGTCGATTCGGTGTGTGGTGGCCGCGGCTTGTGCGGCCGCTGCCAGGTAAAGTGTGCCGAAGGCGAATTTCCCAAGCATGCGATCCTGTCGCGAACCGAACACCTGTCGCCGCCTGGCGCAGTCGAAAAACGTTTCGGTGAGCGACGCAAGCCACTGGCCGCCGGCCGCCGTCTGAGTTGCCAGGCGGAGATACACGGCGACCTGGTCATCGATGTACCAGCCGAGAGCCAGGTGCACCGGCAGGTTGTTCGCAAGAGCGCCGAGTACCGCGACATAAGGCTGGATACGACAGTCCACCTGTATTACGTCGAGGTCCAGGAGGCCAGCCTCGACGAACCGACCGGCGACCTGCAGCGATTGCTGCACGCCCTGGATCAGGAATGGCAGCTTGTCGAACTCGACGTGGATACAGCGGTGCTCAGGGGCCTGCAACAGGCGCTTCGCGACGGCGAGTGGAAGGTCACCGTCGCCATTCACAGGCAGTCGCGAATCATGGCCGTCTGGCCGGGTTTTCGGCGCGACGCTTACGGCCTCGCCATCGATATCGGCTCCACGACCATAGCTGCGCATCTCTGTAACCTGACTACCGGCGACGTCGTGGCGACCGGCGGCATCATGAACCCGCAAATCCGCTTCGGCGAAGACCTGATGAGCCGCGTGTCCTACGTCCTCATGCACCCCGAAGCGGCCGACGAACTCACGCACGTCGTTCGCAAGGGCATCAACGAAGTTATCGAGGACGTCTCGCGCGAGGCGGGCATCGAACCCGAGGAGATACTGGACGTCACGGTAGCGGGGAACCCGATCATGCATCACCTGTTCCTCGGAATAAGCCCGGCGGAACTCGGCGGCGCGCCATTTGCGCTTGCGACCGATAGCGCGCTCGATCTGCGGGCTCGCGACATGGAGCTGCGCGTCAATGCAGGTGCGACGGTCTACGTGCTGCCCTGCATCGCGGGCCACGTGGGCGCCGACGCGGCAGCCATGGTGCTGGCCGAGGAGCCGCACCTGCTCGAGGAGACCTCGCTCGTCGTCGACGTGGGCACCAATGCCGAGATCGTCCTCGGCAATCGCGATCGCCTGCTGGCCTGCTCGAGCCCGACCGGACCTGCGTTCGAAGGTGCCCAGATCAGCTGCGGGCAGCGTGCCGCGGCCGGCGCCATCGAGCGCGTGCGAATCGACCGCGAGAGTCTTGACGTCCGGTTCAGCATCATCGGCTCAGAGGCCTGGTCCGACGACCCGGGTTTCGCAGAGTCCGTGCAGGCATTTGGCGTTACCGGAATATGCGGGTCGGGCATCATCGAGGCGGTCGCGGAAATGTATCTTGCGGGCATCATCCGCGAAGACGGTGTCATCGATGGCGGGCTTGCCGATCGCTGCCCGCGCGTCGTGCCGGATGACAGGACCTGGTCGTTCGTACTCCACGAAGGGCAGCAGAGGATCGTCGTGACGCAGAACGACGTGCGGCAGATCCAGCTTGCAAAGGCAGCTTTGTATGCGGGCGTCAAGCTGTTGCTGGATCGTGCGGGAATAGAGGAAGTCGACCGGATCCGGCTCGCCGGCGCATTCGGCAGTCATGTCGACCCGACTTACGCGATGGTCCTGGGGCTGATCCCGGATTGCGACCTGGAAGCCGTCGAGTCCGCCGGCAACGCCGCCGGGACCGGGGCAGCCATCGCACTGCTGAATACATCGACCCGGGCTGAGATCGAGGCGATCGTCCGCGATATCGAGAAGATCGAAACCGCGGTAGAGCCCCGATTCCAGGAGTATTTCGTCGACGCGATGGCCATACCGAACAAGAGCGACGCGTTCCCGAAGTTGTTCTCTGCGGTGAGTCGCCCGCAATCCGGGTCGCAATCGGCTGGCAGTGACACCGGGCGTTCACGGCGGCGGCGGCGTGCGAGGTAGCAGGCGTTGAACAGACCCGACGCATCATTGCTCCGCCATCGCGATGCACTCGAAGTGCATTGGCCGTCCGGGCAGGCGAGTCACCTCCATTTCCTGTGGTTGCGTGATAACTGCAGCTGTGAGGAGTGCCGGGTCATCCAGACCAGTGAAAAGCGATTCATGATCAGCGACGTACCGGTGGATATCGCGCCGCTCGCGATGAGCCTGGACGGCGACCGCCTCGTCCTCGTGTGGCCGGATGGTCACGAAACCGTCTATACCGGGACGGATATAGAGGCGCTGCACGCGGTTGGTCCGGGCAGCTGGACGCCCTGGGACAGCAAGTTCTTTCCGGCGCGTTACCCGTTCAGGGCGTTCCTCGAAGCCGATTCGGTTGCCTCTGACGCGATTACCGAGTTCCTGGATAAGGGCGCGATCATCCTGCAGCAGGCACCGACGCAGCCGGGGACACTGGAGTCGCTCTCGCCGCGGCTTGGACCGATACGCGAGGTCCTGTTTGCTCGTATCCACGACGTGCAGGTTGACCCGGGCGGGTACAACGTAGCGCATACTCCCAATGCTCTGCCACCGCACAATGACTTTGCCAGTTATTCCTGGCCACCGAGCGTGCAGGCGCTGCACATGCTCGTCAATGAGGCTGCCGGTGGCGAGTCGATTATCGTCGACGGGTGGAACGTCCTGAGTGCGCTGCGCGAGTGCCACCCCGGCCACTTCCGGGCGTTGTGTGAACAGCCCGTACCTTTCAGGGAATTCGACGACGACAATGAAACGTTTGCGGTCGCGCCACTGGTGCGCTGTGACGCCGACGGTACCATCGTGTCGCTGCGGTTCTCGAACCAGCTCATGCAGGTGCTCGATCCCGGGGCGCCCGGCGTCGGCGAATTCTATCGTGCGTATCATGCTCTGTGCGGCCTGCTTGCGGCTAACGATGTAAAGGCAAGGTTTCGTCTCGGGGGCGGCGATATTCTGATCCTGGCGGCGCACCGGGTGCTGCACGGTCGCGAAGCGTTCGAAGCGGTAGGCAGGCGGCACCTGCAGGACGCCTATTTCGAACTCGATAACATCAGGAACCACCTCGTCGTTCTGAAACGCAAGGGGGTATACGGCAGTGGCTGACAAGGTCTCGTTTACGGCAATGGAACACGGTTCGCGCGAGGACTATGAGCTCCTGGCACGCCATGACCGGGAATTCGCTGCGCAACTGGCTGACAGGGTTCTGCAATGGCTGCTGCAGATGGACGGCGAATCGCCGTATCGGATCAGCCGTCTCGAACATTGCCTGCAGGCAGCGACGCGCGCAGAACGCGACGGCGCCGATGACGAAACCGTTATTTGCGCGCTGTTGCATGATATCGGCGACATCCTGGCGCCCAACAACCATTCGGCCGTGGCTGCGGATCTGCTTGCGCCATTTGTCAGTGAGAAGAACGAGTGGATTGTCCGCCACCATGGACTGTTCCAGGGTTTTTACTACTTTCATCATTACGGCATGGATCGCGACGCGCGCGACAGGTACCGCGGACACGAACACTTCGACGCATGCGCGGATTTCTGCGCCAGGTGGGACCAGGTCTCGTTCGATCCCGATTACGAGACTCAGCCGCTGGAGCACTTCGAGGGCCGCCTGCGCGCCTTGTTTGCGAAGGAGCCCAGGCCTTTTGTCTGAGGACATTGGTGTGAGAGGGAGTCGCAATCCCGACATCGCTGGTCGCCTGCGAGCTAATTGCAGGACGGCGACTGAATTAGACTGGCGTGCCGGAAATCTGCGCCGCGAAGACGCAATACAGGAACGAAGCGCATGAGAAAGCAGGCAAGAGTTGTTGTTATCGGCGGCGGCGTGGTCGGCGTCAGTGCGCTGTATCACCTGGCGAAAAAAGGCTGGGGCGAGGATGTGGTGCTGCTCGAGAAAGCGGAGCTGACGTCCGGCTCGACGTGGCATGCCGCCGGCCTGCTGCCGCTGTTCAACATGAGCTACAGCGTCGGCCAGGTGCACAAGTACTCCGTCAACCTCTACGGGGAACTCGAGGAAGAAACCGGCCAGCCGGTGGGCTTCGCCCGGGTCGGCAACCTGCGCCTCGCGATGAACGACGATCGCATGGACGAGTATTACCAGTACGCGGCGACCGCGCGCACGATCGGCATCGACGTGCAATTCCTGACGCCCGAAGAGATCGGCAAACTCTGGCCGCTCTGCAATATCGACGGCCTGGTGGGCGGCATCTTCCACCCGGAAGACGGCTACATCCAGCCAGCGGACCTGACGCAGGCGCTGGCGAAAGGCGCGCGGGCGCGTGGCGCGACCATTTACCGCAACACCGCGGTGCTCAACATCGAGCAGGCGACCTCGGGCGGCTGGGTTATCGAAACCGAAAAAGGCCGCATCACCTGCGATCATGTGATCTCGGCGACCGGCAATTACGCGCGCAAGACCGGCGCGATGGTGGGCCTCGACATACCCGTGATCCCGGTGGAGCACCAGTACATCGTGACGGAACCGCACCCGGCGTTGCAGGAGCGCAAGAAGGAGGGCCTCCCCGAGCTGGGCGTGCTGCGCGAATCGGACGGCTCCTGGTACCTGCGCGAGGAGAACAACGGCTTCATCCTCGGCCCTTACGAAAAGGGCGCGCCGGCCTGCTACGTGGACGGTCCCGACCCGCGCGCGGAATACGAACTGTTCCAGGAGGACATCGAGCGTCTGGAGCCGCACATCGAGGCCGCGATGAACCGGGTCCCGGCGTTCGGCGAGGTCGGCATCAAGAAGGTCTACAACGGCGCCATCGCGTATACGCCCGACGGCAATCCGATCATCGGGCCGGCCTGGGATCTCGACAACTTCTGGCTCAGCGAGGGGCACAGCTTCGGCATTACGGCCGCCGGCGGTGCCGGCTGGCAGCTCGCGGAGTGGATCGTGGAGGGCGAACCCACGATCGACATGCTGGGCGTCGAGCCACGGCGTTTCGGCGACTATGCGACGAAGAAATACCTCATCGAGAAAAACGAAGAGGCCTATGCGCATGTCTTCGTCATGCATTATCCCGACGAGGAGCGGCCGGCCGGCAGGCCGTTGCGGACGGCGCCGTGCTACGAGCGCATGAAGGCGCACGGTGCGGTATTCGGCCAGAAATTCGGCTGGGAGCGGCCGAACTTCTTCGCGACCGACGGCATGCCGCAGGAAGACGACTGGTCTTTCCGCCGCTCGCGGTGGTTCGAGGCGATTCGCGGGGAAGTGGCGAACACCACGGAGAACGTCGGCCTGCTCGACATGACGGCGTTTGCAAAATGCCGCGTGTCGGGGCCGGGTGCCGAGGCATTCCTCGACGGGTTCGTGGCCAACAGCCTGCCGACGAAGGTTGGCGGTATCGCCCTTGCGCATGCGTTGAACAGCAGGGGCGGCGTGCATTCCGAGTTTACGATTCGCCGTGAATCATCCGATTCGTTCTATCTCGTGTCCGCCGGCGCGCTGCAGCGCCTCGATCACGACTACCTGAAGAAGCACATGCCGCGCGACGGCTCCGTGCAGTTCACGCAGCTGACGGGCGCGCACGGCGTGCTCGTGCTCGCCGGCCCGAAGGCACGGTTGCTGCTCGAGAGGGTCACGGATGCCGATCTGTCCAACGAGGCATTCCGCTGGCTCACGGCACAGGACATCGTCGTCGGCATGGCGCCCGTCAATGCGATGCGCGTCAACTTCGTCGGCGAACTCGGCTGGGAACTGCATCACGGTATCGAATACCAGAACCATATTTTCGACACGCTGTTCGCGGCCGGCGCCGACCTGGGGCTGAAGCCGTTCGGCATCCGCGCCATGGACTCGATGCGGCTCGAGAAGTCCTACCGCATGGTGGGCACGGAACTGTCGATCGAATACTCCGCTTTCGAATCCGCCATGGATCGCTTCGTCAAGGCGGACAAGGGCGATTTCCTCGGCCGTGACGCGCTGCTCGCCTGGCAGGAGGCGGGCATGAACAATCGGCTGGTGACGCTCGAAGTCCACGAGGCCGATGAAGCGGACGCGCTGGGCAACAACGCGCTGCTCAAGGACGGCGAAGTGGTCGGCCGGGCAACCAGCGGCGGTTACGGTTTCCGTGTTGGTAAGTCGCTGGCGCTCGGGATGGTGAAGCCGGATCTCGCCGAGCCGGGCTCGGAGCTCGGTATCGACATCCTCGGTAAGACCTACAAGGCCAAGGTCATCCCGGACAGCCCGTTCGATCCGAAGAACGAGCGTCTTCGCGACGTGAACGGCGCCAATGACCAGGGCTAGCGGACGTTGCCTTTGCGGCGCAGTGCGCTATGTTGTGCATGGCCCCTTGCGCGACGTGAGCTATTGCCATTGCTCGCAGTGCCGCCGAACGAGTGGTCACTATGTCGCAGCCAGTGCCTGCGAGTCAGGCCACCTGCAGCTCATCGAGGACAGCGGGCTGCGCTGGTACCGTTCGTCGGCGGCGGCAGAGCGCGGCTTCTGCAGGCACTGCGGGTCGAGCGTGTTCTGGCGGCCCGCTCACGGCGCGCATATCAGTATCATGGCGGGAACACTCGACGTACCCACGGGTCTCGCAGCTTGTGAACACATCCATGTCGACAGCGCATCCGACTATTACGTTATCGATGACGGGCTCCCCCGGTTCGCCGGGGACACGCCGCCGGAGATGGTAACGTGAGGAAATACTCGGCATTCAGCCTGCTGCGGCACGCACTCGGCCACAACCGTGGCTGGCGCGAGGCGTGGCGCAGCCCGGAGCCGAAGCGCGAGTACGACGTCGTCATCGTCGGCGGCGGCGGCCATGGACTCGCGACGGCTTATTACCTGGCGAAGGAGCACGGCATCCGCAACGTGGCCGTGCTGGAAAAAGGCTGGATCGGCGGCGGCAATACCGGCCGCAACACGACCATCGTGCGCTCGAATTACCTGTGGACCGAGGCCTCGCTGCTCTACGAGCATTCGATGAAGCTCTGGGAGGGCCTGAGCCAGGACCTCAACTACAACGTCATGTTCAGCCAGCGCGGCGTNNGCAGGACATGCGCGACATCGAGCGCCGCGTGAATGCGAACCGCCTGAACGGTATCGATGCCGAAGTGGTGAGCGCCGAACGCATCGCTCGCGACATCCCCTGGATCAACACTTCTCCGGATGCGCGCTACCCGATACTCGGGGCGTCGTTGCAAAGACGTGCGGGCGTCGCGCGCCACGACGCGGTCGCGTGGGGGTTTGCGCGCGCCGCGGATGCGCGCGGCGTGGACATCATCGAGCAGTGCGAGGTGACGGGCATCGTTCGCGACAACGGCCGGGTGACAGGTGTCGAGACGACGCGCGGCACGATCCGGGCGGCGAAGGTCGGCGTCGTGGTGGCGGGCAACGCGAGCGTACTGGCTGCGATGGCCGGTCTGCGCCTTCCCGTCGAAAGCCATCCGCTGCAGGCGTTCGTGTCCGAGCCGCTGAAACCGGTGCTGGATACCGTGGTCATGTCGAA
>JABAHR010010673.1_pt1 | contig 10893 bp, 8 predicted proteins | sample 7062101 | NCBI WGS metagenome assembly JABAHR01 (sample SAMN14534553, study PRJNA622989) | marine sediment metagenome | biome: marine biome [ENVO:00000428]; feature: marine pelagic biome [ENVO:01000023]; material: deep marine sediment [ENVO:00002113] | place: India: Gulf of Kutch | collected...
ACAACGCATGGACAATCAACGACTGCTGGTCTGGGCCACCTTCGGCATCCTGCTCTGGTTTACCTACCAGACATGGATGCAGGACTACGGGCCGAAACCTGTCGCCGTCGAGCCACAAAGCGAGACGACACAAGCGCCGGCCCCCGCCACCAGCCCCGACGTAGAAGAGCTGTCGCTGCCGGAGCTGCGCAGCGTCGGCGTCGACGAGTCCGGTGATGCGCTACCCGACGATGCGCCCGCGGCGACGGCGGGGCAAGACGGCCCTATCACCGTACGAACCGACGTCCTGGAGTTGCAGATCTCACCGCGTGGCGGCGCGCTGGTCCGGGCAACGGTGCTCGACTACCCGATCCACAAAGACGAGCCGGGCAAGCTCGTCCAGCTCCTGAGCCCGGAGCGCAGCAATCTCGGGCTGATTCGCACCGGCCTGCGGAGCGCGACGGGCCCCGGCGCCGATCAGGACACCCTGTTCATCTCTCCTCGCAGCGAGTACGCGCTTGGCGATGCGGAGCAACTGGTCGTGCCGATGACGTGGACCGACCCAAGTGGCGTCACCATCGAAAAGACCTTCCACTTTACTCGCGGGAGCTATGCCATCGTCGTGGAGCAGGCACTCGTCAACAACAGCGGCCAGCCGTGGCGGGGTGACCAGTATACGCAGCTGCTGCGCCGCTCGAAGGGCATCGAGCGCTCGATGTTCGACGTGGACTCCTACTCATTCGACGGGCCGCAAACGTACAACGGCGACAAGGCAGAAAAGCACAAACGGGACGATCTGCAGGACAAGGGACCCGTGGAGTTTTCGACGCCGGATGGCTGGGTGGCTGCGATTCAGCATCACTTCCTGAGCGCCATCATCCCGGAAACCGGCGCGCCACACGTCTACCGGGTAGAGGTGAAGGGCGACACGATGATCGCGAGCGTCGTCGGCGCGAAACGCACCGTCGAGCCGGGGGCATCAGAGACCTTTTCGCGGCGGCTGTTCGTCGGGCCGAAGATCCAGTCGCAGCTCGAGGAACTGCACGAGCGGCTCAAGCTCACGGTCGACTATGGCTGGCTGACGATACTGTCGCAGCCGATGTTCTGGCTGCTCGCATTCATCCACGACTACGTCGGCAACTGGGGCGTATCGATCATCCTGGTCACGGTGCTCATCAAGCTCGCGTTCTACAAGATGACCGAGACCAGCGGCCGCTCGATGGCGAAGATGCGTAACCTGCAACCCCGCATCAAGACTCTGCAAGAGCGCTACAAGGACGATCGCCAGCAACTGTCGCAGCAGATGATGGACCTCTACAAGCGGGAGAAGGTCAACCCCGCGGCCGGCTGCCTGCCCATATTGATCCAGATGCCGTTCTTCCTTGCGTTCTACTGGGTGCTCATCGAGAGCGTTGAAATGCGCCAGGCGCCGTTCGCGCTCTGGATCACCGACCTGTCGACACGCGATCCGTATTTCATCCTGCCGCTGATCATGGGCGCGGCGATGCTCCTGCAGCAAAAGCTGAACCCGGCGCCCGCGGACCCGGTGCAGGCGCGGGTCATGCAGATCATGCCGATCATGTTCACGGGCTTTTTCGCGTTCTTCCCCTCGGGCCTCGTCCTGTACTGGGCGACCAACACCGTGCTGTCCATTGCTCAGCAGTGGAAGATCAACAAGGTCGTTGAGAAGGAAGACAAAGAAAGGAAGCCCGGCAAGAAGAAGAAGCCGCGGGAGTGACGGACGGCCGGCGGCCGCAAGGCGGGCCGCCGGCGAGAGCCATGATCAGTGCGTACCGGCAGGGCAATACACGCCAATCCGGCCATCGGCCGCTAACCGTTGGCCTTGTCCTTCGGGTTTCGCATCTGGATGTTGCCGTTGAACGTTGCACCTTCGGTAATCGCAACGCGGGGCGCGATGATATTCCCGTCGACGACACCGCTTTCACGAACCGTCACGCTGACCGTGGCTGACAGATCCCCGGTTACCTTGCCCTCGATGAATATCTTGGTGGCATTGACGTTGGCGATAAGCTGTCCCTTGGGCTTGACCGTCAGGCAGCACTTACCCTGATTGATCGTGCCCTCGACCTTGCCCTCGATGACGAGGTCTTCGCCGGCCGACAATTCGCCCTTGAAGTGCAGGGTTTCGCCGATCACGGATACCGGCTCGCCGGCCATCTCGGGTTCCTTGCGAACGGATTGCGGTACGTCTCGCAGGGCGATTACCTGAGAATCCGTCAGCGCCGGGTTGTCGTCGCCCGGGCTCTTCATGAATTGTGTATCAGACATTTCGACTCTCCCGGGGTCTCATGCGGCATCGGCCGATTTCTTGGCCACCTTTTGGGCCTTCTTGGCCGGCGAGGACTCTTCCTTGCCGCCGTCCAGGTCCGCGGCAACCGCCTCGGCCGGCTTCGACTTCGCCGTAGCGTCGCCCGACTTCGTGAATCCCTTGCCGGTCATATCGATGTTGCCGTTGAACGAGGCCCCCTCGAGCAGCGAGACCGTCGGGCTCGAGATGTTGCCGTTGATGTTCGCGGTCTCACGGATCGTGACGGACTGCGTACCGTGGATGTCGCCTTCCACGTTACCTTCCACCGCGACGTACTCGGCGGATACGTTGGCCGTGACGCGACCGCTCTCGCCGATGGTGAGGCTCGAGGAATGCCGGATGGAACCTTCAATGCTGCCCTGGATCAGCAGGTCTTCCTCGGCCGTGAGTTCGCCCTTGAACTTGAGTGTCGGCCCGAGAACCGATGCCTTCCTGGGCTTTGCTGTGTCGTACGGATTGCTCATATCTTCCTCCCTGCGGCGGTGGGCCGCGCTGACCCGACTGGCGGTTTGTGCACCCTGAAGTTTGGAATTGGTTCACGGTTTTTGCGGTGAACCCGGTCACAAAAATCCGCAGGCCCGCGGCGAGCCCATCGCGATTGCGAAAAGTGACTTTCTTATTCTGCATGTCGGGGTTACCTGTGGTTTCATTACGCCATGCCGGCGCCTGACGACACGATAGTCGCCCTTGCTACGCCTCCCGGGGCGGGCGGTGTCGGCGTCGTGCGAGTATCGGGCGGTGATGCAGAGCGCATCGCTCGCGTCATGGTGGGCTGCTTACCGGAGCCGAGAGTGGCGACCGTAGCGACTTTCGTGGACGAGGGGGGCGAGCCGCTCGACAAGGGCCTTGCGCTGTACTTCCCGGCGCCCGCTTCGTTTACCGGCGAATCGGTTCTGGAGCTGCATGGCCACGGCGGTCCCATCGTCATGTCACTGCTCGTGGATGCGGCCGTTGGCCTCGGCGCGAGGCGGGCCGAGCCCGGTGAATTCACGAAGCGCGCATTCCTGAACGACAAGCTGGACCTGGCCCAGGCCGAGGCCGTTGCCGACCTCATCGAGAGTGGCACCGCACAGGCCGCGCGCGCCGCCCTGCGTTCGCTGAACGGCGCCTTCTCCGAGGTCGTCAACGACCTGGCCGCGCAGCTGACGGCGATTCGCGTTTACGTCGAGGCGGCCATCGATTTTCCGGACGAAGAGATCGACTTTCTTGATGACGAAGAGCTCGCTGAACGGCTTGCGCGCTGCGCGACGGCTTTCGAGGCGCTGTTGTCCACAGCGCGTGTAGGGCGCGTCATGCGTGACGGCTACCAGGTCGTGATCGTCGGCAAGCCGAATGCGGGCAAGTCCAGCCTCATGAACCGGCTGTCCGGTGAGGAAACGGCGATCGTCACGGAGATCGCCGGCACGACACGCGACGTGCTGCGGGAGCGCATCAACATAGACGGCCTTGCCGTCGAGCTCGTCGACACGGCAGGCTTGCGCGACAACCCGGACCGCATCGAGGAAGAGGGTATCCGCCGGGCCCGCAAGGCTTTGGCCGAGGCGGACGCGGTGCTATGGATACAGGATGCGACCGAGGCGGTGCCGGACAACATCGAAGAGCCGGTCCGTGACGACGTGCCGGTTACGATCGTGCGCAACAAGATCGACCTCACCGGCGACCGCGCCCAATTCGTAGAAGGTGGGCTCCCTGTCGTGATGCTCTCGGCGCGGACAGGCGAGGGGCTCGAGGCATTGCGCCAACATATCCGCGAGCTGGCAGGGTTCCGCGACCTCGGTGAAAGCGCGTTCACTGCGCGCCGCCGACACGTGGAGGCGCTGCGCGATGCACAGCAGCGCTTCGAAGCGGGGAGAGCCGCATTGCGCGATGCGCGGGCAGGCGAATTGTTGGCAGAGGAGTTGCGGCTCGCGCAGCAGGCGCTGGGCACGATAACCGGTGAAGTCACGGCGGACGATCTTCTCGGCCGCATATTCTCGGAATTCTGTATCGGCAAATAGGGCGCAGGCGGCCGGCTATTCTGCCGTTGCGTCGGGCAGCCTGAAATGCGGTTCAGTAATCGGCATCTCCACGACCGGACCGTAGCCGGCCGCGCCATCGCGGATGGTCTCGGCGTCGCCGAGGAGCACGAAGAGCAGGTTGTCCGGCGCGGGGAACACGGCCTCGATCACTTCCGCGACTGTCGGCACGGCTGTCGACCGGAGCGCCAGCTCGTATTCGTTGATGTACGCGGCATCCAGACCGAAGGCTTCCAGGCCCGCGAGCTGCCTCCCCAGCTGAGCGGCCGTCTCCAGCGTCGTCGGGAACTGTCCGAGGATGTAGTTCCGCGCAGAGTCGAGCGTCTTCTCATCGACGCCGGCTTCGTGCAGCCGCGCCAGCACGCCGAGCGCCATGTCGATTGCCTCGAACGATCGCTCGGTCGGCGTGTACGAGATGATCGCCACCGATCCCGGCTGCGTTGCCTTGGAGAGCTGGGAGCGTGCGCCGTAGGTGAGGCCCGACACTATCCTGAGTTCCGTGTTGAGCATCGACGTGTAGCGGCCACCGAACACCGTGTTGGCGATGTCGAGTGCGGCGCGCTTGTCATAGTCACGCTCGACGCCGACGTTGCCGAGCCAGAAAAAGGTCTGCGTGGCACCGGGCTTGTCGATCAGCAGTACGCGGCGCCCGCTCCGCGGCGCGGGCCGCGACACTTCGGGCAGGGGAGCGGCGGCCGGGCGCCAGTCACCGAAAGCGGCAGCCAGCTTCGCAATCATCGCTGCTGCATCGAAGTCGCCTGTTACGGCGATGACGAGACGGTCGCCGCCGAGCTGCTGCCGGTAGAAGTCCATGATGTCGTCGTGACCGATCGCGGCGAGCGACGTCTCGCTGCCGCCTACGGGCTTACCGTACGGATGCGCGCCGAATAGGAAGGCCTGGCCGTAGATCGGCAGCAACGCGCCGAGGTTCGTGTCCTTTGCGGCGCGGATGAAGTTGATCGAGCGCTCGCGCAGCTTCTCGAACTCGGTTTCGTCGAGCTTCGGCCGCAGCAGCATGTCGGCCAGCAGTTCCACCATCAGGTCGGCGTCGCGGGCGAGGAAGTTGCCGGAGATCGAGATGGATTCGAGATCGGCGCGACTCGAGAGCGTGCCGCCGGACGCGTCGATAGTCTCCGCGAACTGTGCCGCATCGCGATCTCCCGCCCCCTTTTCGAGCAGCGATGCGACCAGGTTCGCGAGACCGCTCAGGCCCTCCGGATCCATGACCGCTCCGCCGCGCAGGATCGCCGTCGCGGAAACCAGCGGCACATCCGGCTTCTCGCTCAAAAGCAACACCGTACCGTTGGGGAGCTCGACGCGGTCGAAGTCCGGCAGGGTGACGCCCTCGGCTGAAGCGATGCCGGCCTGCAGCACCAGGCTCAGCGCAGCGATGGACAGGATGGCGCGCAAGGGCCTCATTCGCCCCCCTCCGTTGCCGGCGCGTACAGGGTGCCGACGGTCGCGTTGTCGCGGCGGAACACGGATACCGCAACTGCTTTCAGGTCGTCCGCGGATACTGCCTCGATGTTGCCGGGCAGGTCGAAGAGTTTCTCGTAGCCGCCATGGAATACGGCGGCTTCACCGAGGCCGGCCGCCTTGCCGCTGATGGTCGCCATCGAGCGCCAGTAGTCCGCCAGTGCCATATTGCGCGCCTTCGCGAGCTCGTCGTCGCTGACACCCTCGGCGGCGACGCGAGAGAGCTCCTCGATGATGCGCGCCTCGAGCCGGGCGAGGTCGCCACCGGGCGGCAGCGTGGCGTAAAAGTACACGAGCCCCGGGTCGAAGCCTTCGAACTGGAATCCGCCAACCGAAATCGCGAGGCGCCCCTCCTCGACGAGCGCGCGGTGCAGTCGGGACGAGTCGCCGTCGACGAGTATGCTGAGAAGGAGATTCATCGCGAGAGATTCCGGGTCCGCTGCACGGTCCCCGTGAAACGCGATGTGCAACATCGGAGTCTGGGCGTCGGTCTCGATGACCAACCTGCGCTCGCCCTGTTGTTGCGGCTCCACGGTACGGACCTCGGCGGGCGGGTCCTGCGCAGGGATGTCCTCGAGATACTCTTCCGCGAGGTCGAGGATCTCCATCGGCGTGACGTCACCGGTGAAAACCATCGTAATGTTGTTCGGCGCGTAGTACGTTCGGTAGAAACTCTCGAGGTCCTCGAGCGTCCAGGACGCGATGTCCGACGGCCAGCCGATGATGGGGAACTGGTAGGGGTGCGCGACGTACGCCGTCGCACGCACCTGTTCCAGCAGCCGGCTGATGTTATTGCTGTCGACGGTCTTGCGGCGTTCCGAAACGATCACGCCACGCTCACTCTCCACCGCTTCCGGGTCGAAAGCGAGGTTCTGCAGCCGTTCGGCCTCGAGCTCGAAAACGACCTCCAGCGCCGATCGTGGAAACCAGTCCTGGTAAACCGTGACGTCGTTCGACGTGTAGGCGTTGTTCTGGCCTCCGGCTGCTTCCATGATGCGGTCGAACTCGCCTGGTTCCAGGTTCTCTGTACCCTTGAACATCATGTGTTCGAAGAAATGCGACAGGCCGGTGATGCCGGGATACTCGTTGCGCCCCCCTGCACGCACGAAGTAAGAGAGTGCGACGTTCGGTATGTCGTGGTCCGGCCAGACGATGATCTCGAGCCCGTTGTCCAGCGTGACGCTGCGGATTTCGGGGGGAACGCCGGGCGTCGCTGAAGCCTCCATCTTCGGGCCGAGGTCGAGCAGTGCCGGCGGCTCCGGGAACAGGCGGCCGACGATCAGCGCGGCCAGCAGCAGCACCGACACCACGGCGAGTGCCGCGTTGAGCTTCTGGCCGGTCTTGTAGACGATCGACTGGGTCTGGTCGACGTCGACCGCCTTCTTCAGGCCGACCGGCGTGATCTCGTAAATCCAGGCGAAATACAGCGCCAGCGGCAGGCCGATGAGCAGGATCAGGCCGACGAGCTTCTCGATCCAGTGCGGCAACCCGAACAGCGGGTGCAGGTGATGGAGCAGCTTGACGATAAGCCAACCCCCGATGAGGTAGACCGCCAAGACCTTGAAGACGTTGCGACGTCTGAGCTCGGAGAACAGGGACATATTGGTTGTCGTTGTGCCCGGATCGCCCATGTTGGGCAATTGGCCGGGATTGTCAACCGAGGAGGCCCTCGCGCCGGTACAGACGGGCGCAGACCCAGGTGAGGAGACCGCCGAGCAGCAGCGTGCTGCCGGCCGAGATCGCGATGTGCAGAGGGTCCAGGGGCTCGTTCTTGACCATATCGATGAGCAGCAGATGCTGGCTCAGGCTGGGCACGAACATGAACTCGAGCCGCGGCCGCAGGGTGAGGATGCTGACGATGAGGATCGGCAGCGTCGGCGCCAGCAGCACCACGCTGAGCCAGGTCTGCGCCTCGCGATAGCTCTTCGTGAACGATGCCACCAGCGTCATTACAGCGGCGCCGAGGAGGATGAAGGGCGAAAGCACGAGGAAGGCCGCGCCGACCGTCAGTGGCCCGAAATTGGGCGTCATGCCGAGTTCGTCCAGCGGCATGAACTTGAGAGCGACGAAAAACGACCCAAGCGACAGGCTCAGCGAGAGTGCCATGAAAACACAGGTCGCCGCTATCTTCCCCAGCAGCAACTGGTTGCGGGTCACCGGCAGGGCGAGCAACGGTTCGAGCGAGCCGCGCTCGCGTTCGCCGGCGGTGGTATCGATGGCCAGGTACATGCCGCCCATGAGCAGGGCGAAGATGAAGAAATAGCTCATCATGCCGAGCAAGATCGCGGAGCGGCCACTCGGTGTGGAGACGTCCACGTCGTCGACGTTCAGCGGCCGCAGAGCGAGCGGGCTCAAGCCGCGCGCCGTCAGGCGAATCGCTGCGAGTTCCTGGCTATAGGCATACAGGGTCGTGCGCACGCGGCGGGCCTGGCGGTCGGCCTGCGAGTTCGACCGGTCCGCGATCACCTCGACCCTCGCCGGCACCGACGCCGTGAACTGCTCGCCGAACTCCTCGGGGATCACGAGCACGACGTCATGGGTGCCGGCACCGACGGCGCCGAGCGCCGCGTCGCGGTCGGCGGGGCCCTCGACGGCGTCGATGTTGCGACTTTCGAGATAGCGAACCAGGTTCGGCGCATGCTGCCGCCCGATCACGGGCAGCGAGATGACGCGCTCAGCGTCGTCGAGCGAGCGCTCGATCGAGAGGTTGATCACGAAGGCGAACAGCATGGGCCCGAACAACGGTCCCATGAGGAGCGCCGAGGCCAGCGTCCGACGGTCGCGAACGTTGTCCAGAACCTCCTTACGGAATACCGTGAGCAGGGTTCGCATCATGCCGGCTCCACCATCTGGATCGCCCTGACGAAGGCGTTCTCGAGATCGTGGCAGCCCGTGCGCTCAAGGATGCCATCGGCCGAATCGTCGATGGCAACCTTGCCGTTGGCGATGATGCAGATGTCGTCGCAGAGCGCGGCCACCTCCTGCATGACGTGGCTCGAAAACAGCACGCAGCGCCCGGCGTCCTTGAGCTTCAGGATCAGGTCCCGCAGCGAGCGCGTCGCCATGACGTCGAGGCCGTTCGACGGCTCGTCGAGAATGATGTTTTGCGGGTCGTGCACGAGGCTCCTTGCGAGCGCGACCTTGGTGCGTTGTCCCTGCGAGAAGCCTTTCGTGCGCCGGTCCGCGAAGCCGCCGATCTCGAGCAGACGGATGATGCTGTCCACGCGCTCCTCGATCGAGCCGGCCTCGATCCCGCAGAGGCTCGCGTAATAGGTAATGTTCTCGCGCGCCGTGAGATGCGGGTAGAGCCCGGCGCCATGCGGCAGCGCGCCGATGCGACGTCGCGCTTCGAGGCTCTGGGTGACCACGTCGGCACCGTCGATCGATGCGCGCCCTGCGTCGGGCTTCAGCACCGTGTAGAGCACCCGCAGTGTCGTCGACTTGCCCGCGCCGTTAGGCCCGAGCAGCCCCGTGATCTTGCCGTCCGGCGCGTCGAAACTCACGCCGCGGACAGCATGCACCTTGCCGAAGGACTTGTGGATTCCTTCTACCCGGATCACGGCGCCGGCCCCCCGAAGTCCAGGAAGAACGGCATGACGAAGCTTCGCTCGAGGCAGTCGACGTCCTCGTCCGGCAGGCGCCCGGGGCTTTCGACGAATTGGCCGATCAGGCGTGGCATGCACCCTACGGCAGCCTGTCCATGACCCTGCTTCGCCCCGATGAGGTGTTGGGCCTGCTCGAGGTCGACCATCGCGAGTTCGGCGTACTCGGGCGGCGTGATGGGGTCGGCCTCGCCCGACAACAGCAGGACCGGGATATCGGTTGCCAGCGGTGTACGGAAGTCGCCGTCGACGGGGCCGGCCGGCCACACCGAGCACATCGCCGTGATGGCGTCGAGCTGCACTACGCCGATGTAGCTCGCCTCGAGCGCCTCATGGTCGATGGCCATGCCGTCGTAAAATGGGGCATCCTCGGAGCACATGACCGCGTTGTGCATGCCGAGCGCGAGCGCGTCGGACATTTGCTCCGCGATCATCCGGATCTGCGCCGCCAGTGGTTCGAGGTTTCCCGACGCAGCCGTGTGTATCAGGAGCGGCACGATCGAGATCGAATTCGCGTTGTAGGCCAGCAGGCGGACGGCACCGGCGAGCTCGGCGGCACCGAAGTCGACGGGCTCCCGGCGACCGGTGACCGGGTCAGGGATCTCGACGGTGACCGGCTCTTGCTCGAGCTGTTCCCGGAGCTGCCGGAAAGCGTGCGGCAGGCCGGGGAACCGTTCATTGCAGTTCTCGTCCGCCGCACAGCGGGCAAAGATATTGTCCAGCGCCTCCTGTGCCTCGGTGGCGATTTGGGGGCCCAGCACGATCTGCGGCGGCACCACGCCATCAAGTACGATCGATCGCGTCGAGGCCGGGTAACGTTTCGCGAAATGTTGCGCTACCCGCGAGCCGTAGGAAACGCCGTAGAGGTTCAGCGGGCCGTAGCCGAGCGCGGCCCGCACCGCTTCGAGGTCGGTGACGGCGACGCTCGTCGTGAAGAACCGCGGGTCGTGGGGCAGTGCAGCCAGGCACTCCCGCGTAACCTCGAGTACCTGCTCTTCGCTGAACGCGCCTTCGATGATGTCCTCGTCCACCTCGCAGTCCATGCGCGATGACGAGCCCGTGCCACGCTGGTCGACGAGCAGGATGTCGCGGTGGCGGCGAACGTGCTCGAAAGCGCCAGAATAAGCCGCGTAGAACTCGATAGCGCTGGCACCGGGCCCGCCCGCCAGGGGCACGAACGGGTCCCGATCTGGCTTGAGGTCCAGCGCCGGGACCACGGCGACCGAGATCTCGATCCCCGGCGAGTCCGCGTCAGCAGGGTTCTGCGGCCGCAGCATCGTGCCGCAGCGCGCCTTGATCCCGGGATAGGCCGGGCCCGCGCTGATGCGGCAGTCTTCGAGTTCCAGCGCCAAAGCGCCGGGCGCCAGGCCCAGCAGGAGCAGGGCCGGTAACAAGGTGCAGCTGCGAAGCATTGAAAACCGGGTGGTCGGGAAACCGCGCTATATTGGCGATGCCGCTTTCTCATGTAAAGAAAGGCCGCTAAAATGCGCCG
>JABAHR010011284.1_pt1 | contig 10887 bp, 7 predicted proteins | sample 7062101 | NCBI WGS metagenome assembly JABAHR01 (sample SAMN14534553, study PRJNA622989) | marine sediment metagenome | biome: marine biome [ENVO:00000428]; feature: marine pelagic biome [ENVO:01000023]; material: deep marine sediment [ENVO:00002113] | place: India: Gulf of Kutch | collected...
CGCTCAACAGGACACGCAGGTATGGTTGTTCTTGACACCCATCCCTTCGAGCAGCGCGATCGTGTCCGGAAACGGTGAAACGCGTTGCGTCGGTCCATTGGCCATGTCGACCGTGGTCTGACCCTTGCGGCTGACAGCATGCACGTCGGCACCCTGGTCGATGAGGTAGTGAATCAACGCATTGTCGCCGCGCGCCGCCGCATGGTGCAGCGGCGTGTAACCGTTCGCGTCGCGCAGATTGACGTCGGCGCCGCACTCCTCGACGAGGTACCTGACCGCATTGAGCCAGTTATCGGTCACGTGACGATGCGCATGCGCCATGAAGTACTGGCCATAGCCGGCACCGGCGGCCGCATGCAGCGGATAGACGTACGGACCGCCGACATCGACCGGCGGCAAACCCGACGGATCGGCGGCCCGCTCGGCCTCAGGCTCCGGATCGCGCCTTGAACGCCGCCGCTCCGGGATCTTCCAGGTCGGTACGTCCGCATCGGCGCCGTACTGCCGCAGCAGGCGCATTGCATCGACATCGAGCGCTTGCGCCGCACGCCAGAACGGGGTCGCACCGTCGTAATGCAGTCCCGCCGGTATCAGGACTGCGGTCGTGAACTCGGCATACCACAGGTGTTTTTTCAGCCGGACATTCGGTTCGGCGCCCGCCTCCAGCAACGCGCTCATGACGTCCAGGTGGGTCGCTTGCTGCCGCTGATAATCGACCGGGTGCGCGTAGTGCGACCAGGGGGCCCACTGCCTTTCGAGCACGGCAAACAACGGGCTGGTACCTGCGTCACTGAGCAGGTTCGGGTCGGCGCCGCGCCGCAAAAGCTCGAGCGCGAGGTCGAACTGTCCGTTGACGGCCGCCATCAGCAACGGCGTGGTGCGGTCGCCCGCCGATGGCTGATCGATATCAGCGCCGGCTTCCAGCAATGCCTGCACAACGGCCGGGTGACCCTGGCGAACCGCGTGCAGCAGGGGTGTCAGCCCGCCCCAATGGCCGACCCATTCCCCGTAAGAGAGTCGGCGCTGCGGCACTGATGAATCGCTGGCGACTTCCGGGCCGTGATCCTCCGTTGACGGCTTGCAGCGCTCGGGTAAGGCGCCGCGGCTGAAACGGGAAGCGGCCTCGCCCGCACTGAATTCGCAGGCGGGATCCGGGACATCCGGCCATTTGCGCTGGATCTCGCGCGAAAAGTCGATGGCGCCCTGCACCTCGTTCGGGTTCGGCTTCCAGTCAGGTCCGCCGCCGGCCTTCTCCTTGAAGTCGGCAAGGACGGCAACGAGCCGCTGGTTCGCCGCCTGGTCGGCGCGCTCCATTTCCGCCGTATCGACGACGGCCGACGAGATTGACGGGTCGGCGCCCGCCCCGAGCAGGAGTTCGACAATTTCGCGGCGTCCCGCCGACGCCGCGAAGATCAACGGCGTCTGCCCCCACGCGGTCTCGCGGGTATCCACAGCGGCGCCAGCTTCGAGCAGCAGCCTGACGACCGCCGCATTGTGTGACGCGGCCGCCAGGTGCAGCGGCGTGGCGCCAGACACCGTCGTACCGAGGTCGACGTCAGCGTGGCCATCGATCAATACACGGACCACATCGGCGTGCCCCCGGCGGCTGGCGATATGCAGCGCCGTGTAGCCGCCGATACGGGTGCCGCCATCGGTATTCGCGCCGGCGTAAATCAGCATTTCAGCCATGCGGGCATCGCCATGTTCGGCCGCCCAGTGCAGCGCGGTCATGCCGTCGCCCTGGGTCTCGTTGACGTCCTCACCCGCACGCAGCAAAGCACGCACGGCATCGAGATCGCCTGCCTCGGCCGCATCGGCAACGGGCCCGGCAAACCCCTGCTGACTTGCCAATAAAATACATATAAAAACAGTGAGTTGCTGATATTTCTTCATGCTAACTCTGAAGATTGAGCTCGCCGCTGCTGTCGCCGAAGCTGGCGAGTTCGTGGCCGAGACGGTTGAGCATCGTCAGCATGGCATTGGCCATCGGCGTGCCGTCCGCGGCGCGCACGTGGATACCGCCATCGTGGGCGCCGTTGGCCCCACCCAGGAACACCAGCGGGCAGCGCCGGTGGTTGTGTACGTTCGCATCCCCCATCGGCGATCCCCAGATGACCAGCGACTGTGCGAGCAGGCTGTCGTCGCCATCGACCGTCGCCGTCATCCGCTCCAGGAAATACGCCGTCTGCGCCATGCGGTACTTGCAGATCGTGTTGAATTCCTGGATCGCCTCGACGCTGTCGCCGTGGTGGGACGACGGGTGGAAGCCCTTCGTCGAGCCGCTCTCCGGCAGGATGCGGTTGGACGCGTCCCGACCCAGCTTGAACGAGGTGACGCGGGTCATGTCGGCCGCGAACGCAAGCACCTGCAGGTCGTACATCAGCTTGACGTGCTCGGAGAACGAATCCGGCACACCGGGCGGCGCGCCCGGCAACTGGCGCTCTTCACCGTTCGAGTTGCGCGCCTCGACCAGCTGAATCCGGCGTTCGATTTCGCGCACGTTGTCGAGATATCGGTCCATGCGCCGGAGATCGGCCGCGCCGAGTTCCGCCTTCATGCTCGAGATATCGTCGACGACCCAGTCGAGGATGCTTGCGTGCATCCTGCGACGCATTTCGCGCTCGCGTTCGGTGCCACCCGCGCCGAACAGCAGATCGAAGGCAGTGCGTGGATTGCGGATCATCGGCAGCGGCTCGGTAGGCGACGCCCAGCTGACCGAATCGGTGTAGGCGCAGGAATAGTTGTAGCCGCAGCCGCCGCCCTTGTCGGTCGGCTCGATGCCCAGCTGCATTGACGGCATCAGGTTTTCCTGGCCGAATTTCTGTGCATGCAGCTGGTCGAGCGAGGTACCGCAGTGGATGTCTGAGGCCTGCGTCTGTTTGGGATGGGCCTGGGTCAGGAAGGTCGCCGTCGAACGAAAATGATCCGCGCCGACTTCGCTCGGATGATGCGCCTCCGCCATGCGCACGTCGGTGTTCGACACGATCGTCATCATGTCCTGCCAGGGCTCCAGCACCTTGAGCGTGTTGTCCGCCGATAATTCGAATCCGCGGCCGGTCGTCGCCGGCGCGAACAGGTTCTGTTCTATGCCCCACTTCGTGCAGCCGGGCAGCCCGTGCACCTCCTCGATGCAGATCAAGCGCGTCCGCTTGCCGATATCGGACGAGCCGAAAGCCGGCAGCATGGCATCGAGCAGCGGCAAGGCAACGCTTGCGCCCGCGCCGCGGAGAAAAGTCCTGCGATTCAGCTTTTTCCTGGTGACGAATGGCATGCCTTCTTCCTCGTTAGTCCGTTGTCGACTGGGTAGTCATTGAATCGATGCCGGCAGCGGCATCCTTCATCCGGAACGGGTCGCTCATGACCACGCCCATGATCAGCTGCGACAGCCGGTATTCGTCGGCCTCCGCGTCGCGGACGATTTGCCGGACCGTCGCCATGTCGAGGGCTTCGACGCGCCGGCCCAGCGCATAGGCCATGAGATTTTTCGTGAATTCGCGAACCAGCGGCACGGGCCGCTGCAGCAGCGCCGCGGACAACTCCGCCGGCGTCTCGATCGGCGTACCGTCATAAAAGGTTGCACGGGTATCCAGCGGCACGTCGTTCTCACGGATGCGCCATTGTCCCGTGACGTCGAAATTGTCGAGCGCAAGTCCGATCGGATCCATGACTTTGTGACAGGCGGCGCAGATGGGATCGGCGCGGTGCATCTCCAGCCGCCTGCGCGTGGTCAGGACCTCGCCGTCAGCGCCCTCCGCGGTTTCCTCGAGATCCGGGATCCCTGGCGGCGGCGGTGGCGGCGGCGTGCCGACGAGGACCTCCACCACCCATTTGCCGCGCAGGACCGGTGACGTGCGATTGCCGAGCGAGGTCTGGGTCAGGATGCTGCCATGCCCGAGGATGCCGCGCCGTTGCTCGTCGGGATACAGGACTTTTCTGAAACTGTCGCCGTGGACGCCATCGATGCCGTAATGGCGCGCCAGTCGTTCGTTAATGATGCTGTAGTCTGCCGAATACAGTTCCAGCAGCGGCCGGTCTTCCCTCACCAGGTGATGGAAAAAGAGCTCGGTCTCCCGCCGCATGGCATCGCTCAGCTGGCGGGTGAAATTGGGGTACCAGTATTCGTCCGGCTCGACGTTCTGCAGGTCCTGCAGGCGCAGCCAGAGGGACGCAAAGCGCGTCGCCAGCGCTTCCGAGCGAGGATCGTCGAGCAGTCGCTCTGCCTGGGCGCGCAGCGTGCGGCTGCGCGTCAGCCGCCCTGATTCGCCGAGCGCCATCAATTCCGCATCGGGATTCGTCCCCCACAGGAAGAACGACAGGCGCCTGGCAAGGTCGACGCCGGCGAGACGATAGGTTTCGCCGGGCTGCACGTTGCCCGGCTGTCGCTCGACACGAAACAGGAACCGCGGGCTCGCGAGCGTGGCCTCGAGCGCCGCGCGGACCCCCATCTCGAAGCCGCCGTCTGCGGCGCCGAGTTCATAGAAACCCATCAGGTCCTGCAGCTGCACGTCCTCGACAGGCTCGCCGAATGCCCCGGTCGCCAGTCGCTCGATGATGTCCTCGGCGCAAGGGCGCGCCTCGCCAGGCGCCGTCGGCCGGCAGGTAAAAATCCTTTGTCGGGTGGGCGTCTCGGATACGCCGACGACGTTGTACGGGCCCTCGATGGTCAGATGCATCAGGTTCGGCGGCGAGGTCGTGCCGTAACTCGTCTCGGTACCCGTCAACGAGCGTGCATTGGGTTTCAGCAAGTCTTCATAGGGACCGTCCATCCTGCGAATGAAGGCGGCTGTCACCCGGTGCTCGCCGGCGCGCACGAACACCGGCTCGGTCTCGACGGGGAAATCCTTGAGCCCCTGGTAATCGATATCGCCGCCGTAGCGTACGAGCGCCACCCGTTCGCGATCGATCGAGATGTCGATATCGTGGTAACGCTCGCCCCAACCCGACATGAAGCGCATCGCAAAGGTGTATTCGCCGTCCGCCGGGAAGGTGTGCAACGCGCTGATGCCGCCGCGCGTGCCGTAAGGCGCGCCCTCGACGCGTTCCCACTCGTGCTGCGAGAGCCCGGGCGGGTTGGAATAGGTGGTCGCGACAGGGGGCGCGTCTTCATTGCCTACCGCGCGCCGCGCGATGTCGCTGGCTGCCGCGAGATACGCAATCATCAGGGTTGTTGACATTTCCTGCGCATCGGCAATGTTATCGAAGCTCGCGCTGATCCGGTCTTCAGGCAGCCATTCGGCAGGATCGATCGTCAGTCCCAGCAGGTCGTAAACGAGCCGCGCATACTCCGCGCGATTGACGCGCTGGAACGGGCGGGTGCCGGCCCGGTCTGCCATTCGCGCATGGCGGTCGAGATGCATTTCGAGCGTATCGACCAGGTGGTCGATCTGCGCCTGGTCGCGCGGCATTTCTCTCGGTGGCATCTGTCCCGCGCGCAATTTGCGGATCATCTTCTCCGCAATCTCGGCATCGAGCTCGGGTCTGCGGGCGTCGAACGCCTGCAGGTTGAGGCCGGCCTGCAGCGTATATTCGTTGTGACAGGCGACGCATATCGTCTGCACCAGGTGGTTCGGGTCTTGGCCGAGTGCCGCCGGCGCCGCAGCCAGTGCGAGCAGGCAGAAAAACAGCGATTTACATGCCCCCATCGGCACGTCCTCTAGCGACGCACTGAGGCCCCGATAATAGCGCAAATACGCCAGAAACCGGGTGTCAGGCGGCGAGATAGCCCTCTTCGCGGAGATCCGCGGTGGTCCGTTCGATCGCGGTGCGCAGGTTTGACACGACGTAGTCGACGTCGTCTTTGGTCATCGTCAGCGACGGCGACATGATATTGAGATCGGCTGCCGGCCGGACGATGACGCCGAGGTCTTCACAGTGATTCGAAATCCGCTTGCCGATGTTGACTTCGGCGGGGAAGAACTCCCTGGTCTCCTTGTTCATGACGTTGACGACGCACATCATGAACAGCCGCCCGCGAATATCGCCGACGATCGGCAGATCGAGCAGCGTATGCAGCTGCTCTTCGAAATAGACGCCGACTTCGCGGACGTTATCGAAGAGTTTCTCGCGTTCGAGTATCTCGATGTTCTTGAGCGCCGCGGCGCAGCAGACCGGATGACCCGAATAGGTGTTACCGGCAGTGAACCAGCGGTCCGCATCGTTGCCGAGCACTTGGTAAATGCGATCCGAGAAGATGACTGCGCCGAGCGGCAGGTAGGCGGACGAGAGGCCCTTGGCGCAGGTAATGATGTCCGGCTCCACACCGAACATATCCTTCGATACGAACCAGTGGCCGAGACGGCCGAAGCCCGTGACGACTTCATCGGCCACGTAGATGATGTCGTTTTCCCGGCATACCTCCCAGGTCCGCCGGTTATAGCCTTCGGGCGGCACGATGACGCCGCCCGAGCCGAGAATCGGTTCGGCAAAAAACGCTGCGATATTGTCGGCGCCCAGTTCGGCAATCTTGTTCTCGAGTTCCACGACGAGGTAGTCGCAAAATTCGGTTTCGCTCATGCCGTCCGGCGCGCGGTAGAAGTTCGGGCTCGTCAGGTGGTGAATCCAGTCGTCGATATAATCGAAGTCCGGCATGCGATCTCCGGCCTTGCCCGACAGTGAGGCAGTCAGGTAGGTGGTCCCGTGATAGGCGTCGTGGCGGCAGATGACGTGTTTCTTCCGCTTCTTGCCGCGGGCGCCCTGGTACATCTGGATCAACCTGACGGCGGAGTCATTTGCGGTCGAGCCGCCGCAGGTAAAGAACACCCTGTTGAGATCACCGGGCGCCAGTTCGGCCAGCTTCGCCGACAGGCGTGCCGCCGGTTCGTTGGACATGTCGGTAAACGGGTTGGCATAGGCCAGCTGCGACGCCTGCTCCGCGATCGCTTCGACCATCTCATTGCGGCCGAGGCCGATATTCGTGCACCACATGCCGCCGACGGCGTCAAAATACTTTTTGCCATCGATATCCTTGAGCCAGCCGTCGTGCCCTTCGTCCATGATGAGTGACCCGTAGCGGTCATAGCTGACGAAATTTTGATACGGGTGCACATGGTGGCGCCGATCCTGCTCCCAGATTTCCTTATCGCTGCCCTTGCGTGTCGTCTTGCCAACCGGTGTGCCCATTCGATCCTCCGCCCTGATCTCGCTGGTGACATTGTATCCCAGGCATCCACGCCCTACCCGCCCGGTACCATTTGGTGTAACGCCCGACTGTCCCGCATACTCGGCAGCCGATGGATGAATGCCTGATCGTTACCCCGCTTGCCGACGAGTTTGTCGCCGAAGTCTCTCGCCTGACGGCGGGCGCAATCCCCGTGCGCGCCTGTCGCAACGAAGCGGAACTGCTGGACGCCTACGAGGGCCAGCGCGTGCTGTTCGGCAACCCCGCCATCATCGCGGCGGCGCTCGACCAGATGCCGGGTATCGAGTGGGTGCAATCTTCGTGGGCCGGCGTAACGCCGCTTATCGAGCATGAACGCCGCGACTACCTGCTGACAGGGGTGAAGGATGTCTTCGGACCGCAGATGTCGGAATACACGTTCGGCTACCTGCTTGCACACGAACTGAAAATATTCGAGCGCAAGGCGCAGCAGTCGAATCGCCAGTGGTACCGCGAGCACTCGGGCATCCTCGAAGGCCGCACCATCGGCATCATGGGAACCGGGTCTATTGGCAGTCACATCGCCGGTACGGCAAAAGCATTTGACATGCGTGTCCGCGGCCTCAGTCGCAGCGGCGCTGCGGGCGAGTCATTCGATGAGGTATTTCCTGCGACCGGGATAGACGCCTTTCTGAAAGACTGCCATTACCTGGTCTCCACGCTGCCGCAGACGCCGGGTACCGATCGCTTGTTGAACCGGGCCGCCCTCGCTTGCCTGCCCGAGGGCGCCTATTTCATCAACGTCGGTCGCAGCAACGTCGTCGACGACGATGCGCTGGTAAGCGCCCTCGAGTCCGGGCGCTTGTCCGGCGCGGCGCTGGATGTGTTCGACGAAGAACCGCTGCCGAGCGACAGCCCGCTATGGGCGGCGCCAAACCTGCTCATAACGGCGCATATCTCGGCGATCAGCCATCCGCTCCTGCTGGTGCCCATATTCGTAGACAACTACCGGCGCTTCCGGGAAGGCCAACCACTCAGACATGTCGTCGACTTCGAGGCCGGTTACTAGCAAAAAGGGCCTCTCGCGAGGCCCTTTGTAACAGAGGTCTTTTCCGCGTCGGTTCAGAAGCGCCAGACCAGCCCGGCGGACAACAGCGTAATATCATCCGCGTCTTCGATGTCAAACATTTCGTACTCGACACGCAGGTCGAGCGAGCCCAGGCCGATCCTGGCGCCGACGCCGTAGGCGGGGTCGGTGCCGTCATCGGAGCCGGCGTCGAATCCATCGACGGTAACCGATGCATCCCAGGCGATCATCCCGGCCTTGGCAAACACGCCGAGAGGACCCAGGTCGACGCCAAGCACGGCAAAAGCATCGAAGCCGTCGGCATCCACCTCGACCTGGCTGCCCAGCACATCTGCGGACGGGCCGCCGAGATCCACATAGCCTGCCTCGATGCCGAGATTGAGTACGGCGAGGTCGAACGAGAAGCCGCCGTATGCCTTCCATGCAAAGTCCTCTTCGTCGAAGACCAGCGGCTGCACCGGGTCGCCGGCATCCAGTTCGACACCGGACTGGCCGACGCTCGCGCCCAGGTAGCCATCCGCTAATGCGTCAGCGGGATTGAACAGCGAGGCGCATGCCAGGAGCGCCGCCGCTGCGCCGGCCAGCAGCCGGTCATTGCTTATATCGTCAAAATTCATGCTAGTTACTCCACAAAGCTGCCCAAAGCTTTAAAAGTGCACTGTAAGCTACTGATTTTATGTAACCCTATTAAGGCCGAGCCCTGCTCAACCAGGCTTGTATTTAGGCCAGAATTACCGCTGTCAAACAGGCACTGGTTCAAAGTTTGCGCGCCCCCAGGCCAATAATCGTTATGATTGGGTCAGCTTTCGCCTGGAATGCCCTGATGCACCGAACCTGCTTTGTCCTGCTGGTTGTTACCGGGTTCACCCTCGGTGCCGGCAACACGGCCGCTGCGGCCGGCGCCGATGACGAAATTCACCTGACCTTCCTCGGTACCGGAGCACCGCGACCGTCCCACGACCGCTATGGACCGTCGATCCTGGTCGAAGCGGGCGACTACAAGATTCTCGTCGACGCCGGACCCGGAATGCGCGAGCGCCTGTTCCAGGCGGGTGGCTTCGAACTGATGACGGCCGTGGATCACCTACTGATCACGCATCTGCATTTCGATCACACGATCAGCGCGCCCGGCCTGTGGCTCACGGGCTGGCTGTTCGGCCGCAAGGAACCGATGAAGGTCTTTGGGCCGGAGGGCACGACGGCGATGATGGAACACTTCCGAGCCGCGTATGACTGGGACATCGACTACCGGGTCGCCGTGGGCGTGCACACCGCGGGCTCGGAAATCATTGCCAGGGACGTCGAACCGGGCGTGTTTTTCGAGCAGGACGGCCTGAAGATCACGGCCTTCGATGTCGAGCACATGCCTATCAATATCGAGACCGGCGAGTCACTGGGACTGAAAGGCGCTACCCTCGGTTATCGCATAGACTACAAGGGCCGCTCGGTACTGTTCTCGGGCGACACCCGGTCGACGCCGGACAGCGCCATTATTGACGTCGGCAAAGGCGTGGACGTCCTGATTCACGAGACCCAGGTACCCGCAGCGGGCAATTCACCCGAGGCGATCCTGGCCAACGTCAGCCTCGTCGTGCACTCGACGCCCGAGCAGGTCGCCTACGTCTTCAACCAGACGCAACCCCGCCTGGGCGTCTATTCACACATCATCCCGCCCGAGATCGGTGCCGATGAGCTGCTGCCGATGACGGACTACGACGGCGCCATGCTCGTCGCCGAGGACCTCATGACGCTGACCATCGGCGACGAAATCACCGTGGGTCGCGCCGAAGGACGCGGTACGGACATATTTACCGAGGCCGACGTCGTCGACGAATAGCGCCGGTCCGGCGCGTGCTAGACTTTTCAGCCATCCAAGCACAATCATCAGCGGGGAAACGAGATGATTACGAGACGCCAGTTCAACCTGGGCGCAGCCGGCGCGCTGACAGCAGGCGCCACGCCGCTTTCCGCTCTGGCAGCGACGCCGACGCAGGATGCACTCGTCATCGATGCGATGGGCGAGGTCCGCGAGGCCTACACCGATGCGCTGTGTCGCGAAATGATCGAGTCGGGCATCAACAGCATTACGGTCACGCTGTGCGATCCGAAATCATACGAAGCGCAGGCCTATGACTGGGCGATGGACGGCGTACTGGAATACGACCGGCTCATCGAAACCGAGTCTGCGTTCTGGATGAAGGCAACCACCGTCGCCGACATCGGCAAAGCCAGGGAAGCCGGCAAGATCGCGATCTTCTACCTGTTCCAGAACTCGACGCAGTTCGGCCGCAACCTGGACACGGTAGACATTTTCTACGGGCTNNAAATCAATGATTCCGGCCTGACCACGTTCGGACACGAACTGGTCGGCAAGATGAACGAACGCGGCATGCTGATCGATCTCTCGCATGCCGGCATGAAGACGATGGCCGATACGATCGAGGCGTCGAGCGCGCCGGTCATCGTTTCGCATTCCTGCTGCAAAGCGCTGTTCGAGCACAATCGCAATACGACGGACGAAAACATCCGGGCGATCGCCGACAACGGCGGACTATTCGGCGTGACGCAGATGCGCCCGTTCATGACTCACCAGATCGACAATGCGGTCCATTTCTACTACCAGCACATCGAGCATGCGATCAATGTCGCCGGCATCGAGCATGTTTGCATCGGTTCCGACCGCGATCATCGCAGGCTTACGCTG
>JABAHR010022832.1_pt2 | contig 10868 bp, 11 predicted proteins | sample 7062101 | NCBI WGS metagenome assembly JABAHR01 (sample SAMN14534553, study PRJNA622989) | marine sediment metagenome | biome: marine biome [ENVO:00000428]; feature: marine pelagic biome [ENVO:01000023]; material: deep marine sediment [ENVO:00002113] | place: India: Gulf of Kutch | collected...
GGGAGGGTGGTCGATCTGGGGGCAGGGGTGCGGGTGGGGTCGTACCAGTACGGGTTCGACGACTCGGTGTTCGTGATCGCCGAGGACGATCACGTGGTGGTCGACGTCAACGACGCCAAGACCCGGGGCCGGACCCTGCGCCGCATCGCCCGCTCGTTCGGCCGGCCGACCATCGCCTGCAAGAGCCATTCGTTCGCGCAGTCGTACCCGGTGCTCTACACCGCCGACGACCCTGCCGATCTCGGCCTCGTGTCGAGCCGGACCTACGTCGACGACTTCCACGACGTGATGGCCGAGCTGCGGCCCCGGTACGCCGTCCCGTTCGGGTCGATGGTCGGTTTCCTCCATCCCGAGAGCCGGCCGGCCAACGACCATCTCGTCACGCCGCAGGCGGTGGTCGAGGGAGTGGCCGCCAGGGGCGGCATCGAGGGGACCGAGGTGGTGCCGATGGCCCCGGGCGACTCGTGGTCCTCGACCGACGGGTTCACCCGCGCCGACGTCGACTGGTACGCCGACCGGGAGCGTCACCTTCGGGAGCTGGCCGAGCGGAACGAACCGAAGCTGCGGGCCCAGGCCGACGCGGAGGCGGGTCGGACCCTGTCGTGGGAGCGCTTCGAGGGTCATCTCGGCCGCTTCGTGCGGGAGGTGCCCCGGTTGCTCGGCCGGCGCCTCGTGAGCCACCGGTTCGTGTTCCACGTGCCGTCCGACGCCGACTCGCCCTACTGGTGGGTGTCGTTCGCCGAGCGGGCCGTCGGGCGATCGGCGGAGCCACCGCCGGACCGGTCCGGGGTGACCACGGTGACCGAGGCGGTGCTCGACGACGCCATGCGCGACGCCATCCTCCACGTCGTCCACGGCTCGATGCGGATCCGCACCCATGTGGTGGCCGGCGGGATCCAGAGCGATCTCGGCTTCTGGGGACTGCTGATGATGTGGGAGCTCGGCTACTTCCCGCTGCGCCGGGTCTGGTGGCGACCCCGGATGTGGGGGGCGGCGGCCCGCCGATGGCGGGAACTCGCCGACCAGGTGCCGGTGCTGTTCTCCCGGGATCCGGTCGATCGCCTCGCCGAGGGCATGGGCGCTCGGCGAGGATCCGGCCCCGCTCAGTAGGCGTCCATGTCGAGGAACTCGAAGGTGTCGAGCACGATCGCGTCCTGGTCGACGGCCGGGTCGAGATGGCGGATGATCAGGTTGAGGGGTGAGGGCTGCAGCCGGCGGGGCGGGCGCAGGCCCCGCACCCGGGCCGAGCCGTTGAACCCGGCGTAGACGGCGAAGCCGGCGCGGTGGTGACGGGTGGCGCTGCGGATCGCCGGGGTCGCGTCGACGGGGGCGGTGCCGGTCACGAGCGGGAACACCTTCAGCACCACGCAGGCGGGGACGGGGCCGAGGCGGGAGCGGGTGGTCACGAGGGCGACGTCGGCGCCCACGTGCACCCAGTACCGGGTGTGGGGGCAGGCCAGCCGCCACCGCAACACGTCCGGCGTGTAGTCGGTCGACCAACCCGAGACGGGTTGCCGGTCGACCGTGGCGGCGAAGTCGGCGAAGTCGGTCGAGTCGAGCCACCGGTCGGTGACCTCCGCGTGGTGCAGCTTCCGCCCCCGGCCCAGGGGCTGGATCACCCGCACCGGGAGGGGGCCGGCCAGCCGCCATCCCATGTACTTCACGACCGCGCCGGTCGACTTCTCGTTGGTGACGCCCACCACGAACGACCATCCCCTCTCGGCCGCCTCCTCGTAGATCTCCACGCCGATCCGGGAGAAGTGGCGGGCCCGCTGGTGGTCCCGGTGCACGACCGCGTTGAGCGACCACGCGCCGTCGGATCGCTCGCCGCCGGGACCGCGGTAGCGGCGGGGGACGTTGGCGTAGTGGGCCACGAGCCGGGGCCCGTCGGAGGCGTCCACCTGCTGATGCCGCTCGATGGCCCGGCCGAGGGGGTTGTCGCGGTAGATCCAGCGGAGGTACCCGGTGTCGGCGAACCGGGGGTCCGGCAGTTCCCCGTCGAGCAGGGCCGTGGCGTCGGCCAGGAGGGTGGGGTCGTCGCCGGATCCGTCGATCGTCCATCCGTCGACGCCCTCGTGGACGACGGCGTGGGGCGGCGGCTGCGACGTGGTCACGGGCCGGACGGTACCGTGCCGTCAACCCGGAGGAAGCCCCATGCCCGATCTGTTCGGTCTGTCGTCGAAGATCATCGACTCGGGCGTGCTGTCGGAGCCCGCCAACCGGATCACGCTCGAGCTCTCGGAGGTGGTCGACGGGGTCGCGGTGGTGGAGGCGTTCAGCCACATCTGGGCGTTCGACACCGGCGAGGGCCTGGTGCTCTTCGACGCCAGCGGGGTGCACACCGGCGCGGGTGCATTCGCCGCCCTCCGGCAGTGGCGGACCGACCGGGTCCACACGCTCGTGTACACCCACGGTCACGTCGACCACGTGGGGGGCAGCGGGGCCATCCTCGCCGACGCCGGGGAACGGGGCTACGCCCGACCCGACGTGGTCGCCCACGAGGCGGTCCACGAGCGGTTCGGCCGCTACCGGTACACCAACGGGTGGAACGTGGCGATCAACGTCCGGCAGTTCGGCCGGTTCGCCGGCATGGAGGCCGGGGGCGACGACGACTTCCTGCCCCGCGACGTGGCGGAGCCGACCGTGGTCCACGCGACCGGGACCGAGCTCACGGTGGGCGACGTGGCGTTCGAGCTGCACCACGCCCGGGGGGAGACCGACGACCACACCTGGGCGTGGGTCCCGGACCGACGGGCGGTGGTGGTCGGTGATCTGTTCATCTGGAACTTCCCCAACGCCGGCAACCCCCAGAAGGTGCAACGCCACGCGGGGGAGTGGGCTGCGGCCCTGCGCCGCATGGCCGATCTCCGGCCCGAGTACCTCCTGCCCGCCCACGGCCTCCCGGTGCAGGGCGAGGAGCGGGTCGGGTCGGCGTTGACCAGCACGGCCGAGGCGCTCGAGCACCTGGAGCGCGAGACGGTGGGGATGATGAACGAGGGCGCGACGCTCGACACGATCCTGCACACGGTGCGGGTGCCGGATCACCTCGCCGAACTGCCCTACCTCCTGCCGCTCTACGACGAGCCCGAGTTCGTGGTGCGCAACATCTACCGGCTGTACGGCGGCTGGTGGGACGGCGATCCGGCGTCGCTCACGCCGGCGCCGCGGGCGGCGCTCGCCGCGGAGGTGGCGGCGCTGGCCGGTGGACCGCGTGCGCTGGCCGAGCGGGCCCTCGAGGTGGCCGAGGCGGGCGACCTCCGCCTCGCCTGTCACCTCGTGCAGATGGCGGGCGACGCGGCCCCGGACGACCCGGCCGTCCACGAGATCCGGCGCGACGTCTACCGGGCCCGCCGGGCCGAGGCCACCTCGCTCATGGCCCGGGGCATCTTCGGGGGCGCGATCGCGGAGTCGAAAGCGGTGGTGGGCGAGTAGAGACGGTCGGCGTCAGGGGTGCACGGACGCCACGGCGTCGTGGACGGGCCGGAAGGCGTCGCCCGCGATCGTCACCGGCGTGCGCACGTCGATCACCTCGCCGGTGCTGATCAGTGCGGTGATGGAGCCGCCCCCACCCCGGCCGACCTGCTCGATCCGGACCCATCCGCCGTGACGATGGATCCAGCAGCCCTTCTTCACCATCTCGGGTGGGACGACCGCACCGGGGCGCACCGGGATCACCGTCGACATCGACTCCCGCAGGAGGCGCACGGTGGGAGCCAGGACGGTCAGCCCGGTGAGGAGCAGGAGCGCGCCCCCGAGTGTGGCCAGGGGTTGGCCGACGACCAACAGCCCGAGGAGGCCCAGCAGCAGTCCCGTGCCGATCGCGCCTCCTGCGAAGACGCACAGCCCGATCAGCGATCTGGAGTGTTTGTTGCCGCACCCCGGGACCAGCCGCCCGGACTGCGCGTACTCGAGCATCTGCGCGGTGCTGTCGGGCAACGGCTTGTCGATCAATCTCACGACGACCTCGACTCTCCCCCATACCGCGCCTGGCCGCATGCTCAGGCTGACACACGGACACAGCCCGTGCCAGTACCTATTTTGGTTCTTGGCTCGGCCCGGAACGGCGATGGGTGGCCGCCGGTGCCAGATTGTCGACAAACTTGTCTACATCGAGCAGGCTGGTGGCGATGGGTGACGGTGTGCGCTGCATGATCATGCGAGGAGGCACCTCGAAGGGGGCCTACTTCCTCGCCGAGGAGCTCCCGGCCGATCCGGCCGAGCGTGACCGCCTGCTGCTCGACCTCGTGGGCTCCCCGGACGTGCGTCAGATCGACGGCATCGGCGGGGCCCACCCGCTCACCACCAAGGTGGCGGTGATCGAACCGAGTCGCCGCCCCGACGCCGACATCGACTACCTGTTCCTCCAGCCCGCGATCACCGAGGCGACGGTGAGCCACCGGCAGAACTGCGGCAACATCCTCGCCGGGGTGGGCCCCTTCGCGATCGAGCGGGGGCTCGTGCAACCGGGGGGCCACGGTGACGAGGCGGTCGTGCGCATCCACATGCGCAACTCGAACTCGCTCGCGACGGCGACCTTCGCCCTCCGCGACGGGCGACCGGTCTACGACGGCGACACCGCGATCTCCGGGGTCCCCGGTACCGCGGCGCCCATCCGGCTCGACTTCGCCGACCTGGCCGGTGGCTCCTGCGGCGCGCTGCTGCCCACCGGTCGCACCGTCGACGTGGTCGGCGACGTCGAGTGCACCCTGATCGACAACGGCATGCCGGTGGTCGTGCTCCGGGCCGCCGACGTGGGGGTCACCGGCGACGAGCCGTGCGCCGAACTCGACGCCGACGCCGGGCTGAAGGAACGGCTCGAGACGATCCGCCTCGCGGCCGGCCCCCTCATGAACCTCGGTGACGTCACCGGTACCACCGTGCCGAAGCTCACGATGGTCGCACCGCCCCGCGCCGGCGGGGCGTTGTGCACCCGCACCTTCATCCCCCACCGGTGCCACGACGCGATCGGTGTGCTCGGCGGGCTGTCGGTCGCGACCGCCGCCCGGTTGCCCGGTACCCCCGCGGCCTCGGTGCTCGACCCGGGCGCCGTCGGATCGTCGCTGACGTTGGAGCACCCCAGCGGGGCCTTCGAGGTCGTCGTCGCGGTCCACTTCGACGCCGACGGCGCGCCGGTGGTGGACCACGCCGGCATCATCCGCACCGCCCGCAAGCTGATGGACGGCGTGGTGTTCGCGAAGGAGCGACCGTGACCCGGCCCATCCCCGGACCCCATCCCGCGCCCCACCCCCCGACCGCGTTCGTCCCTCCCGAGGGTGCGTGCGACGCCCATTGCCACGTCTTCGGTCCGGCCCACCGGTTCCCGTTCGCCGAGAACCGGGCCTACACGCCGCCCGACTCGGGGATCGACGACTTCGAGGTGCTCCGGCGCACCCTCGGTCTGTCGCGGGCGGTGTTCGTGCAGGCGAGCTGCCACGGCACCGACAACTCGGCCATGCTCGACGCCCTCGAACGGGGCGGGGGACGCTACGCGGGTGTGGCGATGATCGACAGCTCGTTCACCGACGCCGAGCTCCACCGGCTCCACGACGCGGGGGTGAGGGGGGCCCGGTTCAACTTCGTGGCTCACCTCGGCGGAGCCCCCGACCTCGGGGAGTTCCGGCGGGTCGTCGACCGGGTCGCCCCCCTCGGGTGGCACGTCGTCCTGCACTTCGATGCGAAGGACCTGCCCGACCACACCGACCTGCTCGACCGGATGCCGTGCCCGTACGTCGTCGACCACATGGCCCGGGTGCCGGCCGGCGACGGGACCGAGCAGGAGCCCTTCCGGGCCCTCCTCGAGCTCATGGCCGACGAGCGGGCCTGGGTGAAGATCTCGGGGGCGGAGCGGCTCACCGCCGACGGACCGCCGCCCTACCACGACGTCGTGCCCTTCGCCCGGGCGCTGATCGACGTTGCGCCGGACCGTGTGTTGTGGGGCACCGACTGGCCCCATCCCAACGTCCGTCACATGCCCGACGACGGTGATCTGCTCGATCTGCTGGCCGAGTTCGCGCCCGACGAGGCGACCCGGAACCGGATCCTCGTCACCAACCCCGGGACGCTCTACGACTTCTCCTAGCCCTCGAGGGCCTGTTCGAGCCGGTCGAGGGTGCGCATGGTGTCGAGGCACTGGCGTACCGACGCGTTGGGCTCGCGACCCTCGGCGATGGCGGCGAAGAACTCGCGGTCCTGGAGCTCGATGCCGTCGGTCGACACCGCGACGCCCGACACGTCGACGGGGTCGTCGTTGCCGTCGACCAGTTCGTCGTAGCGGGCGATGTAGGTGCCGTTGTCGCAGATGTAGCGGAAGAAGGTGCCGAACGGGCCCTCGTTGTTGAACGAGAGGGCGAGGGTGCACAGTGCGCCGGACGGCACGACCGCACCGACGGTCATGTCCATGGCGATGCCCAGCTCGGGGTGTGGGGGGCCCTGGAGTGCGACCACCCGTTCCGGCATCTCACCGGTCTGGTACCGGAAGAGATCGACGGTGTGGCAGGCGTGATGCCACAGGAGATGGTCGGTCCACGACCGGGGCTTCCCGAGGGCGTTGGTGTTCTCCCGGCGGAAGAAGAAGGTGTCGACGACGAGGTGCTGGAGGGTGAGCTCGCCGGCGACGATCCGATCGTGGATCCACTGGTGGCTCGGGTTGAAGCGCCGGGTGTGGCACACCATCGCGGTCAGTCCACTCTCCTCGGCCACCCGGACGAGCTCCTCGGCGTCGGCGAGGTTGTCGGCCATCGGGATCTCGACCAGACAGTGTTTGCCCGCTCGGAGCACGTGGACCGCCTGCGCGGCGTGCATCTGCGTGGGGGTGGCCAGGATCGCCGCCTCGACCCCGGGCCGGGCGAGGCACTCGTCGAGGTCGAGGGACCAGTGGGGGATGGCGAGGTCGTTCGCGAGTTCCTCGGTGTCGGCCGCCACGCCACCGGCGAGCGACACCACCTCGACCTCCGGGATGCGGTCGATCGCGGCGAGGTGCTTGCGGGCGATCGCCCCCTCCCCGGCCATCACGATCCTCATGTCGTCTCCTCTTCTTCCGGTTCTGCTTCCGGTGCGGTGCGGTGCGGGTCACCCGGTGGGGCCAGGTCACCCACACCGGAGGCCTCGCCGGATCGCACCCGGCGCAGGACCTCGGTCGTGGCCCTGGTCATGATCGCGTCGATGCCGAGCTCTTCGAGCAGCTCGACCGTGGCTTCCATCTCGTGGTGGCGGCGCGCCGCATGGCGCTCGGTGCCCTCGAGCATCCGGTGGAGGAAGGCCGCGTCGGCGGCCGTGAACTGCTCGGCCAGGTTGTCCCAGATCTCGGCGTCGACGCCGGCTCGCCGGGCTGCCTGCATCGACTCGACGAGCAGCGCGGCAACACCCTTCACCACCGTGCTGCGCAGCAGCTTGCGGGTGGCGGCCGCTCCGGCATCGGGCCCGGTCGAGCGCACCGGCATCCCCAGCGGGGAGAAGCGGGTCACGAAGGCGTCGGCGCCGTCGCCGGAGGCGAGGGCCGGTGTGCGGATGCCCTTGTCGGGCACGGTGCCCATGAGTGCGACGTCGGCGAAGGGCAGACCGGCCCCGGCCGCGGTGGCGGCGAGCGCTCGCTTGAGTGCGGGCGAGCCGGTCGAGAGGTCGGCGTAGAGCGTGCCGGCGGGGATGTCGTCGAGGGCCTGCCCGAGCGCGGTGGTGGCGTCGGCTGCGCCGGTGAGGGCCAGTACGACGTCGCTGTCGAGGACCGCACGGCGCGGGTCGTCGAGACGGATGACCCCCACCGGCGTCGGTACCGGCGCGGGGTCGAAGCCCTGCACGGCCTGACCCGAGGCAGCGAGGTCGACGGCGATCGCGCTTCCCGCCTCGCCCAGTCCGAACACGGTCACGGTGGCCATCGGCGGCTCAGAGGTCGTCGGCCGAGTCGACGTACTCGACGCCGAGATCGGCCAGTGTCCGGCGCAGGGCGTAGATGTCCACCCCGAGCTCGCCCGATCGGAGCCGTTCCCGGGTCGTCTCCTCCCGGGCGAGGCGGGCCCGGGATGCGTCGAGCGCGGCCTCGGCTTCCGCCCGGGGCACCACCACGACGCCGTCGTCGTCGGCGCAGACCACATCGCCCGGCTCGACCCGTTGGTCACCGAGGTCCACCGCGATGTTCACCGACCCCGGCGACGCCTTCACCGTGCCCTCGACGGACACGTGACGGGACCAGACCGGGAACCCCATGGTGCGGAGCTCGGCGGTGTCGCGCACCCCGGCGTCGATCACGAGGGCCCGGACCCCCCGGGTGGCCAGGGAGGTGGCCAGCAGGTCGCCGAACATGCCGTGGGCCGAGGGCGCGGTGTTGGTCACGACGAGGATGTCGCCCTCCTCGCACACCTCGACCGCGGCGTGGATCATGAGGTTGTCGCCGGGGTGACAGGAGACGGTCACCGCACTGCCGGCCACGCTCGCGTTCTCCAGCACGGGCCGGATGTCGGGGCCCACGAACCCCCGCCGCCCCGTGGCTTCGTGGATGGTGGCCGTCCCCATCCCGGCCAGTGCCTCGACGACCGCGCGGGGGGCCCTCTCGATCCGGCGCACGATCACATGACGGTTCACGGCCCCTCCCCTCTCAGGCCAGCCGCGGGTAGACGCGGCGGATGTTGCTGTCGAAGATCCTCCGACGATCTTCGTCGCCGAGCACCGCCCCGTCGAGATACCGCTTCGTGTCGTCGTAGTGGTGACCGGTGTCGGGGTCGACGCCCCGGACCGCGCCGACCATCTCCGAGGCGAACAGGATGTTGTCGACGGGGACCACGTCGAGCAGCAGGTCGATCCCCCGCTGGTGGTAGACGCACGTGTCGAACCAGATGTGGTCGAGGAGATGATCGAAATCCCACCCGTTGTCGGCGGCGAGACCCTTGAACCGGCCCCAGTGGTACGGGACGGCGCCGCCACCGTGGGGGATGACGAAGCGCAGGCCCGGGAAGTCCTTCATGAACCCCGACGACAGGGCGTGCGTGAACGCGGTGGTGTCGGCGCCCAGATAGTGCGACGACGTGGTGTGGAGGTTCTCGTTGCACGACGCGCTGACGTGGATCATCGCCGGCACGTCGAGCTCGCACATCGTCTCCCACAACGGCCACCAGTACCGGTCCCACAGTGGGGGTCCCGACCACGAGCCGCCGCTCGGGTCGGGGTTGACGTTGCAGCCGACGAAGCCCATCTCCACGACACAGCGCCGCAGCTCGCGGACCGATCCGTCGACGGCCGCGCCCGGCGACTGCGGGAGCTGGCACACGGGGGCGAAGTTGGCGGGGTAGAGGTCGCAGACCCGTCGGATCAACTCGTTCTGGTGCTGCGACCAGAACGTCGACGTGTGCTCGTTGCCGACGTGGTGCCCCATCCAGCTGGCCCGGGGCGAGAAGATCGTGAGGTCGGTGCCCCGCTCCCGCTGGAGTCGCAGCTGGGCCCCTTCGAGGCTCTCCCGGATCTCGTCGTCGGAGACGGCGATCCGGCCCTTCTCCCCCACGTGGTCGGGATCGGCGGCAACCGCTGCCTTCTGGGTCTCCCGCCAGATCCCGACCCCCGGCGGGGTCGTCGTGTAGTGCCCGTGGCAGTCGATGATCATCCGGTCCCCCCGGCCGCCACCGAAGTGTAGACAATTCTGTCACCAAGCTGTCATGCTGGCGCACGCCATGGCGACCACCCGCCCCTACGACGACATCCCCGGCACCTACGTGTTCGACGGCCGCCGGTCCCGGCAGGGCTACGCACTCAACATGTTCTGCATGTCGCTGAACCGCGAGCCCAACCGGGACGCGTTCCGGGCCGACCCCGACGGGTATCTCGCCCGCTGGGATCTGACGCCCGAGCAGCGGGCGGCGGTGGAGGGACGGGACTGGCTCGGGATGCTCCAGCTCGGCGGCAACATCTACTACACCTCCAAACTCGCCGCCTTCGACGGTCTCGGCATGCAGGACATCGGCGCACGCATGAGCGGCGTGAGTCCCGAGGAGTTCACCGAGATGATGCGAAACGGCGGTCGCTCGATCGAGGGCAATCGTCGGCTGAACGAGCAGATCGATGGCTGAGATCGTCGGGGGGATCGGGACCTCGCACGTCCCCGCGGTCGGGGCGGCGATCGACCACGCCAAGCAGTCCGATCCCTACTGGGCGCCCTACTTCGAGAAGATCGAGCCGGCGCGGCGTTGGATGGCCGAGACCCGTCCCGACGTGTGCGTGGTCGTCTACAACGACCATGCGTCGGCCTTCTCCCTGGAAGTGATCCCCACCTTCGCCATCGGTGTGGCGGCGCGATTCGATCCGGCCGACGAGGGGTACGGGCCCCGGCCCGTCCCGGCGGTGACGGGCCATCCGGAGCTGGCGTGGCACCTGGCCGAGACGTTGATCCTCGACGAGTTCGACCTCACGATCGTCAACGAGATGACCGTCGATCACGGGCTCACCGTCCCGCTGTCGGTGATGTACGGGCAACCGGATGCGTGGCCCTGCCGCGTGATCCCGTTGTGCGTGAACGTGGTGCAGTACCCCGCACCCACCGGGCGGCGCTGCTTCAGGCTGGGGCAGGCGATCCGGCGGGCCGTCGCGGCCTGGCCGGGGCCGGAACGGGTCGCGGTGTTCGGAACCGGGGGGATGTCGCATCAGCTCCAGGGGGAGCGGGCCGGTCTGATCAACGTGGACTTCGACCTCGCCTTCCTCGACCGTCTCGTGGAGGACCCCGAGGCGCAGGCGGAGGTCGACCACGAGACCTACCTCCGCGAAGCCGGGTCCGAGGGCATCGAGCTCGTCATGTGGTTGGTGATGCGGGGCGCGCTCGACACCACGGTGCGGGAGGTCCACCGCGCGACCCACGTGCCGACCTCCAACACCCACAACGGCCTCCTCGTCCT
>JABAHR010022246.1_pt1 | contig 10861 bp, 11 predicted proteins | sample 7062101 | NCBI WGS metagenome assembly JABAHR01 (sample SAMN14534553, study PRJNA622989) | marine sediment metagenome | biome: marine biome [ENVO:00000428]; feature: marine pelagic biome [ENVO:01000023]; material: deep marine sediment [ENVO:00002113] | place: India: Gulf of Kutch | collected...
ATTGCACCCATCCTCATCCTGAGGAGGACCCGGGCGGGTCCGTCTCGAAGGATGGGCGGCGCTACAGCAAGAAAGAGGCCGCCTCGGCTACTTCACCGCCTTCAGGATTTCCTTGGCCAGGGCAGTGATCTCCTTGGCGGCCTTGCCGCTCGGCTGCACCTCACCCACGGCACGGCCTTCGGAGAGGGCCGAGGCGAAGACGACCCGATTGCCGATCTTCGAACGGGCGACCCCAGCGCCGAACTTCTTGATCTCCGCCAGCATCTCGTCGTTGAGCTTGGCGCGGGGCGGAACGCGGTTCAGGACCAGCAGAACCGGCGACTTCTCGTCGGCGGCCATTTCCAGGGTCGGGCGCGTCGCCCAGACGTCCATCGGCGAGGGCTGGACAGGGATCACCACCAGGTCGGCGGCGCGCACGGCGACCCGCGCCTCTGTCTCCATGTGCGGCGGGCTGTCGATCAGCACCACGTCATGGTCGCGCGCCAACTTCTCGACCTCGTTCTTGGTGCGCCAGCCCTTGACCTGATTGACCAGAACGCCCGCCCCGGCGTCGCCGAAGCGCTCCTCGCGCATGCGGTACCACATGGTGAGCGACTGCTGCGGGTCGATGTCGACCACGGCCACCTTCTTCTTGGCGGCGGTGAGGGCGATGGCGAGATGGGCCGCCAGCGTGGTCTTGCCGGCGCCGCCCTTCTGCTGAGCCACGGTAATAACTTTGGCGGTCATGGGATCAGGAATCCTCTCAATATGCGTCCAGGAGAGCCCGCGCCCTCCTTATGCTGCACTGCAACATGCGATTTTTACACCCTGCGACGTAGCCTCGCAAGTCCCCCTTGACGTTCCCGGGCCCGCCCGCTCGCGGGACCGATTCCTTTTGTGCTAAGGATCAGGCAGGCATTGCTTGAGACCGGACCGCACCCGCCATGAACCACGCTCCTCCAGAGCCCCTGCCCGCCTCGGCCGAGGCGCTAGCGAAGGCCGCCGAACTGCTGGCGGAGGGGCGGCTGGTGGCCTTTCCAACGGAGACGGTCTACGGCTTGGGCGCGGACGCGCGGAACGACGAGGCGGTGGCGGCGATCTTCGCGGCCAAGGGCCGGCCCAGCTTCAATCCCCTTATCGCGCACTACGCGGCGGCAGGAGACGCGGCGGACGACGTGCTCTTCGATGCGCGTGCGGAGAAGCTCGCCGAGGCCTTTTGGCCCGGTCCGCTCACCCTCGTGCTGCCGCGCCGGACAGGCTGCCGGGTCTCGCTGCTCTGCAGCGCGGGGCTGGAAAGCCAGGCAGTGCGCGTGCCCAGCCATCCGGTGGCGCTCTCCCTCTTGCGCGAGACCGGCTTTCCTCTGGCCGCGCCCAGCGCAAACCCTTCCGGCAGGATCAGCCCGACGCGGGCCAGCCACGTGGCCGAAGGACTGGGCGAGCGGGTTGCGCTCATCCTCGACGGCGGATCCTGCGACGTCGGGCTGGAATCGACCGTGGTGGAGTTGCTGGAGGACGACGCCCGGCTGCTGCGTCCCGGGGCGGTGACGCTGGCGGACCTGGAGCGGGTGATCGGCCCGGTGAAGGCCCGCCGCCAGGGTCCGATCACCGCACCCGGCATGCTGGAGAGCCACTACGCCCCCAACGCCCGCCTGCGGCTGAACGCCCAGGAGCTTTCGCCCGGCGAGGCGCTGCTGGCCTTCGGCCCCGACCCGCTGCCGGGCGCCGGCATCACGGAGAACCTGAGCGAGAGCGGTGACCTGCTTGAGGCCGCCGCGCACCTCTTCGCCGCGCTCCATCGACTGGACGCCCAGGGCGTCGAGCGCATCGCCGTGATGCCGATCCCGCAAGACGGCCTGGGTCTGGCGATCAATGACCGCCTAACCCGCGCCGCCGCGCCGCGCGGCGATGAGAGCCCGGGCGACCCGGAGTAAACACCGGGTAGCGGCCCGCAAAACTTGTCAGACAAATTTTCCGCGTTACACTCGCCCCCGTGATGACTGACGCAGCCGAGAAAACCGAAGCCCTGGAAGCCTTCAAGACCGCCGTGCGGGAGGTCCTGGACGGCAAGGGCGTCATCGAGGACGCCGAGGGCAAGGCCGCCTTCGAGCGCGAATGGCGCGGGCGCTACAGCCCCAAGGCCGCCTTTGTCCTGCGGCCCAAGTCCACCGAGGAGGTATCAGAGGTCCTGAAGCTCGCCAACAGCCACGGCGTGGCGATCATCCCCCAGGGCGGCAATACCGGCCTGGTTGCGGGTGGCGTCCCGTTCGAGCGCGGCGACGAGGTGATCCTGAGCCTGGGGCGCATGAACAAGGTCCGCGACCTGGACGCCGACAACTTCACCATGACCGTGGAGGCGGGCTGCGTCCTGCAAACGCTGCAGGAGACGGCGGAGGAGGCCGACCGCCTGTTCCCCTTGAGCCTGGGTGCGGAGGGCACCTGTCAGATCGGCGGCAACCTCTCGACCAACGCCGGCGGCATCCACGTGCTCCGCTACGGCAACGCGCGCGACCTGGTGCTGGGGCTGGAGGTGGTGCTGGCCGACGGGCGCATCTGGAACGGTCTGCGCGGCCTGCGCAAGGACAACACCGGCTATGACCTGAAACAGCTCTTCATCGGCGGCGAGGGCACGCTGGGCGTGATCACCGCCGCCGTGCTGAAGCTCTTCCCCCGCCCGCGCGAGACCGCCGTGGCCTTCGTCGCGGTGCCGGACCCGCAGGCGGCCCTCGCCCTTCTCGGCCGCATGCGGGCCGGATCGGGCGACGCCGTGGGCGCCTTCGAGCTGATCCCCCGCATCGCGCTCGATTTCGCGCTAGAGCACGTGGAGGGCACCAAGGACCCGCTGGAAAGCCGGTCGGAATGGTACGTGCTGCTGGAACTGCTGGCGGGCAAGAAGGACTCCGGCATCGCGGAAACCCTGGAGGAAATCCTGGCCTCGGCCTTCGAGGAGGAACTGGTCACCGACGCCGCCATCGCCTCCAGCGAGGCGCAGGCCCAAGCCCTCTGGTTCATCCGCGAGGCGATCGTCGAGGCGCAGATACCCGCGGGCGGCTCGATCAAGCACGACGTCTCGGTCCCGGTCTCCTCGGTACCGGCCTTCATCGAAGAGGGCATGGCGCTTGTCGAGAAGATGGTCCCGGGCATCCGTCCGGTGCCCTTCGGCCATCTCGGCGACGGCAACATCCACTTCAACCTGACCCAGCCCGAGGGCGCGGACAAAGCCGAGTACCTGGCGCGCTGGGAGGAAGTGAACGACGCCGTCCACGATCTGGTGGTCAAGCGCTTCGGCGGCTCGATCTCCGCCGAGCACGGACTGGGCCGGATGAAGGTCGAGGAGAACGAGCGCTTCAAGTCGGAGGTCGAACTGCAGATGATGCGCGACCTCAAGAAACTGTTCGACCCCAAGGGCATCTTGAATCCCGGCAAGGTGGTGCGGTAAGGCCCGCGCGCCTTTCACGCAGCCGTGAATTCTTGTGTTTTCCCTGACGGCTCCCAGCACTCCATCTTGAAGGGGACGCAGAGGCCCGTAACGGCCCCCTGGATTCTTGTTTTTCGATGGAGAGAAAAGACATGCGCAGCCTTCGCACTTCCTTCCTCAGCCTTCTGGCCGGCGGCCTGATCGCGCTCGGCGCCGTGGCGTTCGAGCCGCAGGAGGCCAACGCCGCCGATCCGGTCTACACCTCCAGCTTCAGCGACCTTGCTGTCAGCGGCTACGACCCGGTCGCCTACTTCACCATGGGCAAGCCGGTCGAGGGATCCTCCGACCACGAGTACGAGTGGAAAGGCGCCACCTGGCGTTTCTCCAGCGCCGACAACCTGGAAGCTTTCAAGGCCGATCCCGAGAAGTATGCACCTCAGTACGGCGGCTACTGCGCCTGGGCCGTGGCGCAAGGCAAGACCGCGTCCGCCGATCCCGATAACTGGGAGATCGTCGACGGCAAGCTCTACCTGAACTACAACGACTCGGTTCAGGCCGCCTGGAAGAAGGACATTCCCGGTTTCATCCAGAAGGCCGATACGAACTGGCCCGGACTGGTCGACTGACTTAACCGGCCCAGCCGGAACGACGAAAGCCGCCGGTCATCCCGGCGGCTTTTTCGTGCTCGGCGTCCATGGAGCGGCAGGCTTATTCGGCTTCCTTGTCCTCGCCTTCGATCCGGTGACCGTCGAGCTTTCGCTCGGACTCCTCCGTGTCGTGGCGCACGGCCTCCCGCTCAGCCTTGGTGCGGCCGTGCTTCTGCCGGTTGCGCGCTGCCTCGCGTTCCTTGTCCTCGCGCTCGCGCTTTCGGCGGAATTGCTTCAGACTGACCACGTCGCCCATGGGACGCTCCCCTCGCATCGCTTGCATTCGAAACTTATCGGCATGAACTAAGATAGAGCAGTTGCCGGGTCTGGCCTAGCCCCCAGACCCGTCCGCGCAGCGACCCTGAACCGGGGGAGCGCGGCGGAGGGCGACTTGACGGGAAGCAGGTTGACCTATAGGTGAACATCAGCGGCCGGAAGAGCCGCCTGGCTTCAACAGGAGGAAGCAGCCCCGATGACGTCCTACACAGCCCCGCTGGCGGACATCCGCTTTGCGCTCAATGAACTGGCCGGCCTGCCGGAGATCGCGCAGTTGCCGGGCTACGAGGAGGCGACGCCTGACTTGGTGGACGCGATCCTGGAGGAGGCGAACAAGCTCGCCTCGGAGGTGCTGGCGCCCCTCAACCACAGCGGCGACCGGGAAGGCGCGGTCTGCGAGAACGGCGCGGTGCGCACGCCCCGCGGCTTCCGCGACGCCTACGGCCAGTTCGTGGAGGGGGGCTGGAACGCGCTGCCCTTTGACCCCGACTACGGCGGCCAAGGGCTGCCCTGGACACTCGGCTCGGCGCTGGCGGAGATGTGGAACAGCGCCAACATGTCGCTTGCGCTCTGTCCGCTTCTGACCCAGGGCGCGGTGGAGCTGCTACAGGCCCACGGTAGCGAGGAGCAAAAGGACGCCTATCTGCCCAAGATGATCTCCGGCGAGTGGACCGGCACCATGAACCTGACCGAGCCGCAGGCCGGCACCGACGTCGGCGCCGCCAAGACCCGCGCCACGCCCAACGGCGACCACTACCTGATCACGGGCCAGAAGATCTACATCACCTACGGCGAGCACGACTTCACCGACAACATCATCCACATGGTCCTCGCCCGGACCCCGGACGCACCCGCGGGCACCAAGGGCATCAGCCTCTTCATCGTGCCTAAGTTTCTCCCGAAGGAGGACGGCACGCCGGGCCAGCGCAACGATCTGCGCTGCGTGTCCATCGAGCACAAGCTCGGCATCCACGCCTCGCCCACCTGCGTCATGGCCTATGGCGATTCCGGCGGCGCGGTCGGCTATCTGATCGGCGAAGAGAACCGGGGCATGGAGTACATGTTCACCATGATGAACAACGCCCGCCTCACCGTCGGCATCCAGGGCGTGGCCATCGCCGAGCGCGCCTATCAGCAGGCGCTGGCCTACGCGCGCGACCGCGTGCAATCGCCCGAGGTCGGCACGCGCGGCGAGGCCGTGCCCATCATCCGCCACCCGGACGTGCGCCGCATGCTGATGACCATGAAGTCCCAGACGGAGGCGGCGCGCGCGCTCGCCTATGTCGCCGCCGGGGAGATGGACCGCGCCCGGCGCGCCCCGGACGAGGCGGAGCGCCGGCGCCACCAGATCGACGGCATCGACCTCCTGACACCCATCGTCAAGGCCTGGAGCACCGATCTCGGCGTCGAACTGGCCTCGCTCGGCATCCAGGTCCACGGCGGCATGGGTTTCGTCGAGGAGACCGGGGCCGCCCAGCACCTGCGCGACGCCCGCATCGGCACGATCTACGAGGGCACCAACGGCGTCCAGGCGCTGGACCTCGTGGGCCGCAAGATCTTGCGTTTTAAGGGGGAGACGGCCCAGCGCCTGCTGATCGCGTCCATGGAGGCCGATCTGGAAGGCATGACCGCCTCCAACCGGGTCAAGATGATCGCCAGCGCCGTGGGGGCGGGCGCGGAGAGCCTGAAGCAAGCCACCGGCTGGCTGGTCGAGGCGGGCGCCAAGGACATGAGCCTGGCCGCCGGAGCCTCCTCACCCTACCTGCGCCTCTTCGGGACCGTGGCGGGCGGCTGGCAGCTCGCCCGCGCCGCCCAGCGCGCCGAGGATCTGCTGGCCTCCGGCGAGGGCGACCCAGCCTTCTTGGAGGGGAAGATCAGGACGGCACTGTTCTACGCCGACAACATCCTGCCCCAGGCCGTGGGCCTCATGACCGCCGCCACGCGCGGCGCGGAGACGCTGGGCCAGATCGAGGATACGGACTTTTAGGTTTTCGCGCGGGAGGCTAAGCGCCGCCCATCCTTCGAGACGGTCCCTAACGGGACCTCCTCAGGATGAGGGCGGAGTTTGTACCAACCCCGTCCTAAGTGACTGCTAGTACCAACCTCATCCTGAGGAGGCGCGGCAGCGCCGTCTCGAAGGATGGGACGCCGCCTAGCGCGGTAGGGTCTTGATCGCCTCGCGGGCCAGCTTGTCGGCGCGCTCGTTCTCGGCGTGGCCTGCGTGACCCTTGACCCAGTGCCAGGCGATATCGTGGCGGCTCGCGGCCTCGTCGAGGCGGCGCCAGAGGTCCTGGTTCTTGACCGGCTTCTTNNCCACTTCCACTGGATGTCGTGGCGCGCGATGGCCTCGTCGAGCGCCATCCACAGGTCCTGGTTCTTGACCGGCTTTTTCGCCGCGGTCTTCCACCCTTTGCGCTTCCAGCCATGCACCCATTTCGTGATGCCGTCGCGCAGATAGGTGCTGTCGGTCGTCAGATCGACCGCGGAGGGGCGCTTGAGCGCCTCCAGCGCGGCGATCGCGGCCATCAGCTCCATGCGGTTGTTGGTGGTCTCCGGCTCGCCGCCCGACAGCTCCTTCTCGACCCCGCGCCAGCGCAGCACGGCGCCCCAGCCGCCCGGGCCGGGATTGCCGCTGCAGGCGCCGTCGGTGAAGATCTCAACCCGCTGTTCGGCCGAGACCATCAGTCGAGCCCGTAGGCGCCGGGGCCCCGCACCTCCTGATGGAAGCGCAGCTTGCGGCAGTATTCCGTGGGGTCCTTCGGCGTGACGAAGGCGCCCTCAGGGTGGTTGAGCAGGTCGTAGAGCCGGGTCAGCAGGAAGCGGATCGCGCTGCCCCGCGCCAACACCGGCAGCGCCTCCAGCTCCTCGCGCTCCAACTCGCGGCGCTCGCGGTAGGCCTGGAGCAACTGGCGGGCCTTGGTGACGTTGAAGGCGCTGTCCGGCTCGAAGCACCAGGCGTTGAGGCAGATCGCCAGGTCATAGGCGAAGAAGTCGTTGCAGGCGAAATAGAAGTCGATCAGCCCGGAGAGCTGGTCGCCCACGAAAAACACGTTGTCGGGAAAGAGGTCGGCGTGGATGACGCCCTCCGGGAGGTCGCTCGGCCAGTTCGCTTCCAGGAAATCCAGCTCGCGGGCGAGCGCGTCGGCCAGGCCAGGCTCCACCGTGTCGGCGCGCGCGCGGCAGGCCTCGAACAGCGGGCGCCAACCCGCGACGGAAAGACTGTTCTCGCGCCGCATCTCGAAGGACTGGCCGAGCAGGTGAAACTCCGCCAGCGCCGTGCCCAGACGGTTGCAGTGCCAGGGATGGATCCGCTTGGGCCAGAGTCCCTCAAGGTAGGAGATGATCGCCGCCGGGCGGCCGCAAAGCTCGCGCAGCGCCTCCCCGTCCAAGCCCTTGATGGGCACGGGGCAGGAAAAGCCGCGCGCGGAGAGATGCTCCATCAGCCCCAGGAAGAAGGGCAGGTCGCGCCGGTCCACCCGCTTTTCATAGAGTGTCAGGATGTAGGAGCCGCTCTCCGTGTGCAGCAGGTAGTTGGAGTTCTCGACCCCTTCCGCAATGCCCTTGAGCGAGAGCATCCGCCCCAGGTCGTACTGGGTCAGGAAGGCCTCCAGGTCTTCATCGGATACCTCGGTGTAGACGGCCATCGCTTCGGGCGCGCCTCAGGCGTCGGCCGCCATCGCGTCGCTGAGCGCGCGGGGCAGCTTGAAATGGACGTCTTCCTTGGCGATGTCGCGCATCTCCAGGGTCACGGCGTAGCGCGCGCGAAAGGCGTCCACCACCTCCTCGACCAGGACCTCCGGGGCCGAGGCGCCTGCGGTCACGCCCAGCGTCCCGATTCCCTCCAACGCGGCCCAATCGATATCCGCGGCGCGCTGCACCAGGAAGGCGCGGGGGCAATCGGCCTTTNNGGCCTTTTCAGCCACCTCGACCAGACGGCGGGAGTTGGAGGAGTTCGGCGCACCCACCACGAGAAGGGCGTCGCACTGCGGCGCGATCGCCTTGACCGCCTGCTGGCGGTTGGTGGTGGCGTAGCAGATGTCCTCTTTTCGCGGCGCGGCGATCCCGGGAAAGCGGCGGCGCAGTTCGGCGACGATGTCGGCCGTGTCGTCGACGGAGAGTGTGGTCTGCGTGACGAAGGCGAGCGGCTTGTCCTCGGGCAGCGTCACGCTCCGCGCATCCTCCACCGTCTCGATCAGGGTGATGGCGCCGTCGGGAAGCTGGCCCATGGTGCCCACCACCTCGGGATGGCCCTCATGGCCGATCAGCAGGATGTGGCGGCCGTCCTTGTGGTGGCGCTCGGCCTCGCGATGCACCTTGGAGACCAGGGGACAGGTCGCGTCCAAATAGACCATCTTGCGCCGCTCGGCCTCGGCGGGCACGGCCTTGGGCACGCCATGGGCGGAGAAAACGACCGGCAGGTCAGCGGGAACCTCATCCAGTTCCTTCACGAAGACAGCGCCCTTCGCCTCCAGCGACTCCACCACGAAGCGGTTGTGCACGATCTCGTGGCGCACGTAGACCGGCGCGCCGTAGAGCTCCAGCGCGCGCTCCACGATCTCGATCGCGCGGTCGACGCCCGCGCAGAAACCGCGCGGCCCGGCCAACAGGATCTTCAACTCGGGCTTCTCGCTCATGCCAGCTCCAAATGCGGCGGCCGGGGGCGCTTGTTCTCCGCCCTCGCCTTCCATAGAGTGTCAGGCGAAAACAGGCCTCCGGCTTTCGATGCTTTCGAATCGCCCCGGACATTAGACCACCCGCCGCGCTGAAGGAAGAGCAGGAACATGGCAGAGCCCGTCGCCGCCCAGAAAGGCCCCTACAAGGCGGAGGTGGAGGAGGGCCGCACCTACTTCTGGTGCGCCTGCGGCCGCTCCGCCAAGCAACCCTTCTGCGACGGATCGCACGCCGGGACCGGGATCACGCCCGTCCCCCACAAGCCCGAAAAGAGCGGTAATGTCTGGCTGTGCGGCTGCAAGGCCACCGGCGACAAGCCGTTCTGCGACGGCTCCCACTCAAAAGTCTGAGACCCAGAGGCGACCGACCCCATGAAAAAGACGCCCTTCATCTCCGCCGCCGTGCTCACCCTGGGCCTGTTCGCGCTCAGCGCCTGTGCGACCCCGCAGGAGGCCTCGCCCCGCCGCGTGCTCTGCCCCGATTTGCAGATCGTGACCGGCGCCGACGAACTGACGGCCTACCGGGGCAGCGGCCGCGATTTGACCGACGTCGCCTATACCGTAGCGCTGACCGACGCGACCTTCGACTGCGTGGCCCGCGACGACGAGGTCGAGGGCGAGGTCACCGTCCTGTTCGACGTGCGCCGCGGCCCGGCCAACGAGGACGGCCAGGCGCCCTTCGATTACTTCGTCGCCGTGGTGGACGAGAATCAGCGCATTCTGGCGCGCGAAGCCTTCGACGTGACGGTCCCCTTCTCCGGCAACCGCGGCCGGGTGACCTTCGCGGAGGTCATCGCACCCCAGATCCCGCTGAGCGCGCCCGAATCGGGGGGTGGCTATTCCATCTTCCTGGGCCTGGAAGTGACCCGAGAACAGCTCCAGGACAACATCGAGGGGCTCTGAACCCTAGGACTCCTCTATGATCGCGCGCTCCAGATTGACTTGAGAGCGCGCCTGGATAGACTTTCTCTCCAGCACCAGGGGGCGCGTTTCGTTCCCTGAGGCAGCGCCCAACACTTTCCCATGGGAGAGTCCGGCGCGGCGGATCACAGGGTTCGATCCGAAGCGCCGGCGCCGAAGGAGCAACCGCCCCGGAAACTCTCAGGCAAAAGGACCGTGGGGAAAGGCGCCTCTGGAAAGCAGGAGAAGGCCCGTTCATGCGGGCGGACTCCTCACCGACGGGGTAAGCCGGGTCGATAAGGCTGCGCCCTCAAGCGCAGCCACCGGTCAATCTCTCAGGTTTCGGACAGAGGGGGCCCATCGCGATCCAACCTTTAGGCGGAAGCGTCCGCCGGGTCGCGGGGTAGTCCTTTTTGTTCGACTTGGAGGCGCCGCAAGCGGCCATGACCGACACCGAACCGACAGACCAAGCACCGCTCAGGCAGACGCCGCTCCACGCGCTCCATGAGGACCTGGGCGCGCGCATGGTGCCCTTCGCCGGCTATGCCATGCCCGTACAGTATCCCGAGGGCATCATCGCCGAGCACCGCCACACCCGCCGCGCCGCCGGGCTTTTCGACGTCTCTCACATGGGTCAGGCGATCCTGGAGGGCGCGGACAGCGAGGATCCCGCCGCCCTGATCGAGGAACTCGTGCCGGGCGAGATACAGGCGCTGAAACCCGGGCGCACCCGCTACACCCAGCTCACCAACGCCAAGGGCGGCATCCTGGACGACCTGATGATCACCCGGCGGGCCGTGGGCGACGGGCTCTACCTGGTGGTCAACGCCGCGCGCAAGGATCACGACTTCGCCCTCATCGAAAAAGCCCTCGCCGGGCGCGCCCGCCTCACGCGGCTGGAAAACCACGCCCTTCTCGCGCTGCAGGGGCCAGAAGCCGTCAACGCGCTGGAGCCCTTGGCCCCGGGATGCGAG
>JABAHR010002860.1_pt1 | contig 10848 bp, 9 predicted proteins | sample 7062101 | NCBI WGS metagenome assembly JABAHR01 (sample SAMN14534553, study PRJNA622989) | marine sediment metagenome | biome: marine biome [ENVO:00000428]; feature: marine pelagic biome [ENVO:01000023]; material: deep marine sediment [ENVO:00002113] | place: India: Gulf of Kutch | collected...
GGCGGCCTTGTTGCTGCCGGCAACGGTAACTTTGATAACAGCCTGCGCTACGCCGGCGCCGACTATCCAGACAGGCCCGGATGCAGAGGTAACGTTCGACGGTTTGCACAGGGTCGACAACAGTCAGGCAGACCTTGCCTGGGCCCGGCCCGACTTCGATCTGAGCCGATATACCAAGATTCTTCCTGTCGAGGCGCAATACGAGTACCGCCAGGATGTCAATCGCGCCCGAACGACTTACGAACGTGGCCGCGGCGGCCCGTACTATATCGACGCCGACAGACGCGCTCGATTCGAGGATGAAGTCCGCAAAGTATTCCAGGAGGAACTCAGCAAGATCGAGCATTTCGAGTTCGTCACCGAACCGGGTCCGGACGTACTGCTGCTGCGCGGCGCCCTCCTCGACATCATTACTTTCGTCCCCGACGACGACAATATTCCCGGACGCTCGGAGTTTTTCGTATCCAGCGTCGGCGAGGCGACCCTGGTGCTTGAACTGAGAGATTCGGAAAGCGGCACGATTCTCGCGCGTTCCATCGACAGGCGCGCAGCAGAGCGGATGGGCGGCCAGATGATGAACTCCAATCGGGTGACCAATGCCCAGGAAGTTCGCCGGCTGATGCGCTTCTGGGCAACGCGCCTGAGAGAAGGCCTAGACGGATTCGTTGCTGCGTCGAGCGAGTGACGGCGTCCAATCAGCTTTATCATCCAAAAGGCCGGCGCATCGCCGGCCTTTTTTATTGAATCGTGGATTAGTCGAACTCGAGACCCAGTCCGAAGACGAGCGTTATGTCTTCGTTCTTGACTGAGTCAACGGGTTCGGTCTCGTAGTCGTAATCGAGCGACGCGGTCGCGTACAGAAGGTCGGTAATCTCGTAGCTGATCCCGGTGCTCGTGTCGTAACTCGTGTTGGTGCGACCCGTCAGATTCTTCGTGATCGAGTGGTTGTGGAATACCTCCACATCGTCACCGATGAGATCCTGGCGAAATCGAAGCGTCCAGATGGCGACGCTGCTGTCAGTACTGGATGGCGTGTTTATCTGAATAAATTGAGAGGTGGTCAGCTCCTCATTTTGGTAGCCGATGGCCAGCTTGGTGCTCAGCGAGCGACGCGGGGTGTCCCAGATGTCATGTCCGATACCTACACTGGCGATTATGCGGCTGTCCAGCAGAATGATGGGGTCGCGCTCGAACGTGATCTGCGCCGTTAGAAACCAGGGATCATGGAACAGCCAATTGTAATCATAAAGAAACAGGTCACGATCCCTCGTTCGTTGCCCTGCCAATTCCTCTTTATCGAAGGTCGCTTCGCCACGATGGCGGTGATCCCCATGCTTGAACATGCCGTCCGCAAACAACCGGGTCGTCATCGAGTCCGTATTGCCTTTTTTAAGGTTGCTCGCGAAATCGACGTGGCTCTCCCAGTCGAAATAATCCTCGGGCTCGTCCAGCTCGAGAATGTCGCCGAGCGGCAATTCCAATGAACTTACGTCCGTCTCGATGATCTGATCGCCGTCATCGGCAGTTCCGCCAAATTTCGCGACCACGCTGGTGCCGTCATAAAGATCGATCTCGAAATCCCTGTCGGACTCGATGTAAGCGACGACGGGCAGGTCTACTTCGAATTCATCGGCGTACTCGGGTTCGATCGTAATCTCATTGTCCCAGATGCGTTTGATTTCGCCGGTAATACGGTCACCATTCTTGAGAACGAGGACATCGGCTTGCGCGATGCCGACCAACGTCATCCCGAACATGAGTGAGAGACCTGCCAAAGTCATTGAATGTTTCATAAGAACCAGCACTCCGCTCCGGCAGGCGCCCTGCCTGAGAGCGTGGGATTAATTAAGTGGATTTTTTCGGCTCGAGTCGCGGCCGTATCAGCACTCTTAGCTCGGTGATATTCGGACCCAAACGAATCGGCTGGCGAGAAGGAGCACAAAAAAGAACAGCAGAAATCCTATCATCCGCATGAAGAAGCGGTCTACCACCTCGGTTTGCACTGCTATCAGCGCGTCGGATATCTGCGATGCATCCTCGACGCCGGACACCAGGTTGTCGATAGTCTCTGCGAGCAGCCGAAGTTCCGCTGCAGTAGCGGCGGATTCGTTGACGATCGCCCGATACTCGCCGATATCGAAGGGCTCCGCGTCCGGGTTCCGCTGTTTGGCGGCGACAACGGTTCTCTCGATGGACTCCATCAGCGGGAGGAGATCGGCGGCCAGTGCGCGAATTTCAGGATTATTGGACGCGAGATCCGCCGTCAGTGCGGCGCGCTCCATCGCGACCCTGTCCATTAACTGGTCGACCGCTGTGAGTTGACTGCCCGGCAGCGTTTCGACGACCGTCACCAGGCGATCAACAGCCTGCACGAATCGATTGACGTCGACCAGCAGATTGGCGATCTCGGGTCCGCCGATGACGTCATTGACGCTCGCTTCCAGCTGCCCGGAAGTAATCATCGGTGCCTTCTGGAGATAGAACAGTACGCGTTCCCCGAAGGCCTGGATCTCTTCGGCCGCCTCCCTCGCCCTGGCAACCTCTGCAAGCATGCCGCCCGACTGCCGGACGGCCGCAAGGCTGGCCGCTCGTTGCCCGGAAAAGTTGCTGAGCCGCACGTACCAGGGAAAAACGATCTGCGGATTCTCCGCATGCCATTCTTCAACGAGCGCCGCAAGCTCCGCCTGGTGCGCCGAGGTGAGCACCTCGTCGGCGACCGTCCAGATGTCTGTTTCGAGGTCATAGTAGGCCTGGACGAATTCCGCCCGTGATTCCTCGTCTGGAATGCGCGGCGCCCAGTAATCATCAATGACGAGGCGCGACAACATGGTCAGAACCATCATGTCCATCAAGCTGGTTACCGCGTCAGCGCCAATAGCGACTTCCACGATGGCGGCATAAGAGACGTTCCGCCAGTCGTCCAGGAAGCGCTTGACTTCCAAATCGTCCGAGGATTCGCTCAGATCTCGGGTCGCGATGGCGACCCGGGTGATATAGCGATCTGCGAATCGCCGCACGTGATCCTCCAGCTCCTCGCGCGTCATCGCGCCCGGGTTGACCGGCGTGCCCCCGTCGAGATCCGCGACGACGACCTGCTGCGTCTGCGGCGCGGACGACGCGCAGCCCGCAAGTCCTGTGGCTGTCAGAACAGCTGTCAGGATCAAGGCGGCCACTGGCCGAATGACGTCCCTGCACGAATCGTGAGTGCGGAGCATGCTGTTACTCTTCTTGTTGTTATTTGCCGCCTGCAGCCTGCCGGCGGATCCTTTGCCCTAGTATTGTACCCTTTCGTAAGGGACGCCGAGTCGGTCACAAATTGCCTCTACCGAGCGAATGGCGACTTCTTCCCCGGGTCGACCGGTGCCCGCAGCGTCGACCCAAACATACAGGAGCGACTCGCTGGTTCCGAGCGGCGTGACCTGGGCGGTGATTTCACCAAACTCACCGGTAACCTCCAGCATGCGTGCCCGCTCATTGCGTTGCACACTGGTCACGTCAGTTCTATTGGCGACGACGTCGTCGAATACCGACCAGACATCTTCGGCCGCCCTCGGCACCCGGACAGACACCGTGCTCCGACTCGAGCCAGCGGTATGTACGACCAGCGCGGAATCGACGACGGTGCCACCCGGCATCGCGATGCAGCCGCCGAGCGCGCCCAGAACGAGGACAGTAAGCAGTTTATAAATCAACCTGTTACCTCAAATCTTCAGAAAGATTCTAGCAAATGTCGCTTTGTGTTTCCCCACCGAAACGGGCACCATTGCGGCGATCTGAGCGCGGGTCGCGGTGCTTCGACATCACCGGGACCCTCTGGCGTACGAAGCCAATCCGGATAATAAAAACGATAATGATTGCGCATTACAGAATTCTGCTGCTGCTCGCCCTGCTCGCGGTCCTGGTCCTGGGTTCGCCCATGACCTCATACGCGCAGGAGGCTGACGATACAGAATCGCGGCGAGCCGCCGATATCGACGCGGACGAGGCTGCGGCAACCGAGGAATCGGCCGATACGGGCAGAATCCGGGGCCGCATCCTGCCGGCGCCGTTCGTCATCACCGAGCCCGCGATCGGTAAAGGGCTCGGCCTGGGCTTTATCTATTTCCACGGCCAGGAAAAACGCGAACGACCGCGCATCCAGTCGGCCAGCGCCGTCGGCAATACGGCACGACGGGGCAAACCGCCACCCACCGCAACGGCGGCGGGGGGCTTCTATACCGATAACGAGACGGCGGGCGTTGCGATCGCACATTCGCGATCGCTCGCGGATGATAAATACCGGATCGTCGGGCTCGGGGCGACGATGGAGATCAATGCAAAATATTATGAGGGGACGGCCGGACTCGACTTCCGCCTCGACGCCGACGCCCTTTACACGCGCGGCCAGTGGCGAGTCAACGACAGCAATATCTTCCTCGGCATTTCGGCAGCCTGGATGGACGGCGGCATCGGCTTCGATTTGCCGATCGACCGCCTGCCGGGCAATGGCGCAATAGATGATTTCACCGACGTCGGCGTCGCCGTCAGCGCCATCCATGATTCGCGGGACGAGAGCATGATGCCGGGCTCAGGGCATCTTTATGATCTGACGATCTGGCGCCATGACGATGCGCTTGGCAGCGACTTTAACTACACCAAATCCAATCTCAAGCTGCTCTGGTTCAACGAACTTCACGAGAAGTTTCACCTGGGATTCCGGGTCGACGTCTCCAATATCGAGGGCGATCCGCCTTTCTTCGCCATCCCCTACGTTTCCCTGCGGGGCATCCCTGCACTGCGTTACCAGGGCGACACCGCGGGCGCAGTCGAAGTCGAAGCGCGCTACGACATCAGTCCGCGCTGGGCCAGCGTCGCCTTCCTCGGCGCCGGTTTCGCAAACTGGGACGACAGTGCGGTCGAAGAGACCGAGGACATTTATTCCAAAGGCCTCGGACTTCGCTACCAGCTTTTTACCGAACAGAACGTATGGGTCGGCCTTGACATCGCCAGGGCGAAGGAAGAGTCGAACTGGTATATCCAGATCGGTCACCCGTGGTAAATTGCGTGCCTTCAGTTTCTCGATGCTTCCATAGCGGCAACCTACGGAGTCTGGTAATGCCAAAAAGTCTTGACGTGTTCCTGAGAATCAGCGTTGCGGGCGCCGCGATGCTTCTGTTATCCGGCTGTGCCTCGGGCCCCAACTTGCGTTCGGACTACGACGCGACTGCCGACTTCGGCGCCTATCGAACTTACAACTTCATGGAGCAGGCCAACCGGGATAATTACGAAAGCCTGTTTTCCAAGTATATGAAGGAAGCTATTACGATCGAAATGGAGAATCGCGGATATTCCCTGTCGACCAATCCCGACCTGCTCGTCAACTTCAACGCCTACCTGCAGGAGAAGACCGACGTCCGCACGACCCCGGCAGCGCCACCGATGATGGCAGGGGGTTACTACGGCTATCGCACCGGCTACTACGGCGCCTGGGGCGGGTACGGCTATGGCACCGAAACCCACGTATCGCAGTACACCGAGGGCACGTTCAATATCGATCTCGTCGATGCGCGGCGCAAGCAACTCGTCTGGGAAGCCGTCGGCATTGGCCGCGTTAATGACAAAACCTTCGAGCAGCTCGAGGAGAGGGTCAAAGCGGGTGTACCGCAATTTTTCGCGCTGTATCCATTCGTTGCCGGGGATCCGAATCCACGTCCTGCAACGAATTGAGATTGTCGGCTCCGACAAAGCCGGGCCGGCGACGGCCCGGCTTTTTTTATGAGGGTTGTTCGAAAATATGCACGTCGCGCTGCGGGAAAGGAATAGAGATCCCCTCCTGATCGAAGCGCATTTTCACCTTCTTGGTCAGGTCCCAGTATGTATCCCAGTAGTCCTCGGTCCTGACCCAGGGCCGCACGGCGAAATTGACTGACGAGTCGCCGAGTTCGTGCACGGCGACGATCGGCTCCGGGTCATCGAGGCAGCTCTCGTGCTCGGCGATGATGTCGCGCAGCACCTGTTCGGCCTTCTCGATATCATCGCCGTACGAGATGCCGAAGACGAGATCGACACGACGCGTGCGTTGCGCGGTTACGTTGGTGATCACCGACTGCCATATCATGTTGTTCGGCACCACGAGACGCTGGTTGTCGAGGGTCATGAACGTTGTGTTGACGAGACTCATGCTGCTGACCCTGCCTCTTACGCCTGCGGCGTCGACAACGTCGCCGACATCGAAGGGTCGATACATCAGGATCATGACGCCGGATGCGAAGTTCGAGAGTGAATCCTGCAGCGCGAAGCCGACGATGAAGCCCGCAATTCCGAGCCCTGCGAGCAGCGGCGCCAACGAGATACCGAGCTGTGAGATCGCGATCAGGACACCGAAGATCATGATCACGTTGCGAACCGAGGACGTGATCATCTTGCGCAAAAGGTGTGACATGCGGTTGCGGGATGAACTCATCGCTCGTTCGACGCCTTTCTGCACGAGCTTGGAGAACTGGTAGAAGAGAAAAATAATGAGGAGCACAAGCAACAGCCTGAATATCAGTCGCGGACCCTGCTCGACCGACATCTTCCACAATGCCGCGCTCCATTCCGATACCAGGTTGGCGACGATGCCCACGTCAAGAATGTCCGTGGTGATCTCGCCGGTCACTGTCAGTACCTGCTGGCGATAACGGCGCGTCTCCATGTCGAGCTGGGCCATCAGGGTGATCGCATCCTGCAGCGACGCAGCAGTCATCTGGACACGAGTCTGCGCGGCGGCAAGCCAGTCGGACAAGGTCGTATCGTTCGGCAGGGTTGCTACGGAAGCGCGCAGATTGTTGACATCGTTCAACGCGATATCGAGGAAAATCGAGCGATTCTCCGCGGTATCAACCAGCCTTTCCTGCAGGTATTGCCTGACCTCGTCTGTCTCGATATCGAAGCGTTCCGCGGTATCCGCGTAGGAAATCAGTGCCCCGGTAATTTCGTCGAGATCTTCGAGCGCCTGGAACAGCACCTGGTCAGCATAGACGAACTCATTAGGCGGTAATTCGCCGGTCGGGAACTCCACGCGCTCTGCGATCCTGTCTGCAGCAGCATAGGCCTGCTCGGGCCACGTCCTGAAGCTGGCGCCGATTTCCTCCGTATAGCTCGATACGTCGTAGCCGTTATCCCGTTGATCCGCCAGCTCGCGCGCGAATGTCGTCGCCGCGTCGAACATATCGGTCCAGATTTTGTCGCGCCGCGTTTCGAGTATCTCGGCCGGGACTCCCGCAAATTCCGGCAGGCGCGCGTCGATCGATTCGATATCCAGCAACTGGTAGCGAATATCCTCGACCATCGTGTCAAATTTCGCGACAACCTGTTCCGGCAGAGGCTGCAATGCCGGCTCCTGTGCGAGCCCGGGCCCGCCGAGCGTCATCAGCAATACCGCGACGACGCTGCTAACGGCAATCGGGTGGCGAACAACTCCGCGCATGCTTGCTTCGATTCCTGTTCAGTTCGGCCCGGCCCCGAGCGGGACCGGGCGCGATTCGACTGGCCGGGTGGCGCCTCGTCAGGACCCCTGCGTTCTTGTTATTTCGGCTCTACCTTGAATTTCTGGCCGCCGACGGACGCTTCATACATCAGGCCACCTTTGGCCTGCGTGAAAATCGCGACACCGCTCGAGTAATCGGCGTCAGCCGAGGCGCCTGCCGTGACCGCAACTGCCGACGCCTGGGCGCCAAGTTCGTAATTGCCGCGCTTGAAATCCTGCAGCGCAACGTCGTCTTTGAAGAAGATGAACTCGCTGTAAGCCTGGCCACCCCACTGGAAGCCGATCGTGAGTTGCGTCAAGGTTACGATCGCGGTGACGGCCCCACCCTCATAGAGCACCCCCTTGCCGCGCGCGCCGCCGATGCCGATCCCGCCTTTGCCGACGGTGGGAATCACCACGTAAGCAGCCGCGTTATCAAAGAAGCGCTGGACACTCGGATCTTTCTCCTTTAGCGCCGCAATGGCTTCCTGGGCCTTGCCATCCAGCTCCTCCGCCTCACCGGGGTCCCAAGCAAACGCGAGCGTAGACGCGCAAACCATGGCGCCGGCCAGAAATACGGCAGTCAACTTCTTCATCTCGATTCCTTCTTAACAATAATTCGATTAATTTATGCTTAGTTGTTGATTTATTGACACTTCAAACTTAGCCACATCACATTGCCGTGGCGGCGACCGAAGGTCCTGCGACAACTGTAAACGTAAACCCGTGCCGTCGCCACTGCCAGCTGCGGTGCTTCGGTGCAGCCAATGCCCTCGACGGGAATCGCAATATCGGCGTCGAGGCCGTGACATGACGTTAACAGGAAGCACTGAGCCCAGTACGCAATATCGGCAAAACCTGGCCAGGAAGCGTGCCGTTCGACACGGCTGGCCGCATCAGTGGGCGTGCGGTATGGTGAGCCCGAATCAACCCCGGGATGTCCTGCTTGAAGCGACTGCTATTGTTCCTGATGTCGAACCTCGTTGCTGCAGGTAATGCCAGCGCCGGTTCACTGCTCGACTACATCCGTGCTTATGATCTCAACGATTACGCACTTGGAGTAGCGGTCTCGGCGAGCCAGAGCCCATACGCGGGCGCGGACAATTCCGTCTTTGCCTACCCTTTCCTGACGAGCTTTCGGGACTCGGCGTTTACCGACGACTGGTTCCTGATCTCCGAGGGGAATGTCGGCTTTCGCTGGGTGAATGACGCTGGCTGGGAACTCGGACTCGTTGGACGAATGCAAACGCAGGGCCTGGGTAATAATGATTCGCCTGAGCTCCGCGGACTCGATGATCGTAACTGGAGCATCGAGATTGCGCCGATGCTCGGGTATCGCCGCTGGCCGGTGCATCTGAACCTCAAGACCTACTGGGAAGTGCTTGGCCGGCACGGGGGAATGACAGGTCAGTTTGCGCTGTCGCTGCCGAAAGAGTATGCGCGTGGCTACTTCGTACCCTCTGTCGAAGCCATCTGGCGCAGCGAAGACCACGCCAATTATTACTACGGTGTCTCGAGCGGCGAAGCGCGACCGGATCGACCGCAGTACCAGCCGGGCGCATCACTAAGCTACGCTGCCAAGCTTCGCTGGGGAGTCGCGTTGGCCGACCGCTGGTTGCTCTCCGGCAGCGTCGGGCTGGAGCAATTGGCGGACGAAATCCGGGAGTCGCCGATCGTCGATAAAGACAGGGTCTGGTCCGCCAGTCTTGGGCTCGCTTATAACTCGGATATCTTCCAGCCTAGAGATGCCGATCTCGGCGTCAAGCGGCAGCCCCGCTTCGAAATTCGTATCACCGCGTTTGCTGACTCGGCAGATTCGAAGGTGATCCGCGACGCGGATGACGGAACGCCCGGCGACGAAATCGATCTCGAAAACCTGCTTGGCGTGTCCGACAGCGAGACCATCTTCCAGCTGGATGCAATCTATCGACTCAATGCTCATCACCGGATCGAGCTCGGCTACCATGAATTCTCGCGCGCCGGGCTCACCACTTTGGGTGGCGATCTGCGCGTCGGTAATACGACCTTCCTGGATGGCACCGAGCTTGCCAGCACGTTCGATTCCGAAGTCCTGCGCCTCGGATACGGCTACTCGATAATCAACGACGCCCAGAAAGAGCTCGGGGTGATGGCCGGCTTGCACGTGAATAGTCGCACGGCCGACATCCGTGCCAGCGCGACCGGGCAGCGCGAGCGGTCTGACGTGTCGACCCCGCTGCCGGTGCTCGGCTTGTTCGGCTCCGTCGAGCTAGGAACGAAATCTGCATTGGCAGCCAAAGCGCAGATGTTTGCGATGGAGTTCGATCGACTCGAAGGCTACATGCTTTACCTGAATCTCGAGTGGATGCGTCGATTCGGCGACAGGTTCTCGGCCGGGATTGCCTACAACTTCTACGGAACCGACCTTGAATCGACGGATATTGACGCGCGCGGCACATTCAAGACGCGCCACCACGGCCCGGCGGTGTTTTTCAGTACAAACTTCTAACGGACAAGGTCAGTAAGGCAGGTCCTTGACCACGACTGTCCAATCGCCGTCGACGACCTGCGACAGGTAGAGCGAGTCGGAGGCCTGGTGCTTGTCCGGGCCGAAGGACAGGCTCGGACCGCCGAACGGGTCCTCGTAATCGCGGATTTTTTCGAGCTCGGCGAGCAGTTTATCGACCGTGAGATCACGGCCGGCAGCCTCCATCGCCCGGACCATCAGGTCTGTCGTCACGTACCCGACCTGCGCCTGGATATTGGGTTCCTCGCCGAAACGCTCGGCGTACCGTGCAGCCCAGTCCCGGCGCCATTGCCCGGCAGCGCTATCCTCGTCGTAGTCGGCCATGACAATCGGGCCCGCTGAGTACAGCCCCTCCATGCCGCCGTCGGCGGCTACCGCGATCAGCGGGTGCAGAACCACCATGTTGCCGACGATCGGTATATCAAGCCCGGCATTCCTGACCGCCGTCACCAGCTGGATCGTGTCGTTAAAGATCGTGCCGATAAACAGCACTTCGCAACCCGAGTTCTTGACCCGCGTCGCCGTGCCGACGAAGTCCGTCTCGGTCACTTTGTGGCGCCCGAGAAAGACTGACTCGAGACCGAGTTCCTCTACCGCAGACTCATAGCCGAGTTCCGATTCATGGCCGTAGTCCGTCGCCTGGGTCTGCATACAGACCTTGGTCGCGCCAGTCTTCTCCGCCATGTGACGGACACCGCCGCGGATCTGGTCCCGGTAGCTCACGTAATAGCTGAACTTCATCGGGTGGAGCGGCTCATACATGCCGACGGCGGCCGTCACCGGGAACAGGTTCGGTATGCCCATTCTCAACTGGCGCGGCAATATGGCGTGATTTGCCGGCGTGCCGATGTTGCCC
>JABAHR010073531.1_pt1 | contig 10847 bp, 16 predicted proteins | sample 7062101 | NCBI WGS metagenome assembly JABAHR01 (sample SAMN14534553, study PRJNA622989) | marine sediment metagenome | biome: marine biome [ENVO:00000428]; feature: marine pelagic biome [ENVO:01000023]; material: deep marine sediment [ENVO:00002113] | place: India: Gulf of Kutch | collected...
TGACGATCCCTCAGGAATGGCCCGCCGCCACGAACGCCCGGCGTTGTCCGGGTCAAGGCTGGCGCAGGTAGACCATGCCGTCCCGCAGGTGGACGTCGACGGGTGTCAGGGAGGCGCCCTTGCAAGGACCGTCCAGGCACTCGCCGGTCGAGACGTCGAAGCAGGCGCCATGGTGAGGGCAGATCAGCCTGCCATCGGGATCGAACAGGAACTCATCCGGCGCGAAGGACAGGTTCCGGCCCTGGTGGGGGCAGGCGTTCAGGTAGGCCCGCACGCCGTCGCCGGAATCGAGCAAGGCCAGGTATCGCGGGCCGGCGGGGCTTTCCAGGACAAATTCCCTGCCGCCCCCGGGCGGGATGTCCTCCAAGCGGCATAAAGGCTGCAATTGCTTTCTCCTGTCTCCGACCCCATGACTAGGGCATTGGCCCACCCCTGGATTGAGCAGCCGAATGCCAGTGTACATCACCCCCCCGCCGCGCAACCCGATCGTGCAGTTGCTGGCCGCCGTCATCGCCGCGCTGGCGCTGGCGGGCGCCTTCATGCTGGGCCTGGTCGCCCTGGCGGTGGTGGCAGGGCTGGCCGTGATCGTGGGCGTCGCCGCCTGGATCCAGGGGTGGCGCGTCAGCAGGCGGATCAGGCAGGCCGTGGACCAAGGCCACGCGGGCAATCAGGGCGAAGCCATAGAAGCCGAGTACACCGTCATTTCGAGGCGGCCGGACAGCGACTGACCGAATCCCCGGCGGGCCCGTTGTAATTCGCAAAACGCGGGCTAGACTAAGAGAAGGCAGATACCAGGCGCATCACTCATGACACCCGTTTCCGAGATCATTGACCGCAAGGGCAGCATGGTCCTGTGTGTGGACCAGTCGGAGTCCGTGTTCGACGCCATCAGCCTGATGTCGGAAGTGAATATCGGGGCGGTGCTGGTCAAGGAAAACGACACCATCGCGGGCATCTTCACCGAACGGGATTACCTGCAGAAGATCGCCCTGAATTCCCGCTCATCGCGGGATACCACGGTCAGCGAGGTGATGTCTTCCCCCGTGATCTCGGCCAAACCCGGGGACTCCATCGAGCAGTGCCTCGAAATCATGACATCCTGCCGCTGCCGGCACCTGCCGGTTGTGGAGGGCGAAGAACTGCTCGGCATCGTGTCCATCGGCGACCTGGTGAAAAGAATCCTCGAGGAAAAGGAATCCGAAATCCAGCAGTTGAGCCACTACATCACCGGCTCTTACTGAGGTTTGCCAGAACCCTTCCGGTCTCCCATCCCGTGCTCACGCCGCAGGGTCTCTTGCACCGTGTCGAGCGCGCGCCCAATGGCCTTGCTGGCGGTATCCGATATGTCGCCCCTGGCGGCTTCGTCTTTCAGCACCTCCTCGACGCGCATGACCAGGCGGTCCAGGGAGCCGGCATCACCCGCTTCCTCGATCGGGTCATGCTGGCCGAACAGGTTGATCCATCGCTCGGACTTGCGCCCGAGGTCGAGCACACGGTTGTACTCGACCTCCGGGTCATCGGCGCTGCGCAGCAGCCCCACCAGCGTGGCGACCAGCGATACCGGCACCAGCAGGAAGTCCCGGAAGCCATCCACGACCAGTTTCAGCTGGAACACCAGGGATTCTCGTACGAGCTCGGCCCGCTTGCTGGTCTTGGCTTCGGTCATGACGGCCCCACGCGTTAAACTGACACCAGCTTAGCTTGCGGTGAGTGCCGATGAAATACTTGCACACCATGGTTCGGGTCAGCGATCTCGAAGAATCGCTGGATTTCTACTGCGACAAACTGGGACTCAGGGAAGTGCGCCGCATGGAGTCTCCCCAGGGGCGCTTCACCCTCGTGTTCCTGGCGGCGCCGGGTGACGAGGAGGCGCAGGTCGAACTGACCTGGAACTGGGATCCCGAGGAATATTCCGGCGGCCGAAATTTCGGCCACCTGGCGTACGCGGTGGAAAACATATACGAACACTGCCAACGGCTGATGGACAAGGGCGTGGCGATCAGCCGGCCGCCGCGCGACGGGCGCATGGCCTTCATCCGTTCACCGGACGGCATTTCGATAGAACTGCTGCAGCAAGGCGACGCCCTGCCCGCCAGCGAACCCTGGGCGTCCATGCCCAACGTGGGAGAATGGTGAGAGGCCACGGCATCGGGGTCATGGATGGCGCGTGCTGGGCCCCGGCGCCGGGTTTCCCATTGCTGCCCGCTTGCCGGCCTGCCTGGCCCGGCCGATTTCCCCATGAAGCCTGACCAAGGGAGAGTGCCATGACCTACCTGCTTTGGCTGATTGCCACGGCCACCACCTTCGTCCTCGGATTCTTCTGGTACGGGCCGCTGATGTTTCACAAGGCGTGGTGCAGGGAGAACGGATTGCCACCGGATTATCACGCCGCGCACCCGGCCAGGGTGTTCGGCCTCAGTTTCCTGTTCGCGGCCGTCGCAGCGGGCGCCTATGCGCACATCGTCGGCTTCACCGACGACATCCTGGCATCCACGCTGAGCGGCGCCGCGGCCGGTTTCGCTTTCGCAGCCGCCAGTTTCGGCATCAACTACCAATTCGCCGGGCGCAGTTTCAAGCTGTTGCTGATCGACGGCGGGTACCATGTCGTGCAGTTCGCGCTGTACGGCCTGGTGTATTCCGCGCTTCACGAGCTGCTTTGATGTACGCCGTGATCTTCCGGGCCAGGATCAGGGCCCTCGACGACCGTTACCAGGAGACCGCGGCCCGACTCCGGTCACGCGCCATGACGCGATACAACTGCAGGCGCTTCGAGGCGGTGACCGAAGGCAGGGATGAAATCACCATCTCCTGGTGGGATTCGCTGGATGACATTCATGCGTGGAAGCGGGATAGCGAGCACCGGGCGGCACAGTCCCTGGGCAGGGAGAAATGGTACGACCGCTACGAAGTACAGGTCGCGCGCATCGAGGAATCCTACGGGTTCGGGGCCTGACGACTGGCCCGGCAGGCCATGCCTGAGCGGAAGGGTGTCCGCCCCTGGCTGTCAGGCGCCGGTCGCCGCGAGCAGGATCGCCATGCGCACGTGGACCCCGTTGCGCACCTGCTCGCGAATGACGGATTGCGGCCCGTCCGCGACCTCCGAGGAAATCTCGACCCCGCGGTTCATCGGCCCCGGGTGCATCACGATGCATCCGGGCCGGGCCAGCGCCAGGCGCCCCGGGGTCAGGCCCCATTCCGCATGGTAGGCGTCGGCGGCAGGAGCTTCCGCGGTTTCCAGGCGTTCGCGCTGAATACGCAACATCATGACGGCATCGACGCCCACCAATGCATCGTCCAGGCGCTCGAACGCCACGGTCCCCTCGGCCACGCGGGGCCCGGCGCCGAAACCGGGCGGTGACGCCAGACGTATCTCGCCCACCCCCAGTTTTTTCATGATCGCCACGCCCGAGCGGGTCACCCTGGAATGGTGCAGGTCGCCGGCCACCAGGACCGTGATTTTCGACAGGTCCTCGAAGTGCTGTTTCAGGGTGAACGCGTCCAGCAGTGCCTGCGTCGGGTGCGCATGGCTGCCGTCGCCCGCGTTGACCAGTCGGATATCGGGCTCCGTCGCTTCACACAGGGCATCCAGCGCCCCGTTCTCCGGGTGCCGCACGACGATGACGTCCGGCGACATGGCCTGGATGGTGTTGTAGGTGTCCAGCAGGCTTTCACCCTTGACCACGGAACTGCCGCTGGCCGCCACGTTGACCACGTGCATGCCGAGGCGGCGNNAGGCGGCCCCTGCGGGCGCCCTGGAAGGCCGATGGTTCCCGCCGGATGTCCTGCGCCAGTCCGAGCAGCCGGACGATTTCGCCCCTGGGCTGCGATTCGATGTCCAGCAGATGTTTGGGCATGTGCGGTCGTCGTCCCGTGCCTGTCAACGCCTGTCTGGTCGCGATTGTAACCAGTTCTCGAGGATGATGGAGGCGGCCAGTGCGTCGAGCCTGGCCGAGTCCTTGCGGCGCGCGCCGCCGCTGGCCCGCATCTGCGCGAATCGTGCTTCCGCGGCTCGTGAAGTCAGGCGTTCGTCGCAGTAATTGACGGGCAGTCCGAACCGCCGTTCCAGTTCCCCGCCGAACTCCCTGGCCAGCCGGGACATTTCAGTATCTCCGCCCTCGCTGTCCAGCGGCAGCCCGACGACGAAGCCCGCCGGCCGCCATGCCTTCACCAGCTGCGCGATCGCTCCCCAATCGGGGGTCTGGCCATGCCCGATGGTTGCCAGCGGCGTCGCCGTGTCGGTGGTCGTCTGGCCCACGGCCACGCCAATGCGGCCGAGCCCGTAATCAAAACCCAGCCAGGTCCCCTGCGGGGCCAGGGCGTCACCGCCTTCAGGCATGCCCACCCACGTCATGGAGGTGGGAGATGTCGATACCGAGGTTGGATACCGCACGCGCCCAGCGATCCGCCAGCGGCAGCTCGAATACGATGGCGACGTCGGCAGGCACCGACAACCAGGCGTTCTGGCGCATCTCGGCCTCCAGTTGGCCGTCACCCCAGCCCGCATAGCCCAGCGCCACGGTATAGCGATCCGGACCATCGCCGGCGGCGATCGAGTGCATGATGTCACGGGAGGTCGTCACCATGATCTGCGGATTGATCTGCAGGCTGGATTCGAAGCCTTCCATCGGCGTGTGCAGCACGAAACCCCGGTCACGGTTGACCGGCCCGCCCTCCAGCACGGCCCTCGATCGGATACCCTCATCCTCGCAGCTGATGTCGAGTTGATCCAGGATTTCGCCCAGGATGAAAGAGGATTCGCGGTTGATGGTGATGCCGATGGCGCCCTCATCCGTGTGCTGGCACATCAGGGTCACGCTGCGCTCGAAATTCGGATCCGCCATGCCGGGCATGGCGATCAGCATCTGGTTTTCCAGGTAACCGGTGAACAGGCTGCGGCTTTCTTCGTTCATGCTTCCAGATATCGGTGCGCGGCGGACATGAGTCAAGCGGTCATTCGAAGCGGTTCCCTGTCGAGAACCGCCAGGTGCGGGTGATGTGCAACACGTCCACCTTTTCGGAGATCTCCGCCGGGAGGGGTGAATATGGCGCCGCCAGGCGCACGATGCGCCTGGCCGCCTGATCCAGTTCCGGGATGCCCGAACCGCGCCGGATGTTGATGCTTTCGACGCTGCCGTCCAGGTTGATGCCGACGGTCATCAGCAGGTCCCCGGAAATGTTCCTGCGTTTCAGGTCGGTGGGATAGTTGAGGTTGCCCACGCGCTCGACCTTGGCCACCCAGGCCTGCATGTAGGTGGCGAACTCGTATTCCCTGGTATTGGCCGAAATGAACCTGCGGCGCGGCAGCTTCGAGTGCCATTGATCCCGTTTTTCCAATTCCGGCTGCAAGCGGGCCAGTTGCATGCTTTGCTGCATCAGGTCGGCCGCGCTGGGCACGGGTGGCTCGGGTTGTTCGATGCGCGTAATTTGCTGCACGGGAAGGGCATCGTGACGCTCGCTGACCACCTGTTCGCGACTGTCCGTCGATGGCTGCGGCAGCGTCTCCACGCTGCTGGCCGGCATGTCGCCCTCGCTGACGCTGGGTATGTCACTGGCGACCTCCCGCGACGGTTTTCTCGGCTCCTCCTCTTCGCCGCCGCCAAGCTGCGAGGCCTGGGCCAGAAAATCGGCCTCTTCCGGCCGGGTTTCCGACCGGAAATTGACCAGCACCACATCCAGGGTTTCGATGGCCCGGGTCAGCGGCTTGATGTCCAGTACGAAACTGACCCCCAGGAGCACGGCGGCATGAATCAGCAGCGCCAGCAGGAAGCTGACGGACATGCGGTCACTGAACAGGGCTCGGGCATCCATGGCCATGCCCATCAGACCCTGTTTCGAGACAGCAGTTCGTCCACCACGTCGAACATCTGGCCGGCGATATTCAGGCCGAATTCGGCGTCCAGTTCCCGAATACAGGTGGGACTGGTCACGTTCACCTCTGTCAGCCAGTCGCCAATCACGTCCAGACCCGCAAAAACGATGCCCCTGCGTTTCAGTTCAGGGGCCACCTCGCTGCAAATCNNGCCACGCCCTTGCCGAACCCTCCCTTGGCGAGATTGCCGCGGAAATCGCCCTCTCCGGGGTAGCGGGCCAGTGCGTAGGGCACGGGCTCGCCGTCCACCATCAGGATGCGCTTGTCCCCCGCACTGATGTCCGGAATGAACTCCTGGACCATGACCAGTTCCCGGTCCTGGGCCGTGATCGATTCCAGGATCACATTGATGTTGTCGTCACCCGGATTGAGTCGGAAGATGGAATCCCCGCCCATGCCATCCAGTGGTTTCACCACGGAATGGCCATGCTCTTCGACGAAGCTGCGGATCATTCCGGAATCGCGCGTGATCAGGAATGGCACGCAGCACTGGGGGAACAGGCTGATGAAAAATTTCTCGTTGGCGTCGCGCAGGCTCTGGGGCCGGTTGATGACGATGGTGCCGGCCACCTGCGCCATCTCGAGGATGTAGGTGATGTAGACGTAATCCATGTCGAATGGCGGGTCCCGGCGCATCAGGATGACGTCCAGCCCGGCCAGGGGCAGTTCCCCGGCCTCTTCCAGCTCATACCAGCCGGCCGGGTCGTCCCGGACCGACACCATCCGCATCGACGCCATGGGAACGCCGTCCCGCACGAACAGGTCCTCGGGCTGCATGTAATACATTTCATGCCCGCGCCGTTGCGCCTCCAGCAACATGGCGAAAGTCGAATCCTTATGGATCTTGATCCCCGAGATGGGGTCCATGACAACGCCTGTTTTCAATTTCTGCCCCGACATCGGCCCTCAACCGCTTCGTCACGGTTACACAGGAATGCGCTCTCATTATCCGCCCCCTGACCATGGGGTTCCAGCCAATCCGGCTTTTGGCCATTATTTTTCAGTTACCTCAATGGCATGAAGAACATTCTTTTGGTGTATTCATGCGCTGGAAACGGAACAAAACTATGGTTAGACTAGGCGCTAAGCCGTTACAAATGCGGGACATTTTCCGCAATCGGGCGGCCCGCGGCACAGGGAAATGCGCCGGAACAATCGCCACAGGGAAGGACACACATAAACATGGAAAGCGTTCCAGTGACCGCTGATATCACGTCTGAAGAGGCTCCCGGGAAAGAGCTGTGCGTTCTCGTAATCGATGACAGCGCCACCATCCGCAGGTCGGCGGAAACCATGCTGGCCAACGAGGGATTCCACGTGGTGACGGCTGAAAACGGTTTCGAGGCCTTGTCCGCGGTTACGCGCCACCAGCCGGACATGATTTTCGTGGATATCATGATGCCCCGCCTCGACGGATACCAAACCACGGCCATCATCAAGAACAATGCCCGGTTCCGGGATATCCCGATCATCATGCTGACGAGCAAGGACGGCCTGTTCGACAAGGCGCGCGGGCGGGTCGTGGGCTCGGACCTGTACCTGACCAAACCGTTCACCCGCGAAGAATTGCTGGCCGCGGTCAGGCAGCACACCGCCTGACCGGTCGATACGCCAAAATGGGTGCTGGCGCCCTCACGACAACGACACGGGGAGCACACCCATGAGTTCCGTCAACGCATCGCTCGCAAAACTGCTCGAATACGAACATCGCGCCACCGGCAGCGGCTTGCCCATGAGTGGGGATGCCGGCCACGGCGACTGGGCCGGGCTCGCTTTCAGGATCGGCGACGTGCAGCTGGTCTGTGCAGTGGAGCGCATCGATGAATCCCTGCCGCTTCCGCAGGTCACGCGCGTACCCGGGACNNGGCCAACGTGCGCGGCGACCTGATCACCGTGGTGGACCTGGGCTGTTTCCTGAGCGGCTCTCGATCCTCGCCGTCCATGCAGTCCCGCCTGTTGTCGGCCTCGCTGCGCGGCAGGCCGGTCGGCCTGCTGGTCGACGAGGTGTTCGGCCAGCGCAATTTCATGGCCGGTGACGCGAACCCTACGGAGATAACCGAGGATTCGCCGTTGCACGGCCTGGCGCGCAAACAGCACCGCTCGGGCTCCGAGCGATGGCTGGAACTGGACCTGGATGCGCTGTTCGGCGACGCCAGCTTTCTCGACGGGGCTGCTGCCTGAGCCCACGATGAAGCCGGCATGATCAGAAGGGTCACAGGCAACGCCCAGCCATTTTCGTGGATGGTCTGGCCACTGGTCGCCCTGATGCTGGTGTCCATGGCCTTCGTCGGCGTCACGTTTCAACGGCTGCTGACCAACGCCGATGACGAGCGGGTGTGGATCGCGATCGCCACGGATGTCCAGGTGGATTCCCAGAAACTGTCCAAATCGGCCAGCGAGGCTGCTCTGGGCAATATTGAGGCATTCGGAGAGTTGGCGGAAACCCATGTCCGAATGGGAGACAACATGACGGCACTCAGGCTGGGGTCGACCAGCCTGGGCATTCCGCCGATACCTGCCGAACTGAATTACCCGCTTTCCGAGCTGCAGGCCTCCTGGAAGAGCATGGACGGGCAGGCCGGCCGGATCATCGGGCGCGAGCAGATGGTGCATGAACTGGCCGAGGCCAGCACCGCTTTCCGCAGCTCCCTGCCCGGCATCCAGACCGGCCTGGACAGGGCCGTTCGGCAACTCATCGAGAGCGGTGCGACCAACCCGCAGGTGTTCGCCGCCAGCCGCCAGCTGCTGCTGACCGACCGCATGCTGCGCCACGAAGCCGAGTTGCGCAGCGGCGGAAGCCTTGCGGTCAGGGCAGCCGACGGGCTGCGGAATGAAATTGCCCAGTTCGACCAGCAGCACGCCGCACTGCTGCGCGGCAATGCCGGCATGGGGGTGACCGCGGTGCGCAACCAGCAGGCCCTCGGCTCGCTGGCCGCGGTGCATCGGCAATTCGGCGAGGCGCGACCCCACCTCGAGTTGATGCTCGACTCCTCGGCCGGCCTGTTTGAAGTGCGGGGCGCCGCTGACCAGATATTCCTGGACAGCCGCGACATGTTCAACCGCGCGCAGGCGCTGGCGGACGGCGTGGCCAGCCTGCCCCATGACCGCGCATGGCCTTCGGTGCGGTCCGGATTCATTGGCCTCGCTGTCATGATCGCCTTGCTCGCGCTCCTGCTCTGGTTCTTCATTGCCAGCGAGCGCCGCAAGGCCGATTTCGCCGTCAGCTCGAGCCGCAAGGCGCAAAGAGCCATCATGCGGCTCCTCGATGAGCTGAGTTCCCTCGCGGATGGTGACCTGACCGTGCAAGCATCGGTGACCGACGAGATCACGGGCGCCATAGCAGATGCGGTCAATTACGCCATCGAGCAGTTGCGTGAGATCATATCCGACATCAACGAGACGGCCCATTCCGTTGCCGAATCGGCGCAACAAACGCGCCAGGCCACCTCGCAATTGGCGCAGGCTGCTGAGGAGCAGGCCACCCAGGTGACGCACACGACTGAAAAAATCCAGTTGATGGCCCAGTCCTTCAATACCATGGCGGGGCGTTCGAAAAAGTCCAGCGAGGCCGCGCTGGAATCCGTGAACATAGCGCACGCCGGCGCCAACCGTGTCCNNGTGGCGCACAAGGGTGCCGACACGGTGCGCCGCTCCATTCAGGGCATGGACACCATCCGCGAGCAGATCCAGGAAACCTCGAAGCGCATCAAGCGGCTTGGTGAATCCACCCAGGAAATTGGTGACATCGTGAGCCTGATCAACGACATCGCCGAGCAAACCAACGTTTTGGCGCTCAATGCAGCCATCCAGGCCGCCTCTTCGGGCAACACCGGCAAAGGCATTGCAAACATGGCCGATGAGGTCCAGCAACTCGCGGAGAGCGCAACCGCCGCCACCCGGCGAATATCGACGCTGGTCCAGACCATCCAGGTGGATACCGCGGAGGCCGTGGCCTCCATGGAAACCACCACCAGCGAGGTGGTCAATGGCGCGAACCTTGCGCAGGACGCGGGCAAAGCCTTGTTGCAGATCGAGGATGTATCCAATGAACTCAACGGGATGGTGCAGGAGATTTCGAATGAAGCCCTTGCCCAGTCCGATAATGCCGCGCGCATTTCGGAACTGATGAGCGGCATCCGGGAGGTCTCGCTCAAAACCTCCGAGGGCAGCGCCAGCACCGCCGTTGCGGTAGCCGAGCTGTCGGACCTGGTCATGCGCCTCCGCGATTCGGTCGCGGACTTCAAGCTGCCCGAGAAGAGGCGCGGTCCGGCATGATCGGGGAGACGGCGTAATGCAGGGCGGATCAATGGCCGGCACGGCGCTCGGATGGATCCGGGAAGACCTCGACAAGCAACTGCAGAAGATCCGCCTGCAGGTCGAGAACCTGGCCAACAACCCGCTCGCGGGTGAGATGGCGCTGAGCAACACCCACCGCGACATCGAACAGCTCAAACTGACCTTTGAAACCCTGATGCTCAACGGGGCGGAACAGGTCATGGCCGAGATGTTCCGCTTATGCGCAGCCCTGATCGACGGTGAAATCAAGGACCGGAACGAAAGCATGGCCGCCTTGATGGATGCGCTGGTGGTGGTTCCCTCGTACCTGGACCGTTTGCAGGCAGGCCATCATGACCTCCCGGTCATCCTGCTGCCGCTGATCAACCGCCTGCGCGAAGCCCGGGGCGAGGCAGCGTTGACCGAAGGCACCCTGTTCGCGCCCCTGCTGGATGTCGAGCTTCCCGAACTGGAATTCGTCCGGCGGCCGGGGTACGACGAGCCTTTCGACTATTTCGCGCAACGCATGTGCCGGCAATACGAAAATGCGCTGCAGAACTGGCAGCAGGACCAGAGTGACCTGTCGCTGCTGTCACCGGTGGCAGCCATTTGCGAGACCCTGCGTCACCGGCTCCGGCGCTATGACCTCAAGCGCCTGTGGTGGGTTGCCAACGAGGTCGTCGAGAGCCTGATGGACGGTCAT
>JABAHR010009368.1_pt3 | contig 10840 bp, 8 predicted proteins | sample 7062101 | NCBI WGS metagenome assembly JABAHR01 (sample SAMN14534553, study PRJNA622989) | marine sediment metagenome | biome: marine biome [ENVO:00000428]; feature: marine pelagic biome [ENVO:01000023]; material: deep marine sediment [ENVO:00002113] | place: India: Gulf of Kutch | collected...
GCTGATACTCCCCGCCAGCAAGCGGGAATACGTATCGCGGGCCTGGATGGCAATGTACAGGCCGCGACCGACGACGAACAGGTAGAGTCCCAGCAGGCTGAGCACGCCAAGCAGCCCGAGTTCCTCGCCCATGACGGCGAAGATGAAGTCGGTGTCACGCTCGGGCAGGAATTCGAGCTGTGCCTGGGAGCCGTTGGTCCAGCCCTTGCCGAACAGGCCGCCGGAGCCGATCGCGATCTTCGACTGGATGATGTTGTAGCCGGCGCCGAGCGGGTCCGCGTCCGGGTTCAGCAAAGTCAGCACGCGTTGCTTCTGGTATTCCTGCATGAACTGCCAAAGCACATAGGCGCCGGGTACGGACGCGACGGCAAGCAGAATCATGATACGGATCGGCAGCCCGGCCAGCACGATCACGAGCAAGCCGGACATCGCGATCAGCAGCGCGGTGCCGAGATCGGGCTGACGGGCGATCAATACCGTCGGTACGATGATCAGCACGCCGATCACGACGAGGTCCGTGAATCGCGGCGGCAGCTGCCGGTCATGGAGGTACCAGGCAGCCATCATCGGCACCGCGAGCTTCATGACCTCCGACGGCTGAAAGCGAATGCCGATGTCGAGCCAGCGCTGCGCGCCCTGGCCGACTTCGCCGGTCGCCAGGACGAGCACGAGCAGCACGAGGCCCGCAAGGTATCCCCACGGCGTCCAGCGACGCATCAGGTCGGGCGGTAGCTGAGCCACGATCAGCATGGCGACCAGCGCGACGAACAGGCGGATGAGCTGCTGCAGCCAAAGATCCATGTTCTGGCTTACCGCCGAATAGAGAACGACCAGGCCCAGCGCACAGACGAGCATCAAACCGCCGAGCAGCGGTCCGTCGAGATAGAGACGTTGCAGCAGGTTACCGATGCCGCTCAGCGGCGCAGTGCCGCCGGCGAACAATTTATGCGTATCGCTAAAGCGCATCGTCAGCGTAACCGAGGTATTGATCCATCACGGCGCGCGCGATCGGGGCAGCGATGCGACTGCCGCTCGAGCCGTTCTCCACGATGACCGACACCGCGATCTCCGGCGCGTCCAGCGGGGCGAAAGCAATGAACAGCGCGTGATCGCGCAGTCGCTCCTCGATCTCTTCTTCGTCGTATTCCTCGTCCTGCGCGACCGTAAAGACCTGTGCCGTGCCGCTTTTCCCCGCCATGTCATAGGGCGCGCCCTGGCCGGCGGCGCGCGCCGTGCCGGTCGGACTCTGCATGACGTCGTGCATCGCCGTCAGGATATTGTCCCAGTAGAACGGGTCGTCGATCTCGACCCGCGCCAGGGGCTCAGGTGCGATCAGCGTGCGCCTGCCGTTCAGCGGATCCTCGAAAGCGGCGACCATGTGCGGCCGGTAGCGCTGGCCGCGAACCGCCAGCGCTGCCGCCGCATTGGCAAGCTGCAGCGGCGTCGCGAGCATGTAGCCCTGGCCGATCGAGGCGATGACCGTCTCGCCGGGAAACCAAACCTGGTCTGCACGTTCGCGAAACGCCTGGCGTTTCCATTCCCGCGACGGAACCAGGCCATCGGCCTCGCCGGCCATGTCCAGCCCCGTGTTCCGGCCGAGACCGAACTGTCCCAGGTAGCGATGCATGTTGTCGATGCCGATGTCGCGGCTGATCTCGTAGAAGTAGACATCGCAGGACTGCTCTATCGCGTCGTGCAGGTCGACCTGGCCATGCCCTTCAGGCCGCCAGTCGCGATAGCGGTGGGTGCTGCCCGGCAGGCTGTACCAGCCGAAGCAAAGCGAGCGCCGCGTGAGATTCGTGGCCCCAACCTCCAGCGCGGCCAGCGACAGCATCGGTTTGATCGTCGAACCGGGCGGGTAGCTGCCGCGCACGGCGCGATTGAAGAGTGGTCGGTCTTCGTCCGTCTGCAACGCGTCGTATTCGCTCGGGCTCATACCCGTGGCGAAGGCATTGGGATCGAAGGACGGCGAACTCACGAGCGCCAGAATCTCGCCGTTATTGGGATCGATCGCCACGACCGCGCCCCGCCGGCCGGCCATCTGTTCGTAGGCGACGCGCTGCACCTCGAGATCCAGGCTCAGGTGCAGGTTCGCGCCCGGCACGGGACGCTGCCGCTCGGGCATGGTGTCCGCATATTCCTGGGTTTCGACCGGGACCTGGCGACCCAGGGCATTGGTCACTACCTGCTGGAAGCCGACGTCACCATGCAGCATGTCTTCGTTATAGTGCTCTACGCCGGTTTTTCCCGTATGCGAGGTGCCCGCGTAGGAGGCTCCGTCGAGCCGCTCGAGGTCGGTGGTGCTCAATGCGCCGACGTAGCCGATCGCGTGTGCGACGAGCTCGCCATCCGGGTAGTGACGAACGAGACGCGGCTGCAGATCGACACCCGGGAACCTCGGCCGCTGGACGGCAAAGTTCGCGATCTCGTCATCGCTCAGCCGGAAGCGAAGCGCCACGGGTTTGAATCGCGGGCCGCTCTGAATAAGTCCGTTGAAGCGCGGAATATCTTCTTCCTTGACGAGCCCGATACCGGCGAGCCGATTGAGGGTGTCGTCGATATCCGGTACCTGCTCAGGGATCAGTTCGAGCTGGTAGGCCGGCAGGTTCTCCGCGAGCACCTTGCCGTTTCGGTCGAAGATCAGGCCGCGCGTCGGCGGCACCGCTTCGATGCGTATGCGGTTACCCTGGGATTGTTCCGCAAACTGCTCATGATCGATGACCTGCAGCTGAATCAGCCTGGCGACGACGATCCCAAGAAGGATGATGCTGATGACAGAGGCGAGAATCACCCGGGCAACGAACAGTTGCTTCTCGGAATGGTGGTCCTTGATCGGCGCGAACAGGCTCATCCGGTCAACGCCTCACTCTTTGCCGGACGCTCATCAGTAGTGCTGTCAGTAACGGCCAGACGATCGTGCCGGCGATGACGGGACCCCAGTAACTGCTGGCCGGCGCTTCGATGCCGGCAACGCCGTTCACCCAGAACAGGATGAACTCGAAGAGCGCAAGCAGGGCGAACACGGTCGCCATGAGCTGCAGTAGCGGGAATTGCCGCAGCTGCAGGTGGAATTTGACGGTGACGTATATGACGACGCTCATCGCGAGCGCATGTTGACCGAGGAGCGTGCCCTGAGCGACGTCCAGCACGAGGCCGGCTACCCATGCCGTGCCGATGCTGTAACTGCCCGGAAACGTCATTGACCAATATATAAGTGTCAGCACGACCCAACCGGGTCGAAATGACTCCGCCCAAGCCGGCATCGGCGCCATCGCGAGCATCAGGGCAACGATCATGCTGCCAATGACCGGTCCGTGGCGTGCCGAGCGTGCGTCACTCATTGTCGGCTCCCGTTTCCCCGGTCACGGGTTCGGGTTCTTCGTCAGGCGTCGGTTCCGGGGCCGGCGCATCCGCGTCACTCGAACGGTCATCCTCCAGCGGCGGTTCGCCGGCGGCTGGCACCGCGTCCTGCTCCTCCGCCCAGATCAGCATGATCTCGCGGATCTGGTTGAGCGCTGCCGAGGGTCGCGCTGTCACCGAGGCAAAGGGTTCCTGCGGAAGTCGCGTGACCGTCTCGACGACGGCGACCGGGTAGCCGGCGGGAAATGCGCCGCCGAGTCCCGACGTCACCAGCAGGTCACCGGGTTCGATATCCGCATTGTTCGGCAGGAACGGCAAATCCAGCGAGTCGTATTCGCCGGTGCCGCGAGCGATCGTGCGCAGTCCGTTTCGATTGACCTCCACGGGCAGGTCGTGACCCGGATCGCTGATCAATAGGCATTGCGAGGACGCGACGCCGGCCTCGATGACCTGGCCGACGACGCCATCCGCATCGACGATAGGCTGGCCCGTGTACACGCCGTCGGTGGTGCCCTTGTCGACGACCATGAAATGCCGGAACGGATTGGCGCTGACGGACATGATCTCGGCGACCCGGACCTGCGCGCGCACCTGGTTGCGAGCTTCGAGCATCGCCCGCAGCCGGGCATTCTCGGCCTCGAGCGCCGCATACCGCTGCAAGCGCGCCTGGGTGAGCAGGCGCTCGGTTTTCAGGCGGCTGTTTTCGATTTGCAGCTGGTTCCGGCTGGTTGTGGTTTCGCCGATCCATTGCCAGGCTGCTACCGGCGCGTCGACAACGATCCGCAGCGGGTAAACCGTGGCCCCGATCGCTTTGCGCAGCGTATCGAGGTGGTTGTCGCGGTGATCGATGTACTGCAGCAGGATCGAGAGGCCCGCCAGCAGCAGTAGTCGAAGGCCAATCGCAGGCGAATACGGGGATCGGTGGTCTTTAGATTTCTTGACGGCCATTTGCGTCTTTGCTTCGCATAATGGTGGCCATCAGTTTCTTATTATTATTCGAGGCCGAACACCGCCGGGCCGTGTTCGTCGATGAGTTCGATGACTCGGCCGCCACCCCGGGCGACACAGGTCAACGGATCGTCGGCGATGACGACCGGCAGGCCGGTTTCTTCCATCAACAGTTTGTCGAGATCGCGGAGCAGCGCGCCACCACCGGTCAGGACGATACCGCGCTCGGCGACGTCGGCGCCAAGTTCGGGCGGCGTCTGTTCCAGCGCTTCTTTCACCGCACCCACGATACCCTGCAGCGGTTCCTGCAGCGCCTCGAGAATCTCGTTCGAGTTCAGGGTAAAGCTGCGTGGCACGCCCTCGGACAGGTTGCGGCCCTTGACCGAGATCTCACGCACTTCCTGGCCCGGGAATGCCGAGCCGATTTCATGCTTGATGCGTTCGGCGGTCGCTTCGCCAATGAGGATGCCGTAATTGCGACGGACATAGTTCGTGATGGCCTCGTCGAAGCGGTCGCCGCCGATGCGGACCGACGCCGCGTAGACGATGCCGTTGAGCGAGATGACCGCGACTTCGGAGGTGCCGCCGCCGATGTCGAGCACCATCGAACCGCGGGCCTCGTGCACCGGCATGCCGGCGCCGATCGCGGCTGCCATGGGCTCCGGGATCAGGTGGACCTTGCGGGCGCCGGCGCCCTCCGCCGATTCCCGGATTGCGCGTCGCTCGACCTGCGTCGAACCGTAGGGGACGCAGACCAGTACCCGCGGGCTCGGCCGGAAATAGCGGGTGCCGTGCGCCTTGCGGATGAAGTGCTGGAGCATCTTCTCGGTGACCGTGAAGTCGGCGATGACGCCGTCCTTCAGGGGCCGGATGGCCGTGATGTTGCCCGGCGTCCGGCCGAGCATGTTCTTCGCCTCGTCGCCGACAGCCTCCACCATCCGGCCGCCGCGCCCGGAGTCCTCGCGGATGGCAACCACGGACGGCTCGTCGAGCACGATGCCGTGCCCCCGCGAATAGATGAGCGTGTTAGCGGTCCCCAGGTCGATCGACAGATCGTTGGAGAAATACCCTAAAATGTTCCTGAACATCAGGTGCCTGCGCCCCGCGAAGCAAACCAACGCCGCAATGTAACAACGGACACGACATTGCACAAGGCAGCAGGTATCATTGCGCCCGCTCGGGGTCCGGGGCGTCCGGACGCCGCTGAAATCTTCGGAAAATCCCGTGTCGTTAACGAAAGACCAGGTCCAGCACATCGCCATGCTTGCACGCCTCCAGCTGGAGGACGGCGAGATGGAAGACGTCGTCGCCAAGCTGTCGCGGATCGTCGATTTTGTCGACCAGCTGCAGGCCGCTCCGACCGACGATGTGCTGCCCATGGCTCATCCACTGAACATGACCCAGCGACTGCGGGCCGACGAGGTGTCAGAGACCGACGAACGCGACTTCATCCAGGAAAATGCGCCGGCGACCAAGGCGGGCTATTACCTGGTGCCCAAGGTCATCGAGTAAATATGGGCCGGGGATCGACAGAATTGCACCGGTTGACGCTCGCGGAGATCGCCGGCGGTCTCGCGGCCGGCGATTTTTCCTCGCGCGAGGTAACAGAAGCGTTGCTCGCCCGCGTCGATTCGCACCAGGCGACACTCAACGCATTCATCACGGTGACTGCCGAGCAAGCCCTCGCGCAGGCCGCTGCGGCAGACGCGCAGCGCGCCGCCGGCGAGGCCGGCGCCCTGAACGGGCTGCCGATCGTGCACAAGGATCTGTTCTGCACCAAAGGCGTGCTGACGACCTGTGGTTCGCGCATCCTCGATAACTTCGTATCTCCTTACGATGCCACGGTCGTCGAACGACTGGCTGGCGCCGGCGCGGTCATGCTCGGCAAGACCAACATGGACGAGTTCGCGATGGGCTCGTCGAACGAGACCAGTTACTTCGGGCCGGTGACAAATCCGTGGGACACGTCGCTGTCGCCGGGCGGCTCCTCGGGCGGCTCGGCCGCCGCCGTCGCTGCGCGCCTGGTTCCTGCGGCGACCGGCACCGACACCGGCGGCTCGATCAGGCAACCTGCTGCACTGACCGGCACGACCGGCATCAAACCGACTTACGGCCGGGTATCGCGCTACGGGATGATCGCGTTCGCATCGAGCCTCGACCAGGCCGGCGTGATCACCCGCTCGGCCGAGGACGCCGCGCTGCTGCTTGGCGTAATGGCCGGTCTCGATCCGCGGGACTCGACCTCGGTCGACGAAGCGGTGCCCGACTATGTCGCAGGGCTGCAAAAACCCGTCACAGGCCTCAAGGTCGGCATCGTCAAACAGCACTTCGACGAGGGCCTGGACGAACGGTGCGGGGTGGCCGTGCGCGAGGCGCTGAAGACGCTTGAAGGCCAGGGCGCCGAGCTCGTCGAGGTGGACCTGCCGAACATCGACCTGTCCGTGCCGACCTACTACGTCGTCGCGCCGGCCGAGTGTTCATCCAACCTGTCGCGCTTCGACGGCGTGCGCTTCGGACATCGCGCGGATGAGCCGGAAGACCTGCTCGATCTTTATTGCCGCACCCGCGGCGAAGGCTTCGGCGCCGAGGTCAAGCGCCGCATCATGACCGGCACCTACGTGCTGTCGGCCGGCTACTACGATGCCTATTACCTCAAGGCGCAGAAAGTCCGGCAGCTGATCAGCGCGGATTTCAAAAAGGCGTTCGAGTCGGTCGACGTCATCGCCGGTCCGACGGCGCCGACGCCGGCATTCGCGCTCGGCGACAAGACCGATGACCCGATCACGATGTACCTGAACGACATCTATACGATCGGCGCCAATCTCGCCGGCCTTCCCGGTATCTCCATTCCCTGCGGCATGGCGGCAGGCTTGCCCGTGGGCATGCAGCTGGTCGGACCGCATTTCGCGGAGGAGCGCCTCCTCGCCTGCGCGCACCAGTATCAGCAGCTCACCGACTGGCACCTTCAGTGCCCTGGAGACTTCGAATGAGCGGGCAATGGGAAGTCGTCATCGGCCTGGAGATTCATGCCCAGCTCGCAACGGATTCGAAAATTTTCTCCGGTGCATCAACGGCTTATGGCGCAGATCCAAATACCCAGGCCTGCCTGGTCGACCTCGGCTATCCCGGCGTCCTGCCGGTTCTGAACGCCGAAGTTGTGCGCATGGCCGCGAAGTTCGGACTCGCCGTTAACGCGACGGTCGCGCCGCGTTCGGTATTCGCCCGCAAGAACTACTTCTATCCGGACCTGCCCAAGGGCTACCAGATCAGCCAGTACGAGTTGCCGATCGTCGAGCACGGCGAATTGTTCATCCGCGATGCGGACGGCAATGAGAAGCGTATCGGCATTACCCGGGCGCACCTCGAGGAAGACGCGGGCAAGTCCGTCCATGCGGGCTTCGACAAGTCATCGGGCATCGATCTGAACCGCGCCGGCACACCGTTGCTGGAGATCGTGTCGGAACCGGACCTGCGCTCCGCAAAAGAAGCCGTAGCCTATATGCGTAAGATCCATTCGATCGTGCGCTACCTCGGGATCTCCGACGGCAACATGCAGGAGGGCTCGTTCCGCTGCGACGCCAACGTATCGATCCGCCCGCGCGGGCAGGAGGAACTCGGCACGCGCACCGAGCTCAAGAACCTGAACTCGTTCCGCTTCGTCGAGAAGGCGATCAACTACGAGATCGAGCGGCAGATCGACATCATCGAGGACGGCGGCGAAGTCGTTCAGGAGACCCGGCTTTACGATTCCGACAAGGATGAAACCCGCTCCATGCGCAGCAAGGAAGAGGCGAACGACTATCGCTATTTCCCGGATCCCGACCTGTTGCCCGTCGAGCTGGACGACGCATTTATAGAAGGTGTCCGCAGCACCTTGCCCGAACTGCCGGACGCCAAGCGTCAGCGTTTCGTCGACGAGCACGCGATCAAGGATGCTGATGCCGAAATCCTGACGGTCAGTCGCGCCCTGGCGGATTATTTCGAAGCGGTCGCCGGGGCGACAGCGGCGAAGCCGCAGGTCGCCGCAAACTGGGTTATCGGCGATCTGTCGGCAGTCCTCAACAAGGAAGGGCTGGACATCAGTAACAGCCGTATCCCGGCCAAAGCGCTGGCCGGACTGATAGACCGCATCGAGGACAATACGATCTCGGGCAAGATCGCGAAGGACGTTTTCGAGGCAATGTGGCTCGGCGAAGGCAGCGCCGACGACATCATCGCGGCCAAGGGGCTGAAGCAGATCACGGATGCCGGCGCGATCGAGAGCATCGTCGACGCCGTCATCGCGGCAAACCCGGGGCAAGTCGCCGAGTACAAAGCCGGCAAGGACAAACTGATCGGCTACTTTGTGGGCCAGGTCATGAAGGAAACCGGCGGCAAGGCCAATCCTGGCCAGGTAAACCAGGTCCTCAAGGAAAAACTCAAATAGGCCATGTCTGTCAGAGACGTCGTTGTGCCTTTCGTTTTTGAATCGCTGCCCGTGCGCGGTGCGCTTGTGCAGCTGGAAAGCGCATGGCAGCGCATGCAGGAGGGTCATCAATACGCGGAACCGGTGATCGAGATTCTCGGCCACGCGGCAGCCGCCACCGCGTTGATTGCGCAGAGCCTGAAGTTCGACGGCACCGTCACGCTGCAGATCTCGAGCCAGGGGCCGCTCGGCATGCTGGTCATGCAGGCGACGGATAACCTCCATATCCGCGGCATGGCGACATCGCACGACATCGCCGGCGACGCCGGTTTCGCGGAGCTGGTGAAAGAGGCGCACTGCGCCGTCACTGTGGATGCTGGCGCGATGGAGCGGCCGTACCAGGGAATCGTCGAGATCAGCCCCGAATCTCTCGCCGCCAGTCTCGAGATTTATTTCGCGCGCTCGGTGCAGGTGCCGAGCCACATGAATTTGCAGAGCACGTTGTCCCACTGCGGCGGCATTCTGCTGCAGCAAATGCCTGGCGAACGACCGGCTTCGGAGGACGACTGGCGGCGACTCGGCTACATGATCGCGACACTGCGCGCCGACGAGCTCGCCGACGGTGCGTCGCCGGAATTGCTGCATAAAATCTTCGCAGAAGACGATGTCCGCATGTTTGCCGGACGTGATGTTCGCTTCCACTGCAGGTGCACGCAGTCGCGCGTCGAGGAAGTGCTGCGTTTCCTGGGCGAGACGGAAACGCGTGCGGCGCTCGAGGAAAAAGGCAGCGTCGACGTGACCTGCGAATATTGCGGCAAGGTTCGCCGTTTCGATCCCGTCGACGTCAGCCGGGTCTTCGCAGACCATGTCGTTAAAATGTCGGACGCATTGCACTGACGCACTGACCTCGTCCGGGCTGGTGCCGTCGACGTGCCCGTGAATTGGAAAACGGTGCACGTAAATGCGATTGTAAGTGCCCATGCTGAGACGAACGACCGATTTCTTCGTCCGCGTCGCTGAGCGCTGGATGCCCGATCCGCTGGTGATCGCGATTTTCCTGACCGCGGTCAGCTTTGTATCCGCCTTGCTGTTCACCGATTTCACGGCGGTCGAATCGGTCGAGGCGTGGGGCAACAGCTACTTCGGGCTTCTGCGCTTTACGGCGCAAATGATCTTGATCCTCGCGCTGGGTCACGTGCTGGCAAACACACGCGCTGCGAATCGCCTGCTGGTTGCTATTGCCAGCAGGGTTCGATCAGCGCGAATGGCTTACGCGGGCCTGACCGCATTCGCCAGCCTTACGGCACTGGTGTCCTGGGGCCTCGGGCTGATACTGCCGGCAATCCTTGCGCGCATCATTGCGAGCGACTGCCGCGATCGCGGCATCAAGGTGCATTTCCCGCTACTGGTGGCCTGCGGTTACGCTGGCGCAGTGGTCAGCATGCAGGGACTCTCCGCGTCTATCCCGCTGGTGCTCAATACGCCGGAGCATTTCCTGCAGGACGAGATCGGCCTGATCGGTCTCGACCAGACGATCTTCTCCTGGTGGAGCATCTCGATCGTCATTACGATCATGATCGTGTTGCCGCAGGTCATGAGCCGGCTGGCGCCGGCCGATGACCGGGTCGTCGAAATCCCGGCCGACGCCCCTGCGACCGAGTCGCCGGAGGACACGTCATCCGCTGAAGCGGTCACTCCCGCGCAAAAACTGGAAAACGCCCGCTGGGTCACGCTGGCGCTCGCCGCGTTCGGCGGCGTCTACGTGGTTCGCTATTTCCTGACCGGCGGCGAACTGCAGCTCGACAGCCTGAACATGATTTTTGTCGTCCTGGGCCTCATGTTCGCGGATTCGCCGCGTCACTACGTCCAGCTGCTGAGCAACGCGGCAAAAGTCGCCGGCCCGTTCCTGATCCAGTATCCGCTCTACTCCGGGCTCATGGGCCTGATCGCCGACTCGGGCCTCGGCGCGCTGATCGTCAATGGATTCGTCGCCGTGTCCAGCGCCGATACCCTGGCAGTCTGGACGTTTTTCAGCGCCGCGTTCCTGAACCTGTTCATCCCGTCCGCCGGCGGTCAGTGGGCCGTGCAGGGACCGATCGTCACCGAGGCCGCCATGCAGCTGGGCGC
>JABAHR010027555.1_pt2 | contig 10839 bp, 11 predicted proteins | sample 7062101 | NCBI WGS metagenome assembly JABAHR01 (sample SAMN14534553, study PRJNA622989) | marine sediment metagenome | biome: marine biome [ENVO:00000428]; feature: marine pelagic biome [ENVO:01000023]; material: deep marine sediment [ENVO:00002113] | place: India: Gulf of Kutch | collected...
GCAAGCCGGCTCACAGGGCCGGTCGCAGACGCGCCCCAGAATGCCCGGAAAGACATTCGATTTTCGATTCAACAGGTAGGCGTCGGTGAATCTGCCCTGCGCGATCAGACGGATGTACTCCGGAACATCTGTATGCGCGGGACAAGCCCATTGGCAGTCGACCACGCGATGATAGTACTCTGAACCGGCGAGATCAGTCGGATCCATCAGTTACTGGCCTTGCTTAGCATGGCTGGGCATGAGGTTTTGATTGATAACCGAGCGGCCGCGATACGAATCCAACGACGCCGCCGTGGCGCATTATAGACGCCCTGTACCTGGCTACAAGTAATACCCGCCCCAATCGAAGCTCGCGCGATATGCACACGCCGGTTTGCTCAGTGTCCGGCACGCAGGGATCGCCGTGCTGTAATAAAGTCTGCCGAATGCCGATCCGGCTCTCGGGAAGCTTCGAATTGCGCCGAGCTTCGCGGCACGCAACGGCACTCTACGGAAGCCTCAAGCTGCTCTTTTTTGTATAGAATGGACCAAATGGGCCTGTTTCACGAAAGCGGTTGCACCAACGACGAAGCATGGCGGGGCCGCAGCCTCGCGGCGGTCGCAGCGCTGTTCTGCGGTTTGCACGTCCATGCCCAGGAACCGCAGCAGGACGCGCAACCGGAAGCCGACCCGCCGATCGAGCAGACGGAGGCACCCGCCGATGGCGCGGACTCCGCAGCGCCGATCGAGACGCCCGTCACGCGCCTGGAGGCGCAGATCGAGTTCTCGCAACTGCTGACCGAGGAGCGCTTCGAGGAGGCCGCCGAACTCGGGGAAGCGATGTTGCTTTTGACCGAGGAGGAGTTCGGCTGGAACAGCATGGAAGCGGCGCAGGCGAATCACGTTTTGGCCGAGGCGCAGCGGCAGGCGAAGCAGCACGAGGCCGCCGAAGCGAGTTATCTGCGATCCATAGAGATCTATCGCATGAATGAGGGCCCGTTCACGGAATTGTTGATCGAGCCGACGACCGGGCTCGGCGACAACTATCATGACGACGGCCAGTATATGAACGCCGTATCCGCGTACAACGAAGCGCGCACCGTGCAAAGACGGGTTTTCGGCTTACTCAGCGAGCAGCAAATCGAGCTCTTCGACCGGATGGCCGAGTCGTTCGAGCGGCTGGGCATGTACATGGAAGCGAACGAGCAGCAGCAGAGTGCGCTAATGATCGTCCAGCGGAACCATGAGCCTGCATCTGTCGAGGTGCTCGAGGCGATCTACAAGTATGCGCGCTGGCTGCGCAGCTCCTACCGCTACACCGAGGAGCGCCTCCAATACGACCGCGCCATACGGATCATTCGAGACGAATACGGCAAAGACAGCGTCTTGCTGGTGACCCCGTATCGCGAGATCGGCAATAGCTTTCGCGCGCAGTCGTACAAAGAAAACAGAGGCGTCAGCTCGCTCAATTCAGCCATCGAGCTGCTCGAGCTGCAGCCGGAACCTGACCCCCTGGCACTTGCCGAGACTTGGCTGTCGTTGGGCGACTGGCGGACTGCATTCGGCACCGTCGATGCGGGCAATGAGGAGTATCTGACTGCCTGGCAGCTGCTCGGAAACGTCGAGAACGGCGACGAGCTCCGCGCGCAATGGTTCGGCAGCAGACGCCCCGTGTTCGTTTTGACGCGCTACATCAGCGATCGCGGCTTGAGCCGCGCTCCCGAAGCCATTAGCGGCAGTGTGGTAGTCCGATTCGACGTCGATGATCTCGGTCGGGCACGTAACGCCGCCATCGTCCGGTCCGATCCGCCGGGCTTCAAGGACGAGTCTGCAATGCGCGCCATCATGCAGTCGCGCTTTCGCCCGCACATCCGGGACGGGGGTTTCATAACCGCCCGAAATCTCGGCGTAGAATTCAACTTTCGCTACTTGCCAGAAGATGCAAGTGAAGAGTCGCCGTAAACTGTCGTCGGTCGCCATATTGATCGCCTCGAGCTGCGCGGTCGCGACGACCCACGGCCAGGCGGATCCCGAGCAGGCGCCTCTAGAAACCCCCGAGCAATCCGCGCAAGCCGACATCGAGTCGTATTNNGATGGCTTGCTGAATGCGCTCGACTTCGACGCGGCTCTGAATCCAGCGGAATTGCTGGTCGAAGCGCTTACCGAGGCCGAGCACCCCAACCTCGCAAGAGAGCGGATCGTGCTTGCCTACGTTCTGGCAGAGCTCGAGCGATTCGAAGAGGCAAACACCGAGTTCTTCGAATCGATCGAGCTCATCGAGGACGAGCTCGGCATGTATTCGCCGGAGCTCATCACGCCGATGCATCTGCTGGCACGATCCTATATGCGCACGCGAATGTTCCCGGAGGCGATCACCGTCCTCGAGCAGGCCCAGACCGTCAGTCAGCGCAACGAAGGCCTCTTCAATGTGGATCAATCGCCGCTCATCGACGATCTGACGACGGCATACCTCGGAATGGGGGATACGTTAACTGCGCGCGATCTGCAGGTAGAACGTCTCGAGAATGCACAGCGCAGATTCGGCATTTCCGACCCGCAAGTCATTCCTTTTCATTATGAGCTGGCCAACTACTACATGCGCTCCCGTCTGCGGGACAGCGCACGCGATCAGTTCGAGGCCGTCCTCGAAATACAGGAAGCGCAAGTAGATCCGCTCGATCCGTCCTTGCTGAGCACATTGCGCGAGATCGCCAAGATCGATCTAGTGCTCGGTGAGCGCAAAGCCAACAAGGAGCGGATCGAGGAGATTCTGGCGAGCAACGAGGCAATAGATCCGCTGGAGCATGCGTACTCCCTGGCGTTCCTCGGCGATTGGGCGCTCGTCGACCGAGAGCGGCGCGACGCCGCCGATTACTATCAGCGCGCCTTCGATCTCCTGGCTGCCAGCGGCGAGGTCGATCCCAACGAGTACTTTGCCGACCCGGCGGTCATCAGCCTGATCCCGCCGCTATCGGCGGTGGACAGGGCCCAGCGCCGCCTGCCTTACGCGTGGGGCACGATAGTTGTCGAGTTCGATGTTTCCGACCAGGGACGAGTCACGGAAATCACCGGCGTGGGCGCGGNNTACGTGGATCGCCTGGAGCAAGCCGTGTTCAGGCCGCAAATCGTCGATGGCGAGGCGGTAGACACCAGCGGCATACGTTTCACCCACTATTTCCGCTATTACGTCGAGGAGCCCGGGGAGGAGGCGGAGGAGTAGATCGGCCCTGGCCGCTCCACGCACCGATAACTCGCCAGAAAAGCGACTTCTTCACAGAATGCGCCTTTGCCAGCACGTACGATAGGACGAGCCTGTACCGCCCCGCCCGCCGAGATGTCACGACTACCATTTGCCCCGTTTCTGCTATCCGTAGCTTTGTGCTGCTCGGCCCAGGCGCAAGCCGTGGAGGTTCTTTATTACGACCGTCTGCACGATCTCGTGCTGGCATTGCCGCAATCCTCGGGCAGCCTGGACGGCGGCACCACGGTCGGTATGCAGTTCAGCGCTTTCGGCCAGGAGTTCGCGCTCGAGCTCGAACCCAATGCCTCCGTCAATGAGCTGGCGCGGGCGCTCGAGACGGGCCCGGGCATCACGGCCTACAAGGGCACCGTTAGCGGATATCCCGGCTCATGGGTAAGGCTCGTATTCGCAGCCGGCGGACCGGCCGGCCTCATCTGGGACGGCGAGCAACTCTATGCGATCGAATCACCCGCGGATACCGTGACTTCGAGTGAAGCTACGGCCATCTATCGCGCCGACGATCTCTACGTGCCGCAGGGGACGATGACTTGCCCGATGGGCGCAATGCCATTACAGGGCAGCACCATGTTCGAGCAAGTCGTTGCCGAAAGCTTTGAGGCATTGGCGTTGACGGCGACGGTGAACCTCGACATGGGGATCGTCGCGGACTTCGAGTTTGCCACCGACAATAGCGCCGACCCTGCGGCCGCCATGCTCACACGCATGAACAACGTCGATGGCATTTTTTCGGACCAAGTCGGTGTCCGGCTCAGCATCGTCGAGATCGACGTCTTCAGTGAAGAAGCAGACCCCTTCAACGGAACCGACCCGTTCGACCTGCTCGATGAGCTTACGACGTTTCGTGCCGGCGATCCGGCCCAGAGCGCGACCGGTCTGACGCATCTCTTTACGGGACGCAATCTCGACGATACGACCGTCGGGCTCGCCTACTTCGGCGCCGTTTGCTCGACGCAATTCGCCGCATCGTTGAGCGAGTCACGCGCGGACTCGGGGCGCGGGCCGTTCTTGGACAGCTTGATCGCGGCGCATGAAATCGGGCATTCCTTCGGCGCGCCGCACGACGGCGATCCCGCGGGGGACTGTCCAGATACACCCGAAGGCTTTCTCATGGCCCCGCAGCTATCCGACGCCGATCAGTTTTCGGCCTGCAGCCTCGAAACGATGCAGACACTGATCAACGATCCACGCATGACTTGCCTCACGGACATCGACTGGCCCGACATCGAGCTGACGAGTGGCTCGCCCGACTCCGAGCAGGCGGCGGGTAACGAGTTCGACTATGTCCTGACATTGACAAACCGTGGCGGGGAAACCGCCGTTGCAGCAGGTCTCGCCGTCGATTTCGGCGCCGGGCTCGAGATCCTCGCAGCGACGCCGGGCGCAGGTACCTGCGACGCTCCGCAGTCGACGATGTCCTGCAGCCTCGGCGATATCCCCGGTGGCAGCTCGCGGGACGTCGTGTTCCGAATGCGATCGGATACGCCGGCAGTCTACGGCGTTGATGCCAGCTCATCGACGACCGACGATAACAACCCCGCGAACGACACTGTCGCCGACACCATCACGATCGTGCCTGGCGTCGACCTCGCCCTCTCGGGCGCCGCTGTCCGCGTGCAGTCGGGGCAGGATGCCCAGGTCTCGATACAGCTCGACAACCTTGCAAATACCGCTGCCAACGACGACATCGAGCTCACGGCCGATCTCGGCAGTGGGGCTCGGCCGCTCACTGCAATGCTCGGATCTCAGATGTGCAACATCAGTGGGCAATCGGTCTCGTGCGCGCTCGGCATGCTGGCTGCGGGATCCAATGTCGAGCTCAGTCTCAGCGTGACGGCCGTTTCCGTCGGCACGCAGAACCTGACGTTGACGGCCACGTCATCAGAGCTCGATTCGAATGCCGCGAATAACGAGCTCGTGCTCAGTATCGACGTATTCGCGCCGCCATCGTCAGACTCCGGTGGCGGTGGTGGAGCTCTCGACTGGGTCCTGTTGTTGTCCCTGGCGGCCGTAACCTCCCGACGGCTCGCCGGCCGAGCCAATGCTTCGCGGCGGCGAATCGCGGGGCGAGCCGCTCACTGACGCTCTCGTTTGCGCGCTCAGCGTGAACTTTTCTTAAGCGGTATCGATAATTCTCGGCCTGCCCTACTGCCCGCAGTTGACTTGTGGCAAGTTGATCATATGGCCCGCATCCGTCACCGATTCGCGGGTAAGATCGCTTAGTCGTAAGAGACGAGCGAGAGCCCGTGCAATCGGTGACGGATGCGGGCTTGGAGACGGCCGTGGCCACGAACAAGCTATTGATCATCGACGACGACCAGCAGCTCGCGGAAATGCTGTCGGAATACCTGAAGCCCGAGGGTATCGAGCTGGCTGCCGCCGCATCGGGCGATCAGGGGCTCGTCGAAGCGCAGAGCTCCGATTACGACATGATCATCCTCGACGTCATGTTGCCCGGTCTCTCGGGTTTCGACGTCTTGCGCCGCTACAGGGAGTCCGGCGGGCGTACTCCCGTCATCATGCTCACGNNCAAATTCAGATTTGCCGGTGATCATGCTGACGGCAATGGCGGAGGATACCGATCGCGTCGTCGGCCTCGAAATGGGTGCCGACGATTATTTGCCTAAACCCTTCAATCCACGCGAGCTGCTCGCAAGAGTCAAGGCCATTTTGCGCCGGACCTCGGATGCGCCGGACGAGAAGCTGAGCGAGCTGCTCGTCGGGCCCATCAAGGTCGACCCGAATCGTCGCGAGGCGTGGTTGAACGGTGCGAGCCTGCCGCTGACCAATGCCGAGTTCATCATCCTCGTCACGCTCATGGAGTCACCTGGCAAGGTCGTATCTCGCGAAGAGCTTACCCGTGCGGCGCTGGGCCGGCAGCTGTTGCCCGACGACCGTAGTCTCGATACACATATCAGCAATCTCCGTCGCAAGCTCAATGTCTCAGGCGTGGAGTCACCCAAGATACGCAGCATAAGGGGCAGCGGATACATGCTTCCACCTCCCCTGGAGAGCGAGCCATGAGCCTCTTCTGGAAGATTTTCGTATCGTTCAGCATCGCGATGACCGTGACGCTCGTGGCTACCGTGCTGGTCAGCTTCAGGCTGGCCGAGCAAGCTTTCGAGCAAAACAACTTCCAAGGCCGTAGTGAGATCATCAGTGAAGCGGCCGGCGCCCTGGAAACGGGCGGCGAGGATGCCCTGAAGGACTGGCTCCGCGGTCGCTCGAATCCGCGGTCCGCGCCGTTCGTGCTGCTGATTTTCGACGCCGGCGGCGAGGAGCTTTTGGGCCGCCCGCCGGCAAGCGGCTTCGTGCGCAGAGCCATCGAGCAACCGGACGAAGTGCGCTCGAGCCCCCGGAACTACCTGCCGAGGCGGCTGACACCTCGCCTGGTCGGACCCGACGACAGCGTCTATCATCTCTTCTTCGCGCGGCGGCCACCATCGATTTTCGGAGTCTTGACCTGGCCCAGCACGCAAATCGCCGTGCTGGCGATCGCAATCGCCGTCGCCGCATTGACGGCATTGCTCCTGGCTCGCTATCTGTCCGCACCCATATCGCAGCTGCAGCGAGCCAGCCGCGAGCTCGCTGCAGGCAATCTCGACAGCCGCGTCGGCCGACCGTCGAGCCTGCGTAGTGACGAGGTCGGCACGCTTGCGAAGGATTTCGACAAGATGGCCGAACAGCTTCAGGCGCTGATAACGGCGAAGGAAACCCTGCTTCGCGACGTGTCGCACGAGCTGCGCTCGCCGCTCGCGCGCATACGGATGGCGCTCGCCCTCGCGGAGCGCAATGCCGATACGGAAGCGAAGACACAGCTCGACCGCATCGAGCTCGAATCGGAGCGGCTCGACAAGCTCGTCGGGCAGATCATGAAGCTGACACGGCTGCGCACGCAGCTGGACGTGGACCGTCAGCCCGTGATTCTCGCGGACCTGCTGACCGAGATCGTCGAGAACGCCCGCTTCGAGCATCCGGAATCCGTTCTGACTCTGACCGCATCCACGCCCGGGCGAACACGAGCGGATCCCGAGGAGATCAAGAGCGCATTCGAGAACGTCGTGCGCAATGCACTGGCATATTCGGCGGACGAAGGGCCCGTGCACGTAACACTCGATGCGGGCGCTGAGACTTTCGAGGTGCGTGTCGTGGATTCCGGCCCGGGAGTGCCCGAAGCAGAGCTAGAGCGCATTTTCGAGCCCTTCTACCGAACCGATACGAGCCGCGACCACCGTCGCTCCGGTGAAGGCATAGGCCTTGCGATAACGGCCAGCGTCATGCAGCGCCACGGCGGCAGCGCCGTCGCCCGTAACCTGCCCGAGGGTGGTCTCGAGATCGTCCTGTCGTTGCCGGTCGAACGGCTGCCAGAGGATTGAATGCCCCTCTACGTGGCACATCCATGTGCCACGGGAAGATCCGGACAATCCAGACCTTCGTCAGAGGCTATAGCCGCGCTCCTCGTGGAGGACGAGATCGAGCCCTTCCGTCTCTTCGTCGACCGAGACACGCAGTGGCGTGATCAAGCCAACGACCTTCAGGATGATGTAGGTGGCCACGCCGCACCAGACCAGTGTTGCGACGACGCCGATCGCCTGCACACCGAGCTGACCGCCGATCGTCACGCCCTCGTCGAGGCCGAGCCCGCCGGCCGTCGCAGAGAAGACCGCCGTCATCAGCAGACCGATGGCACCGCCGACACCATGCACGGGGAACACGTCGAGGGAGTCGTCGATCTCGAGCTTTCGCTTGATGAACTGGGTCGCGAGGTAGCAGACGACACCGGCGACGATACCGATGATCAACGCGCCCATGGGGCCGACGTAGCCCGAAGCAGGCGTGATCGTGCCGAGACCCGCGACCATGCCGGTCACGATACCGAGCACGCTGGGCTTGCCGTATTTGGCCCATTCCATCGTCATCCACGCCAAGGAGCCCGCGGCGGCGCTGATATGCGTGACGAGCATCGCCATGCCAGCGGCGCTGTCTGCAGCGACCGCGCTACCGGCATTGAAGCCGAACCAGCCCACCCATAGCATCGATGCGCCGGTCACGGTCATGGTCATATTGTGCGGAGGCATCGCGGTCTTCGGAAATCCGGTGCGATTGCCGAGCACCACGGCTGCCACGAGCGCCGCGACACCGGCATTCATGTGCACGACCGCGCCGCCCGCGAAATCCCGGAAGCCCATCTCAGCGAGCCAGCCGCCGCCCCAGACCCAATAGGTTACCGGCACGTAAACGATGATCAGCCACACCAGCGAAAAGATGAGCATCGCGGAGAAGCGCATGCGCTCGGCGAAGGCGCCGACGATCAGCGCCGGCGTGATGATCGCGAAGGTCAGCTGGAACATCACGAACACGGTCTCGGGAATGGTACCGCTCTCCGAGCCGATATCGAGCTGACTCAGAAAGACGTTCGAAAATCCGCCTACGAAGCCACCGATTCCGCCCTCACCGAAGGCCATCGAATAGCCGACGACGACCCAGACGATCGTCACCGAGCAACACAATGCGAAGCACTGCATCAAAACGGACAGCACGCTGCGGCTGCGCAATCCGCCATAAAACAGCGCAAGTCCGGGTAATGTCATGAAGAGCACTAGAGCGGTCGACGTCAGTAGCCAAGCCGTGTCGCCACTGTCTAGTGTCTGTGAGTATCCGGCCATGGGCCAGAGAACCGCTGCGCCCGCCACTGCCGCAACGGTGCGTTTGATGTTTTTCATATCTACCCCCCTATTGGCAGATTAAATGGCTTGTTCGCCAGTCTCACCCGTGCGGATGCGATGTACTTCCTCGAGGTTGGTGACGAATATCTTCCCGTCACCGACTTTGCCGGTCTTGGCGCTGCCAATGATGGCTTCGATGACCCGTTCGGCCATATCGTCCGTCACTGCGACCTCGACTTTCACTTNNCGACATACTCAGCCCCCCGATAAAGCTCCGTGTGCCCCCGTTGGCGGCCGAATCCTTTGACCTCGGTCACCGTCATGCCTTGGATTCCGACGTCCGCAAGTCCGTTTCGCACGTCGTCCAGGCGAAACGGCTTGATCACCGCTGTAATCAACTTCATGAGTATTCCCCTGCTCGAATGTTTTTTGTTTACCCAGAAAACACGGTCAAAATAGAACGACTTGTGTATTCTAGATACGTGGATTGTAGCCGAGTCTCGAGGTTTATTTGCAACGCTCTCGATAGCGACCGCCGAATCTAGTGCTACGCTAGGGGCGAATTGCTCGATGATCATGTCGTTCAGCGTTCTAATCAGCCAGTGGACTCTTTGGTACTAATCGAGGTGCGGGCTCATGCGTAAGTCAAAGAACACAATCAAACCGTCAGAGATAACGCCTGAATCAGCGTTCCTGAATCGGCGCCAACTGTTGAAGTCCGCAGCGGCGATGGGGCTCATAGCCGGATGCACGGAGCCGAGCATGAGCGCGGTCATGCCGGCGAACGGCGAATTTGCGGACCTCGTTAATTGGCCGGGATCCGTAACGGTGGAGCCCAACTCGTACGAGGACATCACGAGCTACAACAATTACTACGAGTTCGGAACGGCCAAGGAAGATCCCGCAAGGAACGCGCACACGCTCGAAACGGATCCGTGGTCGGTGGAGGTCACGGGCGAAGCGGATCGAAAAGGCACTTACACGCTCGAGGACATATTGCGGCCACATACGCTCGAGGACCGGATCTATCGGTTCCGTTGTGTCGAAGCCTGGTCGATGATCGTGCCCTGGGTCGGGTTCCCGCTGGGCGATCTGCTCGCGCGATTCGAGCCGAATTCCAACGCGAGATACGTACAGTTCTTCACGCTCGCCGATCGCGACCAGATGCCGGGGATCCGACGACCCGTTCTCGAATGGCCGTACAGAGAGGGGCTGACCATCGAGGAAGCCATGCATCCCCTGACACTGCTCACCGTTGGCCTTTACGGCCGCGTGCTGCCGAACCAGAACGGCGCGCCGCTGCGGCTGGTCGTGCCCTGGAAGTACGGCTTCAAGNNGCAGCCGCAGACCAGCTGGAACATGTCGCAGCCCAGGGAGTACGGCTTCTATTCGAACGTGAACCCCAATGTCGATCATCCGCGCTGGAGTCAGGCAACGGAAAGGCGGCTCGGCTCGAGCTTGTTCAGCCCCCGGATACCGACGTTGATGTTCAACGGCTACGAGGAAGAAGTTGCCGATTTGTACCGCGGCTTGGATCTCGTAAGAAACTACTAGATTGCCGGGCGTATGGCTCTGCTTGCCGTAGAGACGGTGTCGCGAGAGATCTCTCGCCACCCGCATCCCCGGCTAGGCCGCCGGCCGCCTCAGCCCGCCTGCATGAGGCCATAGCATGACTACTCGTGAGGACGGGGCCCCCGCTTAAGGGAAATCGGTATGACGCGGCTCCAGCTCGGGCTTGCGAAGGTGGCGGTATTCTCCGCGTGTCTCGCGCCTTTCGCGCTAATCTTTCTGCGCGCCGTCGGTGTCTGGTCCCCGGATCTGGGTCCGAACCCCGTCGAGGAAGTGCTGCACACGATGGGCAAGACGAGCTTGAACATTCTGTTGATCAGTCTCGCCGTTTCACCAGCACGCAGGCTGACCGGATACAACGTGCTC
>JABAHR010013133.1_pt1 | contig 10837 bp, 9 predicted proteins | sample 7062101 | NCBI WGS metagenome assembly JABAHR01 (sample SAMN14534553, study PRJNA622989) | marine sediment metagenome | biome: marine biome [ENVO:00000428]; feature: marine pelagic biome [ENVO:01000023]; material: deep marine sediment [ENVO:00002113] | place: India: Gulf of Kutch | collected...
GGCGTGGTGGTCGTGATGACATTAATGTCCCGCCCCCGCATGACCTGACAGGACAAAGTGTTACAGCCCATGTGCCGCGCAGCGAAGAGGCCATGCCATTGATGCAGATTACCAACGCGGCGCAATTGTTACTCAAGGGACATCCGGTGAACGTCAAGCGCGAGAATGACGGTAAAAATGTGGCAAACTCGATCTGGTTATGGGGGCAGGGTAAACGTCCGCAGATGCCGACGTTGCAGGAGAAATTCAATCTCTCCGGTGCCGTGATCTCGGCTGTTGACCTGATCAAGGGGATCGGGATCTTTGCCGGTCTTGATATTATTAATGTCCCCGGAGCAACCGGTTACCTGGATACTAATTACAAAGGGAAGGGGGAGGCCGCTCTGGAAGCTCTTAAAGGCCGGGATTTTGTATACGTGCATGTGGAAGCTCCTGATGAAGCAGCCCATGGCGGCAGTCTTGCCGATAAAATAGAAGCCATTGAGCGCTTTGATCAGGACGTGGTTGGGACGGTTATGGAAGGTATTGATGCTCTCGGTGATTACCGGGTTCTGCTATTGCCGGACCATCCGACACCGGTTGAAAAAATGACTCACACTAAGGATCCGGTTCCTTTTGTTCTTGCCGGTAGCGGGATTACTCATGATGCTGCGACAGATTATTCCGAGGTGTCTGCAAAAGCTTCCGGATTGCATGTCAATCAGGGCCACCAGTTGATGAAGTTGCTGGTGAAAGGGAAGCTTCCATAGCTGATTTAATTTATAAATAATCTCGATAGTTAAATGAGAGCAACGGACTGAATGTCTGTTGCTCTTTGCTTTTTCTCGAGACTCTTAAAATCAAAACCGGCGTGTCTCGTCTCACCGGACGAAAGTGAAGAAATTGGGGGCACAATATTAAACAACATTGTGGCCCCGATCTCTTTATTCACAAAAGTGCCGGCACCTGGCGGTGGGCATCAACGTGCGCAAAGTTTCTGTTGTTTCTACGACTGAGTAGATATAGAAGCCGGCCCGTTTCAGGGGGCCTCACGAAAGTGCTTCCTCGACACGGTGACAGATCGAAACTAAGTGCCCGCTAAATGTCGATTATGAGATTTTAAAAACCCATTCGGCTTCGGCTGCGGCTAATGGGTTTATAGAGGTACATACGCAATTTTATTGTCATCATCTGAGTCAAGAGAAGACCTTGCGGCTTGTATAGTACGCTGCTATTGTCAGATAATTAGAGATAATATTTGACAGTAATGCAGATCAATACTCGTCCGAGTTATTTTTGAAGAGGGATAAAATGCTGATTATAGGTGTTGACACGGGGGGGACCTTTACTGATTTCACCTGGAAAGATGGTGACGGTTGGGGAGAATACAAGTTGTTATCCACCCCCGAGAACCCTGCAGAGGCTGTTTTGGCGGGTGTCCGGCGGATCGCAGGTGATCGCGGTTACGATCTCGTCCATGGATCAACCGTTGCCACCAATGCCATCCTTGAAAAAAAAGGTGCGCGGACGGCCTTGATCACCAACCGCAAATTCGAAGATGTTATCGAAATTGCCCGTCAGAACCGTAGCCGCCTCTACGATTTTAATTATCACAAGAACCCGCCTTTGGTTCCCCGTGATTTGCGATTCGGTGTGTCGGGACGTGTTGATTATGCCGGCAACATTATCGAAGACCTTGATCTCAAAGATGTAGAAGTATTGCTTGGTCAGCTTCGATCTTCAGAGGTTGAATCCATTGCGGTCTGCCTGCTTTTTTCCTTTCAAAACCATGAACATGAATGCGCCGTTCGGGACGTTCTGCATGAACTTGGTATTCCTGTCTCGCTCTCTCATGAAACCCTCGCTGAATTCAGGGAGTACGAACGAACCTCCACAACCGTGATCAACGCGTATGTCTTGCCGAAAATGCAGCAGTATGTCTCCACATTGAAAACCAGCGTCGGCGAAAATCGTATTCGAATCATGCAATCCAATGGTGGCAGTATCTCAGCGCAAACAGCGATGCAGGAGTCGGTGCGGACAATCCTCTCCGGGCCGGCCGGTGGTGCTGTTGGTGCTTTTGAACTGGCAAAAATGGCAGGATTCTCCAAAGTCATCACCTTTGATATGGGCGGGACTTCAACCGATGTTGCCCTGCTTGATGAAGAGTTGCCACTGACGATGGAGTCAAGTATCGCCGATTATCCGGTAAAGGTTCCAATGATCGATATCCATACGGTGGGTGCCGGGGGAGGATCGATCGCTTCGCTTGATTCCGGTGGCTCTTTAAAGGTCGGGCCGGAAAGCGCGGGGGCTGATCCCGGACCGATCTGCTACGGTCGGGGTGAGCAGGTCACCGTAACCGATGCCAACCTTTTTCTCGGTCGACTTGTGGCTGACCATTTTCTTGGCGGCGGGATGTCACTTGATGCTGAAAAAGTCAATGGACATATTCATAGCCTCGCTGCAAAGTCCGGTTTGAGTGCAAATGAATTGGCCGAAGGAATTCTCTCTGTGGCCAACACGAGGATGGAACGAGCGATCAAGGTGATCTCTGTTGAATGCGGACATGATCCGCGGGAGTTCACCCTCTTTGCTTTTGGCGGTGCAGGCGGGCTGCATGCGGCTTTCCTGGCGAGAGAGTTGAATATCCCGCAGGTCTTCATCCCGGGAAAACCAGGCATCCTATCGGCCTTTGGTATGTTGATGGCGGATGTGATCAAGGATTACTCGCAAACGGTTATGTTGCCTGAGAACGAGACTTCTTTAAACGTCTTGGAGAGTCATTTCAGGCCCATTGAAGAACGTGGTCGTGATGATTTGATCGCCGAAGGGCTCCCTGATTCAAAAGTGCATTTACGACGTTATCTCGACGTCCGCTACCAGGGACAATCATACGAGCTTCTGGTTCCATATGGCGAAGATTATCGTGACAGGTTTCATCGGGTTCACGAAAAGACCTACGGATATTGCAACCAGGACAAAGAGATCGAGGTCGTGAATGTCCGTGTTCGTGCGATCGGTACACCGGAAAAGCCGAATGTAGCCAGATTGCCTTCTGCCGGGGAAAAAATTGCTGCTGATGCCGTCATCGATGTTCGTCCGGTTGTCTTTGATGGTATTTCAAAGCAGACCAAGATTATTGACCGCAAGATTTTACAGCATGGCAACCGGGTTTCCGGTCCTGCAATTATCGTCGAGTATAGCTCAACGATCGTTGTCCCACCGTTCGCGGAAGTACGTATCGATGCTTATGGAAATATCCTCATGGATATCGAGGGTCAGGAAGGGACATCATGACAGTCAATCCAATCCTCACACAGGTTTTCAAAAATCGCTTCGCGGCTATCGCCGAGGAAATGGGTGTAACGCTTAACCGCACGGCGTTCTCGCCAAATATCAAGGAACGCAGGGATTTTTCCTGTGCTATCTTCGATTGCCAGGGAGGCATGATCGCCCAGGCTGCGCACATACCGGTTCATCTGGGGTCGATGCCGTTGTCCGTGACGTCGGCAATAGAATCGGTCGAGATGGCAGCTGGTGATATGGTCATGCTCAACGATCCCTTCAAAGGCGGAACACACCTGCCGGATATCACCCTGGTCGCTCCTGTCTTTTGTGATGCCGAAAAGCCTTCGTTCTATGTCGCCAACCGGGCACATCATGCCGACGTCGGCGGGATGTCATCCGGCTCCATGCCATTGTCGTCTTCGATCTTCCAGGAGGGTGTCATCATCCCTCCCGTAAAAATCGTAAAAAATGGAGTTGTTGACAAGGACATGATGGGGTTTTTGCTCGCAAATGTTCGCACCCCGGTAGAAAGAGAAGGGGATTTTGCCGCCCAGATCATGGCGAACCTGACCGGAGTCCAGCGTAACCTTGAGCTGGTTGACAAATATGGCCTCGAAGTCGTCGATCTTTATGCCGCGGAGCTCAACAATTACTCAGAGCGCGTCATGCGGGCTGCTATCGAAAGGATCACAGACGGAGTTTATAATTTCGAAGATGACCTCGATGATGACGGCGTCGCAAATGAGCCGGTCCGAATTGCAGTTTCTCTCAAGATTGACGGTGCGCAGGCCACGCTGGATTTTTTCGGCTGTGATCCGCAGGTCAGTGGCAGCGTCAATGCCGTTTATGCAATCACTCTCTCGGCTGTACTTTATGTTTTCAGGTCCCTCGTCGATGAAAATGTGCCAACCAATGCCGGCTGTCTGCGACCTCTGAGTATTGTAACCGATGCCGGAACTATCGTTGACGCAAACTTTCCGGCGGCTGTCGCCGGTGGGAACGTTGAGACTTCTCAGCGTATTGTGGATGTCGTCCTCGGTGCCCTGTCACAAGCCTTGCCGGATGTAATCCCTGCAGCCAGCCAGGGAACGATGAATAATACGACCATCGGTGGGTTGGATAAAAGGTTCAATCGTCCGTTTGCCTACTATGAAACCCTCGCTGGCGGTGCAGGTGCGACTTCTGCTGGAGATGGTGAGTCTGCGGTCCATTCTCACATGACCAACACCTTGAATACACCGATTGAGGCGCTGGAATTCAGTTACCCGTTTCAGGTGACGGAATATTCCATCCGTGAAAACTCAGGAGGCGCGGGAAAGCATCGTGGTGGCGACGGGCTGATCAGGGAAATAAGCTTGTTGTCAGACGCCGAGGTGACTGTATTGTCGGAGCGCAGGAAGCTTTCTCCCTACGGGTTGAACGGAGGAAGAGATGGTCGGCAAGGGCGCAATCTAATAATTTCGAAGGGTTGCGAAAATGAGATGCCGGGTAAGTTTACGTGCCATTTGCATAAGAATGATGTGTTGCGTATCGAAACACCGGGAGGTGGCGGCTTTGGTGAAGCCGAGGAATGAGTATTGAAAGCTTGAACTGGCCGAGGAGGTTGAGTATGCCATACGTTAATATCAAGATTACCCGTGAAGGGGCAACCGCTGAACAGAAGGCAAAACTGATAGAAGGCGCTACGCAGTTGCTGGTCGATGTGCTCGGCAAAAACCCTGCAACCACAGTTGTGGTCATTGATGAAGTGGAAACAGACAACTGGGGCATTGCAGGTGAAACAGTCACTTCACGCCGTCTGAAAGGAAAATAGTTTTGACGGCTGATACGGTACTTCCGCTAATCGCAATTACCTGCTCTTTTCCTGATGCCTCACCTGTTACTTCCCGTGGTGTCCTGGTTGATTCAATTGAAGTGCGTCGATGAGATGATTACGGTTGAGTGGAAGAACAATATCGGCACGTTGCGGCATTTCTTCGAGGATAAAACGTGTCAGACGCTCATAATGCATGATGAAGCGCTGCAGCGCTGTTTCATCCATGATGTGCCCCCGGGGTTGATCAGAGGTTCGATTAGCCAGCTTGCGTTCCTGCAGGCTGCGCCACTCATAAACACAATCAAAAGAGGGAACCTTGAGCATGATCAACATGTCCAGGTGGCTGAACAACTCTCTGTATGAGGTCGCGAGCTGCTGGTTGACATAGCTTCGCCAATAGCCATCACAGTCTTCGTTGGCTTCCAGCTGGTTGACCGGTGAGGTTAATGCGTCTTCCGGTTGCGGCTTGGCGCCCACACACCAGCCTTCAAAGAGGATGACGTCGACTGGAGTGACAGCGTTTTTTGACTGTTCTGCCGGCAACCTGTCATCAATCGCTTTGTCGAAGACTGGCAGTCTCACGATTTGTTCTGCTGCGGGCTGACATAGTTCTGCAAGCAACTTTTCCCCGAGAGCCGTATCATGGGTTCCCGGAACGCCCCGGGTTAGCAGTAGTGGGTGAATTGACTCTGCAAGCCGCCTGCGCTCCTCCCTGGTTTTGTAGAGGTTGTCAATCGATAAGCTTGTCGTTGTCAGGCCAAAGCCATCTTTAAGGATCAACTCCAAAAATGTGCAAAGGCTAGACTTCCCTGAGCCCTGAGCGCCGTTTACGCCGACAATCAGGGTTTTCCCGGACTGCTTTCTCTTCTGGATGATTGCAGCGAGGGGAATGTATATCTGGCGCAACTGATCGTTAAGATCGTCGCTGATCTGCATCGCATCAAGCAGTGCCTCGAATTGATCGGCGATTTTTCCGTAAATGGTCTCCATGATTGCTGCAGAGAGTTGAGCTGTTTTTACTGTTTTTAGCATAGCTTCCATTCATCATAATTCATGCCAAAGAAAATCTCCGAGAAAAGGCATGTTTTATTGATATTCTGGTCGTGTTTATATAAAAAGCGCAGATTGTTTTAATAAGATCATATCTCCATCAGTTGTGAAGGTGAAGCTTTATCTGTTGGAGAGGAAAAACTGCCCCTCAATCATTATCGGATGCCGGTTCAGTGTTTATTGGATTGTTGTTTTACATGTTCGCCAGCATTGTGTCACTCGCTAAATTGGTCGTTATTTTATTGAAAAAACGACTTTTGTTTTTCGCTGAGCGAACAAGCATGAGCCGGGTGGTTCGCATTGCCACAACAAGCAATTGTCCTTTATGCTCTACCGTAAAGTTTTCTCCGGCCCTTAGAAAGTGATCTCGGCTGTCACCTGCACAGGTAATCCAGCAGCAACCCACACTACAGACAATCTTGATGCCGCTACAATTCTTGCCAAGGTCAAGTACTTCCTGTTTGTTCAATAACAGTTCCATGCCGGCCCCCTTGTTAATATTTTTGCTCCTATTAGACCTGATCGTTGTGATAGGAACCAGATACAGTCAGCAATAATTGTGTCTGTTACAGTTTGTATGTGATAAAACTGTGTCCTCTGCAGAAGGTGTCAACTGTATCTGTCTGTTCAGGAGATAAGCTGCTATTCATATTTAATGTTCTGTGACGGAGAAAGGCGTGGAGGAGCTAATGATCAACCTCAACAATTGCCAAGGGGAAAAAGTCCCTCTTTACGAGGAAGTTGCCGGCAAGATCAATTACCTGATCGAGCAGGGGACCTTGCGTCCTGGTGACCGTGTCCCGTCAATTCGCAAGTTGAGCAAGCAGCTTCAGGTCAGCATCAATACGGTCAAAGAGGCTTATAACCTGCTTGAGGATCGCTGCATGCTCGAAGCCCGCCCGCAGTCCGGTTATTATGTGAGGGCCAGGCTGCCGGAGCTGCCGGCTGAACCGGTCGTATATCACCCTGAAATCAACCCGGCCGAAGTAAATCTCTGCAATATTTACAGGTTGGTTATGATGGACCTGCTCAACCCGGACCTGTTGCAGTTAGGGATCGCTATCCCCAACCCTGAACTGCTGCCGATTGAAAAACTCAACCGTATGCTCGCTCGAGAAACCAGGCGCTTTGCAACTCAATCAGTATCCTACGAGTTGCCTCCCGGTAATTTGAGGCTGCGCAAACAGGTCGCCCGGAGACTTCTGCTCTCCGGATGTACCCTAAGCCCTGACCAGATTGTAATAACCTCTGGCTGTGTCGAGGCCGTAGTGCTGGCTTTGCGTGCATTATGCAAGCCGGGTGATGCCGTTGCTATAGAGACGCCGGTTTATTTCAATTTTCTGCAGATGATACAGGACCTGGGTTTGAAAGCTCTTGAAATTCCGGCTTCGCCGCGTGGTGGAATCAGCCTTGAAGCGCTTGAATATGCCCTCGATCGCAATGCCGGCCAGGTGAAAGCCTGTATCGTTTTGTCCAACTTCAACAATCCGCTCGGCAGCAGTATGTCAGATGAGAACAAGGAGAGACTGGTCCGGTTGCTGGAAGAGCGTCAGATACCACTTATTGAAGATGATATTTATGGTGACTTGTCTTTTAGTGACGAGCGGCCATCGGTCGCCAAAGCGTTCGACAAATCGGGCAATGTCATGTTGTGCTCATCGTTCAGCAAAACACTCGCGCCCGGCTACCGGGTGGGCTGGATTGCCGCCGGCAGGTACCAGGAGCAGATCGAGCGGGGCAAGATGTTGGCAAATGTGGCAACTTCGAGTCCACCACAACAGGCGATTGCTGAGTTTCTTGCCAATGGTGGCTATGAACACCATCTGCGTTCGATACGTCGGGTTTACGCTCGACAGGCGGCACAGATGGGGGATGCGATCGGGCGTTTTTTTCCGCAAGGAACACGTGTTTCGAGGCCACGCGGCGGCTTTGTTATGTGGGTTGAAATGCCGGACCAGGTTGATGCCATCGTTTTGTATGAGCAGGCCAAGGCTCGGGGGATTACGATCGCTCCGGGGCCGATTTTCTCAGTTGAAGGAAAATATCGTAACTGCATTCGTATTAATGCCGCTTGTTGGACATCCGCTATTGAAGCAGCTATTGAGACTCTTGGCGAACTCGCAGGAGCACAACTCAACGACTAATTGCAATTATGGCGAATCTGTTTTTCTATACAATGACGATCCTGATCTGGGGATCCACCTGGCTGGCGATCAAGTTCCAGCTTGGTAATGTCGAACCGGCTTTATCGGTTGCGTATCGTTTTGCTTTGGCGAGCTTGATACTGTTTTCCTGGTGCCTGTTACGACGCCTGCCGATGCGATTTTCTGTGCAGGACCATCTGTTTGTTGCTCTGCAGGGATTTTGCCTGTTCGGGGTTAATTACCTCTTGTTCTACCTTGCTGAGCTCTACATCACCAGTGGCTTGGCCGCAGTGGTCTTCTCGACAATCGTTGTTATGAACCTGGTTAATGGTCGATTGTTTCTTGGAACCGCGATAGAAAAAAGAGTTCTTCTGGGAGGTTTTTTGGGGATGTTTGGCCTGTTGCTGCTTTTCTGGCCGGAAATGGTCGCAACCAGCTTTTCCGGCCCTGTCATGCTTGGACTGCTGCTCAGTCTGGCGGCAACCTACCTGGCATCTCTCGGTAATATCCTTTCCGCCCGTAATCAGATAAGCTCTTTGCCGATAGTACAGACCAACGCTTATGGGATGGCCTACGGATCGTTCTGTATGCTTCTGCTTGTTTTGCTGCAAGGGATGCCGATGATTATTGACACGTCGATAACATATCTGTCTTCGTTGTTTTATCTGGCTCTGTTCGGTTCCGTGATTGCGTTTGGTTGTTATTTGAGTCTGGTGGGGCGAATTGGTCCGGGCAGGGCTGCCTATGCAACGTTGCTCTTTCCGGTTGTTGCTTTAATTTTGTCAACGATTTGGGAGAGCTATAAGTGGACGGTTCCTGGATTATGCGGCATCGTGCTGATTCTGATTGGTAATTATCTCGCATTAAAGCGAAACAAAGTCGTGACCTCACAATCAGAGCCACTGGCTGTTGTCAACGCCCCGGCCGATTTATGAGCAGGATCATTTCGATTCAACACTCTGTTGATAACTTGCTGCAACACCATCTATCCACTGGTCCAGTTCTGCATAGCTGACCGGTTTCTGTAACAGGTTGCAGTTCAGTTCCGAAACCTTTTCCCGGTTCACATCACCGGTATTCCCTGTAATTATGAGTATGTTTGACAGCATGCCTTTGCAGCCGCGTTCTTTTAGTAGCTCTATAAATTCGAGGCCTGTCATTCTGGGCATGCGATAGTCGATAATGAGGGCATTGGCACAGGCCGTTTCTTGACAGCATGAATGCCCCTGATAAATATCACAGGCCAGTGGTTCCGGAGCCGTAAAGACTTTATGTCCCCGGTCTTCGAGATACCATCTGAGAGTATCTCGGATACATTCCTCATCATCAATGACGATTATCTTTAAAGATTCTGACGATCTCATCGGTCATGGCTCCTCTCTTCATAATTGCCATGGCAAAATAGTTACGCAGAGATCGTGCCGATTGTGAATCGATAGGTTGAAAAATATTTTAGTAATTTCAGTGTCTTACGGTTTTGTTTGAATTGGCTGGTCAGCAGTTAAATACTGGTGACGCAAATGTGTGCCTTTTTGACACAATAAAAGGTTTTATTATCAATGATAATATCCACGATACCAGTATGGGGTGTACGGGTAATCACTGTACCCGGGATCGTACGGATGTCTGTCAAAATCATCGTCTTCACTGCCAACATAAACAGGATAAGCAGGGTCGTAATGATGGATGCCGTATCTGAACGGGCTTTCCCATAAATGGATTTCGAGCAGATCAAGAACCGGGTATTTGTATCCCTGTTCCCCGAGCAATCTATCCTCTTGTCCTGACACGGTTCCAGCCAGAGTCACCAGCGTCCCTTTTTCATAGATTGCCGGATCCAGGGCTCTGTTTGATTTCACCAGGAAACGCCTGCCTGAGTCATCCAGGTAGGTTGGTTCTCCCCAGCGATTAATGTTCCATTCCATTAATTCCAATGTACTGTTATCTGTTTCAGACGTATGAGAGAGAATAAGCCCACCCATAATAAGGCTCTGGTTTTTGTAGGTATAAGGATTTTCGCTCACCATGGCAGGGGTGAGTTCCGGGGAGATAGTTGCCCGGTTTTCTCTGGAAATAGGATGCGTGCAGGCCGTTAGAGTCAAGGAGATGAGTAATATAAAGCAGTATGTCTTTAGTGAGCATCTCATGTCTTCACTCCTGATACATTAGATAGAATTATTTTAACAGTATCCTGTGTTTCGAGCAGCAATTTTATAAATCAAGTAGAATTTTGATGTCCGGCTGTTGTTGACCTCTGTTTTGCTGATTTGCTAGAGTGCGCAACGAAATTACACCAATTTTAGGAGCGCCTGTTGACACAAGTTGAGTTTGTGAAATTGAAACGTCCTGAACGTGCCAGGGTCCTTTGTGACCTTGCAGAAGAATTTTATCTTCAGAAACGGCGTGTTCTGGTCCTGGTGCAGGATGAAAACCAGGGGGTGACGCTCGACAGATTCATGTGGACATGGAAAAAAGGCGCGTTTATTCCCCACGTCTATGATAACGGCTCGGTCGATAGTCATGATGAACCGGTTGTGATTGTCGATGAACAGCAAAA
>JABAHR010015031.1_pt1 | contig 10837 bp, 10 predicted proteins | sample 7062101 | NCBI WGS metagenome assembly JABAHR01 (sample SAMN14534553, study PRJNA622989) | marine sediment metagenome | biome: marine biome [ENVO:00000428]; feature: marine pelagic biome [ENVO:01000023]; material: deep marine sediment [ENVO:00002113] | place: India: Gulf of Kutch | collected...
CTGGATATCGGGATTGAGGTGCGAAGAGCCGTTTGCTGCCGTTATCCTCCGGCCACCCCTGCCACGTTCACATAGAGGGCGTATATCGAGCGGCTTGCGGCCATGAAGATCCGGCTGTTGGCGCGGCCGCCGAAGCAGAGGTTGGCGCAGCGTTCCGGAAGCGCGATGCGCCCGATCGGGACACCGTCGGGAGCGAAGATCATGACGCCGTCCAGGTCGGCCGACCCCATGCCCCAACCGCACCAGAGGTTGCCGTCGACATCGACGCGAAACCCGTCCGGCGTGCCAGGTCCGGCATCGATCAGCACGCGCTTGCTGGCCAGGGTCGCTCCGTCCTCGCCGACGTCGCAGGCGAGGATCTTGCGGGTCGGAACGCCGCGGGACTCGACGATGTAGAGGATACTTTCGTCGGGGCTGAAGGCCAGGCCGTTCGGCCCGAGGATGTCGTCCGCCACCACGGAGAGGTCTCCTGTCCCCGGGTCGAGCCTGTAGACGTTCTGGCCCAGCTCCGGTGCGGCCTTGTGGCCCTCGTAATTTCCCAGGATGCCGAAGGGCGGGTCGGTGAACCAGACGCTGCCATCGGATTTCACGACCACATCGTTGGGCGAGTTCAGTCGCTTGCCGCCATGCCCATCGGCCAGCACCGTGATCGCGCCGTCGTATTCGGTGCGCGTCACGCGCCGACCGCCATGTTCGCAGGTGACCAGCCGGCCCTGTCGGTCGCGGGTCTGGCCGTTGGCGAAATTGGACGGCTGCCGGTACGCCGAGACGTGGCCCGTCTCCTCGTCCCAGCGCATGATCCGGTTGTTGGGGATGTCGCTCCACAGCAGGTAGCGCCCGTCGCCGAACCAGACCGGCCCTTCGGACCACCGGCAGCCCGTGGCCAGGCGCTCGATCCCGGCCAGCGGCAGCCTGTACTGGTCGAAGCGGGGGTCCAGCGAGATGACCGCCGGATCGGGATAGCGCGTGGCGGGGCGCCAGCCGAGCGGATCGTCATGGGGGTCCGACATGGTTCTGTCCTGTTTCGGTGTCCGTCCGTCAAAGGGTTATGTGACCGGCCCCGGATTGAACAGCGCCAACTGGTTGGCGAGCCCGAGCCGTTCCGCGCAGGTCCTCTCGCCGCTGGCGACGGAAAGGATCCTTTCGAACATCTTCTGGCCAAGGCTCTCGATGGTCTCTTCGCCGGTGACGATCCGGCCCGCGTCGACATCCATCAGATCGTGCCAGCGGCGCGCCAGATCGGTGCGGGTGGCCACCTTGATGACCGGTGTCTCGGCCAGTGCATAGGGGGTGCCGCGGCCGGTGGTGAACACGTGCACGTTCATGCCGGCGGCCAGTTGCAGCGTGCCGCAGATGAAATCCGAGGCCGGGGTCGCAGCGAAGAGCAGCCCCTTGGCGGTCGCGCGCTCTCCGGGCGGGATGACACCTCGAATCGGCGTGGTGCCCGACTTGATGATTGAGCCCATGGCTTTCTCGACGATGTTGGACAGGCCGCCCTTCTTGTTGCCGGGGGTCGTATTGGCGCTGCGGTCCGACTGCCCCCGCTCGAGATAAGCGTCGTACCAGGCCATCTCGTTGATCAGGTCGCGCGCCACCTCGTCGGATACCGCGCGCCGGACCAGCTGGTCGATGCCGTCGCGCACCTCGGTCACTTCGGAGAACATCACCGTCCCGCCCGCCCGAACGATCAGGTCGGCGGCATGGCCCAGCGCAGGGTTGGCCGTCACCCCCGAAAGCGCGTCGCTGCCGCCGCACTGCATGCCGACGACGAGATCCGAGGCCGGGCAGGTCTCGCGCCGCCGCGTGTCCAGCAAGGCCAAGTGCCGTTCGGCCGTCTCGAGGATCGACCGCTGCATCGCCTCGAACCCGACATGGGTCTCGTCCTGGAGGGTGACCAGGCTCGGCGCGGCGTCCGGCCCGCCGAAGGCCTCGGGGAAGAGTCGCGAGGGCTGCAGCTTTTCGCAGCCGAGGCTGACAAGCATGGTGGCGCCAGCGAAGTTGGGGTTGCGGGCGATGTTGTGCAGGGTGCGGATCGGCACCGCCGCGCCGGGCGCGTCGATCGCAACACCGCAGCCATAGGTATGGTCCAGCGCCACCACGTCGTCGACGTTCGGAAAGCGGTGCAGCATCTCGCGCCGGATGCGATCGACCGCGTGCCCGACGATGCCCGAGACGCATTGAACGGTGTTTGTGATCGCAAGGATGTTGCGCGTGCCGACGCTGCCATCCGTGTTGCGGAAGCCCTGGAACGTGTACCCCTCGAGGGGCGCGAGGTCCGCGGGGGCGCCCGGCGCCCTGGTCAGGCCCTCAAGACCAGGCGCCTGCGGCATGTCTAGAGACTCTTCGTTGATCCAGGCCCCGGCCGGGATGAACGCCCTCGCGTGGCCGATCACGACCCCGTAGCGCCGCACCGGATCGCCCGGCGCAAGGTCGTGCAGGGCGACCTTGTGGGCTTGCGGAACGTGGCTCTGCAGCGTCAGGCCCTCGACCGGCGTTCCCTCGGGCAGGCCGCCGTCATTGACGACGATCGCGACGTCGTCGGAGGCGTGCATGCGGATGAGCCGCGGCGCGCCGCTCATGGGTCAATCCCCCCAGACGGCATGGTTGGCCATAAGCTCCAGCGCCCGCACCATGGCCGAGTGATCCCAGGCCGCGCCGCCATGTGAGGTGCAGGCGTTGAACAATTCCTGCGCCGTCGCGGTGTTGGGCAGGCTTACTCCCATGGCGCGCGCGTTCGAAAGGGCAAGCCCGAGATCCTTCTGGTGCAACTCGATGCGGAAGCCGGGATCGAAGGTCCGTTTGATCATCCGTTCGCCGTGGATCTCGAGAATTTTCGACGAGGCGAAGCCGCCCATCAAGGCCTGCCTGACCTTCGCCGGATCCGCCCCGGCCTTCGAGGCGAAGAGCAGCGCCTCGCCCACCGCCTCGATGTTCAGCGCGACGATGATCTGGTTGGCCACCTTGCAGGTCTGGCCATCACCGACACCGCCGACATGGGTGATGTTCTGGCCCATCAACTCGAAGAACGGCCGCACCCGCGCGAAATCCTCGTCGCTGCCGCCGCACATGATGGTCAGCGTCCCCGCCTTGGCGCCGACCTCGCCGCCCGAGACCGGTGCGTCCACATAGCCGCAGCCCAGCTCGGCAATCCGCCCGGCGAAGTCTTTCGTGGCAAGCGGTGAGATCGAGCTCATGTCGACCACGCACTTGCCGGCGCTCAGCCCGCCCGCCACGCCGTTCTCGGCAAACAGGACCTCCTCGACATGGGGCGTGTCCGGGACCATGAGGAAGACGGTGTCGGCCTTTTCCGCGACCTCTCGCGGCGTCGCGCAGGCGATCCCCCCGGCATCAATAAGATGGGCCGGAACCCCGCTGCGCGAGTGCAGGAAGACCTCATGCCCGCCAGCGATCAGATGCCCCGCCATGGGCGCACCCATGATCCCCAGGCCGATGAATCCCGTCTTGCTCATTTGCTTCTCCCGCTTCCGTCCGTCTCAGTATCCCATGCCGGCGGCGCTCGGCATTGCGCTGCGCATCTTCGAGAGCACCTGCTGCGACCCGGACGCCATCAGGCGCGCGTCGGACGCGATCGTTACGAACTGGAAACCCATCTCGATACGCCTGAGCGCCGCCTCCGGAGTGCCGTTGTGGACCCCGGCGATCTTGCCGTGTTCCTTCGCCTTCGCTGCGATCAGCTCGATGGCCTCGGCGACCGGTGGGTCCACGTCATCGAATGTCGGCCGGCATCCCAGTGCCAGGGACAGGTCGGAGGGGCCGATATAGACCGCGTCCAGGCCCGGTGTCGCAAGGATATCCTCGAGATTGTCGAGCCCCTGGCGCGTTTCGATCATCGCGAAGACGACCACGGTGTCGTTTGCGTGCTCGGGGTAATCCGGGCCGCCGTAGAGGAACCCGCGGATCGGGCCGAAACTGCGTGTGCCCTGCGGCGGGTAATGAGTCCAGGCAACAAGGTTCTCGGCATCCTCGCGCGTGTTGATCATCGGGCAGATCAGCCCGTACGCCCCCGCATCCAGCGCCTTCATCAGATGAGCGGGGTCGAGCCAGGGCACCCGGACCACCGGCACGGTCGGGGTGCCCGATATCGCCGTCAGCATCGTGACCGCCGCCTGGTAGTCCACGACTCCGTGCTGCATGTCGACCGTCAGCGAATCCCACCCCTGATGCGCCATGGTCTCGGCAGAGAACCCGTTCGGCACCGCGAGCCAGCCGTTAACCGCCGCGCCACCCGACGCCCAGATTTCCCTCAGTCTATTCGCCCGCATGGTCTTATCCTTCCTGGTTCCCGCGTTCCGCGCCGCCGCAGCCTGCTGCCGTCTTTGCCTCAGCCTTCATGGATCCCGTCAGTGCAGAACAATCCGCCCTGCAGGACCGACCGGGGGTCGTCCGGGCCCGGCCGCTCCTGCTCTGCGTCCAGCTTGGCGCGGAACCCCTCGGAATTGTCCTTGGGCCGCCAGCCCAGATAGGCGACCTCGCGGTTGTCCCACCAGCACGCAGTGTTGTCCGATGCGCCGTAGATGATCGGGCAGCCCAGGCGCGATGTCACGAAGATGCGCTCGATCAGCGAGATGAAATCATCCGCGCTCATCCAGGTCGACAGCATGCGGTGATCCTTGGGTTCAGGAAAGCAGGAGCCGATGCGCACGCAGGCGGTCTCGATCCCGAACTTGTCGTAGTACATCCGCGCCAGGGCCTCGCCGAACACCTTCGAGACGCCGTAGAGCCCGTCCGGTCGTGTCGGCGAATTGGCGTCGAGCCGCGTCGTCTGATCGTGAAACCCGATGGCGTGGTTCGAGCTGGCGAAAACTATGCGCGGCGTGACCGAGGATTTCCTGGCCGCCTCGTAGAGATTGAACATGCCGTCGATATTGGCGTTGCGGACGACCTCCCAGGATCCCTCGACCGGCTGTCCGCCCATGTGGACGATGCCGTCGCATCCCTCGACCAGCGACTCCATCGCCGCCTTGTCGCCCAGGTCGCACAGGATGATTTCCTCGTTCGGCCCGGCCTCGCCGAAATCGCTCCGCGCATTCAGCCTGAGGGTCTTCGCCAAATGCCCGAGCCGCTGCCGGCAGAGGGAGCCAAGATTTCCGTTCGCGCCCGTGATGAGCAGTCGTTCCAGCATGAAGATGTCCTTGAAGCAGATGCGGGCGCCCCGGATGGCGGGGCACAACCCTTGCCGTGCCCCGAGCCGGGCGCGAAGCCCGCCGGTCGGGGAACCGCCGCGAGATCACGCGGGCGGGCGTCATGCCCGCCCGCGCAAGTGCGGTTTTGGCCTTATTGCGCGTTCTGGGCCATTTCCAGAAGCTCGGCGCCATGCTTGGCGATGAAGTCCTCGTAGACCGGTCCCATGCGATCGCGGAACGCGGCGACATCGGCCTCGTTGATCTCCATGCCCTTCGCCTTCAGCTCTTCCAGCGCGGCGGCGCCGACTTCGGCGGTGAGCTGGATCTCGTAATCCTGCAGGGCCGCCGCCTCTTCCGCCAGCACAGCCTGCTGCTCTTCCGTCAGGCCGTTCCAGGTGTTCATGCTGATCGCGACGATCCCTGGCGGACGGAAGTGCTGCGTCAGCGAGAAATAGCCGCTCACTTCGTAGAACTTGTCGTTCAGGACGTTGCCGGCCGCGTTCTCGCCACCGTCGAGCACGCCCTGCTCGAGCGCGGTGTAGAGCTCGCTGTAGGACATCGGGGTCGCCGAGCCGCCCATGGCGTTCACCGTGTTCACCATCAGCGGGCTTTCCATCACGCGGATCTTCAGACCGTCCATGTCTTCCGGCGTCACGACAGGGCGCACCTTGTTGAAGACGTTGCGATAGCCGTTGTCGAACCAGGCCAGGATCTTCAGGCCGCGCGCCTCGGCCAGCGCGCCGAATTTCTCGCCGACGGGCCCGGATACCACCGCCTTGAAGTGCTCGGTATCCCGGATCAGGTAGGGCAGGCTGAACAGGTCGAACTCGGGGATGAAGCCGCTGACCGGCGCGGTGGAGACCTGGGCCATCTGGATGCTGCCCAGCATCATGCCCTCGATGTAGTCGCGTTCGCCACCCAGTTGCGCCCCGTCGAGAACCTGGATGGTCAGGCCGGCATCCCGCGCGGCGACGCGGTCGGCAAACCAGCGCAGCGCGACGTTGTGGTGGTGGGACGGGCCGGTGACCGACGCCACCCGGATCGTCGTTTCGTCGGCCAGCGCGGGCTGCGCGATCCCGCCCAGCAGCACGGCTGCCGCCCCGCCTATCGTGGAAAGCACTTCTCTGCGTTTCAACATGGTTTTCCTCCCTGTCTGGAATTCATGGCTTTCGGGTTTCGCCTCGCGTCGAGCAAAGGCATTCCTCCCCTTCATGGGTTTGGAACTCGGGTTGCGTGCGGCCTAGCGCTGCACGGCGAAATCATCCGGCTCGTTCAGAACCAGCTTGTTGAGCGGTCGGACGCCGTCCTCGGTGACGGCGACCACGACCTCGACCCGGTAGCCACCGCCGATCAGGTCGTGCAGGTCCAGCTTGACCGCGAGCGTCATGCCCGCCTCCAGCTCGAAATCGCTGTCCGAGCTGAGGTTCGGCGGCTCGACCACGTCGAGCCCGACGGCGTGCCCGACGCCGCGGAGCCCCTTGGCGTAGGGCGTGAAGTTCTGCGCGAAGCCCTGCGGCTCGAGCTCTTCCAGCAGCGTGTCGAAGATCGACCGCGCGGTGATGCCGGGGCGGATGGTCGGGATCACCTTCTTCAGCGCCCGGTGCCCGGCGACCAGCGCGCGTTCCTGCTCGGGGTCTGCGCCGGGCATCAGGATGGTGATGCCGCCATCGTTGCAGTAATGGCCGATGGCCGGGTTGAAATCGAGCATCACGAATTCGCCCGGCTGGATCTTGCGATCCGTCGCGCGCCAGGCGGGATAGTTGGTGTTGGGCCCCGACATGACGACCGTGGCCGAGCCGATGTCGGCGTTCATCTGCCGCGCGATGCTCTCCGCAAGGCCCGCGACCTGGATCTCGGTCATGCCCACCTTGACGGCCTTGGCGGCCTCTTTCAGCACCGCGTCGTTGATGTCGGCGGCCTCTTCCATAAGCGCGATCTCGGCCGCGGACTTGATCTTGCGCAGATCGAGCATGATGTCGTCCCGGTTCTCGATCACCGCCTCCGGCACCGCGTCGACGAGTTGCTCGTAGATCTCGAAGGGCAGGATGTTCTTGCCAATCAGGCCGATCTTGCTGGCCCGCCCGACGATCGGGGCGAAAACCTGCGGAAAATCGGTGTAGGGGCGGTGGATGCCCCGCACATCGTCGATCCAGCACATGTCCTTGGCGGCATAGGCGTTCAGCCGGCCGAGGAAGACCACGGGTGCCTCGTCGCCCACGATCAGGACCAGTTGCGGCGACTCCTCGATCACGTTGATGGGCTTGTAATTGGTGACGTAGGTCGAATGGCCCGAGCGGTATTCATCCGAATAGATGATCAGCGCGTCATAGCCCTCGTCCTTCATGCGTCGCCGGAGGTTTTCGGTCCGCGTCTTCAGTTCCTCGGTCGTGATTGCCATGTCAGGCGTCCCTCTTGGTTCTTGTGTTAGTGGCCGAACAGGTTCGGCACGGTCATGATCAGGGCGGGGAAGATCGCCACCGCGATCAGGACAGTGATGAGCACGGCGCAGAAGGGGACGAGCCCCCGGAATGCCTGCGAGATGGTGAGCCCGGCGATCGAGCAGCAGATGTAGGTCAGGATGCCGACCGGCGGCGTCACCGACCCGATCACCACCGCCATCACCAGGACGACGCCGAAATAGACCGGATCGACCCCGAGCCCGGCGATCACCGGCAACAGGACCGGCGTGAAAATGATCAGGATCGGAATGCCCTCGATGAAGAGCCCCAGCAGCAGGATGAACACGAGGATCAGCACCACCGCGACGGTGGGGTTCGTGGACACGCCCTCGAGCAGGCCGAGCACGCTGGCGCCGAAGCCGTTCCAGGCCAGGATCCAGGCGAAGGACGTCGCCATCGCGATCAGGAACATCGCCGCCGCAGTGGTCACGGCCGCGTCGATCAGCAGCTTTCCGACCAGCTTGAACGTCAGCGTGCGGTAAACGAAGGTGCCCACCAGCGTCGCATAGGCGACCGCAACCACGCCGGCCTCGGTCGCCGTGAAGACGCCCGAGAAGATCCCGCCCAGGATGATGACCGGCATGGCCAGCGCCCAGAGGGCATCGAGAAACGACGGCAGCACCGGGGGCAGCTCGCTGCGCGGCGGCGCGGGATAATTCCGTTTCTTGGCGATGAAATAGGCCATCGCCATCAGTCCGAGCCCGACCATAAGCCCCGGAACGAACCCGCCGAGGAAAAGCTGCGCGATCGACACGTTCGCGATCGAGCCGTAAATGACCATCAGGATGCTCGGCGGGATGATCGGCCCCATCGCGCTGGCCGAGGCGTTGACCGCGACCGCATAATCCGCATCGAAGCCGTTTTTCTTCATCGCCGGGATCATCATCGAGCCGAGCGCCGAGGCATCGGCCGTGGCCGAGCCCGAAATGCCCGAGAAGAACATGTTCGACACGATGGTCACATGGGCAAGACCGCCGCGGATATGCCCGACGAGCGAGCGCGAGAAGGCGACGATGCGCTCGGTGATGCCGCAGGCATTCATCAGCTCGCCGGCGATGATGAAGAACGGGATGGCCAGCAGCGTGAATGAGTCCACGCCGACGAAGGCGCGTGTGACGATGCCGTTCAGTGGCAACGTGCTGTCGAAGATCAGAGCCACCGCCGACGCGATGCCCAACGCGAATGCGATCGGCATGTTGATCAGCAGCAGGATGAAAAACGTGGCAAACAGGATTGTCAGCATCGACATGGTCAGCCCTCCCGCCGGTCGCCCGCAAGGAACGCGAAGATGATGCGTTCAGCCGCGATCGCGGCGATCAGGGCCATCGAGATCGGGATCGCGATGTAGATCCACGACATCTGCACGCCCAGCGCAGGAGAGCGCTGCATCATGTTCATGTTGATCACCGGCAGGCTGGCATAGATCACCGCGACCGCGAAGCAGACGATCAACGCGCTTGTCAGAAGATCCAGTCCACGCCTGAGCGGTTGGGGAAGCATGTTGACGAACAGATCGACGCCCAGGTGAAAGCCCCGCGAGAGGCCGATCGCGCCCCCCAGGAAAACGATCCACACGAAGCAATACCTCGCCAGCTCTTCCGACCAGGGCAGCGGAGCGGCGATCACGTAGCGGAAGATCACCTGGGCCAGAGTGACCACGACCATCAGTACAGAGATGAGGATGATCGCGTACTTGGCGCCTGTCAGCAGCGCCCAGACGACCCAAGAATGCCGATGCTCCGGCGACTGCATGCGACCCTCCCTGCGGGCAGATTGTTTTATCGTGAAATCGATTTCACCATGGCGCCGAATATGAGTCAATGTTTTTCTGTACAAGTCTCTAAACAGCTTATAATCTTGGTTCAAACCCGGAAAATGGACGCGCCCAGTGGCTGTTCGAGCCCAAGATCGATTTCATGATTCTTCCTCTCGCGTGCGGGTTACCGATGTTGCGAAACTGGCGGGCTGCGCTCCGGCGACCGTGTCTCGCGCGATCAACAATCCCGACAAGGTGTCACCCGAGAAGCGCGCCAGGATCGAGGCGGCGATGCTCGAGCTGGGATATGTCCGCAACCATGCGGCCCGCGCCTTGCGGTCACAGCGATCCCACATGGTGGGCGTGCTGATCCCGACACTGGACTATGCGCTCTATGCCAGCCTGGTCGGGGCGGCCAACCGGCGCTTCTCGGCTGCCGGCATCTCGACCCTGATCGCCACCTTCGACTACGACCTCGAGACCGAGTTCAAGGAGGCGCGGGTTCTTCTCGAACGCGGGGCAGAGGCGCTCGTGCTCATCGGGCAGCGCCACGAGCCCAGGCTCTACCAGCTTCTGGAGCAGTTCGAGATCCCCTTCGTGAACACCTACGTCCTCGATCCCGAAAGCGCCTATCCAAGTGTCGGTTTCGACAATGCCGACGCCGCGGCAAGCATCACCCGGCACCTCGTCCATCTGGGGCACAGGAACATCTGCGTCATATCCGGCCGCACATGGGACAACGACCGCACGACCAATCGCCTGGAAGGCATCCGGAACGAGCTTCTGAGCCATGGCATCGTGCTGAATGAGTCGATGGTGATGGAGCGGTCCTATTCGATCGCCAACGGGCGCGAGGCCTGCGCGGCGCTGTTGTCGAAGAACCGGCCGATGCCGACAGCCATCGTGTGCGGGAACGACGTTCTCGCGCTTGGCGCGATCGTCGAATGCGCCGCCAGAGGCCTGAAGATCCCCGAGGACATCTCGATCGTCGGCTTCGACAACTTCGAATTGTCCAAGCACTGCAACCCGCCGCTCACGACCGTCGACGTTCCCGCGGAAGACATGGGCGACAAGGCGGCGGCATATCTGCTGGACCGGCTCGACGGCAAAGACGTATCGCCGCATTCTGCGGTCGAGGTGCATCTCATTCTCAGAAGTTCCACGGCACCGCCGAGAAAGAGCTAAGCGGCGCCGGACGCGTATCCGGGGGCCGCCTCGTCGGTGGTGAGATGGGTCCGGGCGCGATTGGCCGATCTGCAACCAGGTTTTAGGCTCGCTATTGGTTCAGCCTATGCGTTTCAGTTGGCTGAGGGCCGCATGTGTTCCAGTCTTGCAGTGCGGCACGGGCCCAGACGCGGGGCGGCGGCGGCTATGAGTTGGCATCGGGCGGGCATTGCGATTTGCCGTTCCTGGCGAAATGGGATTGCACAAAAATCCGCACACAAAATAGATTTCCGCATTGCGCCGACTGGCGCGGA
>JABAHR010013922.1_pt1 | contig 10834 bp, 5 predicted proteins | sample 7062101 | NCBI WGS metagenome assembly JABAHR01 (sample SAMN14534553, study PRJNA622989) | marine sediment metagenome | biome: marine biome [ENVO:00000428]; feature: marine pelagic biome [ENVO:01000023]; material: deep marine sediment [ENVO:00002113] | place: India: Gulf of Kutch | collected...
CGAGATCCTCGATCTCACGGGGCCGCGGTCTTACGTCACTATGGACAGCGAGATTTACTCGCGAATCCGGGCCTACAGCCCGGAGCACGGGTACTGGAGCATCACCAACGGCGAATTCGCCAGGGGCAGTGAGGAGTCATTGGCCAACGCCATGGAGCGCGCCCCTTACAGCATCTACAGGCTGGCCCGGGCGGTGGCGCGTGACGACGCCAAGCACGAAGTTCGCTACGGCACGCGTGACGGGTTGCCGCAGTTCCCCACGCTGGAATTCGCCGGTCCGGACGGTGAGGCGCATGGCTGGATTCTCCTTAATGCTCGCAAGGAACCGATCATCTGGGCGACAACGCAATACATCTATGTGTTCGGGCCGCTGGCGCGCTTCGGCAACCTGAAAGTGCCGAACTGGGCAACCACGACCAGCGGGCTGGTACGCTACGAGATGGTTTCATTGACCGGGAGCCCGCAGCGGCCGGAACTCGACCTGTTCGCGCCGCCGCAGGAATACGAGGCAATCGATTGAAGGAATAGTGCAGCATTATTCGGTACAAAGGATGAGGTTGGGCGCTTGAAGCAGGACTACCTGCAGATGCGGGTGCTCGAGCTGGCGCCGCAGGTCTATGCTACCGGGCAGCTGTTCGAAACCGATCTGCAGCTGGTCGCGAAACAGGGTGTTCGCAGCATCGTGAACACCCGGCCGGACAACGAGTCGGAGGCACAACCGGCGTCGGCAGAACTTGCGAAGGCCGCGGAGGAAGTCGGGATAAGATTCGTGCATTTCCCGGTCGATCCCGCATCGATCACGAAGGAGCTCGCCGACGCATTCATGGAGGCCTGTGAGGAACTCGAGCGGCCTCTGATTGTCTGCGGCCGATCAGGAGGGCAGTCCACGAAGATATGGGAAAAGGCAGAGTCGTTGTCGGTCCCGGCGCCGTGACGGCAGCTACTGTTGCTTCCTGATCGACGATGCCCTGGCAACCCTTTCGGGGCAGCAATCATTGACGACTGTGCTAGGCTGAGACCGTTATCAACGAGCGAGCCGCCCGGCCATGTATTCGAGACACGTCTCCCGAACTTCGACCTACGCGATTCTTGCGTTGTTTCTGGTTCTGCAGGCATGCGCCAGCATGCGGCCGGATTATGAGACACCTACAGTCACTGTGAAGTCCTTTCGTGCCCTGCCATCCGAAGGCGTGATGCCCGAGTTCGAGATTGTTCTCAACGTGATGAATCCAAACCGGGACCCGCTCGAGCTGGAGGGGATCGCGTACACGGTCCGGCTGAATGGACGTGAATTGATCAAGGGTGTAGGGAACGATTTGCCGGTTATCGATGGCTACGGTAGCGGTGACTTCACGCTGTCCGCAACGGCCAGCATGTACTCCGGGATTCGCTTTCTAAGTGACTTGATGCAGTCGACAGACGAGAGCATTCGTTACGAGCTCGAAGCCAAACTCGACGTTGGTGCATTTCGTCCCGCGATAAGGATCAAAGACTCCGGTGTATTTTCGATGCAGTCGTCGGAATCTGAATAAGCGACTGGTCTATGAGAACCCCGGCAACGCCTGGTCAATAAAGAAGGCTCGCCATGCGGCTGCGATAGCGGCCCACCCGCGGGTCGTCCCCGAGCAGTTCGAACACTTTCAGAAGTCCCTGGCGTCCGGCATCGTCCCCGAAACTGCGGTCTTTCTGCATAAGCTGCAGCAGTAGCTCCATGGCTGTGTCGTAGTCCTGTTCCACTACCTTGCGCAGCGCCAGCTGGTGAAGGGCCTCGAGATCCTCGGAACCGGCAGCGAGCCTGGACTCGAGTTCGCTCGCGGTGGGAGCTTCGGCCACCTGGCTCGCGAAGAACAGACGGCTGCGCAACGCCGCAACTTCCGGCTTGTCCCGCTGGTCAGCGGGTAAAGTACTGAGCGTCGCCTCGGCACCGGCGGTGTCGCCAGCAGCCGCCTGGGCCTCGGCCAGTACCAGGGTGATCCGTGGGTTATCCGGGTCGGTCTCGTGAGCCGCGTTCAGCAGAACGATCGCTGCGTCGGTGTCCCCCGCGGCGAGTTTGTCACGCGCTTCTTGCACGGTCGCATCCGACTCGCACGCCACGTGGCGGTCGAGAAATTCCCGGACTGCTCGCTCGGGTAGCGCGCCCATGAACTCGTCCACAGGCTGGCCGTCGCGGAACAGCTTCACGTTCGGAATGCTGCGAATGCCGAATTGCGCGGCGATCTCCTGTTCCTCCTCGGTGTTCAGCTTGCCCAGCAGGAACTTGCCCTGGTATTCCTCGGCGAGCTTCGCGAGGATCGGCATCAGCACCTGGCACGGCTGGCACCAGCTGGCCCAGAAGTCGACCAGCACCGGCACCTTGAACGAGGCCTCCATGACCTGCGCGTAGTTCTCGCGGGTGACGTCGATAATGAAAGGCGAATCGGGCACATTCATTCCCTGTGTTGCAAATTCCGCTGTCGCTACTGCGCAAGGTGGGGGATTTTAGCCGTATTGCAATCCCGGCAGGAATCGCCGCCGCCCGAAGTAGCGCACTGAGGACAGGAATACCTCTGATTCCTCGAACATTCTCCGCGCCCCGCAACGAACGCGATCGGGTCAGATACGCGCCTTCCACATCGCTCGTTTCCTGACGCCGGTGATTGGACGGCCTTGGTCGCAGGTACACAGGATTGCGGACCATGATGAGGGTCAGACGACCCTCGATGCAAGACCCACGACTTATGCCTTTTGGTCATGTTGCAGGTGCGTTGCGGCGCCGTTGACAATGACGCTATGCTTGGTCCGTTGGCTATAACAGGACTGTGAGCCACCAAATAATGAAGAACTTCATAAAAGAGCTGCGACGCCGGGAAGTCTTCCGAACCGGAGGCCTCTATGTCGGCGTCGCCTGGATCTTTATTGAAGTCTGTAGCGTCATCCTGCCAACGTTTGACGTGCCGGAATGGGTCTTCAAGGCCATCGTAATTACGGCGTTCGCCGGGTTCCCGGTCGCGCTGATACTCGCCTGGTTCTATGACATCACAGAACGGGGGGTAGTGCTCGACGATGAAGAGCGCGGGGCACCCGGCACACTGATTGGCGGTCGCCAGATGGACTTTATTGTCATCGGCGTATTGGCCATAGCATTGATCTTCTCGATCTACATAAACTTCAGCCGTGCGCCCGGCGAGCCGGTCGAACTCGAGCCTGTGTCGGTGTTGATCGCGAATTTCGATAACCAGACCGGGGATCCGCTGTTTGACGATTCACTGGAGCAGGCACTCAATATCGGTCTCGAGGGCGCGACGTTTATAACCGCGTTCAAGCGACCCTCTGCGGTAAGACTGCTGGAAACCATCAGGCCCGGCAGCAAGCTTGATGAAGAAGGTGCGCGCCTGGTATCGCTGCGAGAAGGTATCAAGTTGGTGGTGGCCGGATCCGTGGCACCGGATGGAAACGGCTACGAGCTATCGGCACGAATGGTCAACCCGGAGGATGGAAACATTATCGCCGAATCTTCAGTTGACGCAAAAAACAAGCTGGAGGTGTTATCGGCCGTGAGCACGCTCGCAGACGATATACGCGAGGAACTCGGCGATGAATCCGTCAGTGATGATGATCGGCCGCTTGGTGAGACGTTTACTGCCGCGTCGCTGGAGGCGGTAAAAAACTACACTGAGGCGCAGAATCTCGCCGCAAACGCTCGCTACGATGAGGCAATCCCTTTCTACGAGCAGGCGATTGCCAACGACCCCAACTTTGGTCGCGCGTACTCCGGCTGGGCATTGAGTCTTTTCTACCTCGGCCGGGTGGCCGAGGCCGAGGCTCTCTGGGAGCGTGCTCTGACGGAAATGAATACCATGACCGAGCGCGAGCGCTTCCGCACATTGGGGCTCTATTACGTTGCGGTAGCCGGCGATTATCAAAAAGCGGTTGAGAGTTACCAGACGCTTGTCGACAACTACCCGGCCGACAATACCGGTCATAACAACCTTGCCATCTCTTACTACTTCATGCTGGATTTCAAGAAAGCGATGGAATCCGCTGGCAATGGCCTCGCAATTTACCCGTCAAACAGGACGGTGAAATCCAACTACGCGTTGTTTGCGATGCTTGCCGGAGAGTTCGATCTGGCGGTCGAAAATGCCGAAGAGTTGTTGGCGGAGGATGAAGGTCTGTGGAAGGCCTGGCTGCCTATCGCGATGGCAAGGCTTGCAAGTGGTGATATCGAGGGCGCCGAACAGGCGTACGCGAACATGGCAAAGGCGGGCCAGCGCGGTGCGCCATTTGCCGACCTGGGTCTTGCAGACATATTGATTTTTCAGGGGAACTATGCCGAGGCCGCCAAAATACTCGAAGCCGGGGTCAGTGACGATGCAGTAGGCGGTAACCAGCGGCTGCTAGGCCGGAAGTACATCGCGCTGGCCGAGGCGCGCGCGGATCTCGAAGACGCTGACGGAGCCAGAGAGGCGATACGTAATGGGCTGGAAGCACATCAGGGTAATGGTCAGCTGGTGCCGGCCGCGCTAATCGCTTTGGAACTGGGCGACAAAGAGTACGCGGCAAATATTGCCGCAGAATTGAGCCAGGAACTTCAGCCGGGCGCGCGGTCTTATGGTCGGGTCATAGAAGGCGCGATCGCGATCGAGGAAGGCCGCCATGCGGATGCCGTCGATGCGCTGCGTTCGGCCATCGAACTGCGTGATTCGTGGTTGCTGCGCTTTTACCTGGGGCGCGCCTATTTTGAAGCGGGCCGATTTGTTGAAGCAATGGACGAGTTTGATATCTGCATGCAGCGACAGGGCGAGGCAACGGCTATGTTCCTCGAAGACGACGAACCCACATGGCGCTACATGGCGAAACTTAAACCATGGCTTGACAAGACGCACGAAAAGTTGGGAATCAGCGGGACCAGTACCTGAGACAATCCTGGCCGTGGTTGAGTCACTAAAGAAAAACGGCCCCGGAAGGGGCCGTTTTATCGATCGAGATACGTCGGCTACTTGAGATTGATGCAACCCCAGGCGTCGGCCACGTCGCCGCCCGGCGGGACGACAGAGATCTTATGCCAACCGAGGGCATCCGGCGTTTGCCAGCTCAACTGCCAGGTGTCGCTGTCGAACGAATAGCGGAAGTCGCTGTTGCCGCTGTCGGCATCGGCAAGGAAACTTGCTCCGTCTGTCGGGGCGGGCGTCAGAGTAGTACAGCTGCTATCAGTCGCTTTCTCCCACGTCACCCCGACCATGAAGGCCGAGCTGTCGATTGGCAGGCCGCTGGCCCGATTCAGATATTGCCAGTCAAGCGGCACCGTACTGCCGGACTGTGCACGGCCCTTCGGCAGGATCAGGTTGACGTCGTACAGGTATCGAAGCGTGACCGTGAAATTCACGGTGTCCGCTTGATTTCCGGATCCATCGACTGCATTGCAGGTGATCACGGTATCACCCCAGGTAAACTCGGTGCCGGAAGCGGGCTCGCAGACTGCCTCGGTGCCCGGGTAGCCGTACTCGACGACCTCGACCTGGTCCGAGTAGTCGACGATAGCGGGTGATATCAGCGAATCGATCACCAATGGTTCACTCGGCACGATTATCACTGGCGCAGTGACGTCCAGCACGGTCACCGTAAAGGATATCGTCGCCGCCTGGTTCGCGTCCGTAGCGGTACATTCGACGACCGTGTCTCCAACCGGGAAGTTGTAGGAGAAGGTCGCCGTTACCTGGTCTCCAGCCAGGACGAGCTCACCTACAAGGTCGAGTTCAACGCCGCCAATCGAGCAGCTGATGGCAAGATTTGGATCGGCGTCCGTCACACTTACCGGCCAGGTCAGAGTGAGCGTTGTAGAGTCTGCCGCCAGCTGGAACGGGAACGGCGAATCGGGATCGAATCCGTCAGGAGGCGTCACCGGATCGAACACCGGTGCGGTCGTGTCAACGACATTAACCGTGCGCGTCACTTGCGCGGCCACGTTGCCGGACGCATCCGTCGCGTTATAAGTGACTATATAGGTGCCGATAGTGTTGGTATCCACGGTGTCGCCACCGATAATTACAGGCGTTGCCGGGCTACCGACGTCGATTATCGTTGCGCCGAGCTCAACGTAATCATCGCGATCGGCTTCGAGCGTCACAATTGCGTCGCCGTTGAGGAAGATCAATGGCGCAGTCGAATCCACGACATTGACGGTGCGGGTCACTTGGGTTGCCACGTTGCCAGAGGCATCCGTCGCGTCGTAGGTCACCACGTAGGTTCCCACGGTACCGGCATCGACCACGTCGCCGCCGATGACAACCGCGACCGACGGGTCACCGGCGTCTGTAGCAGTGGCGCCGTCCTCGGTGTAACTATCGATGCCGGCTTCCAGCGTGACTGTCGCGGCGCCGTTCAGCGTGATGACGGGGGCGGATGTGTCCACAACTTGCACGGTGCGCGTCACCTGGAGGGCCACGTTGCCCGAGGCATCCGTCGCGTCGTAGGTCACCACGTAGGTTCCCACGGTGCCGGCAAGAACCACGTCACCGCCGATGATAATCGTTACCGTCGGGTCACCCGCGTCTGTCGCGGTGGCGCCTTGCTCCGTGTAGTCATCGACGCCCACTTCCAGCGTGACCGTCGCAGCGCCGTTCAGCGTGATGACGGGGACGGATGTGTCGACGACGTTTACCGTTCGGGTCAGGGCGACCGCCGGGTTTCCGGCCGAGTCCGATACGTTGTACTCCACGAAGTAGGTACCAACAGTGCCCGTATCGACAATATCGCCGCTGATGACAACCGACGCCGAAATATCGCCGTCCACGTTGTCGAGGGCTGTCGCGCCCGCTTCCACGTAGGGTTCGCCAGCCTCGACTTCGAGCGGATTGTCACCATTGAGCGTTAATTCCGGCGGAATCTCGTCGGTGAAGAGGATTCTCTCGTTGTCATTCCTGAGGTTTTCTTCACAGAAGCCCTCGGCAGAACCATCCGCTCGGCAATTCGATGCCTGCGACGACGCGGTAAACCCGCTGACACGCACGTTCCGTAGCTGCTCGAGCGTGCCGACGACACGCAGCGTGTAGAACACGGTCTCGCCCGGCGCCGCGATCGCGGTGACCTCGCCCTCGAACGGAGAGCTTATGTCTGCGATCTCTAGATCGTTGTCGGGATTCGGGGCGATGGACTGCACCCTGGCGTCGAGCTGGACGCGATCTTCGCAGTCCACGCGCGTGGGTACGGCGTTCGCCGTCCAGGCGATTAGCTTGGTGCCGAGAACATCCTTGATCGGGTCCCCATTCGCATCCAGGATGGGCTTTCCTTCCGCGTCAACCGCATTGGGTGCGCTGATCTGAATGTCCGCATTAATAGACGTGGTTACGTTGCCATTATTGGTAACCGGATACGTGTAATCATCGTAACTGATGATGGCGGTCGGGTCCTCTGTGATCGTTGCGTTCAGCAGATTCGCGTTTAGCAGGTTCGCGTTCAGCAGGTTCGCGTTGAGGAGGTCCGCGTTCAACAGGTTAGCATTGAGCAGATTTGCGTTAAGCAGGTTTGCATTCAGCAGGTTGGCGTTCAGCAGGTTCGCATTCAGCAAATTCGCGTTCAGCAAATTGGCGTTGAGGAGGTTGGCGTTCAGCAGATTCGCATTTAGCAGATTCGCGTTCAGTAGCGCCGCGTTCAACAACGCAGCATTGAGCAGCGCCGCGTTAATCGTCTCGCCACCGTCATCGACGGCGAAGTTAATGATGTCCGCCGTAATAGGCTCACCCACGTAATCCGGGCAAAGGCTCGGATACGTCGGATCAGCGGTGCCGCAGGACGGATCCTGCGCGCCGCCTTCCTGCGCCAGCGCAACCAGCGTCGGGTTCAGCAGGTTGGCGTTCAGCAGGTCGGCATTAAGAAGCGCCGCATTCAAGAGTGCTGCGTTAACCGCGTCGTCTGCCAGATCGCCAGCTTCGACGCCGATGTTCAATAGCGCAGCGTTCAACAGCGCAGCGTTCAGTAGTGCGGCAGCTTCCGGAGACAACTGCTGCAGCTCGAGGTCGTGCAATTCATTGGTATCGACATCGCAGCTGGGATCGCCATCCGGACAATTCTCGGGATCAAAAAACCCCGGCGTATTGCCCAATTCGATCGTTGCGACCACCACGGTGCCCAGCAGTGCCTCGACCTTGACAGAGCTGATCGCAATCGGATCCACGAACACCGTACGCGCTTCCGTTGAGCGGGCCCGAACGATGACAGTCTCCGTGGTCTGCAGGGACTGCTGCCGGAAAGAGGCATCGCCCGCGGGCACGATACGAAGCAGATATGTGAGATCGTCGTCGCTCGAATTCGTCAGGGATACCGGGAACGCGCGCTTCAGGCCTGAAAGCGGCTTGCTCGGCGTAGGAGCAAAAAACCGGTCGCTGCCCGGGATCCGTGAGCCATAGATATTGGAATTGCGCGTCCTTTCCGTTTCCGGGGTACAGCCAACGAGGTTATCGTTACCGTCCAGGCCCTCGGCCGTCTTTGTCATGTCTCTGGGCGGCCCGGTCGGCGGCGCCAGCTGGTTGTCCGCGAGCATCTCTTCGGATGTCGCATCGCTCTCCGTGTTCTTTACGCTTTCGGTAGGCTGGAATCCGTACGGCGACGGGTCGGTCAGTGAGAGTACTTCCCCGATGACGTCGCGGTTGTCTGCCCAGGCGGTAAAGAAATCTTCGCTGCCCAGCCCGGCTGGGCGTAGCGACGCATTACTTTCCCACGTTTCACCGCTGGCCGGCCTGAATCCACGGGCCGCCATCGCGATGTAGTCGCCGAGGAACGACGCCGTTCCCTTACCGAAGAGTTTCTTGTTGGCGAGCGAGGCCTCGGTGTCGAAGAAGAAGAGCTGCCCGTCTCTCTCTGCAAGTTGTGCGCTGAATTGCGAGACCCGGATCGGCGGTGGGATATCCAGCACCCCGTCCGTCAGGGTCACGCTGGTCGTATACACGTCGACAGCTCGCTGCACGAACAGGGCATCGGCGACATCGTAATCGGTCACGAACGGCCATATCGTTCCCGCACCGCCGAAGATCTCACGCCGCGTGTCGTACCAGGCCACCTGGATCCTGCCATTTGCGCCGAAGGCCGTCGGCATGAACTGGAAGCTCCCCGGGGCCGGTGGGTCGCTGGGTTCGTTCAGCACGATAGGCAGGTCGGAACCGGGCTGACCCAGCCAGGTCTGGCCGGCGTCCGTCGAATACTTCATCACGATTCGCGGCCGGCCCAGCACATTGCAGCTGCCGTCCGGGTTCCGCTTGCGCTCCGAATAGAAGACGAAAACATTCTCGCCATCGTTGGCGACCCACGGGAAATCGTTGGTGCGGAACGCGACGAAAGGCCCTTCCGGTACTCCCTCCTGTATTTCAAAGGTCTCACCTGCCAGGGTCGGCTGATCGAATGCACAAACGTTGGCCAGTACCTCGGCGCTGGTGTTCTTCTTGCCCCCGTTGGTGATCACGGAGAACATGATCGAGTTGAGGTCATTGTTGTCGCCGAGCCGGCGCCATACGGCGACGACTCTGTCGTTGACCGAGGTCAGCGAAATGCCTGAGACCTGGTTCTGGTCTTCCGAGAGCTTCTTCGTTTGGTTCTTGAAGGTGCGGCCCCAGTCATCCGAGGTGTTGTACAAGACCTTGAAACTGTTGGAGCCGGTCAGTACGGCATAGGCGACGTAAAGCTTACCTGAAGGAAAATTCCGGGTGATGACGCCGTCAATCCCGAGCTCCGTGTTCTCCATCTCCGTAACGAGTTCAACCGGACCCTGCTGATTGACCGGATCCAGTACGGCCAGGATGTCCGGCTTGTCGATGAACCGGCCGGATGTCCCGGTGTCTGCAAACCAGGTAGTGCGGCCGGGCTCATTATGGTCGGCATCTTCCTTGTTTACGTCCAGCCAGTGCTGGATGCCCAGTACGCCCACGTTGCTGTCGCGGTAACCGGCGATGAAATTGAGTATTGCCATGCCGGGATTACCCCAGCCAGGTATCGAGACAACACGGGGGTCGGCGGCGAACGCCGCCGGAATCACATCGGCATCTGTGTCTCCCGGATGGCCCGGCATGATCCGACTACGCCACGTGGCGCCGGCGTCGCAGCTCTGGGATACGCCCAGCCAGGAATCGCCGATGGGCGAACCCAACGGGAAATCGACGCCGCGATAATCGTTGTACGCGCAGATATAACAGGCCGAATCGTCCGGACGAACCGCACAGGCGGGTTCATTCTGCTGTCGGTAACCGTCGTCCGGAATATCGTCGGGATCTGGCGTCATGCCGATCAGGTTGACGTTACTGGTGGGATCGGCCTGTGCCAGTTCAGTCCCGGATACGATCAGCAAGCCAAGCAGCAGAAACGCTACCAACCCGGTACCGCGCAAGTACACCGTTTCGCTCTTCATCAGCTCGTACCCTTTCTAATTGTCGTCGTCGGTTTCTGCCATCTGCGCCGCAACGCCGTATGGCAACCAATTCTGTTTTCTACCGCGGCATAATCGGTGAACGCCAGCCCAAAACACGCGGAGCTGTCGTTGCAACGATAGAGGGTTCGGATAAGGCGGCTTCAGTCGATAATTTCGACTACTGCTTGCGTCCTCACTCGACGGGCAGCATTCTTTATTCCGAACGCGATCGATCATTCTTATTCTTATTTCGCGATCACGAAAATGCCTCTAAAAGCACGCACTAAGTATAAGCTGAAACTAGACTTCTTTCACATTCGAACAAGCTCTCAGTGCATTATATTATGGAAAGCCGCTACGCAGTGGGCACCGGAACCACGTTAAGGGTTCCCGGCGCATCGCCGGACGATCTGCCGGCCCGCGGTTACGCGCATCGTTGTGAACGGGCCCGCTCGGCAGTAT